>Ga0268298_10003217_pt1 | contig 16902 bp, 10 predicted proteins | sample WWTPWeurt_MetaG_FD_194462 | JGI IMG/M metagenome (GOLD analysis project Ga0268298, IMG submission 194462) | Activated sludge microbial communities from WWTP in Nijmegen, Gelderland, Netherland - WWTP Weurt | ecosystem: Engineered > WWTP > Aerobic digester > Activated sludge | place... | reverse complement strand
TTTGGAACGCTGTGCGGCCTGGGCAGCAAGAGCTGACTCGAGCGTTTGGTCATATTTGGTCTGCGCAGAGGCCAGGGCGGCGTTGGCTGAGTCGACTGCAGCGGAAGCTACAGCCTGCTGGGCGGTCAACAGGCTTGCGTCGAGGTTAAGAAGCGGCTGGTCCTTCGTCACAGCCTCACCTTCCACAGCATTGACATCCGTCACTTTGCCGGACATTTCCGGTGAGACGTTCACTATGGCGGCTTCGATGGTACCGGAAGCGGCCAGGGTGGTGTCACTCACAGGTGTGAGAAATTGAAGGCCATAGTAGACAAGGGTGCTGAGGACGATCAGCGCTACTACGATACGAACGGGAAGTGGGGGCATTTTAGATTGCATGAAAAACTCCTGTATGGCAAGTTAAGTGGTTCAGGTTGGAACGTTAGTCGAGTCGTTTCTTGAAGCGGGCGGCGGCCGCACCCATGATGACAACCGCAAAAATGGTCAGGGCGATGATCTCATTCTTGAGCGCCACTACGCCGACTCCTTTGAGTAGGAGCGCGCGAATAATGACAAGGTAATAACGCAACGGGACGATGGCCGATACCCATTGCAAGAAGACCGGCATGGCCGCGATCGGGAAGAAAAAGCCGGATAGGAAGATGCTTGGCAGCATGGTAACCATGACGGTAATGAACGCTTCCTGCTGCGTATTGGCAATGGTCGAGGCAAACAAGCCGATGCCAAGGCTGGAGATGACGAACAAGCCGGAAAGAGCAAAGACGAGGCCAAGGTCGCCGCGAATGGGAACTCCGAACCACCAATGTCCAATGACCAAAATTTCCAATGTATCGATGAAGGCGAGGATGGCATACGGCAGGATCTTCCCCACCACCAATTCCCACGAGCGGATCGGCGTTACGATGAGTTGCTCGATGGTGCCGCGTTCACGTTCGCGCACGATGGCGGAAGCGGTTAACAAGGCGGTGATGAAGTACAAGATCATACCGATCACGCCGGGGACGTTGAAATAGGCGGCGATCAGGTCAGGGTTGTACCAGACCTGGGTACGGACATCGAGCGGCGGGTTGAAGGCAGTGGGGCGACCTGTCAGGGCAGCCTGCTCGGTGAGAACCTTGGTAGCATACGATTGGCCGATCAACTTCGCCACAGAGAGAGCGGTTCCGCCCACGGTGGCATCGGATCCATCGAGCACCAGCGAAACCTGGGCTTTGCCTTCCAGCAAACGCACTTCATAATCCGGTGGGATGATGAGCGCGGCGCGGATCTGACCCGATTCGATCAGGGTACGATACTCCTCCTCAGAGCCGATCAAATAATCGATGCTGAAATAATTCGCCACGCGGAAGGCATCCAACAAGGTGCGGGATTGCGCTGAATGGCTTTGGTCCCAGACTGCCATGGAAATGTTCTTGACGTCGGTGGTGGCGGCATAGCCCAGCAGGAACAGTTGCATAATAGGCATTAGAATGATGAGCACCAGAGTGCGGGGATCTCGCAGGATCTGGATAAACTCCTTGCGAATAATGGAAAATAATCTTGACCTCATACGGTCTCCTTGATGATGCCGTGCATGTAAACATCCACATAGGCATCGATGGGATTCTTGGGCATGACCTTGCTCAGGATGGAATTGGAGATCAACATTTCTGTGATCATGAAAGAAACGACCATGCCGATGAAGGAACGCATCAGCATGGCGGGATTGGTAATGCGTAAATTCTTCCGGGTCTTGATAATGCGCTCAAAGACCGGCAGCAACCGCGGCGCGATCTCTTTGATAAGCGCCGCTCCGTGAGCGCCATTGAACTCGGCGATCTCGATCAACATCAATTTAATATAATACGGCTGCGAGGTCAGTTCCTTGATGACAAGGGTGGCGGCATGGCTCAGGAAATCCTCCATCGACTCCCCTTCCGCTTCAAGGATCAGGGGCAGCAGCTTCTTGTAGGGATGCTTATCCACAATAACGGCTTCGAAGATCTCATCCTTGCTCTTGAAGTGGTTATAGATCCCACCCAGCGCCAGGTCTGCGCGATCCGCGATCTGGCGCATGGAGGTGGCGTGGTAGCCCTGTTCGATGAACAACTCAATAGCGGCATCTTCGATTTGCAGACGGGTGCGCCCGCCTTTGGTCTGGGTCTCATCAACCATGAATATCTCCAAATAAAAATGAACGAACGTTCGTTTTTATTTTAGACCAATGCAGGAGGGTTTGTCAAGGCTAATATTCAAGCGGGTTTTGCCGAATAAAAATTGCAGGATTTTTTGATAAGGTAAAATCCATTCCATGCTGACACCGCTTGAACAAAATATTAGAAATAACCTCAAACATAATCTGACAGTCAACCTGTGGGATGGAAGCCTGTTCGGTGCTGCGCTCGGTTTTGCTTCCTTCGGGACCATGCTCCCGCTCTTCGTCGCTTCCATGACCGACTCCGCCACGCTGATCGGGCTGGTTCCAGCCATACACTCTGCCGGATGGCTCTTCCCGCAATTATTTACCGCCAGTCATGTCTCCCGCCTGCGCCAGTATAAACGCACGGTCCTGATGACAACCATCCACGAACGTGTCCCCTTTTTAGGATTTGCCATCGTAGCCCTTTTGTTGCCCCTCATCAGCCGCAACCTCGGTCTTGCGTTGACCTTTCTGCTGCTAACGTGGCAGGGACTCGGCGGCGGAGTGACCGCCAACGCATGGACTTCGATGATCTCCAAGATCATGCCGCCGGATTCGCGTGGCACCTTCTTCGGCTTGCAAGCCGGGCTGGCGAATCTGTTCATCAGCATCTCCGCCATCGGCGCGGGATATGTGCTCAATTATGTCGACGCCCCCTGGGATTTTGCGATCTGTTTTTTCATCGCCAGTATCTTCTTTACCCTATCCTGGCTGGCGTTGGCCGCCACACGCGAGCCAGAAGACACAGAGAAGATCATCCCGAAGGAAAAGACCCATTTCTGGGATGACGCTCAAAAGGTGTTGAGAAGCGATAGAAATTTCAATTGGTTCCTCAGCGCGCGCATCCTCTCCCAATTCGCCACAATGGGTTTCTCGTTCTACATCATCTATGCCCTGCGCGAGTTCAACATGACCGAGGTCATCGCCGGGTATCTCACCGCCACATTGACCATTTCACAGACCATCGCCAATATCAGCATGGGTTGGATCGGCGACCGGATCGGTCATCGTACCATGCTTATCATCGGGGCAGCCGCGGCTTTCTTCAGCGCCATCCTCGCATGGAACGCAACGTCCATCGTTTGGTTCTACCCCATCTTCATCCTGACCGGCATGGCGAATGTCTCCATTTGGACGATCGGCATGACCATGACCGTGGATTTCGGCACCGAGTTGGAACGTCCCATTTACATCGGCCTCTCACAAACCCTAACCGCCCCCGCCACCATCATCGCACCCATCATTGGCGGTTGGATCGTTGACGCGGCAGGCTTCCTCCCCACTTTCATGATCTCCACCGTCCTCTCACTGGTCATGGTGGGCATCCTGACCTTTCTCGTCAAAGATCCGCGCACGCTCAAACGATAAGCCAAAGACGATGACCGATCAAAGTTCTTTATGATCCATTGTCCATGATCAATTTCCATAAAGGAGAACCCATGTCCCTCATTCAAGAAAAAATCGGCCAAGCCATTGAGATCCTCAAGGAGCAGAACATCGACCTCTGGCTCACTTTTGTACGCGAGACCAGCGGCGTACGCGACCCTGTGCTGAGTTTCCTCATCGGCGAGAATGACCTGACCTGGCATTCGGCGCTCATCTTCACAAAACACGGCGACAAGATCGCAGTGGTCGGCAACCTCGAAAAAGAAGCGCTGGTTCGTTTGAACGTTTTTGATGAAGTCATTGGATATGACGAATCGATCAGCGTTGTGCTGCGGGAGGCCATCACCCGCCTCAACCCCGACCAGATAGCGGTTAACACGTCCCCGAACAATGTCCACGCTGACGGCCTGACCCATTCCATGTACGAATTCCTGATCCAATACCTGGCAGGCACGCCCTACCCCAATCGACTCATCAGCGCCGAGCCGGTCATCAACGCCATGCGCGGACGCAAGACCAAATCTGAACTGAACCGCATCCAAAAAGCGGTTGAGATCACAGAAGAGATCTATCGAAGAACCTTCGACTTCATCAAGGTCGGCATGACCGAGATCGACGTGGCCAATTACATACACGCCCTGATGAAGGAATATGGCGTCGGCTACGCCTGGCCGCGCGAGAACAACCCCGCCGTGAATTCCGGACCACTTAAAGTGGTCGGGCACAACGGTCCCTCAGAGATCAAGATCGAGCGCGGACATGTCATCCACTTTGACTTCGGTGTGAAGTGGGAAGACTACTGCTCCGACATTCAACGCGTGGCGTATGTGCTGCGCGAAGGCGAAACCGAAGCGCCGGCTGAAGTCCAGCGCGGGTTCATCACCATCCGCACCGCCATTGAACGGTCGCGCGAAGCCATGCGGACCGGCACCACCGGCAATTCCATCGATACGATTGCACGTGAGATCGTCGTGGATTCAGGCTATCCTGAATACAAATATGCCCTCGGTCATCAACTCGGACGTGTGGCTCATGATGGCGGCGCATTGCTCGGACCGCAATGGGAGAAATACGGCGATTCCCCCAACCAGACCCTTGAGATCGGCCAGGTATATACGCTTGAACCGGGGTTGGCTGTTCCCAATTACGGGTATATCGGTTTGGAGGAAGATGTTGTATTGACAGACAAAGGAGCAATTTATCTCGGCGGCCCGCAAAGCCATATCGTTCTAATCAAAGGCTGAAACCCAAGGTGACAAAACGAGTCGGAATTTGTGACAAAAGTCCGAAGGGTGCTGAAAATCCGCATGCTATAATCCCGCCGATTTCGAAGAGGAGAATCACTCATGCCTAAAACTCAAAATAAAGCCGTGATGAACTGGCTGTTCGTCTTTGCCTTTGTCGTCGCTTTTCTCGTCGTCTTTGGCGGGTTCGTGCGCCTTACCCGCTCCGGCCTCTCCATTGTGGAATGGAATCCCATCAGCGGCGCCATGCCGCCTGTTGGCCAAGCCGCGTGGGAAGAGGAATTTGCCAAATACCAACTGACCCCTGAGTTCATTAAGATCAACAGCGGCATGACCCTGGAAGAATACAAGTTCATCTTCTACATGGAATGGATTCACCGCAACGTAGCCCGTTTTGCCGGTCTCTTCTATGCGCTGCCTGTTTTCTATTTCCTCTTCCGCAAGACCATTCCGTTCAAGGAATTCGGGATGTACTTCGTGATGGGTATTCTCTTCATCGGGCAGGCCGTGATGGGCTGGCTGATGGTTTACAGCGGATTAGTCGACCGCCCGGCCGTGAGTCACTTCCGCCTCACGGCTCACCTCTTGCTGGCTCTGTCTCTCTTTGGCCTTGCCACCTGGACGGCCTTCGGCCACAAATACGGTTTCCATGATACAGGCAAAAAAGTCAATTGGTCACTGCCTTCCAACTTTGCCTTCTGGTCGACGGTGGTGCTGCTCATCCAGATCTCCTACGGCGGCATGACCGCTGGACTTAAAGCCGGTCACGTTTCAGATACCTGGCCGCTCATGTTCGGAAAATGGTTCCCGCCCAATCTCTTCACTACCTGGCTGGCCCCGCTTGAGACCCCGCAGACCATCGTGTTCATCCACCGCTGGTTCGCCTGGGCGGGCCTTATCCTCGTGGTCAGCTCTTTCTACATCGTTAAAAATTTGAAATACCCTTCCGAGATTCTGACCGGGCTCAAGTGGTTGATCGGTGTGGTGGCCTTGCAGATCACGCTAGGCGTTCTGACCATCCTCTCATACGTCAACATCACCATCGCCCTTATCCATCAAGCCAACGCGATCGTTCTCTTTGGGTTTGCGGTCTATTTCATCCACCGCTTCCGCGCATTGGACCGTACCGCAGCATAACTTGACGCATTGCAGTCTACTCGGTCAGGGGTTGACCCTGACCGAGTTTTTTTATTAGGGTTATTTCCAAAGATGCTCAAGCATGCAACCAGCATTTGACCTTGCGCCTACCCCTGTGTGTGACAGGCGGTTCTTCATCGCATCTCCCAAACCGGAACGGGCAACGCGCAGCAAAACGGCAGCCTTGTGGTGGCGTCATCAAACTTGGCGGCTGGCCAATAATAAAAATCGGATCAGAATCGCTGCGCAGGCGCGGCACACTTGCCATCAACATCTGGGAATAGGGATGCAAAGGCGCAGGGAAAAAATCCCGCGCATCGCCCGTCTCCACGATCTGACCGGCATACATGACCGCCACCTCATCCGCGAGTTCGCTTGAGGTGGCAATGTCATGCGTGATCAGGATGAAAGAAGTCCCAAGTTCATGTTTGATGCGCTTGAGAACGTTCATGATATTCGCCTGAGTCAACAGGTCCAAAGCAGATGTGGGTTCATCCAGGATGATCAGGTCGGGCGAAGTTACAAGCGCCATTGCCAATGCCACACGCTGTCGCATCCCTCCGCTCAATTCAAAAGGGTACCGGTCCACAAAATCGGCCGGCACCCCCACATGCTTGAACATTTTATATACCAGCCCGAGCGCCTCGGCTTTGTTCAAACCCAAATGGACCATCGCAGGCTCGGAGACCTGGTCGCCCACCTTCAGCACCGGGTTGAGCGAATTCATGGCCGCCTGCGGTACCAGCGACATCGTCACCCAGCGCACATTCTGGCGATACTCTTCATCGGTGAGTTCCATCACATCGGTACCCTGCAAAAAGACCCGGCCTGAATATTTATTTACGTTACGAGGAAGTAAGCGCAGCAAGGCTCTGGATAAGGACGTCTTTCCACAGCCCGATTCGCCCAGGATGACAACCGCGCGGTTCGCTCGCAGTTCGAAGTCCACACCATCCACGGCCTGAACCACGCCTTGAGCGGTCTTGAAATGTAGGACAAGGTCTTCGATCTTCAACAGTTCATCGGCTGCGAAAATGCTCATACATCCCTCAAGCGCGGATTGAAGATGCGATCCAGCGCAAAGCCTAGCACCGCAAAGGCCAGGCCGGTGATCATCAAAAGGATTGCAGGCTCCAGCACCCAGTAATAATAGCCTTTATACAACGCGCCGTTGGCCTGCGCATCTTGAATGATCTTGCCCCAGGTCGGCAGGACCGGGTCTCCGAGACCGATCACAGCCAGCGAGGCCTCGAGAAAAACAAAGGCCGGTACAGCCTGCACTAATCCCGGAATCAGCAGGGGAATCATGCGCGGAATGAGATACATGAAAATAATGCGCCAGTTGCTTGCGCCATAAGCTTTGGCCGCTTCCACATACATGGACTCCTTGACCTGCAGGAATACCGCACGATAGCCCAGAATGGCGCCGGTGAAGATGCTCAACAAAATGGTGGCGGAAAGAATGACCCAGATGCTGCGCGAGTAGAACGTACCGATCATGATGAGCAGTGCAAAGAACGGCAGCACCAGGTTGACTTCAGTGATGCGTTGGATCAATTCATCCACCCAGCCGGAATACCACGTCCCGACCGCAGCGATGATCATGGTCAGCAGCGAAGTACCGATGGCGGCGATCAGGCCAAAGGCCAAAGCCACGGGAGCGCCCCACAACAATGGCAGGGTCAGGTCGCGGCGGGCATGATCGGTTCCCGCCAACCCATAGACCTGCCCATGAGACACGAATTCCATATCCATGGTCGAATCCGGTTCGAAGGTGGTACCGATGACGATGAGTTTATATTTTCCTTTCATCAAGTTCCCGGTCGCAGGGTCGGAGAACAAGGCCGGGATGACCTCTTCCGCCCGGAGTTTGGTGCGCAGTTTTGCGTCTTGCGAGAAGCGGTAGGTAAAGCTGTTTCCGACGGCAAAATTCGAGATGCGGATGGTGCGTTCATCCGGGGTGATCAATTCCACCGAAACAAAGGGTTGCTTTTCCTTGAAGGTCGAGTCAAAATACAGGATCATATCCTGTGGATACACATCGTAATCAAAATCGAATTCATAGGTCATGTTATAGGTGGTGACATCATTCTTGCCCGGAGTGGCGATTTTGGAGATCCCACCATCTGCGGTGCCAACAGCGAAAGACTCGGAATATTTTTTGCTGGAGAAAAAGTTGACCCAGACAGGAGCAGCGAACTTCGGGTTGCGATACCAAACCTCCTCGCCGCCGCGCCATAAGCGAATGGCCTCCGGGTAGGGAATGGCGATCATGGTATAGATCGAAACGATCACCAAAAGTAGAATGGCGGCCAGCCCGACCAACGCAGAGGGATACATCATAAGTTTTTGGAAGGATGTTTTCAAACTGTTCATGGGTTATTCGCCGATCTTGACCCGTGGGTCCACCAGGGCATAAATAAAATTAAGCAAAAAGACCGTGATCGCCAGGAGGTAGGCATAGATCACCGCCGAACCGACAATGATGGGGGTGTCATACAAGCCGATGGCCTGGAAGGCTGTCCGCCCCAGGCCGGGCCAAAGGAAAACCGTCTCTGTGAACAGCGCACCCGTCCACAGATTAATGATCAGGAGGGAAAAATTCGTGATGATGTTGGGCAGCGTGGGCCGCAGGATGTAGCGGCGTTCAATATCCTTGGCATGCAACCCCTTGGCACGCGCCATATCCACATAGTCTTCGCTGGAATAGATCAGAAAGAAGGTGCGGTAGTTATAGACGCTCAAAAAGAACGAGCTGATGACCAATGAGAATCCCGGCAGCACCAGGTGCTTCATTACATTGGCTGCGTAATCAATGGTGTTCGCGGGCGGCGGCGAATCGACCATGCCGCCGAAAGGCAAAGCCTTCAAGCCAGAAGCAAAGATCAGGATCATGAAGATTCCGTAGAACCAGGGTGGTACCGCAGATGAAGGCGAAAGGGCGATAATGACCTTGTCCCAAAAACTGCCATAATGGCGGGAAAGGTTGAGAGCAATAAAAAGGCTTGAAAAGAATAGAAATAATTGCGAAGTACCCATCAAAAGCAAAGTGGCAGGCAGGCGCTCAAGCAGGATCAGTTTCACCTGTTTCGAGCCGCTGTCACTGGTCATATTGAAGGCTCGCCCGAGGTCGAGTTGCAACGCGCTCGTCAGGAACTTGAAGTTGCGTACGGCGATAGGCGTATCCAGGCCGCGCCGTTTTTCCTCCAAAGCAATGCGCTCTTCGATCAGTGTCTTGCGTTGATCAGTGTCCAATTGTTGGTAGGCCGGGTTGGCTGCGATAGACTGGGTGATGCCATCCCGAATTTCGCCGCGGATGATCTGATCCACGAAGCCACCCATATTGGCAATGAGGATGGTAAGGTATATGCCAACAACCACGGTGATGAACAGGGTGGACACGCGCACCAGCACATAGCGCAACATCCGTGCAAAACCGCTGTTCGCAAAACGCTTTCTGAATGTGATCTTCTCTGAAGGGGCTTGGGCGGTTAAAGACATAATGACCTCGCAATCGCATGGTTTCAGGGCGAGGTGTTCAGCCTCGCCCTGAAATAAAACCTGCTAATCGTACAAATTACTGAGTGACAACAAAATCGAAGGATGTAAAGGCGGGAATGGCAACCGGAATCGGCACAACCGCCACTTCCAGCTTTGCGGAGCCGGTCTGTAATTGGGATGTGGACTCCGCATCCAACGTGACCTGATACTGGCCTTCACCCACAGCCACTGCATCGCCGACAGAGATCGCTTCGCCGGTGGTGTCGTACAGGATGTATTTCACCTGCTTGATATCCACATTGGCGTAGGCTTCATCCTTGTAGTTGACAATGACGTCGAAGGTGGCTTCCTGCCCGGCTGTCACTTGGCCCGGCCCATCGAGGATCACGGTGGCGCGCCTCGGATCGCTAAAGGATGACCAGCGATCGGAAAGATCGGGGAAGTCTGCAAAGTTCTTGAGCACGAGCGACTTCTCGGTCGTGAAGACCTGGTCGAGATAATACGGACCAGTGCCGACCCAGAAATGGCCGTGATCGGCATACCACTTGGAAAGGTTCTCATACCGCTGGGTTACTTCCTCCGGCGTGATGAACTGACCAAGGGTCGCTTCATAGGGGATGTAGCTTTCAGCCTGGGCCTGATCGAGATACTTCTTCAGCACCTCAAGGCTTGGGCCACCGACCCAACTCATCTGTTCGATCTGAAGCGCATCAGACTTGTCGGAAGAGTAGGCCAGTTCGCCCGCAGCCTCGGCCAGGTTGGAGACCGCCAGCACATCCCAGCTGTTCTCGCCAGCCAGGCCGGTGGGAGATCCGGGCCACAAGGCAGCCACGTTCAGTTCCGCATCGGCAGAATAGACATCGGTATAGTATTCGATGGTTAACGGATCGGTGGAGGTGATGCGCCAACCCTTGAAGAAGGGCAGGGCCGCTTCCACCGACGGGGCGGCTGCTTCATCGTAGACAGCGCTATCGGGCTTGGCACGGTCAAAGCCGATGATGAACGACATCACGAAATCAGCCGCGGAGATCGGACTGCCATCATGCCACTTGACCGTATCATACAGATCGGCAGGATATACCACCGTGCTCTTGACCTTGGCCGTTGTGCCATCAGGATACTTATCACCCACGGTGATAAAGGTCTGAGTGGCGGCATCCCAATCCACCCACGCATCCGCCGGGACGGGGATCTCATCCACTTCTTCAACCTCAAGCCAATCCAGGCTGTGAGTGATGGGAAGTCCCTTGAGGTATTCCACTTTGGCGCTTTCAAAACGCTGCGGCCAACCCAGGCCGGTGTACGGATCACCCATCATCCCTGCGGTGGTGGCCACACCCGCCGCGCCCATGCTGGTGGCGCGCATGATATTGGAATCCCAGACCCAGTTGCTGCCAGCGATCGTGTTCCAGGGTTGGGTGAAAAGATCGTTCGTGCCGACACGCATGGTGCCGCCCTCCTGGTCGGTGAACCGGAGGTTGTAGTTACCCATGAACGAAGCTTCATAGCCTGCTGCAAGATCATACGTCACATTGACATTGTTGTTGTATGGAGCGTACACCAACTGGTCCACCACCCACACAAAGAGCGAATCCTGCAGGGCAAGTTCGAGGCTGCGCGCCAGCATTTCATCACGCTGAGCCTTGTTCGTAAAGTTGCCATTGGCAAGGTCATCGCCCAGTTGCTGGAGTTCCGGGTCAGCCACATTGGAGATGAACGGATCGCTCGCCTGCACGCTGGAGGGCAGGTAATACTGCTGAATGTTGCCGCGTTCATCGCGGGTCAGGCCGGAGGGCAGGTAGCCGGCGGTATAGAGGCTCCATTGTCCTTCAGAAGCAACCGAGCCCAGCCAGATCGGGAAGGCCTCGGAAGAGGTCTTGTACTGGCGGTCCACGGTGAAGCCAACGGCCTCCAACTGATTGGAGACGTAATCACCCATCGGTTTGCGGGTTCCATCCCCATCAGAACGGATGAGGAAGATCAGGGTCACCGGCGCGCCGTTGTACTGCCATTTGCCATCATCACCCAACGTGGCACCCATGCCTTCCATCTCGGCAGCCACAACTTCTTTGGCCTTGTCGAGGTTGTATGCATACTTGGTCTCGAGCGCACGCGCGGTCTCGATCAGGTTGGTGTATTCGACCAGCTGCGTGGTGATCGGCAGGAGTTTGGGCAATGAACCGCCGCCATAGATCTCCTGGTTGATGTAATTACGATCGATCAACCAGTTCATGGACTCGCGGATCTTGTGGTTCGAGAACGGGTTCAACACACTCTCATCATCGAAGACGGCCGGGTTCATGCTGATACCATAATTCCCACCGTAGGATTGGGTGTAGTTCAGCCCGGAATCTTTGATCTCGTTCAACGTATTCGAAGACAGGTTGAACGAATAGAAATCGATGGCCCTAGCCAGCAGTTGTGAGACCGCTGAATCAGAAGAGACCACCGAAAAGACGATCTCATCCAACCAGCCGCCATGGCGTGACGTGGCGGGCGCTTCTTCCGTGGCGGCGGGGGCGGCCTCTGTTGCAGGAGCTGGTTCCTCGGTCGCTGCGACGGGCGCATCCGTGGCCGCGGGTTCGGCGGCAGCCGGAGCGCAGGAGGCGAGCGCCATGCTCAGGATAACCAGCAAACTCAACAGCGCGTACATGTTTTTTATCTTCATTTCTCTTTTCTCCTAATTGAATTTGAGAGGAATACAAAATCGTTCAAACACATCGTGAAGCGGCACCTCCTCACATCCAACTCACAGGAAGAAGGCGGAGGACCAGTCGACTCTGGCTCCGCCTCCTGCAGAAATGCGGACCCATCTTCTTGGAGGAAAATCAACCGCATGTGGTCACATCATACGGAACCTGAACACGAATGTCATGCATCTGGAAAATAGAATTCCCCCCCACAGTTGAATGGTCATCAGATAACGACCTGGGAGTAAAAAATCAACTACTGAAAAATAAAAAACCCTCCTCGGGAGGGGTCACCCACACCTCCCAGGGAAGGAGCACCAACCAGTCCACTTTATTCAAATTGCTTATAATAACGGGATATGCGCAAGATCTTGATCGTAGGATTCCTTCTCGGCGTTCTTCTTGCTTCGTGCGGAGGAGTCAGGCCTGCGTCTACGCCTGAACCGGAACCGACCGCATCTCCTTCCGCGCCGGAAGTTGATCCGCCCATTCGGAATTCTTCCATCCCGTATGGAAAGAACATCCGCTTCGAGCACCTGAGTTTGGAGCAGGGACTATCGCAAAGTGTGGTCAACGTCATCATGCAAGACCGCACCGGCTTTTTGTGGGTCGGAACAGATGACGGCCTGAACCGCTTCGACGGCTACAATTTCAAGGTCTACAAGCCGGATGCAGACGATCCGCAAAGCCTGAGCGACCGCACCATCACCGATATTGTGGAAGACCAGCAAGGCAACCTGTGGATCGGAACCCGCCAGGGCGGACTGAACCGCTATAACCCGATCACCGGAAAATTCACCCAATATCTCCACGACCGCAACAATGACTTGAGCATCACCGGTGGGCAGGTGACAGAGTTATGCCTCGATAAAAACGGCCTATGGATCGGCACCAATAACGGCCTGGATTTTCTGGATTTTCAGACGAACATCTTCACCCACTATCGCGACACTCCCGACAGCCCCGTTCAATTGGGCAGCAACTTTATCACCACGCTTTACCTGGATTCGAAGGATAACCTGTGGATCGGGACCGTTGACACCGGTCTCAATATCATGAACAAGCAGGATGGGAAGGTCACGATCTATAGATACAACAAGAATCGCGAGAACAGCCTTAGCCATAACCGTGTGTTGAGCATCGCGGAACGCCCCAATGGCGAAGTCTGGGTTGGCACCGCCAACGGATTGAACCGCTTCAACCCTGCTGACCAATCTTTCACACGTTTTTTGAACGAACAGGACAAGCCTGAAAGCCTGGCCGGGGGCATCGTGTACTCGCTTTTCACAGACCACTCCGGAACCTTATGGGTCGGCACCAATAACGGCCTGGACCGATACGACCTGGAGACGAATTCGTTCATCCACCACCAATACCAGCCAAGCGTTCCCGGCAGCCTAAGCCACAACGAGGTCTATTCGATCTTTGAAGACTCGAGCGGCGTTCTGTGGATCGGGACACTCGGCGGCGGCTTGAACAAATACAATCGCCAGCAAGACCGCTTCGCCTACTACCGCAACAACCCCGATGACCCCGCCAGCCTGAGCAGCAATTTCATCTTCTCCATCCTCGCAGATGGAAAGGATTCAGTCTGGGTCGGGACCATCAATGAAGGGTTAAATCACTTCGACCCGACCTCCGAAATAGCGCAGGTCTTTAAGCATGATCCCGAAGACCCCACCAGCATCAGCAGCGACAACATTATCGCCCTTTACAGGGATTCCAACGGTGTGCTTTGGGTGGGTACCGGCAGCGCCCTTGACCGTTACAACCCGACCACCAATTCCTTCTCGCATTTTGAGCCATCGGAGACCGGCGTTAACGAGACCACGCGGTTTGCAGTGTTCGCCATCTACGAAGATGCGAACGGGGTGCTATGGGTCGGCTCGAACCGCGGGCTGATGTTGTTCGACCGCAAAAAGAACACCTTCCTGAGGTTTCAATCGGAAGACTCCAAGAAAGAAGACTTAAGCAACAACAAGATCAACGTCATTCTCGAGGACAACAAGGGGAACCTGTGGGTTGGCACCTTCGATGACGGCTTGAAACGCATCAACAAAGAGCGCGATGGCATCACCGATTTCCGGCATGATCCATCCAACCCAGCCACGCTTTCTAACAATTCGGTCATGTGCATCTACCAGGATTCAAAAGGCACGCTCTGGGTGGGCACACATGGCGGCGGCTTGAGTCGATACAACCCCGGCACCGGCACGTTCACGCACTTTACCGAGAATGAAGGCTTGCCCAACAACGTTATCTACGGCATCCTTGAGGACGATCAAGGGAACTTGTGGCTCAGCACGAACTTTGGCCTTTCCCGCTTCGACCCGAAAACCCAAACCTTCCGCAATTTCACCGCCAGCGACGGGCTGCAGAGCAATGAGTTCAACCAGAATGCCTATTCAGCAGACCCGGCCGGGGTAATGTATTTTGGGGGCATCAACGGCCTGAATATCTTCATGCCGCGCGAGATCAAAGACAACCCCATCACTCCTGGCATTGCGATCACCGCCATCACGCTGGATGGCGTCCCCCTGACCTCTGATCGAAGCACGGAATATCTTGATGCCATCACCATGGAATGGCCCCGGGACTCGTTCGAATTCGAGTTCGCTTCTTTTTCCTTTGAGCAGCCCAGCAAGAACCAATACGCTTATATGCTTGAAGGGTTCGACAGCAACTGGATCAACATCGACACCCAGCGGAATGGCCGCTATACCAACCTGCCCGGGGGAACCTATACTCTGCGCTTGCGCGGATCGAACAGTGACGGGGTATGGAACGAGCAGGGCATCGCCATGCAAGTGGTGGTGGTCCCACCATTTTGGGAGACCTGGTGGTTTGGCAGCCTGATGCTCGTGACCTTTATCATTACCCTGGCAGGCGGGCTGCGCTGGCGTGTGAAGAATATCGAACGTCAAAACCGCGAACTGGAACGACTGGTCCAAAAACGCACAGCCGACCTGGAGAAACGCACCGGCGAAATCGAGGCGCTCTACCAGGCCGATGAAAAGATCCTGCGCAGTGTCACACTGAACCACATCTTCCAGACCCTGGTAGATGTCTCCATCTCCATCCTCAAGGCAGACCGCAGCGTGGTCTTCACCTGGAACGAAGCCCGGCGCAAGATCGTCCCGCGCGTTAGTCGGGGCTTCCAAGCAGAGACCCTGTCTGTGCTCACGTTCGAGATCGATGAAGGCATGATCGGCATTGCCATGAAGACCGGCCAGCCTGTGGTCGAGTCAGAAATAAATATGAAGAGCCTGCGCGAGAACATCCGCGCAGCGCTGCTGGAGGAAGGCATTCAATCCTATGCCCACTTCCCCATCGTGGTGGACGGCAAGGTCGTCGCAATTTTCAATGTGGCGTACACCCGTCCCAATGCGCTCACCAAAGATTCGGTGCGCCTTTTTACCGCCCTTGTCAACCGCGCTTCGCTCTCCATTGCCAATATGGAATTGTTCGAACAGACAAAGGACCTGGCCGTGATGGAGGAACGCAACCGCCTCGCCCGTGACCTGCATGACAGCGCCAAACAAAAGGCCTTTGCCGCCCTTGCGCAGTTGGGAACTGTCAACGGGATGTCCAAGCTCATTCCACAGGAGATCTCTCCCCACGTAGGTGAAGCGGAGACTCTGATCTATGAGGTCATCCAGGAGTTGAACTTCCTGATCCAGGAGATCTACCCCATCGCCCTGCAGGAAAAGGGACTGCAAACCACGCTGCGCGAATATGTTTTTGAGTGGGAGCACCGCAACGACGCGATGGTCAACCTCACCATCCAGAATGACCGCTCTCTTCCGCTGGAGACCGAACAGGCAGTGTACCGCGTCATCCAGGAAGCATTGGCCAATATCGCCCGTCACAGCAAAGCCAAACGGGCCGATGTTTCCCTCGTTTATAATCATGAAGTGCTGCAAGTAGTGGTTTCGGATGATGGCTGCGGTTTTGATATGAACCAAAAAGCCAAGGGGTTGGGCTTCCGTTCGATGCGGGAGCGCATTGGCAGCATCCGCGGAACGTTACAAGTCCAAAGCGCGCCCGGGCAAGGGACACGACTGATCATTCAAATCCCCATTCGCAGCAACACAGGAGATTAATCCATGAGACACCATCGCACCAGTATTCTGATCGTGGACGATCACGAAGTGGTCCGTAACGGGATCAGTTCCTATCTTGAAAAGATATCCGATTTCCATGTGGTTGGCGAAGCCTCTTCAGGCGAGGAAGCGCTCAACATGGTGGCCGAGCTGATCCCCGATATCGTCCTGTTGGACCTTATCATGCCGGGCATGGATGGCATTGAGACCACGCGCCGAATCCGACAGATCAGCCCACGCACAAAGGTGGTGGTGCTGACCTCCTATCATGAGGATGTGCATATCTTTCCGGCGCTGAAAGCGGGCGCAATCTCCTATGTGCTCAAAGACATGAAGATGGATAAACTGGTGGATGTGCTGCATCGCGCTGTTCAGGGTGAGGTCACACTGCATCCGCGGGTGGCTTCGCGCGTTCTGCAGAATATCCGCGGTGAAGGCAGCGAAGACCAGCCGCTTTTCACCGAACTGACAGACCGCGAGACAGACGTCCTCAAACTCATCGCCAACGGCCTGACCAACAGCCAGATCGCGGAGAAACTGGTCATCAGCGAGAACACGGTCAAGGGGCATGTCAGTAACATCCTTAGCAAACTCCACTTGGCGGATCGCACGCAGGCGGCGGTTTACGCCTGGCAGCAGGGTATTGTAAGTAGGCAAAGCGA
>Ga0268298_10003216_pt1 | contig 16903 bp, 16 predicted proteins | sample WWTPWeurt_MetaG_FD_194462 | JGI IMG/M metagenome (GOLD analysis project Ga0268298, IMG submission 194462) | Activated sludge microbial communities from WWTP in Nijmegen, Gelderland, Netherland - WWTP Weurt | ecosystem: Engineered > WWTP > Aerobic digester > Activated sludge | place... | reverse complement strand
AATTATCTTAAGCCGGCAGTTGCCCGCAGCTATTTTTTCCTTGATTCCGACGATGCCTTCCGCAACCTGGCCTGGCTGGAGGGTTTCTCCGATTTTCGTACCCAGGCCGAGCGGGAGGGCGGGCATATCGAGCGGGTAACCCTTGGTTACACGCTCAAGGGGCCGGGCGCGCGCAATCTCGAACGCCTCGGTAGCGGGGTGGAGCGGCTGCGCCAGTTGCTTTTTGATCTCGGGCTCAAGTTCGAATGCCAGGAACGGCGCAACCGCCAGCGAGAGCTGGAGCACGGCGCATTCACCGTGGCTGACGAAATCAGCGTGCTGGTGGTTTGGCGGGTGGATTTCGACAACCGCGTCATCGTTGTGGAGTCGCGCAACCTCGAACGCCTGGGGTATGCGTCCTGTACGCTGCCGCCCGAGTCCATCGGTGCGGCCATGCTCGACGAGTTTGGCCGCTTGATGCTCGGGCGGGAAAACCGTTTTCGTTCCTTTGTGATGCGCTGACGGCCGCAGTTGCTGCGTTCGTCCAGGTCAGCGCCCGCGGCGCCTCACCGGGTTCCTTTGTGATTCGCTGACGGCCGCAGTTGCTGCGGTTCAGGTCTGCTGCAGCATGTCGAGTGCCAATGCTTCTGCAACGCGGATGCCATCAACCCCCGCCGACAGGATTCCTCCCGCGTAGCCTGCGCCTTCGCCGGCCGGGTACAGGCCTTTTACGTTGAGGCTCTGGCAGTTTTCACCGCGGGTAATGCGTAGCGGAGACGAGGTGCGTGTCTCGACCCCGGTGAGCACGGCATCGTAGAGGTTGAAGCCCTTGATCTGCCGGTCGAATGCCGGAATCGCCTCGCGCATGGCAGCGATCGCATAGTCGGGCAGGGCGCTGGAGAGGTCGGTGAGATGTACCCCCGGCTTGTAGGAGGGTTCGACGCTTCCCAGTTGTGTTGAGGGCTTGCCCTGCAGGAAATCGCCTACCAACTGGCCCGGTGCCTCATAAGTGCTGCCGCCCAGTTCAAAGGCGCGGCTCTCGAGCTGGCGCTGGAGTTCGATGCCTGCCAGCGGCCCTTCACCGGGGAAGTCTTCCGGCGTGATACCGACAACGATACCTGCGTTGGCATTGCGCTCGTTGCGCGAGTACTGGCTCATGCCGTTGGTCACGACGCGGTTCGGCTCGGAAGTTGCTGCCACCACCGTGCCGCCCGGGCACATGCAGAAGCTGTACACCGCCCGGCCGTTGGAGGCATGATGCACCAGCTTGTAGTCGGCCGCGCCGAGCAGCGGGTGGCCGGCGTGGGGGCCGAGGCGGGCCTTGTCGATCAGGGATTGCGGGTGCTCGATGCGAAAACCGACCGAAAAGGGCTTGGCTTCCATGAAGACGCCCCGCGCGTGGAGCATCTCGAAGGTGTCGCGGGCACTGTGGCCGAGGGCCAGTACGACGTGGTTGCTGCAGATCTCTTCGCCGTTGGCCGTTTTCACGCCGCGCACCTGGCCATCTTCGATGACGATGTCGGTAACGCGTTGCTGGAAGCGGATCTCGCCGCCCAGTTCAATGATCTCGGCGCGCATGGTTTCAACCATGCCAACCAGCCGGAACGTGCCGATGTGAGGCTTGGAAACGTAGAGGATTTCTTCCGGCGCACCCGCCTTGACGAACTCGCTGATCACCTTGCGGCCGTAGTGTTTCGGATCCTTGATCTGGCTGTAGAGTTTGCCGTCAGAAAAGGTGCCCGCACCGCCTTCGCCAAACTGCACGTTGGATTCCGGGTTGAGGGTGTTCTTGCGCCACAGGCCCCAGGTGTCCTGGGTCCGCTCGCGCACCGCTTTGCCGCGCTCGAGCACGATGGGTTTAAAGCCCATCTGGGCGAGAATCAGTGCGGCAAAAATGCCGCAGGGGCCAAAACCGATCACCACCGGACGGTTGGCGACTTCTGGCGGAGCCTTGCCTACGAAATGGTATTCCATGTCCGGGGTCGGCTTGAGGTGTAGATCGCCGCTGAATTTTTTCAGTAGTGCCGCTTCGTTTTTCACCTCGATGTCTACGATGTAGATGAGGGACAGCGAATGGCTCTTGCGCGCGTCGTAGCTGCGCTTGAAGACGGTGAAGCTGAGCACGTCCTCCTTCTGGACGCTCAGGCGCCTGGCGATGGCGTCAGGCAGGGCATCAGCGGAGTGATCGAGGGGGAGGCGGAGTTCGGATAGTCGCAGCATGAGTGCATGGCGGGGAGTTTTTCCCCGCAGATGGCGTTCGGGCTACGATTTTATCCGGAATTCCGGGTGCGGGGATGTTGCGGGTGCGTGATGGGAACGGGCAGCCGGGCACCGGAAAGCTTTAAGTCAAGGCTTACAAGTTGTTCCAGTTGGCGGCACACCTTGTGCTGCACCCGGTCGGCCAGGCGGTCGATGACCCGGCGCATGTCGGCCCCGAGTTCCTCCAGCACAAGTGAGCGGGTTTTCATCTGTATCACGATTCGGCAAAGCTTGTCGGCACCGCCGCGCGGCCCGTTTATATCGCTGAGCCGCACGCTGACCGACTGAACGATGTGGCCGAAACGGCCAAGGATGGCTCCGATGCGATCGTTTGCGTGGGCACGCAGCTTCTTGGCTGCGGGTAGCCCGTTGGTTTTGATCTGAATTTCCATGGTGCCATCTCTCCTTGCGTTGCCAGACTTTCACTTACTTTAGATTGAGCTGGTATGAATATAAAGTCGCAATATATGATTGCATACTTCGAAAATAACGAACCAAGGCGGATGTGCGCCGAAAATCTGCATGAATCTCAAACATCTCTTTTATTTCTGGAAAACAGCACGCAGTGGCGGAGTCGTCAAGGCTGGAGAGGCTCTGCACATCACGCCCCAGACCATAAGCGGGCAGATTCGCCTTCTCGAGGAGAGCCTTGATACCCAGCTGTTTGCCCGTGATGGAAGGGCTCTGGAGCTGACACCGGCAGGGCGGCTGGCGATGGAGTACGCCGACGAGATGTTCTCTATCAGTGCCGAGCTCGAGCAGGCCCTGCGGCATTACCCGAAGGGGCGGCCGGTGGAATTTCGGGTTGGTGTGTCAGATGCGGTGCCCAAATCGCTGGCTTATCGCCTGATGAGGCCGGCGGTGGATCCGGTTGACCCGGTTCGCATCATCTGTCGGGAATGGCGGCTCGACCGGCTGCTCGCCGAACTGGCGATTCATCGGCTTGATCTGGTGATCGCCGATTCACCGATTCCTCCGTCGGTGGATGTACGTGCCTACAACCACCGCCTTGGGGATTCCGGGCTCAGCTTTTTTGCGGCCCATGCCTTGGTTGGTAGCATGAACAAGCCCTTTCCGGAATGCATAGGCGATATGCCGGCTTTGCTTCCCGGCGAGGATTCAGCGATCCGGCGCAAACTCGTGGACTGGATGGATCGCAAGCGCCTACGTCCCCGCATTGCCGGGGAGTTTGATGACACGGCGCTGATGACAGCCTTTGGGCGGGCGGGGGTGGGGGTATTCGCCGTGCCAACCGCGATCGAACAGGAGACGCTGGTGGGAGGTGAGCTGGTCCTGCTCGGACGGGCCGAGGAGGTGCGGATCGAGTATTTTGCGATTTCGGTCGAACGGCGTCTGACCCATCCCTGCGTGCTGGCGATCTCCGAAGCGGCGAAGGCGGGATTTGAATTGCTCGAGAGCGGAAAGGATGGCCTGCCGCTGGCTCCCTGAAAACAAAACGCCCCTGCGGGAGCCGGCGGCTCGGGCAGGGGCAGGGGAATGCAACTTCGTGTTTGCCGAAATTATCAGGCGCTCTGCTGAATTCCGGCGACCGCCCAGCCTGCGTCGCCACTGCGGGGCTTGGTAAGGTGCCAGATTTCGTCGATGGCTTCAGGCGCGGCGTTGGCCTCTTCGCGCAGCAGGCCGGTGAAGCGCACGCTGACAACATAACGAGTTGCTTCTTCGGTGACATCAAGGACTTCGGCGTTCAGCGAGACAACGTCGGTCTTCTGGCTCCCGCTGCCTTGCTCCATCCAGTTCATCTTGATCTCCGCAAACAGTTCCGGCGTGGTGTATTCACGGATGTCGTCGAGATTGCGCGTATCGTTGGCGGCCTGCAGGCGGATGAAGTTCAGCTTGGCGTTGCGAACGAAGGCTTCTGCATCGAAGTCGGCGGGGATGTTTCCTACCGGTGCGGCCGTATTCGCGACCGGTGCGCTGCCGCCATAGGCTTGATCTGGCTGGGGTGCAGCGTAGGGTTGCGCCGCCTGACCAGCGTAATGCATGCCGCCCGCGCCAGCGAGCGCCGGCTGCTGAGCGGCTGCCCGGCGACGCATAAAGAAGCCGATCAGCAGCATCACCGCCACTGCGACCAGACCCATCATCATCATTGAGGCCAATTCCTCACCAAAGCCGAAGTGAGAGGCCAGTGCTGCCAGGCCGATACCTGCGGCGAGACCGGCGAGCGGTCCCATCCACGAACGTTTCGGCTGGGCTTGTGGAGCTGCTGCTGCGCCAGCCTGCTGGGTGCGGGCCGGAGCTGCCGCAGCTCCCGGAGCCTGGGCAGGCGATGCCGGAGTGGCGTTTGCTGACTTGGGCTGACTCATCTCCTGGCGCTGCATGCCTGACGACTTGCCGGCGCCAAAGCGTTTGGCGGCATCGGCATCGCCCGCCGCCAGCGTGAGGCCCAGCGCCAGTGTGGCGGTAAGCAGGGCAAAGGATTTCATGCGTGTCTCCTGTTGGTAGGCAAAGAACATTAAAAGCTTAGCGGTTTGTGAAGATTAATAAAATCAGAATTGTTTATGTTTTTACTTCGTAAAAAATTGAATGTCAGCGCCTTTCGCAGTTCTGCTTGGTGTTCCGGAAGGCGCTAAAAATGTGTTGGTTGGGGTAGTCGGTACATGGGGCGCTGTTGACAATATTCTTCTAAAACCTTGATTTTTAATGTAAGGCAGATTCCGCGGAAAGCCACGCGCCGTAACGTGTTCCGGTTTTCCTGCGCTGCAATAAAGTTGATCTGTGTCAAAATGTCGCCCTATTCGCGGGGTATCCTTCCGCGGAAGCCTGCCAGCGCTTTTTTGTTGTGTAGGCGGGGGGGATGTTTTTTTTTTATTGAGGTGACTCACATGCAATCGCAGACTTACAACTATAAAGTCGTGCGGCAGTTCGCCATCATGACGGTGGTTTGGGGCATTGTAGGCATGCTGGTTGGCGTTATCGCTGCAGCACAGCTGGTATGGCCCGAATTGAACTTTGCCGAATGGTTCCACTTTGGACGGCTTCGCCCGCTCCACACCAACGCAGTGATTTTTGCGTTTGGTGGCTGTGCTCTTTTTGCGACGTCCTACTATGTCGTGCAGCGTACATGCCACACCCGTCTTTTCGCTCCAGGGCTTGCTGCATTTACTTTCTGGGGCTGGCAGCTCGTGATCCTTCTTGCTGCGATCACGCTCCCGCTGGGCTACACATCCGGCAAGGAGTACGCCGAGCTGGAGTGGCCGATCGACATCCTGATCACCGTCGTATGGGTCTCCTACGCGATTGTTTTCTTTGGGACGATCGGCATCCGTAAAACCTCCCACATCTATGTGGCAAACTGGTTTTACGGTGGTTTCATTCTCACCGTGGCGCTGCTGCACCTGGTTAACAGCGCTGAAATCCCCGTTACCCTGACCAAGTCTTACTCCGCCTATGCCGGTGTTCAAGATGCGATGATTCAGTGGTGGTACGGCCATAACGCGGTGGGTTTCTTCCTGACTGCGGGCTTCCTGGGCATGATGTATTACTTCGTACCCAAGCAGGCTGGCCGTCCGGTGTATTCGTATCGCCTGTCGGTGGTGCACTTCTGGGCGCTGATTTTTACCTACATGTGGGCAGGTCCGCACCACCTTCATTACACCGCGCTTCCTGACTGGACCCAGTCCGTGGGCATGGTTTTCTCCCTGATTCTGTTGGCTCCGTCCTGGGGTGGCATGATCAACGGCATCATGACCCTTTCCGGCGCCTGGCATAAACTGCGCACCGACCCGATTCTGAAGTTCCTGATCACCTCCCTGTCTTTCTACGGCATGTCGACCTTCGAAGGTCCGATGATGTCCATCAAGACGGTTAATGCACTCTCCCACTACACCGACTGGACCGTTGGCCACGTGCACTCTGGTGCCCTTGGTTGGGTCGCGATGGTGTCGATCGGCGCAATGTACTACCTGATCCCGCGGATGTACGGCAAGACCGAAATGTATTCCACCAAGCTGATCACGACCCACTTCTGGATTGCGACCACCGGCGTTGTGCTCTATATCGCCGCACTTTGGATCTCCGGCGTGATGCAAGGGTTGATGTGGCGTGCCACCAACCCGGATGGCACCCTGACTTACTCCTTCGTCGAGTCCGTAAAGGCTAGCTACCCGTTCTGGACCATCCGTGTTGTAGGCGGTGTGTTGTTCTTGGCTGGCATGCTGATCATGTTCTACAACATGGTGAAAACGATTGCCGGTCAGAAAGCTTATGACGCTCCGGTGCTGGCACCTGCTGGCGCTCACGCCTGATCGGGAGGAAAAATAATCATGGCTCAATCGAATCACGACTTTATCGAACGCAAGGTCGGCTGGCTGATCGTTTTTACTCTGCTGACCGTCAGTGTCGGTGGCCTCGTAGAGATCGTTCCCCTGTTCTTCCAGCACTCGACCACTACCCCGGTAGAGGGTCTTAAGCCTTATGACCCTGTCCGTCTCGTTGGCAGGGACGTGTATATCCGTGAAGGTTGTTTTAACTGCCATTCGCAGATGATCCGTCCGTTCCGCGCTGAAACCGAGCGCTACGGCCACTACTCCGTTGCTGGCGAATACGTCTACGACCACCCCTTCCAGTGGGGCTCCAAGCGTACTGGGCCGGATCTGCATCGTGTTGGTGGCCGTTACTCCGATCAGTGGCACCGCATCCACCTGCTGAATCCGCGCGACGTTGTGCCGGAGTCCAACATGCCGGCCTTCCCGTGGCTTGACCGTCCGGCCAGAGTGGATGATATCGAAGCAAAGATGACTGCCCTTCGCAAGGTTGGTGTTCCTTACTCCGACGAGGAGATCAAGGGCGCCCGCAAGGCACTTGAAGGCAAGACTGAGCTCGAGGCCGTGATCGCCTATCTGCAAGGGCTTGGCACTGCGCTGAATGCCGGTAAGCCGGCTCCGGCTGTCGCAGCCGCTCAAGCTGCTGACGCCTTGGGTAAGGTCTTTTTTGAGGTAGGTTCGAGTGCACTGCCTGCAGATGCAACTGCGGCTGTCAATGCCGCAGCCGAGTTCCTCAAGGGAAAGGCTGATGCCAAGCTCGATTTGACCGGCTACACCGACAAATCCGGTGATGTTGAAAAGAACCTTGAGTTGGCAAAGGAGCGCGCCAAGGCTGTCCGCGAAGCGCTGAAGGCCGCGGGTGTTTCGGAGGACAGGATTAACATGAGGCCGCCGGTCAGCATTACCGGTTCTGGTGACAATGCTGAAGCCCGTCGTGTCGAGCTCAATCCAGCCAGTTGATCGGCTTTCGGACGACCATTCTGAGACTGAGAACGAAGGAGTGTGACCTTGGATATCAATGATGCACGTACGGTGCTGACCGTTATGGGATTGGTGTGTTTCGTTGCCATTTCTCTGTGGGCGTTCAGCGGGCGGGCGCGTAAAGGATTTGACGAGGCAGCACTCCTGCCGTTCAGCGAGGACGACTTGCCGGTCCTGAATGCAGGGCGGCAAACCAAGGAAGGAAATAAAAATGGCTGACTTTGTTAGCGGTTTCTGGAACGCCTACGTGATGGTGCTGGTGTTCCTGAGCATCGGTTTCTGCGTGTTCGTACTTGTTTCGAACACTACCAAGCGGACATCCGGCCCGGTTGGGCTGCATGATCACATCTGGGATGAAACCCTCCAGGAATACAACAATCCGCTGCCACGCTGGTGGATGTACATGTTCTGGATCACGATCATGTTCGCGATTGTGTATCTCTCCATGTACCCCGGTTTTGGCAACAACCAAGGTAAGCTTGGCTGGTCTGCTGCTGGGCAGTGGGAGGCGGAGCAAAAGGCCGCAGCAGAAAAATACGGTCCGATTTTCGCAAAGTTTCGCACTATGGACTTGAATACGGTCGCTACTGATAAGGAAGCGAATGCCATGGGGCAGCGTTTATTCGTGACCTACTGTGCGCAGTGCCACGGTGCTGACGCTAAGGGTGCGAAGGGGTTCCCCAATCTGACCGATAACGACTGGCTTTATGGTGGTGAGCCGGAGACCATCAAGACGACCGTTCTTGGTGGCCGTCAGGGCATGATGCCTCCGTTTGGTCCGGCTCTAGGCGCCGATGGAGTCAAGGATGTCGCGAACTATGTTCGTTCGCTTTCCGGTCTGGCCAATGATTCGTTGCGCACGCAGCGCGGTAAGGAGCTCTTTGCTCAGAACTGTGTGGCGTGTCATGGTCCGGAAGCCAAGGGCACACCGGCTCTCGGCGCTCCGAATCTGACCGACAAGACCTGGCTTTACGGTTCCGCCGAGGCGACGATTATCGAGACCGTCACAAACGGTCGTACTAATCAGATGCCGGCGTTCAAGGAATTTCTGGGCGAAGATAAGGTTCATCTGTTGGCTGCTTACGTTTTGAGTGTTTCGAAGAGCGCTGCAGCTCCTGTGGAAGTCAAAAAGTAATCATAAATTGGTGTGGTGTTGCGCCAGGAAAGCAACTCCCCGGGCCGGTCCCGGGGAGTTTTTGAGTTTTAGTATTAGAGTATAGTTAAATACTAATTATGAGCCAGTTAAAAACCCAAACTCCAAAAGTACCGGAGCCCCAAGTGCAGGCCGGTCCAGAAGAGGACACCTTGTATGCTGTTCGGCAAAAGGTTTATCCGCGAGCTGTCACCGGTATCTTTGCAACCTGGCGCTGGATTCTGGTTTGGGCTACGCAGCTCATTTTCTACGGGCTGTGCTGGTTACCATGGAACGGCAGACAAGCCGTATTGCTGGATCTAGTTGAACGCAAGTTTTATATCTTCGGCTGGGTTTTCTGGCCCCAGGATGTGTTTTTTTTGGCGATCCTTCTGATCATCAGCGCGTATTCACTTTTTTTCTTTACGGCAGTCGCAGGACGTTTGTGGTGTGGTTATGCATGTCCGCAAACGGTGTACACAGAAATTTTTATTTGGATCGAGGAGAAGATCGAGGGTAATCGCGCACAGCGGATGAAGCTCGATCAGGCGCCGCTGAGTGCCCGCAAAGTAGGAATCAAGGCTGCCAAATTCGGTGCATGGGGACTGCTTTCACTGTGGACGGGATTTACCCTTGTGGGCTATTTCACGCCGATCCGAGAACTGGTTCAGGAGGCCACTACATTCAGTTTCGGACCATGGGAGCTCTTCTGGATTTTCTTCTATGGTGGTTTCACCTATTTGTTTGCAGGACTGATGCGGGAGCAGGTCTGCAAATACATGTGCCCCTATGCTCGTTTCCAGGGCGTGATGTTCGATCCCGATACCCTCGTCATTACTTATGACCCGGAACGGGGCGAACCGCGCGGTGCGCGCAAGAAGGGTGTTGATCCAAAGGTGATTTCCAAGGGTGATTGCGTTGATTGCGGAATATGCGTTCAGGTTTGCCCGACAGGGATTGATATCCGGAATGGCCTGCAATACGAGTGCATTGGATGCGCAGCCTGTATCGACGCATGCGATCAGGTCATGGACAAGATGAATTACCCGAGGGGGCTCATCCGCTACACCACCGAGAACGCCATGAAGCGCCATTGGGGGCGTAAGGAAATTATTGGGCACCTGATGCGGCCGCGAATCATGATTTATGCGGCAGTGCTTGTGGCGATCTGCGCGGCGTTTGTTTGGGGACTGGCAACGCGCTCCACATTGCGCGTGGATGTTATTAAAGACCGGTCAACCTTGAGTCGTGAGGTAGAGGGGGGGCTGATTGCCAACGTCTACAACCTTCAGGTCATGAACATGACCGAAAGTGCCCGGCAATTCACACTGTCTGCGAGTGGACTCGAGGGGGTGCAAATTACGCCGAATACTCCGTTTGAGGTTGATGCCGCAAGCTTCAGATCGGTTACTGTAGAAGTCGCCGTTCCGCCAGAGTCCGGCAAGCCGGGCTCGAACACTATTTATATCGAAATCAAGGCCGTGGACGATGAAAATGTCCGTGTGCGTGAGAAGACTGCTTTTCTGCTGCCGCGATAGGATAAATACTTAATGAATACGACAACAATGAAAACTGGCGGCAATCCGACTCCTTGGTACAAGGAGCGCTGGACTTGGCTATTGATGCTCATGCCGGCAACGGCAATTGTCGCTGGGTTCATTACCCTGTGGCTGGCGGTGACAACCTTTGATGGCCTTGTTGCGGATGATTATTACAAGCAGGGCCTGGCCATAAACCAGACCCTGGCTCGGGCTAATGCTGCACAGGAGCTTGGGCTGGTAGGGCAAGTCCGGTTTTCTGCTGAAGATGTTCGTGTGGTTCTTTCTGTCAAACAGGGCGTCGAATTGCCCAGTAAACTGTTGGTGACGCTCGCTCACCCGACAAGAGGCGGACTGGACCAGAAGTTGGTGCTTGAGGCGCGCGATGGTGAGTATCTTGGCAGCTTGCAGGCGGCGCTGACCAGCGCTCACTGGAAGGTTTTAATAGAGGATGAGTCTCGCAGTTGGAGGTTGTCAGGGGTTGCATTTCTCCCCTCCGAAACTGAAATCCGCATCAATTCAGCTGATCTCAAACCTGTCGATTGATTGGTGGGATGTCCCGGTGTGAAAAGTGTTGCTCGAAAAAAGTGACACTCTTTTGAGTCGGTTTTTGATCGGTATCGTTTTTCCAGACGGTATGTAGAGGAAGACCAGCGACGGTCACGCGGTTGAAAATGGCGGACTTAAAGTCTGCTTTTAAAGGGGCTAGTTGATGTTGAAACTGATTCAGGTTTTGTGGCCGTCGTTTCTTGTGGCGGGTGTCGCGGAAATCGTATTTTTTACGGTTGTCGCACCCCGGGAATTGTATTTGTTTGGCGAGCCAGCGCATTTTTCGGCCATCGCCACTTACTCTATCGGCTTCTTTGCCTTCTGGATTGTGTGTGCTGCGTCTAGTCTGACGACACTCTTCTTTCAGCGCACATCGAGCGAAATCAACCAGTCGGATTCTATTTAGCCGGTTCCTTGCCGAGCTGATTTTTATTGTTCCGCGCAAGATGTAAAAAGGCCTCGCAAATTTTGCGAGGCCTTTTTTATATTTGGATCTTATTTGATGCGAGGCGGTTTCAGCGATAGACGAGCACTGGAACCTTGCTGTGGGTCAGAACCTTCTGGGTTTCGCTGCCAAGTAGCAGACCGCTTAGACCACGGCGGCCATGAGAAGCCATGAAGATCAAATCGCTGCGGTTGCGTTCGGCAGAGGCGATGATGGCCTCGAACGGTACTTCGCTCACAACAGTATCACTTCCGGCCGTTACGCCTGCAGCTTCCGCTGCTGATTTGGCCTGGGTGAGGATCTTCTCTGCTTCGGCGGCGGCTGCCCGGTTGAACTGTTCGGGGGTCGTCGGATCGAACAAGGCGCCTTCGCCGTAAATCGGCGTCGGGAAGTCGGGTTGAGCATAGAAAAAGATAATGCGTGCGCCGGCGTCCTTGGCGAAATCAATGGCGCGGGAAACCGTAGATGCAGAGAGTTCCGAGCCGTCGGTGGGTACGAGGATGTTTTTGAACATGGCGTCTCTCCTGGTGCTTGTGGGGTGTTGTCATTATAGAGCGCACCATCTTCGCAACGAGATTGACGAATGTCAATCAGAGCACACACCGCTTGTCGCACGATCAGTACAAGGATGAAAACGTCGTGGATGGTCGTCTGCGCTGTGTTCAACAGAATGAAGGAGTGCTTGATTATGTCTCGTCGCGAACCTGCCCCACCGATTGATTTCGCCCGAAAATCCTTGCAGCAATTGCATGAATCGGTGGAATCGTCGATTGATCCTCTCGGAATGGCCGCGCCTCTTGTGCATGCCCAGCTTGCCTGGATGGCTCATCCTCAGGAGCTTGCCGAGGCGCTTTCCAGGGTTTCTACCAGTCTATGGACGCTGCAGTGGCATAGCTTCCGGCGGATCATGGGCCTGCCCAGCCAGGATCCCGTCAAGCCCAAGGAGGACGATAGCCGCTTTGGCGATCCTGTTTGGGCGGAGTCTCCAGCCTGGGATCTGGTCAAGGAGTGGTACCTGGTTCTTACGCATCACACGCAGGACATGCTTTACGATACACCGGGACTCTCTCAGAAGGAGAAACGCCGCGCTGCCTTCTGGTGGCGTAATGGACTTAATGCCGTGGCGCCTTCCAATTTTTTGCTCACTAATCCGGTGGCGATGCGGATGGCCATCGAAACCAACGGCGAGAGCCTCACGAGAGGTTTCAGGAACTTTCTCGACGATCTGGCTGCCGGCAATATCCGCATGACTAACCCGGATGATTTCAAAGTCGGCGAGAATCTTGCCGTTACGCCGGGAAAAGTCGTTTTCCGTAATCATCTCCTTGAGGTGCTGCATTACACGCCGACAAGGCCGAAGATTCATCAGACGCCCATTGTTATTGTTACGCCATGGATCAACAAGTTTTACATTCTTGATCTCAATCCTAAAAAGAGCATGATTCGCTACCTGCTCGATCAGGGTTTTGATGTATTCATTACAAGCTGGAAAAACCCCGGCGAAGAAATGCGGGATTTGCGTTTCGATGACTATCTCACCGACGGTATCCAGCCCCTCATCGATACTGCGCGGGGTCTTTCGGGAGCCGCCAAGGTGCATGCTGTAGGTTATTGCATTGGCGGCACGGCGCTATCGACCTACATGGCGTGGGCCAATCACCATTTCACGCCAGACGAAGTGCCGGTGGCGCACTGGACGCTCTTTACCACGCTTGTTGATTTCCACAAACCGGGCGACATAGAAGTGTTTGTGGATGAGGGCAGCATTCGCTTCATTACGCAGAACATGGAGCGCAAGGGCTATCTTGATGGCGCCGAGATGGCTTCGTCATTCCGGCTGCTGCGCTCGAACAGCCTGATCTGGCATTACGTTGTGCATGGCTGGCTTTACGGCGAAACGCCGCCGCCGTTTGACGTGCTTTACTGGAACATGGACACCACGCGGATGCCCTATGCGATGCATGCCTGGTATTTGCGTGAGCTGTACCTTAATAACAAACTGATCGACAAGAATGCCCTGACGGTGGCGGGCGAGTCCATTGATCTGGGGGCCATATGCCAGCCGCTGTATGCCGTTTCTGCCGAGGATGATCACATCGCGCCGTGGCGCCAGGCATTCAGGGCCATGAATTATGTAGGCGGTTCAAAGCGTTTCGTGTTGTCGAGTTCAGGGCACATCCTTGGTATCGTCAATCCTCCGGTCAAGCCGCCGAAACGCAGCTTCTGGGTTGGGCCCGCCCGGCGCAGCGACACGGCGGATGGCTGGCGGGGTGACTTGCCAGAGCATGCTGGAAGCTGGTGGGATGACTGGATGACGTGGTTGAAGCCCCAGTGTGGCGACCTGGTGGATGCGCCTGCGGTGTCGAACGAGACTTTTCCTGCCCTCGGAGATGCGCCGGGAAGCTACGTGCTTGAGCATTGAGCGTCGGTCCTGGAGCCGCTTGCAAGCTCGCTCCAGGCCTCGAGGCGACGGGCGAAGCTGTAGCCGGCATTGGCAGGGCTGGTTGAGGGCAGGCGGCGGTACTGGAGTGGCTGGATGTCTGGCGGCAGGGATTTCAACACGTGGCGCCTGAAGCTGCTTTCTGCCATTGCGCCATTGAAAAACACCCGTTTGATGTGTGGGTGGTGTGCGAAGAAATCGGCGAAGTCGTTGGGAACGATCGTGCCGGGGTCTATGCTGGAATCGAGGCTGCCTTTGCGTTCGCAGCACTGTAGAACGTCCCACAAGGCGATGCCATATTCGGAGAGTTTCTGCAGGCGGAGCAGATAGGGAAGTGCCGGGTCCGCGCCCGCCAGTTCTCCGAGAATAGGCCAGAACAAGTTGCGTGGGTGAGCGTAGTATTCGCCCGCCCGCAATGATGCGCCGCCAGGCATGCTGCCCAGAATCAAGGTGTGGGCGTGGGGAGTGGATACCGGCGGAAAACTGTAGATCAGGGTCATGATTCAGAGTGAGACTTTAGCCCGGCGCTCAGCCGGATGCGGGTTCAGGAGCAAGGGATGAAACAGCGCGCACATGTGCTGGTCGTGGACGATCAGGCAGACAACCTGCTGATTCTCGAAGATGTGCTGGCCGAGCACTATGAAGTCCATCCCGCCATGAATGGACAGGAAGCGCTTGATTACCTGGAGGCGGGAGGGCGCGCGGATCTCATTCTGCTGGATGTAATGATGCCGGATGTGGACGGTTTCGAGGTGTGCAGGCGACTCAAGTCGTCGGAGACAACCCGGTCGATTCCGGTGATATTTCTCACCGGACTTGACCGTCCTGAGGATGAAGAACTCGGATTTGCTCTCGGTGCCGAAGACTTCATCCATAAACCCATCTCGCCGCCGGTTGTGCTGGCCCGCGTGCGCACCCATCTTGCGCTGTCTAGGGCGACCCGTGCGCTACAGCGGCGCAACGCCGATCTGGAGTTGATCGTCGCCGAGCGTACGGCCGAGATCAGTGAGCAGGCCCGGCGTCTTGTTGCCAGCAAGCAGGAGGTGATTGCCGCTCAGGCCTCAACAATTACGGCGTTTTGTGCTCTGGCCGAAGCACGGGACAACGAAACCGGAAACCATATCCGGCGCACCCAGCACTACGTCCGCATCCTTGCCGAAAACCTGCGCGATCACCCACGTTTTTGCGACAAGCTGGACGATGAGGTTATCCAGCTTCTCTTCAAATCGGCTCCGCTACACGATGTCGGCAAGGTCGCAACCCCCGACGCCATCCTGCTCAAAAACGGCAAGCTCACGCCTGAAGAATGGGTGTTGATGAAGCAGCACTGCGAATATGGGCGCAACGCGATCATGCAGGCCGAAAGCGCCTTGGGTGGGGTAAGCGACGCTTCTTTCCTTTTGTATGCAGCGGAAATTGCCTATGGACACCACGAGCGCTGGGACGGCAGCGGCTACCCGCAAGGCATCGCTGGTGACGCCATTCCGGTTTCGGCGCGCCTGATGGCCGTTGCCGACGTGTACGACGCGTTGATCTCGAGACGCGTCTACAAGCCGCCGTTCCCCCATGAGCAGGCGCTTTCGATGATTGTTGCCGAGCGTGGCCAGCATTTCGACCCGGACATCGTGGATGCGCTGGTGCGTGTAGCGGGTGAGTTTGCCGAAATCGCCCATAGCTTCCGGGACGAGCCGGAGTATGCAACTGGCGATTAACCTTGGCTCGACGGGCGCTGCAAACTTGTTTCCCCGAGGGTATTCCGCTGTCGTGCTACCCGCCCGCGAAACACGGTGAAGTGGCCAGGGCAATCGCACCTACCAAGCATAGGCACTGCTGAAATAGCGTTCACCGTCATACTGAGGTCGGTCGGCAAGCGTGGAGTCCAAACGTTCAAGCCGTCATCTGTTGCGTGTAGTACTGCTGCCGGAAGGATTCCGGTGACAGGTAGCCCAGCCGAGCCTGCTTTCGCTGCCGGTTGTAGAAGATTTCGATGTACTCGGTGATCTCTTGGCGGGCCTGCTCGCGGCTGGCAAATCGCCGGTGATGCACGAGTTCGGTCTTCAGTGTTCCCCAGAAGCTTTCCATCGAGGCGTTGTCCCAGCAATTGGCCTTGCGGCTCATCGAAGCCTGCATGCCGAACTGCTCGAGCAAGCTCTGGTAGTCGCGCGAGCGGTGGCTTCCGCCATCCGAATGGTGGAGCAACCCCCTTGTCCGGGCGTCTCAGCACGACCGCCCTAAACAGCGCCTGCATGACCAGGCTGCGCGTCATCCGCTCGTCCATCGCGTAGCCGACGATCTCGTCGTTGAACAGATCCTTCACGCCAGCCAAGTACAGCCAACCTTCATCGGTCTCGATGTACGTGATGTCTGTCACCCACGCGCGTGACCACCAGAGAAAACGGAGAACAGAGAGGCGTCGGCGGGGGCAAAAACGCCACCTCCGCAGGGGTGGCGCTCGCGAGGCCAGGCCCGGAAACCGCGCCAACACTGGGGGGAGCGGGCAAAAAAAATCCCAACCGATGAGGGTTGGGATTTTGGGTATTGGGCTGGGGGCTACCAAACAAACGGCTGAATGTCGCGTAAATACTGGATTTAAAGAAGTGGTTTTTATTTTATACCCCCAAATCTACCCCCGAGTTCTTCGGTTCCCACGGCTGGCAAGCCGAATCAGGGTGCTAGTCGCACGGCGGGGGAGGGTATCGGCAAAGCTGCTACCTGTTTGAGTGTATAGGTGGCGGTGTTCTGAGCCTGTACCCCCGCGGCGCATGGCGGAGCAGGGGAGAGGCTCAGGCGTAGGGTGTCATTCCCCCTTCGAGCACGCCCGCTTGACGCTCGCCGCCGAAATGCCGAAGTGCTCCGCGGTTGCCTTGATGCTGGCGGCGTTCTCGGTACGCCAGGCCAACACGGCCGCGTCGTCTATGGCCTTCGTCCGCCCCAGGTTCTTGCCTTCGGCCTTCGCCCGCTCCAGGCCGGCGAACTGGCGGGCCTTGAGGTTTTCCCGCTCCAACTCCGCCACCGCGGCCAGCATGGTCAGCATGAGCTTGCCGGCCGGCGTCGCCAGATCGAAGCCTTCCCGCATGGAAACCACCGACACGCCCTTCGTCTTCAGCGCCTCCACCGTGTTCAGAACGTCAATGGTGTTGCGCCCGAGTCGGTCGATTGCGGTAACGATCACGACGTCACCTTCGCGCACATAGGCAAGCAGGGCCGCCAGGGCGGGGCGCTGGGTTGCAGCCACCGCACCGGACACCCCGTCATCGGTGAACCACTTCCCCACCGCGTACCGGGCTGAAATGGTGC
>Ga0268298_10003215_pt1 | contig 16906 bp, 10 predicted proteins | sample WWTPWeurt_MetaG_FD_194462 | JGI IMG/M metagenome (GOLD analysis project Ga0268298, IMG submission 194462) | Activated sludge microbial communities from WWTP in Nijmegen, Gelderland, Netherland - WWTP Weurt | ecosystem: Engineered > WWTP > Aerobic digester > Activated sludge | place... | reverse complement strand
CATCGATTTCTCCTCTGAAAGATATTGTTTTGATTAGATATTCTGTTCCGGGTCGGGTCCCATGGGTTTGAGGCTGCCGGGCAGGATCTTGGCACCGAAGGTTCGGGTCAGTTCCTGCACCAGAGGATCCCGGGCGATGCTTTCCTCGGCCGAACGCTGCCGCTCCTCACCCAGCCGACGACTGGTCTGAGCCGGAGTCTCGCTTTGGGGGACCTCGACCTTAAGTTGGATCTTTACCTCGCCGCCCAGGGCCTCCCGCATCGCCTCGAACAGGCGCTTCTCCGCACTGGCGACGCGCAGATGCTGGCTGGCGGGGTCCAGGCGTAATTCCAGACTCTGACCGTCCCAGGAAACCAACTCACAATTGTTGGCCAACTGGGTGGCCACGCCGCCGAGGCGCAGGGAGCTGACGAATCGGCGCCAACTCCCGGGTCCTCGCAGCTCCAACCTGGGCGCCGTCGTGGCGGCCGGCGGTTCCGGTCCCCCGACCGGGGGTACGGCTTGGGATGGCTGGGGAACCGGCGTGAGGGGCGTGGGCCGAACCCTGGTTTGGGTCTGGGCGGCCTGACCACTGGGGGAAGCCGCGGCGGCCTTGACTTGGGCCGTCGGCGGTCGGGACACCGCCATGGGCACTGGCTCCATCAAGGACGGCTCCGGTCTGAAGGCCAGCATCCGCAAGACCACCATTTCGAGGCCGCTCCTGGGGTCCGGCGCCAGGGGCAAATCCCGTTGACCGACCAGTCCGATCTGGTAATACAACTGGATATCCTCGGGGGTCAATCGGGAAGCGACCGACCTCAGCAACTCGGTATCCCCTCCGAGGTATTCCAAGGACTCCGGCACCGCCTGAAAGACGGCCACCTGGTGCAAGAGGCTCAACAACTCCTGCAGCACCTGGCCAAAGTCCACCCCATACTCATCTATGGTGGCGATGGCACGCAGCACCCCTTTGCCGTCCCGGTCGACCAGGGCATTGAATAATCCCGCGATCTGGTCCTGGGTGAGGCCGCCGAGCATGGCCACCACATCCGCCTCCAGCACCTGACCACCACCAAAGACAATGGCCTGGTCCAACAGACTCAAGGCATCCCGCATGGAGCCATCCGCCGCCCGCGCCAGACGTTTCAGGGCCTGGGGCTCGGTCGTCACTCCCTCCGCCTTGATGATGTGTTGCAATTGGGAATGAATCTGTTCGAAGGAGAGACGTTTCAGATGGAACTGTAGGCAGCGGGACAACACGGTCACCGGCAGCTTTTGCGGGTCCGTGGTCGCCAGCAGAAATTTCACATGCTCCGGCGGCTCTTCGAGGGTTTTCAAAAGCGCATTGAAGCTGTGACCGGAAAACATATGCACCTCGTCGATGAGGTACACCTTGAATCGGCCCCGCACCGGGGAATAGGGCACGTTTTCCAACAATTCCCTGGTCTGTTCGACCTTGGTGCGGGAAGCGGCATCCACCTCGAGCAGATCCACGTATCGACCTTCGTCGATCTCCCGGCAGGTCGAGCACTGCCCACAGGGTTCGGGACTCAGACCGACCTCGCAATTGACCGCCTTGGCGAAGATCCTCGCCAGGGTCGTCTTGCCGACCCCCCGCGTACCCGAGAACAGATAGGCGTGATGCAGCCGATCATTGGCAATGGCGTTGACCAGGGGACGCACCACGTGTTCCTGCCCCACCATCTGGGAAAACAGACGGGGACGCCATTTGCGAGCCAGAACGAGATAAGACATAGCGGGATCGGGAGAGGATAACCTGAACCAAGAGCCACCTTAGGGGACGAGGCTGCCCCTCATGGACGGGAGGGGAGCGCAATCTCCTCGACTAGATACGAAACAGCGGATCAGGAGGGTGGCGTTCCGCGCCAGCCGCAAGGCCGGTGCACGATAAGTCCCTGATGTACGGCTGTCAAGCCGGGGCGAATGGGCTTCCCCAGGTGTCAGCCTGGAAAGCAACCAGACTGCCCGGGCCTGGAGCACCTGAGTTGTCCGGTTGCATCTCTTGATCGAAAGGGGGGCTGGGATGACCCCAACAGAAGTGTTGCAGGAGGGTACGAAGGTCTTGGACCGAGCTAGGGAGGTTCGGCCACAGGCCTCCTTACTCATGCCCTGGGGTTGGAGCCGGGGGCGAGTCGCTCCAGCACCTCGCGTAACGTCGCCGTGGCGCGTTTGGCCACCTCGTCCAACCTGGCGACGAGGGCACTGCGATCGATAGGTTCACCCTGGCTCAGGATTGTCTCGGTATCATGCAGCAGGCCGGCCAGTTCCAGCGCTCCCAAGGTCAGGGCACTGCCACGCAGGGCGTGCAGCATCCTTATCGGCTTCAAGGTCTCCTCCTCCGAGTCAGCGCTCATCAGGGTCATCCTGCCGAGGTTGGTCAGGGCCGTGTCAATGCTGCCCAGGAACAACCTGGCTAGCCGGACGTAGGTGGCTGGTTTACCATCCAGACGAGCGATGGCCCCAGACAGGTCGAAACCCTCCGGGTTTACCACCAGGGGTTGGGGTGTCGGGTGGGACCCTGGTGGCATCAACCTGTGGTTAGCGTATTTCTGGACCAGCCGTTGCAGGTCGACATGCGAGACCGGCTTGGAGAGGAAATCGTTCATGCCAACCGCGAAGCAATCCTCCCGGGCCTGCTCCCTGACATTGGCGGTCAAGGCAACGATTGGCAGGTCAGAGACACTGTGCTCCCGGCGCAAGAGACGGGTGGCCTCAATCCCGCCCATCTCTGGCATTTGCAGGTCCATGAAAATCAGGTCGAAAGGTAAGTCTGAGGAGGAGACTCGAGCCAGGGCCTCCCGGCCATCTGCCACAACCTCCACCTCTGCGCCCATCGTTTCCAATAAATCAGCCATCACTTCTTGATTGATCTGGTTGTCCTCGGCGACCAGAATGCGCATCCCATTCAAATTTACGGTGGCGAACGCCGAGTTCTCCGCGCCCTTCGGCAAGGCTGCGGGCGGCGTAGTGGCCGGCCCATCCGGGCCTTGCTCCAGCGTCAGATCAAACCAGAAGCAACTGCCTTTCCCCGGGGTGGATTCCACCCCGATCCTCCCACCCAGCATCTGCACCAAGCTGCGGGAGATCGACAGACCCAGTCCGCTGCCACCGTAGCGACGGGTGATGCTGTTATCGGCCTGGGAGAAACGATCGAAAATCCGCTCCTGCTGATCTGGCGGGATGCCGATGCCGGTATCGCGCACTTCGAATCTCAGGGTCACGGCAGGCAGCCGGGTCGGTGCCTGGACAGATACGAAGACATCCACCGCCCCCACCTCGGTGAACTTGATCGCGTTTCCAATCAGGTTGAGCAGCACTTGTGAAATACGGACCTCATCGCTCCTTAGGATGTCCGGGCAATCCTTGGCTATCCTTACCTCAAGTATGAGGCCCTTGGACTCCGCTTTCTTAGTCAGCAAGGTCTGCATGCTGTCCAGCAGCAAACGCAGGCTGAAGGGCGCCAGGTTGATCTCCAGCATCCCGGCCTCGATCCTGGAAAAATCCAAAATGTCACTGAGCAGGCTGTTCAGCACCACAGACGAGCTATAGGCCTTGTCGACATAGTTCATCTGCCGCTTGTCTATGGGGGTCTTGCGCAGCATTTGCAGGAACCCCATCACGGCGTTCAGCGGCGTGCGAATCTCGTGGGACATGTTGGCCAGGAACTCGCTTTTGGCCACGTTGGCCGCCTCGGCCGCCTGCTTGGCCGCGCTCAGGGCCAGTTGGACGGCTCTCTCTTCCCGCATGTCGTGCATGAGAGTGGAGAGATAGAGAGGGTGACCCTGGGAGTTCCGATGCAAGACAGAGCTATGGGCGACTGGGATCTTTGAACCGTCCTGGTGTTGAAGGTTGAGCTGGCCTTCCCAATGTCCCACGCCGAACAGAGCCGGGAGGATCACCCGGGTGAGCAACTCCAGGTCCTCGCCAGACACGAAATCGGTGATGTGCATCTTACTGAGGTTGCTGTCCTCCGGGAGCCCCAGCAGACGCAGCGCCGCCGGGTTCATGAACAGCACCCGGCCTTCGAAGTCCGCAATACCGGCAAAATCCCGCGCTTCTTGGAACAGGATGGCCAACTGGGCATTGTGTTGCTCCAGGTGCTTGCGTTCGGTGATGTCTTGATCGACACCCAGGACATGGGTCGTCCGTCCGCCCGTATCCCCTATGGCCAGCGCCCATCCGTCCAAGTGGCGGATCTCGCCGCCACGCGAAACAATGCGGTAATCCTGGTGATAATCCTCACCCGATTCGATGGCCCGGCGGACATGGCTCTCCATCAGGTCGACATCCTCTGGGTGGAGGCGGGCGCGCCAATAAGCGTAGGGGACAGGGTTGAAACGCTCCTCGGGCGGCACTCCGAAAAGCTCGAACCTGCGCTCGTCCCATACCGCGGTCATACTGGTGACGTCGATCAGGAACGAGTACAGGCCCGCGGCCTTGAGGCTCAGTGCCAGGAGCCGGTTGTTTTGTAGAAGGGCCTGCTCTACGTTTTTGCGGTCGCTTATATCCGCGAGCGTACCCGCCATGCGCAGGGGCTCGCCGTTCGTGCCCCGATCTATCACCTTGCCTCGCCCCATCACCCAGCGGACTTCGCCGGTCTTGGTCAGCACCCGGTACTCCAGGTCACTGATTTCGATCTCGCCGCGCAGGCTGGCCGAAACACTGGCGTAGACCTGTTCCCAGTCGTCGGGGTGCACCAAACTCCGCAAGAAGGCCAGGTCCGGCTCCACTTCCCCACGCTGGTAGCCGACTATCTGGTAATAGCGCTCGGACAGGTCGGCCTTTCCCGTGGTCAGGTCCCAGTTCCACACCCCGTCCCAGGTGGCCTCAATGACTTGGCGCAAGAGATTCTCGCTATCCCGCAGCGCGATCTCGATCTGCTTGCGATCACTGATGTCGCGGCAGTTCACCAGCAGCACCAGCTCCCCGCTGCGGGATGTCGAAGTGGCAAAGATATCGAGCCATACCTCGGAGCCATCCAGACGACGAATCAGAATTTCAAAGCGGCTCTGACCTATCTCCAGAACGGCCCGGATATGTTTCGCCACCAACTCCTGCGAGCGGCGGCCATCGGGCTGGAACTCCGGCACCCATGCAGACGGGGTTGTACCTATGACTTGCTCAGGCCGAGCCCGCAGCAGGGTAAGGGCCGCCGCGTTGCATTCGATGACCTGGGCTGATTCATGAGCGGTAATGAAATAGGCATCGGGAGATTCATCGAAGAGCTTTTGGTACCAAAGCTTCCCCTCCGCGATCAGCCATTGGGCGGCATGGATCTCGCTGAGGTCGATCCCTTGGATCAGCAGGTGATTCCCCCGAGAGAACCGGACCCGGTTGAATTTGAATTGCACGTCAAGGGGTTGGCCGATACTGCCGCTGCCCTGGTAGTCGATGATATGCTCCTGCCCGTTTTCGAGGGTGGATCGCGCCAGGTCGGTCCAACCCTGTTTGCACCACAACGGGTCCGTCAAGAAGTTCAGGCCGCGAAGTTGCTCGCTGGTAGCGCGAAACACCTTGCTGGCCTGTGGGTTCAGCCAGACGACATTACCGAGTTCATCGAAAAGCATGTTGGCCACGGCGCTGTGCTCAAGAACCTGCCGCGTCTGTTCGAGTTCTTGCCCCAACTGCCTCAGGGCGCGGTGCTCCAATCGGCTGCGGGAAGCGAAATGGGCCAGCCAGCCCAGCAAGGCCGCAACGATGATCAGGATCTGGAATCGGTCGAGCAGACGGCTTACGTGGGCCGGGGAGAGGGGTTGGGCTCTCACCTCGATCTGCAACATATGTGGCGGCGAATACCCTTTGGTCGTCACGATTCGGGCATGTTCATAGTCCTGCTTCGGCTGGAACCCAAGCCGGGCCTGGCCCTCAAACGATGCCTCACCTGTGAGTGCCGCCGTCGTGGACCTGGCGCCCCAGACTTGAACCGGGGCATGGTTGTCAGTGCCGATCCACACCCGGAAGACATACCCATGGATATCGGCCATGAGTGGCTCCAAAACCTCTGGAAAGGTGAGCAGGCTGATGACCAAGCCTTCGAACGTCTGCTCTGACGGACGGGAGGCATCTTCGAAGACCGGTGATCCATACGCCATTCCAATGCCACCCTGTACCAACGGGAAAGGCCCCGACCAGCGCTGCATTCCCGTCGTGATGTTGAGCTGGATGTCACTGCGCCGATTGGGGTCGGCCAGCAGGTCATGGCCGACCGCCTTTTCGTTGCCCGCCAGGGGATGGATGTAGCGCACTACGGCGTGGGGTGCCCATTGCAAGACGGTTCCCGGGGCCATCAGCTGGGCGATGTCGCTGATCTGTTGTTCAAAGGCGGATTCCGAGGCGATGGATTCCAGGGGCAGGTCGTCGAAGGCCCCTATGACCTGCTCTACGCTCCTCAAGAGTCTCGACAGGTTGCTGGCCAGAAACTGTGCCTCCAGCTCAGCCTTCTCTTGGGTGTGGACGCGCTCGATCAGGTGCCCGCCGTAGATCAAGACGCCGCCCAACAGCATCACGGCCAGGACCGTACCCAGACCGATGCGCAGGCAGAGGTGACTATGGGCGGCACTGACGACGGGGGAGCGGATGGCACTCTCCTCGCTGGCCTGGCCGGGTGCCGCGAGTGCTTCGAGGCGCCGGTTGAGCCATAGCGACAGTGCGAACAGCAGGCTGCTCGCAAGGCCATGCATGATGAGGAATCTGGGCTCGTCACCTGGGGCGAAGACCATGGCGGCCAGCAGAAGACCGAACAGACCCGTCGCCAGCCACCAGCGTCGCGCCGGTAGCAACAGGCCGACAATCAGGCTGCCAATAACCAGGTGGGTCACATAGAGCGAGGTATGGGATTGCCCGGCCACGAATGACCAGAGCAAACAGGCTACCACCAGGAACACCGGCAACCGATGACCTATCGGCCTCTGAACATAATAGAGAGCGGCCACCACGGGAATCGTGGCGAGGAGGCCAGCCATGGAGACACTGGAGAAAGCCTCTTGGTCGTGCATCGCCGTCCAGGGCCAGATCAGGGTGTAAACGGCGGCGGCGGCGATAGAAGTGGCGAGGATGGCGTTGATCAGATACTGCCGGATCTGCTCGATGGAGCGGCCAAGGCGTATGTTGACCAGCCCGATGCCCCAGACCAGACAGACGGCGATCGCGGAATTGATGGCATTCAGCAGCAGGCCGTCGGCCTGCGGCAGACGGCCTGGACCGATCCAGGTCAGCAGGCTCACCATGACCAGGAACGCCAGGAAGATGCCCACCAAGGCCAGTTGTGGTCGCGTCATACCCCAAATCCGCCGCGGCTGGGGTGGCGCCCGCCACTCCAGCGCCACCAGCAGCAGGGCCATGGTCACCCCCGCCAGGGGAAGTTTCCACAAATTGAGCCGACCCAACAGCCAGGCCGAGATCATGATATTGAGCATCAGAATGACCGCCAGGAAGCCGAGGAGCCCTCTGAACCTCTGGGGAGCGAACTGCCAGTTGAACCAGGGCAGGAATAGGGTGACTCCAAACATCAGCACCGTCACCGCGAACAACTCTGAGGGCGAGCCCTGGTCGAGGTCTGGCAATAGCGTCAGGCATGTGACGAGAATGACCAGAAAACCGGCGGCGACCCCCAACGCCAATTGGCCGAGCAATGGGCCCAGGGAGCGGTCGATAGCCAGGTCCAGTGGTTCCCTCGGGTCCATCCGCCTCTTTTCGTCGCGGGGTTCCGGCTCAGTCATCGAGCGAGTCCAGGACGTCCCCGTAAGTCTTGAGCCGCGGAACCTCGGACAGGATGGCCTCGATCAGGGCCACAAGATACGGCTCGGATTGGAGGCCGGGCACCACCTCGATCTGCCGATGCAACATTTCGTCACAACGGCCCTCGTAGTGGTTGGAGAGCGTCAGGGTTGGCAGGAAAAGGGCGGCAGCGGAGCGAACCATCAGATGATCGGGATTCAGGCATCGAGGAGCCGGCGAGTCAGGCCAGCATAGCAGATACCCAGAAGGCCGTGTTTCACGGCGTTGACCAGCAGCGGCCGCTTCCTGTACCCGGTCGAGGCGATCAGGTGGTGGCCCACCTTTTGCTGCGTTTCTGAATACATTTTGCGTTTTTGAGTGGTTGGGCGGAGGTGGGCGCTGGTCCCGAATTTACCGATGAGAGAAAGACCAGGCGGCCTGGCCAGGGGCGTTCAGTGGTTCCGGGCATTGTCCGAAAATGGCCATTTCTCGTTCTTTTTTCGAGTACAATACGAGAAATTCACAATTAATTGTTCTCGATATGAGAACAAATATCCAGAGTAAAGCGCCCAGCCCCGGGACTGCGACAGGCCGTCGGTCCAACCCTGATGCCCCTCCTGTCTCTCACGAGTAACCCCGAGTCGTTCAGGATCTCTCTCATGGTACCGCACCCTGGAGCGGACGAAGGCGCCAGTCCCTCACCCGCCGACAATGTAAAACAAAGTCGTAATATGTATGACCGCCTGAAAGTGACCCTGGTTGGGACGCAGGATCTCCGCTCCCCCTGGAGCCGCCATTGTTCTCGTAAGCTCGGAGATCATCAGGGAGCCTCGCAGAAAGAACCCACAATCCTTGGCCGGCGTTTCCAAGTAGATCCCAGGGGCGGAAGGGTGGCACCATCCTGGTTGGATGGTATAGCGGAAAGAAGGAAACTCGATAGACCCCGGTCGACTCCTGGTTCGTTCACTCGACGAAGACGAAAGGGATTTTCGATTACGGGTGGAGATGATCGAACCAGGGCCGCACAAACAGATAGGCTAAGCCCAGTGCTAATAATGCGCTGATCCTTAGCTGGGTGTGGGAATTATAATTTACCTCGTCGATAATATAACGCTGCCATGGGAAATTCTCCCTAACGCACTGAAATAATAATCGTCTTCTTTACCAGCGGGCATTTGTAAATTTTTTGTAAATAATGGACGGCACTCACACCCTTCAACCTTCTTCATCCCACAGAAGAAACATCCGTATAGCCCTATTGGAAGACGACTTGTTGCTAACCGATCTGGTAACGACCACCCTCACCCAGGCGGGTTGGGGGTGTTGTCACTTCACCAGCATTGCGGCGATCTGCTCGGCCCTGAGAGATGAGGCCTTCGACCTGTTGGTCCTTGACTGGAGCCTCCCGGATGGGGACGCGGACACTGTGATCCGGTTGGCGCGCCGTCTCTACGGCTGGGACCTGCCGATCCTGATCGAAAGTGTCAACGGCAATGAGCAACTGATCGTCAGGGCTTTGGAAATGGGCGCCAACGACTATGTGGTGAAACCGCTGCGACTGGCGGAGGTAAGAGCGCGCATCACGGCCCTACTGCGTGGGCGAAGTGCGGAAATCGCCGTAACGCCAACCTGTGGTCCCTACCGGATCGACGTGGCGAAGGGCGAACTGACCTTATACGACCATCCGATCCCGATGACTCCGTTGGAACTGCATCTGATCAGCTACCTATTTCAGCACGCCGGGGAACTCTTATCTCGGGAGACCCTGCTTAGGGACGTTTGGGGCACCGCGGCCGATCTGGAAACCCGCACCGTAGACGTCTATATCGGACGCCTGCGACGCAAGCTGAAATTGGAAAGCCACGGAATATATATCACCACCTTGCACGGTTACGGTTACCGCCTGGACACAGGTGGTTTGGCTAGCTGAAGCGATCAGTTAATTGAAGCAGTCCAGCGGAGATTTACTATTCTGGGTAACGTCGATCTGGGAACAACTCGTACCGTTGCGGCCTTTATCATTAACCTGGGTGGTCCCACTGTTCGCTGTCGCCCTGATGGTATAGGCCGTGGCCGTCGCCGTGCCGGCTGGTAGGGTGAAGGTATAGTAGGTATTCGACGGCGCCCCGCCAAAATCGGCAAAATTATTGGTATAAGCGGGGTTGCTTGCCCGCCACTTTTCCTGTAGCAGTTGGGTGTTGAGCAAGGTGCTGATGGCCTCCTGCCGGCGCGATTTACGCACTGAATCCTGATAGGAGGAATAGGCTATGGCCGCCAGAATAGCGGCTACGGCCGCCACGACCATGAGTTCGATGAGGGTAAAGCCTGCTGCTCTGTTCATTCGCTTTCCTGCCATACTCTAGGAAACGACTCCCGTACGATCTAACGGCAAGCGCCGGAGGTTGTGGTACATGAAACCCCATTTCCCACCTCTGGTATGCGATATGGGCAGGTCAAGCTGCTGCCAGCGATGGTAAGATTCATGGATCGTAGCTCGTCCGATTCTCCAACCGAAAAACTGTAGGTTGTGCTTTCACCACTCAGACCTGATGAAAGGACGGAACCGGAGGGTTCCACTCTGTTATCCACCGATATTTCGCACAGGGTACAGGTTCTGTTCTGACCAGTTCCCTGCTGGTATGAACAACTGATAGGCACATTATAGGTGCTCACGGCGAGGGTTCCCGCAGTATCTCTGACACCAGTCATCACACACTGGTAACAGGGCGAACTCGCCAAGTTGAATTTGTTTGCCCCGGTACATTGATTGCCAGAGTATTTACTGCATGTCATGGCACCTCCACCGGTGATGGTCACATTGTCTATATTCACATCCGCCAACTCGGAGGTCATGGTGCCCCGCAGGGTAAGGGTATGGTTCGAGGGCGTACAGTTGGGGGGCGAGTTGGTTTGTAAACTGACGCGATTGGTATCTGTGCCATCCCTCAGGTCGGCTACCGGATTATCGGCCGGGTAACCTGTCTGATTATCATCCGGGTCGATCGCCCTGGTGTCGGTAAGCCCGGAATTGGCGAGTTTGACCTGGGTGGCGGCATCATTCTGTATTGGACAACCGACACTCTGCGTGGCATATCCCCGGCTATGGGAATCAGGGTAGCTTTGTCTGTCATAGAGAGAGGTATCTGTGATCGCCAAGGAGCCGCCGGTGGGTGTCCAATGGGCCAGTTTGGTGAGATTGACTTCGTGAAAGGGAGCTCGCGCCATGCAGAGCGTATCGTTCAAACCATCGCCACAGGCGGTGTTGATGGCACTGAGCACCGAAGCGCCCATATAGTCGATATAGATGCCACGGGCGAGAAACTGGGCCTGTCCACCACCGCTCAGGTTGGTGGTGGTCGGCCAGGGTTTGGTCGGCGCGGTGAAGCTGGTTGGCGGGAATTGCGTCGCGGCAGCCGCTACATAGTTGGTGACATAGTTCTTGACATACTCCTGATAGGAAGCCAGGTTGGCGGCAGTCAGCCAGGACTCGGGTATCAGGTTGACCTCCTGCAGCATCCAATCCTGGGCCACCCGCCAATAGCCGTCGAGCCGGATCATACGGCAGTTTTCCAGATACCAGTCGTTGCTCGTTCCAGCCTGTACCAGGGTTACAGGATCGTCATGGTGGGCTTGATCCAATTTATAGTGCTTGTGGTCACCAGAGACGTAATTGGCCGCGGGACGCAAGGGATCATAGAGGGGATAGGTCGAACCCGAAGTATCGTGATGATCCCGGCAACAGATGTCACAGATCTCCGGTTGATTCCCCAGGTTGCCCAGCACATCGGCACGACCGCCGGCGACACGTCCGACGGCCTTGCCGGAAACCTCATCTCCCAGGACCCAGATCCCGTGGGTACTGGGATCGGTTCCACCCGCCCCGATGTCGGCGTCGCCGATCCAGCTTCGCAGATCCACGCCATTGCCATTCCATTGTTTGTTGGCTTCCATCCATTTGCCCCTGTTCACTATCACCGTGGGCGCCCGACCCAATTGGCCGTCTGATCGCCCCGTTTGGCAGACGCAACTGACCGTAGCAAAGGCATTGCGCCACTGGGTCAGGGTCCTCTCGTCGTAGACCACCTCATCGAATCTGGTAATAACCGAACCCCAGTCGGCAAATACTGTCGGTTCGGGTTTGGAGGCCTCCTGGGTGCGCCCGGTCCCGGTCACATCCAGAGGCACGGACACTACATCAGGCAGACCCAAGGGACGATAAGGCACCTGGGGCGGCTGGGAGCTAAGGGGCTTAGACTCAGACTTACCTGTGGTTTGCGGGTCGGTGCTGTTGACCACGGAGGCGATAGCGACCTGTTGGGTCTCGCCGGTAGGCTCGGTCCAGTTTACGGTTACCACCACCTCTTTGAAATTCGGTGTCGTCGGCAAGGCGCCCCAGGCGCCGGTATCCCAGTTGGCGGCCAGCACCGGAGTGGAATCGGGCACAGGCGGCGAATAATAGTTGGTCGAGGTCCAGGTACGATTGAAGGTCACCCCAGAGATGTTGGAGCTGCCGGAGGTGCTGGTGACGGTACTGTTGGGAATGCGGAGGGTGCCGTCGGCATTTTCGGTCCCTCCCGTATTGGTGCCGATCTCCGCCCAGCCGAAGGTGCCACTCGAACCGGACACCAATTGGGTGAAACTCCGCAGATCCTCGATCTTTTCCTGGGCCAGGGCCGTGGCTATCGCCCGCGCCTTGGCGTTGTTACCGCTCTTGAGCAAATTACCCTGCAAAGCCGCGATACCGACCAAGCCGATCGCTAACACGAGGATCGCCACCAATACCTCTATCAGGCCGATTCCTCTTTGTTTGCTGTCGCCTTTCATCTTGTTTACTCTCATTCGCTTACCCGGCCACGGCGCTTAGTAAAAATCCATCCAGCCACCGGCTACCCGAGCCAGAGATTTGTTTACATCCAGATTGAGGGTGGAAAGCACGTTGTCGTCGTAACGCACCGTGAAGGCGCCATTACTCAAATCCACGGAGTGATCGATGATGATGGAACCATAGACGATGGGGCCGCCGTTGATCTGGACATCCCCTCCCGTACCCGATTTGTCCGGATTATCGAAGGAGAACACCACACCAAATACGGTGGCTCCACCATTGATCCGCAGATCACCTTCATCGACCACGATAGCGACCGGGGCTTCCGGCGAGCCTACCTGGGTGTTGGCGGCAATGGCACAACCGCCGGTGACCCAATAGAGACCGGCGGAATTGCTGTTCAAGTTGCTACAACTGCTCACCACCTCGGCCTGACTGTAGAGCTCGATCCAGTTGACACGCGGCACACCGAAGACATAGGCCAGCAGATCCGGCGGGAAATAGGAGGAGTCCGGATTGGCTCCCAGCCCCCCATCCACGTCCAGAACATCTATCCCTTCCGTATTGGCCTGAGTCAGAAGCTCGCCTTGGGCCGGATTGTTGGGGTTCGGACAGCCGCAGTTGGTGCACAACTGAATCGTCATGCTGTTCCCATTCACGGTATAGCTATAAGGCGTCGGCGAACCGTTCTGTAGATAGTCACCAAGTTGGCAGGTCTGGGGGCTCGAATGAATTGTGTCGACATCATGCTCGGACCAGACCGAAAGCGGAACCCCGGGCCCACCGGCGTTGGGGTTGGGCACGGCGGTGATGTTTCCCGAGAGATTGACCGCCCCCTCGGCGATCAAGGGCACATCCGGCCCACGATTCGCACGGGAATAGGTGGTGGTCTGATGCATGACAACGGCTTGACTACGGAAAGGGTCATTCGGAGTGTCGGAAAACCCCTGTCCGATCACATAAGCGATAAAGTCCCCCTCGCCGGCCACCGGCTCCAGCAGAACGCGATTACATGGGTTATTGGCGCATTGGGCCAGGAGATAGACATTGTACTCGCCGGCCTTGGCGGGGCCGGAGGAACCCGAACTGGGAGCGAAATCGCGGTGGACCCAGCCAGAACCGAAACGATTGAGAGTGCCATTGCCACAAGGCAAGGCCGTGGCACCAGAAGTGCATTCCGTCCACAGGGTATTGTTGATATTGAACCAACCGTTATTCCCGGTCGAGTTCATATAACGACGATTCTTGGTGATAAAGGCGAAGCCTTTTTCCAATCCTTGCTCGGCCCGCTCGAAGGAATCCACATAGCGCCGTTGATTGGCGGAATTTTTCTGTTCGTCGATCCCCACCCGCGCCGTGAATAAGGAGACCCCCGTCAGCAACACCAGCAGAATGAGCCCGATAATAAGGGTCGCGGTGCCACGCTGAGTGGTAATGTGTATCTCTCGTATCATCTTTGGCTTCTCGATGAAGAGGCTGACGGCCTGCCTGGATGGGTATACATATTCATCATGCGAGGTCTAGAGTGCCGCGACGTTGTCATTGCGGAGCTTTACCGTTTCGCGAACGATCCGGGTGACACTGGGATCCCCTTTCAAGCGACCGCTCATCTCGACTCCGATCTCGCGCAGGGTAATGGTTCCTCCCACCCCGGTCAGATTCACTGTCTGGAAATTGCGGATGAAACGCAGATCGGTAATCTCGACCGTGGCTGTATCCAACAGGCTGGCCCAGTTAGTGCCATTGCAATCCTCTCCCTGCTGGCGAATTTCGATACTGCTGGCATTGCTGTTCCAACGATAGCCATAACGCTCATCCGGGCTGGAGGTACCAACGCTGTTGTCGCCGTTCCGGTCGTAACTGAAGAGCACACAGCGAAAGACATCGGTAGTGCCACCCACCGCATCGGCGAGGGTGACGCTATTGAAGGTGGCCTCATTGCTGCAGTTGCGACCGTTCCACAGGCTGCTCCAGTCCGTGCCGCGATCGGCCGTAGGTACCCGGCTCAAGGCGGCGCATACCCCGGAGTTATTGAAAAAGCCCGCGCGCCTGAGGTCGCGCACCACCAGTTGCAGTGACCGCCGCAGGTTCTGATCCAGATGCGTCATCGCCGCCATGTCGTTGCTCGACGCCAGCACTCGGGCATTCAAGCTGGCGATGGCGAGCATCACGATCATCCCCAGTACGATGGAAATCATGAGTTCCACCAAGCCGAACCCCCGAGCCCGGCCCAGGGTGCGCGGAGTCTTCTGAGCGTACGATACCGATAGATTATTCATGATGGACAATCGTCGCTGGCACAAACCGGATAGTTGTAGACATTGGCGGATCCTGAAGGCGAGCAGATGCGCGCCCGTCCGACCACGCTGATCTGGATGTTCGCCTTGTAACCGCTGGTTGATTTCAGACAAATACGCCCTTCGACCGGCGGTTCCACCATTCCCCGCACCGGATCCAGGGTGAAAAACTCGTTATTGCTGAAATTGACTTCAGTCAGGCTGATGCCTGTGAAATCCCTTCCTGTCCCGACCATTTCCACACCGCCGACGGTGCAACTGCCTGCTGTGGCGCAGGTACAGGTTGTCGCGGCATCCCGCAGGCCATAGCACAAAGCCGTCCTATTGAAGGCGACCCGGATGTTCTGGTTGCGCTTGACCGATTCACTGCGGGCCAGCTCTACCCCCGCCAGCATGGTTTCGGCCGCTCCGCGAAGCCGCTGGCGTTCGAAAGAATGGGAAAAGGAGGGTACGGCTACCGCGAGGATGATGGCCGCTACGGCAATAGTGATCATCATCTCGACGAGAGTAAAACCTGTGCGCGGCCTCGACACGGCGTGGACTTCCTCACAATTCATCGATTGACTTTGAGTTTATTCCGGAGGTGGGGTCTTCATAATCCTTATAACAACCGCTCGTCGGTCTAACCATACCGTTTATCTTTGATTACAAAGTTTTTACAAAACCAATGGTTGGCTGTGGCGTGCTTGCCACAACCTTGTTGGATAGATTCTCAGGCACCGCTTCAGTGGCGAAACTCACATCCCTTGTTGCTCGGGAGGAGTTCAGGAATGTCTAGGAAGCTTGGCGGCGGGGAAGGTCTTTGGGGCTTATCGAGATTCCGAGGACAGAGTTGAGAATAGGCCTCCAGAAAGTCTTCAAATCCTTTCTGAATACATTCGGATCTCGGATGGTTGGACGAATGCGGGTGCCCACCCCTTGTCGAGCAATTACGCGGAACCTAACGGGAATTGGTATTACACCAAGCTGTTACGGGCTTGGTAAAAAATGGCCATTTTTTGTTCTTTTTTTGAGAACAATTAGAAAATAGAAGGGCGGTCAGGCTCACCGGCGTCGCCACACCAGGGTGCGGTTATTCACCGGCATGGCGAAGTCACCGCTCAATTCCATCCCGCCCGCCCGGGCCATGACCCCCAGATCATCGATGTCCTTGAGCCCGCTGGCCGGGTTTCGCGCCCGCAACGACTGATCGAAACGGGCGTTACTTTCGCTGGTGTGACGTCCGCCGTAGTTGAAGGGGCCATAGATGGCGAACAGCCCCGCGGGCGCCAGCACCCGGGCCACGCCGCGGAACATGGCCGCCACCTGATCGAAGGACAGGATATGGGCGGTGTTGGCGCTGAAGACGGCGTCATAGGGTCCCGGCGGCCAAGCCCCGGTGACATCGAGCGTCAGGGGTGGCAGCACGTTGGCTATCCTGCTGTCCGCGATCCAGGCCCGAATCCCGGCATGATTGGCGGGTAGGTCCGAGGTCTGCCAGAGCAGGTGGGGCATCCGGGCGGCAAAGAAGACAGCATGCTGACCGGTGCCGCTGCCGATTTCGAGTACCGTTCGGAGGTCTTGGAACAGTGGTTCGATTACTCCTAGGATCGGCTGCTTGTTTTCTTCCGCGGCGGCGGCAAAGGGCTTGTCGGCGGGGTTGGGCATGGCGGCTCCGGGGCTGGGATTCATGAACAGCGATTCTCGGCGGTGGCCGGAACCTCGTGCGGGAAGGACGCGCCAGGGGAGTTATAATGGGGATTCTGTCCAGACTTCAAGCTGGAGTCCGGAAGCGACCCCGACGGAGGAGTTGCAGGTATCACCCATGATCAGCCCTTGGTTTGAATCTCTGGCCCGGGTGTTGGGAATCGACAAACGGAGCCCGCGCGCGCTCGAAAAGCTGGTATCGGCCCTCGGAGGGCTGGTCGGCATCCTCGCCATCAGCCTGGTGACCTCGACCTTCCTGTCGCCAGCGGAGACGGTTTTGATGGTGGCTTCCATGGGGGCGACGGCGGTTCTGCTCTTCGCCGTGCCCCATGGTCCCCTGTCCCAACCCTGGCCGGTGTTCGGCGGGCATCTGGTGTCCGCC
>Ga0268298_10003214_pt1 | contig 16906 bp, 16 predicted proteins | sample WWTPWeurt_MetaG_FD_194462 | JGI IMG/M metagenome (GOLD analysis project Ga0268298, IMG submission 194462) | Activated sludge microbial communities from WWTP in Nijmegen, Gelderland, Netherland - WWTP Weurt | ecosystem: Engineered > WWTP > Aerobic digester > Activated sludge | place... | reverse complement strand
ACGCAGCTCACGCTCCGCACCTTCCATACCGGTGGTGTGGCTTCCGCCGGAAGTTCCGACATCACGACCGGTCTCCCGCGTGTGGAGGAAATCTTCGAAGCGCGCAAGCAGCCGAAGGGTGAAGCTGTAGTGGCCGAGATCAGCGGTGTGATCCATATCATGCAGTCCGAACGTTATGCCGACATGCGCGAAGTTCATATCGAGCATGCCGAAATGATCCACGACGAGTACGCCATTCCTGAAGACTGGAAGTTCGCGGTCAAGGATGAAGCCGAAGTTCAGGCTGGCGAGGTTATCGCTACCAAGGAAAAGGCCACCATCGTCGCCCAGCACGGCGGACGTATCGCTGTCGAAAAGAAGGAATCAAAGATCATCGTTTCCTATGAACAGCGCGAGGAAGTCATCATTGACATCCCGAACACATCCCGCCTGCTCGTCCGCGACAGCGCCCATGTGGAAGCCGGCCAGCCGCTGACCGAAGGCTCGCTCAACCCGCATCGCATTCTCAAGATCCAGGGACGCGAAGCCTGCCAGATGTACCTCATGACCGAGGTTCAGAAGGTATATCGCTCACAGGGTCAGAACATCCACGACAAGCACTTCGAGGTCATCATCCGCAAGATGTTGAGCAAGGTGCAGGTCACCCGCCCTGGCGACACCAAGTTCCTGCCCGGCGATGTGATCGACCGCCTCGAGATCCGCAAGGTCAACGAGCAGTTGATCGCTGAAAGCCGGAGCGGAGCGCGCTTCCAGGAAGTTCTCCTCGGCGTGACCAAGGCCTCCCTGAGCACTGACTCCTTCCTCTCGGCCTCCTCCTTCCAGCACACCATCAAGGTTCTGGCAGGCGCGGCCATTGGTTCCACCACCGACCCGCTCTTTGGTCTCAAGGAGAATGTGATCATCGGCAAGCTCATCCCGGCCGGTACGGGTTTTATTCACGGCCGCTTCACTCAGCCGAATGCAGGCTCCGACTCGACTGAGCAGGAATTGCCCGACACCACAGTGGGCGACTAACCCAATGCACCTTACTGCCCCGGAATTTTCCGGGGCAGTTTTGTTTTCGGGACTTTTGACCGCACCATATATAATCGCTGTCATGAAGATAACAACGAGCAAAAGACCGCAGGGCCAGCCCACGCGCGGAAAGACCGCCGCCAACCGGCTGCGCAGGGTGGATAACTTCATCCTGCTCTATGAGCCCTCGCTTCTCACCCGGACCGATGGCCTGTTCGTTGATTCCCTGTTCGTGGACCTCGGTTATGGCTTTGATGCGCGTACTACGCTCGAGAGCGCCGCGCGCTTTCGGCGTGTGAACCCGGATCTCAAGATCCTCGGCGTGGAGATCGACAAGGAACGGGTGGAGGCCGCGCTGCCCTTTGCGGATGAGCAGACCTTCTTCCGCCTGGGCGGGTTCAACCTGCCGCTGGAAAAGAATGAACATGTCCGTTTGATCCGCGCGTTCAATGTGCTGAGACAATACGAAGAGAAGGATTTCGCTCCCGCGTATGAACGCCTGGCAGAGTACATTTTGCCGGGCGGGCTGATGATCGAAGGGACATCCACACCGTATGGCCAGATCTGGTCTGCGAACCTGGCGCGCAGGCTGGAAAATGCAAAATGGAAGATGGAGGCCCTGGTGTTCAGCACCAACTTCCGGCTTGGTTTTGATGCGGGCGAGTTCCAGACCATTCTGCCGAAGAATCACATCCATCATGTTGTTGAAGGCGAGAACATCCATGATTTCTTTGAGGCGTGGAAGCGATCTGCGGCGGAGACCTCTGCGGCCAGGACCTTTGGGTTGAAGCAATGGTTCAGTGCCGCGGTGGAAGGGCTGGCCGCGCGCGGTTTCAAAGTGGACCTGCACAGGAAATGGCTGGGGAAGGGCTGGCTGATCTGGTATTTGTAAAGAAGGTATACTTCAACAAAGGAAGAATCATGATCCGCATGCCCCGCTTTTTTTATTCTGTGTTGATCCTTTTTCTTGTGAGTTCCTGTGCCATGCCCGGCCTCCCCGCAACAGATGTGGATGCCGCCGATACAAGCGCAGCTGAGACTCTCGCTGCCGGTCAGACTCAGCAAGCCCTACTCCCTCCTCCGCCCACGATCGCGCCGAGCCTTACGCCCACCTTCACCCCGACCCTGATCCGCCCAACGCCGCGAGAGGTCACCGCAACACTGACGCCCACGCAGCCATTTATTTTATTTCCATCGTCAACTGCAACCTTGGAAACGCCTATCCCATCCGGCTCGGAAACGGCGACCATCAGCGTGTCGGTGAACACGAATTGTCGCCTTGGCCCAGGCAAGGCCTATGAGATCGCAGGGACCCTGCTCGTTGACGAAACGGCGGAAGTGCTGGGACGCGACCCGACCGGCGAATATTGGTATATTCCCAACCCCGACCCCGGTGAGGCCTTCTGCTGGGTGTGGGGTGAGTACGCCACGTTGACCGGGCCGTATCTGGTCGTACCAGTTTATACGCCGATTCCCACCGCGACCTCCACTGGTACGCCGGGACCGGGTATGTCTCTTGGTATTCGAGGCGTGGGGACGGATTCGTGCAGCGGCAGCTGGTGGTTGAAGATCGAACTTACCAACAAGAGCGGGTTTACGTTCAAGTCTGTCAAAGTGGAAATGACCGATACGGTAAAGCACCGCTCGCGGGTGATCTCCAGCGATGGCTTCACGCGCCGCGAAGGCTGCGGGAACTATCCTTATCAGGAGAGCCTGTTCCCGAGCGATGTGTTTGTGATCGGCGGGCCGACCTTCGATTACAACATCAAAGGCAATCCGATGGAAACCACCATCACGGTCTGCACGGAGAAGGAATTAAAAGGGGATTGTGTGACCCGGTCACTAAAACTTAAGCCGTAAACGTTCAAGCGGGCAGGGAAACCTGCCCGACCTTTTTTCTGCGGATGAGAAGGAAAGGCAGCAGCATCAACGGGATGCAGATGAACAGCCCGATCAACCCGCCGATGCCGAAGACTCCGCCGATGGAGGCAATGGCGTACTCGCCGTTGTTGATGGTCTTTGTGGTCCCATCTGCAAAATAACAGGTGACTTCCACGGTGTGCCCGCTTGTGCCGTTTGGGTCCGATGTGGTGGGTGTGGAGGCACCCTCGGATAGCGTGGTGCTTTCCGCGCCGGGGCAATACAAAGCGACCGCGATCTTCTCGCTCAGGTTGGGGATGACGAACAGACTGGGCCCGAGGATGAAGACGCTGCTGAAGAGGATCCCCGACGAGACAACGCATAAAATGACCCAGGCAATGATGCGTGCGATCCAGACTTCCTTTGATGTGTTAAGTTTCATGATTTACCTCTAATAGAATTGATTGTATGAAGTGCCTGACGCCGGGCAATCACCCAAAGGTGCGAGCCGCACTTGACGCATCTCTTTTTTCCCCGTAAGATAAGCCCCGCAATAGAACATTAATTCGCCACAACGAAGCGACTTTTGATCCTTCATGGGTAGAGGAATTTTTCATGGAACTAGGTATCGTACGAAAAATAGACATCGACAACGAAATGCAGCAGGCTTATCTCGATTATGCCATGTCGGTCATCGTTTCGCGGGCCCTGCCCGATGCCCGCGACGGCATGAAGCCGGTGCAGCGGCGCATTCTGTATGCGATGTACGACATGGGCATCCGCGCGGATTCGCCGTACAAGAAGTCTGCGAGGATCGTCGGCGAGGTGCTCGGTAAATATCACCCGCACGGCGACTCGTCCGTGTATGAAGCGATGGCGCGTCTCGCGCAGGATTTCTCCATGCGCACCATGCTGGTGGACGGTCAGGGCAACTTCGGTTCGGTGGATGGCGACCCGCCTGCGGCCATGCGTTATACCGAGGCGCGTCTCACCGCCGCCGCGCTTGATATATTGAACGACCTCAACAAGAACACCGTTGATTTCACGGCCAACTTCGACGACACCCTGGAAGAGCCGAGCGTGCTGCCGTCTGCCATCCCCAACCTGTTGGTGAATGGCGCGACCGGCATCGCCGTCGGCATGGCCACCTCCATCCCGCCGCACAACCTCAGCGAGGTGGTGGATGCACTCGTGTTCATGCTCAATAAGTGGGAAAAACTCGACGATATCGATGTCGAGCAATTGATGGAGTTCGTGCAGGGACCGGACTTCCCGACCGGCGGTTTGATCATCGAAGAGAAGGGCGATGAAGGCATCGAATCGGCGTATGGTTCGGGGCGCGGGCGCGTGACTGTGCAGGCCAAGGCGCACGTCGAAGAGATGGAGCGCGGCAAGAGCCGCATCATCGTTTCCGAACTGCCATACATGGTCAACAAGGCCAGCCTGATCGAACGCATCGCCGAACTGGCGCGCGATGGTCACCTCGAAGGCCTCTCCGACCTGCGCGATGAATCCGACCGGCAGGGTATGCGTATCGTGCTCGAACTGACCAAGAACGCCGACCCGAACTTTGTGCTGCGCGACCTGTACAAGCGCACACCGATGCAGACCACCTTCAGCATCAACCTGCTGGCCCTGGTGAACGGCGAGCCGCGCACGTTAACCCTCAAGCAGGCGCTGCGCGTCTATCTGGACCACAGGCTTGAGGTGGTCAAGAGGCGCGCGGAATTTGACTTGGACAAGGCCAAGGCGCGCGCGCACATCCTCGAAGGATACCTGGTGGCGTTGAAGAATCTGGATGAGATCATCGAACTCATCCGCTCCGCGCCGGACGTGGAAGCGGCCCGCGCCAAACTGATGAAGCGCTACAAGCTGACAGAGTTGCAGGCCAACGCCATTCTCGACATGCAGTTGCGCCGGCTGGCCGCGCTCGAACGCAGGAAGATTGAGACCGAGTACAAGGAAGTGACCGCAACCATCAAGGAACTGACCACGCTCTTGAAGACCCCCAAACTGATGCGAGGTGTGGTGGCCGATGAACTGTTGAAGGTCAAGGCGGCATATGGTGACCGCCGCCGCACGCAGATCGTCAGCGTGAAGGAAGGCGCCAGGGGCCTGAAGGCGCTTACCACGCATGACCTGTTGCCGCAGCAGACCGTGTGGATCGGCGTGACCGATGACGGGCTGGTCTCGCGTACAGCGGATGACAAGCAGCCGCGTCACTCCGGGAACGATGCGCCGCGCTTCCTCGTGAAGGCTTCCACCACCGACACGGTCTACTTCGTGAGCAAACTCGGCAAGGCCGCGGCGGTGGCTGCGCATCTGATCCCTGAAGCGAACAAGTTAAGCCAGGGCGTGCCGTGGCATCGCGTCTCGCCGTTGAGCGACACAGACGCGCTCGCGGCGGTCTTCGCGCTGCCCGCCAATAAATCCGCGTTGGGCGAGGAGACTTGCGTCATCACTGTGACGCGCTTCGGCATGCTCAAGAAGAGTCTCGTCACCGAACTGCCCGGCCCCTCTTCACAGACTTTTGTGCTGGCGCGCGTCAACGAAGGCGACCGCCTCGGCTGGGTGGGGCTGACGGATGGCAGGAAGGAAGTCCTGCTCGTCACGGCGGGCGGTATGGCGATCCGTTTCAAGGAAGATGATGTGCGCCCGATGGGCCTCGTGGCGGCGGGTGTGAACGGGATGAAACTCGAAGACAAGGATGAAGTGGTCGGCGCGGAGATCCTGCCCGCGGAAGGCGAGATCTTCATCGTGACCGGCGACGGCAAGGCCAAACGCGTGGACCAGAAGGAATTCCCCGTGCAGGGACGCTACGGCAAGGGTGTGGTCGCATGGGACCTGCCCGGCAAGACGGCCCTCGCCGCGGTTGCCAGCGGAAAGCCGAACTACATGGCCACCATCCACATGAGCAAGGGCGCGCCGAAATCCACCCGGTTGGATGCGGCTACTGTCCGCAAACGCGCTTCATCCAAGGGCGACCTCGTGGCAGAAGTGAAACCCGGCGAAACGGTCACCTCCGTCAACGTGGGCTGGACGGTGGAGCGGTTCGTCAAGGTGGTGGAAGAGAAGAAAAAGGAAAGCAAGAAAGAGTCCCCTGCCAAAAAGGCTGCCAAACCTGCCGCGAAAGCGAAGAAAGTGGAGAGTGGAAAAAAGACGAAAGCGGTAAAGCCTGCGAAGAAGAAAAGATAAAACCTTGGCGGATTGACTACAGTAATTCAAGTTAATACAACAAGACCTCCGAAACTGAAATCGCGGAGGTCTTGTTTTTATATGAACATGTATTACTTCTGGATATTCCCCACCAGATCCAGTTCTGGAGCGATCTTTCTCATTGCCAGGATCACATTCCCCACATGCTCCCAGATGTCAATGCCGAAGTCTTTGGCGGCGTGTTCCATCTCTTCGCGGTTGGTCCCGGCGGCGAAGGCCTTGTCCTTCCATTTCTTTTTGACAGAACTGGCCTCGAGATCGTAGAGCGAGCGCGAAGGCCGCACCAATGCCACGGCGGTGATCAGACCGGTCACCTCGTCGCAGGCGCAGATGGCTTTGCGGCGCACCGTGTCGCGGGGCAGGTTGAGATGATCGGCATGGCTCAGGATGTCTTGAATGATTTCTTCGGACACGCCTCGTTCGCGCAGCATGGGCGCGCCAGCTTGCGGATGCTCGTCGAGGGTCGGGTGGATCTCCCAATCGAAATCGTGCAGCAGGCCGATCAGTCCCCAGGTCTCCACATCCTCGCCGAATTTTTCGGCATAGAAACGCATCGCCGCTTCGACGGACAGCATATGGCGCACGAGGCTTTCGCTTTTTACAAATTCGCGTACAAGGGTAAGGGCTTCTTCACGGTTCATGCGATTCTCCAAAATAAATGTCATTGCGCGGACTCTAGTCCGCGCGCGTGCCACAAAAAGATAGACGACCTGAACTTGAGTGCGTGCTGCTTACTCGATTGGTTCCGGTTCGCCCAGCACCGGCAGCGGTTTGGCGTACAGCACATCCCATGCGGCCTGAAAAGTGGCAAAGGTCTCACGGAAGTTCCACCACAGGCGTGAGCGTTTTAGAAAGTAGCGGTTGTCTGCAATGACGCCGGTTGATTCAACCCCGAACCAGTTGCAAAGGAACACCGACCTTGGCATGTGGAAATCCTGCGTAATGAGGATGGCCTCATCCACACCGAAGATGTGTTTTGCGCGGTAGCAGGTGTCGTACGTGCGGCGGCCGGCATAATCCAACACAACATCTTCGTCCGGCACACCGTGCTCCAGGGCGTATTGGCGCCCGGCTTCCGGCTCATTGTATTCGATGAACCGGTTGTCGCCGCTGACCAGGATCTTTTGGATCTTCCCGGCGTGATACAAGTCCACGGCGGTCTGCATCCGGTCACTCAAAACCGGCCCTGCGGAACCGTCCCTCAGCAAGCCTGCGCCAAATACGATGCCCACTCTTGTCGCATGCGCATCCGCTGCGCTAAAAGTACGCGGACCTGCAAATAATTGCATCACGAATTTTGGGAGAAATAGACCGATGCCAAGGAGAAACCCGATGCCGAAGCAGAGTCTAGCAAGGCGGAACATCCCGCTATTCTATCAAACTCGCGAGGTCAAGACCCGAGGCCAGCACCAACTGGACGAATTCATCGTATGCGCTGTCTTCGACCGGCTGCATTTCGTCGATGCCGTACACGGTCTGCAGGGTGTTCCTGCCTTCAGGCGTGAGCATGTAATCGATCAATGCGCGCTGCACCACACGTCTCATCTCGAACGGCAGGCGGGTGGACATGGAAATATTCTGATACGGAATGATGGGCGGAATGCGCCAGACCACCCGCACCTTGTCCATCACATCGGGATAATCCGCTTCAAGGATGGGCGAAGTACGCGCGTCGCTGTACGTAGCCCCGAAGTCGCAGATGTCATCGGCATAGACGGCGCGTACCACATTGGGCTGCCCTTCGAGGAAGGCCCCGCTTCTGGGCTCCACCGAAGCCTGCTTCAACAACCCCAGCGGGATCACATACCCTGAAGGCGATACTTCGTCGCTCCAGCAGGGTTTTTTCTCTTGGAACTGTTGCAATGCGATATCCACATTGCCGGTATTTTCGCCGCGGGCTTCGTCGTAATACGGGGTGAAATCCTTCTCCCGGTTGACGATGATCTGCGCGCCGTAGAAGGCCTCTCCTTCGCGGGTCTGTGCGAACAATGCAGCCACCGAATCGTCCTGCCGTGCGAGCGCATATGCATACGGTGAAAGCGATGCAATATGAGCGTTGCCCTTTGCCAGGGCTGTGACCAGGTCCACTTCTGTGTTCGGGTTAATGGTCACCACACGATACCCTGTCCGCGCTTCGATGTAGGCGGCCATGGCATCTCCGGCAGCGATGACCGTGGCGTCGGGGTGGGCGGAAGGGGCCAGGGCGAGGATCAAAGGATTGTTCTCGGTACCCGGCTCGGGCGTGGCTTGAAGCGCAAGCGTGGCGGTTGCCGTCGCTGCCAGTGTGGGAGAAGGTGTGGGAGTCCCGCTGATCCCCAGCGTCACCTTTAGCGGGAACGAACATCCAAGCATGACCATCAGGGCGAGGATGAGCAGGACTTTTTTCACCTTACGGGAAGAGGCGTGTGCATTCATAATGACCTTGCTATAATAAAACCAGTGTAATGGAAATTCGTATAACAAATATAGTTGCAATTATCATGTTGTAAATACTATAACAGATGAAAGGAAGAAAATGAAAAATACTTTTAGCACGGTGATGTCCATCCTGATATTGGTTGTGCTGGCGGCCGGGGTCTATTTTATCGTGCAAACGGTGCGTGAGGCTGCGGCTGCGGCGTCGGCCCCGATCGAGAAGGCCAGCCAGGCCAATCAGGCCCTGCAGACCCAGGTGGCGCAGATGATGAACCCCACGCCTACGATCATCCCGGACCCGGTCACGTACATCAACGAGGTGCGGGCGTTGGCGCGGCTGGAGACGATCCAGTATAGCATTTCACAGGTGGTGTCGTCTGAGACGAACCAGGATAGCCCGGTTTTCGCCTTTGCCTTCGGCAGTAAAATCCTTGTACAAATCCATGGTGCTGTGATCGCGGGGATCGACATGGAAAAAGTACAGCCGGGCGATATGCGCTTTCAAGACAGCGTTTTGTATGTGCGTCTGCCGCCCGCCGAAATTTTAGCGGTAACCCTGGATGAAGACAATACCGAAGTTTACACGGTGCAGGAGGGCATCTTTGTGGATATCGACCCGAACCTGGTGCTCGATGTCTTGAGCGTGGGCAAGGACAAGATCGTGAGCGTGGCCGTGGAGGATGGCATCCTGACGCAGGCGCAGAAAAATGCTGAAGCGTATCTATTGAGGTTCTTTAATGCGCTCGGTTATAAATCGGTGATCTTCGAATAAAACATTGTCCCCGGGCGAACCCGGGGACTTTTTTTTCTAAGGCGTGCAACTGACGGGGAAATTGACCTGCTCCACGTGATCGCTGGGGGTAAGGATATGTAGCTTAACCCAGTATTCGTTCGGAGCGTTGATCTGGTAATACTCGTTAATGACCTGCGTCCCCGCTTCCTCGAAGATCAGTGTACCCATGTCCGAAATGGCGCCGGTGCTGGCTTCCCATTTCCATGTGAAAAGGGCGGGACCATCAATGGTGACCTGTGCTTCAAAGAAGACGGTTTGAGGGAACTGGTCGCAGTTGACCACAATGCGGCTTGGTTCCACGCGCAGGACAACATCCGTGACATTGGCGGCCGGGGCAGGGATGATGGATAGCGGCGCGGTGTCGCCGGTTTCATCGGTTACATCAGCCGAGACCCAGCAAAACCCGGCTGGGTTACCCGGGTCTTTGACATACCACCAGGTGGAGGACTCGTTTCGTCCCACTGCGCGCAGGGATTTTCCCTGCTGGATCTCGTTCACAGTTCCATAGATGGTTCCCGGGCCGAGGCGGCAGTTGACCAATTCGGCGGTCACTTGCACGATGACCTCGGCAGGTGTGGGGGTGGGCGGAATCGGCGTCAGGGTAGGCAGGGCCTGGGTGGGCGGAACCAGTGTCGGGGTGGGGGGAAGCGGAGTGGCTCCAAGGCTGCATCCCCCAAGGGCGATAGAGATGAGTCCTGCAAGCAGGACAAGGCGATTCATTTTTCCTCCTTTCAATGATGCGGCTTGTGATCTCCTTCGGCGCAGGAGATGGAAATCTATTTAACTGTAACAGTGAAAGTGACGGTTTGATACGGCTCGACGGGGTCATTTGAGGGTGGATAGTACCCAAGAGTGATGCGGGTTTCTCCAGTTGACATGGCCTTGAATTTCCAGTGGTCTTTGCCGCCGGAGCCTGTGAGGACAGGTTGATCGGCCGTGTACTCGTTCGAAACATATTCCACCACGTTCGGATCCAGTTCGCCGATGATCTCCCAGTGGTAGCCGGTGGTTGGGTTGGCTTCGAGCAGGATGTTGAACTCGCTCCCGGCTTTGATCTCGATCGGTTGATTCGGGTCTGAAAATTCGGTTGCCGCCTGGCTGCATCCAGCCGCGATCAGAAGGGCGAGTGAAATGAGGGCGATTTGTTTCATGGTTGAATTGTACCGCTTGAAATCGGGAAAGTCCGTGCTATAATGAAATAGAAAATTTGTTCTTTTTACCGGTAAAGGAGAATACGATGAGTAAACAGGTTCTGGTATTTGTCGGAACGAGCAAGGGCGGTTTTATCTTCAGCAGCGACCCCAAGCGAAAAAACTGGCAGATGAGCGATGTGCTTTTCAAGAGTTGGAATGTGATGCACATGCAGCTCGACCCGCGTGATAACCGCCTGCATGCGGCGGTCAGTCATAACGTGTATGGCCCGGTCACGCAGTATTCTGACGATTTTGGGAAAACCTGGGTCCAGGCGAAGCAACCGCCTGCCATTCCGCGCCCATCCGTTTCTGGTCGTCCGCCCGGCACCGTGGAAGAGGCGTTTCGTTCCGAGGGCGGGCAGAGCGTGAAGGACAGCCCGGAGAAGATGATCAAGGTCTGGAACATCCGGCCTGGGCGCGAGGGTGAACCGAACGTTCTTTACGCCGGGGCACAGCCCGCTTCATTGTTTATTTCAAGAGATCGCGGCGAGACCTGGGAGATCAATGAAGGCTTCTTCGATCACCCCCACCGTGGGACTCTTTTCCCTGGCAACGGCGGTTTGTGCCTGCATACGATCATGCTGGACCCGATGAATCTTAACCGCATGTATATCGCCATTTCCACTGGGGGCTGCTACCGCACGGATGATGGCGGCAGAACGTGGAAACCGTACAACAAAAATGTGCGTGCAGATTTTCACCCTGAGAAATTCCCGGAGTATGGCCAGTGTGTACATAAAATGGCGATGCATCCCTCGGCTCCCAACCTGCTTTATCAGCAAAATCACTGTGGCGTATACCGCAGCGACAATGCCGGCGAAGATTGGGTCGACATCGGCGAAGGGAAATTACCCTCGCGCTTCGGTTTTCCTATCGCGGTACATCCCACCGATCCAAAAACGGTCTATGTGGTGCTGGAGGAAAGTGATGAATTCCGCATGAGCGTGGATGGCCGCTTTGCGGTCTGGCGCAGCCGTGATGCAGGTGACTCGTGGGAGAGAATGTCGAAAGGCCTGCCTGAGCGCGCCCATCTGGATGTGCTGCGTGAGGCCATGGCAACAGATACCTTCGAAAAGGCCGGGATCTACATTGGCTCCAATACCGGTCAGTTGTTTTATTCCCGCAATTCCGGCGATAGTTGGGACTTATTGGCCGATTACCTGCCACCGATCCAATCTGTTGAAGCGGTGGTTGTGGATATGTGAAAGACAAGAGGCTGTCCGTTACATGACAGCCTCTTGTCTTATGTGATCCAATCTATGATCTATTGTCTGTTTACTTCATCGGCCGGTGAAATTGACCACAGAGGATCAGTTTAAAACAATACGCGAAGGAATAAAGTTGCCTCTGGAATCTCACATGAGGTGAATACTTATGCCGAATGGAGCATCTTATCGATACCGAGACGCACTGCCCAGCCTGAGTACGCGCCGACAAATGCGATCGCCAATGCCAGGATGGCCCCATAATTCTGAGTGAAGAGCAGACCATACACGGTGATCCAGCCGCCGACCACCAATGCCAGCAGCCAGGGTCGCCGGTATCCGAACACCGCGATCAGTCCGCAAATGAGCAGGATGGCGCCCGCCGTAATACCGGTATCATCCCAGGTTGGCCGGGAGTCTACGTAGGCGATGAACAAGCCGGACAACACCGCGATTCCGAGGAGTATCTTTTGCATCCTATGGTTCCTTTCTTTTTAGTATACGGATCTATTTTTTGAATTGAAAGATGTAGATCGACTCTGTGGAATATGCGGAAATGAATTGAGGGTCGTTCTCCAGCGTAGAGAGCAGCGGAGTCTGTGCCTGGGCCGAAACCAGGATGTAGTCGACCGTTTCATTAGCGGTTGCCTTGCGAACACAATTCATATCCTGTAGCAGGCACTGACGTATGTTGGTAATGAAGGCCATTTGCCGATTGTAATGCTGGTCCCCGTTCAGCCACTCGGTTCCCTGGATCGTTGTCAGGTTGCGGCGTTCGCTCAGGGCCGGGAACCACTCTACGAGCGGGGAGAGAAGCGGATTCCCCTCATCATCAAAGACAAGGAAGATGGCCGTCTCGTCTGTGTGGTCTTTTACCCACGCAAGCGCATTGCGTTGTTCACTGGTGAGCACTTCGCGGGAAAGGTCATCTGAGATGGTGTAGGCGTTGTAGAGAAAGAGGATCACGAAAAAGGCGAAGAACATTTTCCCGGTTCGGGTTTGAAGCGAGGACTCCCAGTCATTTGTGCGGGTCAACTGCGGGGCGACTCCATCCGTGATGGCGCTTGCCGCCAGCAGCGCGAACGGAAACACCGAAGCGAACGTCCCGCCGCGCGGGTCGACCAACAGGCAGAGCAGCGCCCAGAGTACAAAGAAAATATCCCGTTTGGAGATGTGAATGAAAAGTCCGACCAGCGCAAAGACAGCCAGCACAGGTCTGGCCTCACCAGTGAACGAAAGCGCGAACAGCATCGTCCATGCCTGCCAGCGCGAGTGATTGACCTGAAAGGCCTGGGCGAACACATCGATTCCGTGCCGCGAAATGACCGTGGCCCACCAGGGTGAGGTCAACAGCAACACACCAACCCCGGCGATGAAAAGATTCTTTGAGTTTAGTTTTTCCCTGCCCAGGAAATACCAAAGCAGGCCGATGGCAGGAAGGGTTTGCAGCGCCCAGGTGAGGTGACTCAGCACGGTTCCTGCTCCCAGCAAACTGGTCAGTGCCACCCAGGGCATGGACGTACGCTGAAACAGTTTCACCACGCTCCACAAGGTTGCCATGAAGAAGAAGGTGCCAAGTGAGCGTGTTAATCCGCCGCCGACAATGCTCCACCAATAGGAGTTGGGAATGAGAACGAACAATAAAGTCGCCAGCGCCGATTTGGATTCGGACCCCGAGACTTCTTTGATAAAGAGGTAGAACAGTGGAAGGACCGCAATGTTGAATAATACTGGCAGTCCGTGCAGGGTGGAGGGAAGCGAGAGGCCGCCAAGGCTGTTGATGAGACCCGCCAGATAAAATCCCAGCGGAGGGTAGGCATAGGCGATCTGGGCATGGTTGTAACTGGTAAAGACCGGTAATGAGTAATTTGTCGCTTGCAGGTCGCGGATCATTGTGTAGAACATGCCCCCATCCACGAGCGGGAAGTCTGCTTTGAGAACTGGATATAACCGTACGGCTGCTCCGAACACCCCGGTGAGGATCAGAAAGAACTGGCTGGCTTCTCTGGAACGCGATCTCATGGGTGAATTTTACCTTTATTGAGAATTATTCAGACCTTTAAGATTCCTTTATGGTCCGCTTTTATCATGCAGGCATCGTAAAGGAGATTTCAAAATGAAAAATACATCGAAATGGATCGTGGCAATTGCAGTTTTGCTGGTGTCCATATTTGCACTATCTTATATGTTCACTACATACGGTTACGGCGGTATGATGGCTGGTGGTTATGCCAGAATGCATGGGTCAATGATGGGCGGCGGTTCCATGAATTATGGGACCTGGCTGGGTTGGGCCGTTTGGGGCGTATTGTTCCTTGCATCTCTCTATGGAGTGTCGCGGCTTGCAACCGGATCTCATGAAGAAGTGCCCTTGAGAACTTGTAATGAATGCGGGCAGGAAATTGAGGTGGAGTGGAAGAACTGCCCATACTGCGGAACGACAGTATAAAATAAAAATGGAGCCGGGAGATACACGGCTCCATTTTTTAATTTCATTGTAGAAGGACGTTCGATCTGCCGGGCTGAGATTCCGGTTTATTTATGCTTTATCAATAAAGGATCAAAAGGTCTTTGAAGGCATTTTTGACGAGTGGTATATCTCCCGATATGACTGCCCTTGTTATCCCTTCTTCATACGAGAAACGACCGGAAACAAAAATATTGAAATCGAGCGCGTCCATTTCCAGACCGGCCATTGGTTCGCCGTCCCCGATCTGCCATTCGCCGCCAGAGTCTCCTGTCAGTGTAAGGGTGAATGCTTTGCCGTGAAGGCGTTTGCGCAACTTGCCTGCCACATCCCGCACGACCAATTCCACAATGCGGCCATCATGCTCGCGGGTTTGCGCAAATGGACGGTTCGTAGCGCGGCAAATATCCATACGGTGCATCCAGGTGTCGCGGCTGTGTGTGACCCACATCAGATAACGCAGGGACATGAATCCGCCGACGGGGTGAGGAGTGGCGATCCACTTGATGGCGTTGAATCCGTATGCCCAATTGTGAATGGCTTTTGCGCCAACTTGTTTTAACTCTGCAATGAGTTCAGCAGGAGTCTTGTTTTTACGTTCACCCACCTGCAATTCGTTGATCGCGTCTTCGGGTAGTTGTCCTTTTTTGGGAACACGCCCATACTGTCGCAGCATTTCACGCAAACTCACGCCGCTCAAGTATCCGCCCGCCTGATGTGCCACCATATCTTTTACATCCCACGCAGTGCAGGCAGTGGGTTTGGACCAGTCGTCGGCGTGGAGAGATTCCAGGAGGGTCAGCAGCCGGGTAAAGGCTTCGGCCATGAGGCGGTGGGCTTCATCCGCATTGACAGATGCTATGGCTTCGGCGCGGGCAACGGTTTGAGGTAACGATAAAGTGGTCATTTGGTTTCTCCTTTGATGGGCATGGCTTGTTCAAGGATGGATAGAACGACGGGAATTAACGAGCCGAAGCGTCCTTTCCCAACAGGAAGATGCGGCTCGTTGGAAAGATGCATGGCAGTGAGACCGTGGGCAATGGCGATGACCGTATCCACGATCTGTTGAGCAGTAAGTTTGGTGTTCAGTTGTTTTCTAAATTGCTGAGCACGCTGATAGGATTGATCGAGGATGCCGAAACTTAATGCGAGGCTTTCCTTGGAAGGGACAAAACCAGGCACGGGACGTTCGAAACAGAGTTGATACAGGTCCGGGTTTTCGAGCGCGAAGGACATGTACCCTTCGATCTGGATGCGCAATTCATCGCGCAGACCCGTGGAAGTCTGCATCAGCTCTTTGATGTGTGCATCAAAGAGGGTGAAGCCAAGGCGAAAGAGAGTATCGAAAATTTCGGCTTTGCTGTTGAAGTAGTTATAGAGGGAGGGGGCGCGCATGTCCATGCGGCGGGCGAGCCCTTGCATGGAGAGGGCTGAGACGCCTTCTTCTCGCATGATGGCACGAGCGGCATTGAGAATGGATCGGGTGACGGCTTCGCGGTTGCGTTGGACACGGGGGGAAATGGGGTTCTTTTTCATTTTATCTAATATTATTAGTTTTTTCTAATTATATTAGATAAAATGGGTCTGTCAAGGGAGAGAAAAAGAAGCGGGGACCGTGCTGGCCAGGGCCGGAACGGTCCCCGCTTCCTGAGGGGATCACAATGGGCTGTCTTTGGAGATTCCCTTATGAGGACTGCGCCTCGAAGACCTTTTTTGCCGCGTTGTATCCATTCTTGATCAATTCAAGTGTGGCCTGTGTTTCGTAGTCAATGATGCGATTGGCCGACATGAAAATCTCAGGCGCAACGATCTTCACCTCCACATGGCGATATTGATACGGAGGTTTTCCAAACCTGCGTTCCTGTTCGGCCAGACGGTTGCCACTCTGAATGGCGTTCATACTTTCACGGAACGATGCCAGCAGGGCCCAGTCCAATGCCCAGGTCATGGCCTCGCCGAAAGAAGCGGGCAAATCCTCCCGGCCTGTGGGAGGCCGATCTTTGCCGTCGCGCCAGGGGGTCATCAACACGACGACCACTTCAGCAGGGATATCCGCGGGCTGATCCTGGATCACGTCCAGTGCCGCGCCAAGTGGGGTGTTCGAGACGACCGCGCCATCCCAATAGTGCGCATCGGTTTCCGGGTCGTACGTCCATGGATAGACCAGTGGGATACTGCAACTGGCCACAACGCGATTAATATCGATGCCAAATTTCAGGTCATCGCGTTCTTCGCCCGTATCGCGCCGCGTGACGCGCCGGTTGGAGAAGATCATGCGCGCCCCGGTGCGGACGTTGGTTGCCGCGATGAGCAAAGCCTTTTGACTGTTGGCGATCTTTTGCGCGCTAAAGTTCATGCGCTTGAGCAATGTGTCGCGCAACGGAGCCGTATCGAGCAGGTTCGTCCAGCGTCCGATCAAACGCTCGGCCAGCCACTCAGGCACCAGAGGCAGGGGCGGCCAGTAATTTTTGGGGATGTCCGACTCTTCCGGGCGGACCTGTGGCAGGTTCGATCCGACCACATCTTTGAAGATGGCCCGAACGACTTTGCGCGCCAGCCAGCGCATCCCAGGCGGCAAGGCTTCGATATGCTGTTCCTGCAGGGGGATCCAGATCTCTTCCAACTCTTGCGGACTTATCCCCTGCACGATGGCCGCACCGTTCACAGCGCCGATGGAGGTGCCGATCACGACTTGCGGATCCCAGCCGCGCTCGCTCAGGTATTTATACGCCCCCACATGGAA
>Ga0268298_10003212_pt1 | contig 16911 bp, 8 predicted proteins | sample WWTPWeurt_MetaG_FD_194462 | JGI IMG/M metagenome (GOLD analysis project Ga0268298, IMG submission 194462) | Activated sludge microbial communities from WWTP in Nijmegen, Gelderland, Netherland - WWTP Weurt | ecosystem: Engineered > WWTP > Aerobic digester > Activated sludge | place: Netherlands... | reverse complement strand
CTTGATAAGATGATAGCACATTTCATTGCTTGCCTGATTCCAGTCGATCTGACCACCACTGATCAGTGAAGGCATTTTAATTTGATCGATCCCTTCAAGATTACGTGTAAATGATGAGTAAGCCGGATTGCCATAGCTTGAAGTCAGATAAAGACCCATGCTCAGATAGGCAAAAGATCTAGCTGCGACGGGTGCAACGAACCCTGGAGCATCTTTCACAATTGTCACTGCAAGACTGGACCACTCTTGGGCTATCTTGCTGTCTACTTGATCTGAAAGATTTGTTGGTGTAGTGGGGGTTTCTTCTTTGGAACAAGATCCAGCAAGCATTAGGAAGGTGAGTCCCAATACCGCACTTTTCAAAGAAAATACATCAAATCGCCTCATGACAGTTTAGTTTTTATAGTTTTCAATATTTTATACTAAGCTGCTTGCCACTTGGGCAAGGTGATTGAGGCCTTGGATAGACTTTATCCAAAGAACAAAGGGAAGAATACGGCACGAAGATAAATACTACCTAACCATTATCCAATTTTTATTCGCACTTTTTTTAAAAAATCAGGGTTTCCATGTAAAAAATTCATATATATAAATATTTAACGCTGTGCCAAAGACCGCACGTATTGGATCCTTGGAGTCAACTGAATATATGAAATGTTCAATTCTTTTTTACTACATCAATATAAAACTTGGTGGAACTGACGATTGGATCAGTATTGGCTATGATATCGACATCTACGATCTGAGGTCCTTCCTTGCCTGTACTATTGTACCGGATATGAATCGGGCTTCTCTTACCCACTCTTACCGGCAATCTGGTATAATCCAGTTTAGTACATTCGCAGGCAGTGACCAATTCGATAACTAAATCCCCTGGACCCTGATTTGTAAAATAGATGGTCGTCTCGTAAGCCTGCCCCTCGATTACTTTACCAAAATGGTAAGCGCTAGAATCAAAAACGATGCTAGCGTGCTTTCCAAGGGTATCCGGAGGAATAGTTGACTGTTCCTGCAATGTCACATCATTGGGAATACCAGCCTGCCTGGAGCTCCCACACCCGGCAAGACCTAGAATAAGAAATCCAACGATGACAACAGCCATTTTACATCTAAAAGTCATATTCAATCTGTTTTTGCAAATATAAAATGAGTTTTGTTGTTATAGTATTGAGGCTTGCTCTGGACGCATTTTAGCTTCGATGGACATGCAGAAAAGACATCTTCCAGCTAAAATTTGTCTAAGCACAAACACACACAGTCTCAATATATATATTTGTACCATGTTAAAAGCCCGTTCATTATTGAAGTTCCTGATATTGTTTCTTTTTTGCGTACAAATTGCTCAGGCACAGTACTTTGGTCGCAACAAACCACGATATAGCAACTTTGATTTTAAGATATTGAAGACAGATCATTTTGATATTTATTATTATGATCTGGACAGTACAAGGATCACACAGATTGGAGAATGGTTTGAAGTGTGGTATGACCGTCATTCCAGAACATTCGGAGATATTTTTGTTCGCAATAATCCGGTGATTTTGTATAACAACCATTCAGATTTTCAACAAACATTTGCCATACAGGGCAATATCGATGTTGGCACCGGAGGAGTCACTGAAGGCCTACGAAATCGGGTTGTATTACCATTGGCGTTAACCAACGAGCAAACATTCCATGTCATCGGTCATGAACTGGTACACGCCTTCCAGTATGAAACCATTCTCAAAGGAGATTCGACCTCAATTGAATCATTCCAATTTTTTCCTCTATGGATGATAGAAGGTATGGCAGAATATCTGTCAATTGGTAGCAAAGATGCTCATACTTCTATGTGGATGTGCGATGCATATATGAATGATAACATCCCTGAATTGGATAAAATGGATCGGCCTCAATATTTTCCTTATCGATTTGGTCAGGCGTTTTGGGCTTATTTTGGTGGAAGCTATGGTGACTCGTTGATAAAGCCTTTTTTCCTAGAGGTTGCAAAACGAGGTTTGACCTTCGCCACAGAAGATGTGCTTCACATCTCTGCAGATTCCCTCTCTAAAAATTGGCAGCAAACTCTTAGTGAACATTACAAGAAGCAAGTGGCAACAAGTGCAAAAGATGTGCCTGGTCGGAAAATTGTCGATGACAAAAATTCCGGTGAAATCAATATCTCTCCCACTTTGAGCCCGAACGGAAAGTACATTGCATTTCTTTCTGAAAAAGATCTGTTTACCACGGATCTTTATCTTGCTGATGCCAACTCGGGAAAAATCTTGCGCAAATTATACAGTGCAACAAAGGAAGGACACATAGACCAGCTCAACAGTATAGAATCCGCAGGATCTTGGAGCCCGGATAGCAAGGAGATCGCTTTTTCAGCATTTAAAGGTGGACATTCTGTGCTTTTGATTAAAAAAGCTGAAAACGGAAAAACCAGCAAAGAAATCAGCATAGCTAAATTGCCATTTTTTGCTCATCCTGCATGGTCACCTGATGGAAAGTCAATTATACTGTCCGGAATGGTCAATGGCCAGACAGATCTTTTTCAATACATTTTTAAAACAAAGGAGCTTCATCGACTCACAGATGATCCATATTCCGAGATTCAGGCAGACTGGTCAAAAGATGGTTCAAAGATTGTTTTTGCAACTGATGAATTAAGTATGAAGGATGCGAAATTGGGCAATCAATGGCTGCATAATATCGCAATAATGGATATGAAAACTTCCTCCAAAAGACTGGTTCAAATTTTTAGAGAGTCAAATAATCTTAACCCTCAATTTATCAATGACAATGACCTTGTTTTCTTGAGCGACAATGACGGCTACCGCAACATGTATAGATACAATATGGAAACAGAAAAAGTGGATAAACTTACTCAGGTGGCAACCGGAATTACAAACATAACTCCTTATGGACCTGCGATCTCCATTTCCAGCAAACGAGATAAGATCATTTATAGTTATTATTCTGACAATTCCTACCAGATTTACCAGGTGTTGGAAGACAAAATTAAACCACTTGAAATCAAGCCAAATGAGCAAAAAAAAGGTGCAGATGAACTCCCAGTATTCAATGCTGCAGCTCCCGGATTGGTCAATGCATTAGTACATTCTCCAAGAACAATTGACAGCAGTACTCAAGTCCAAATCACACCCTACAAAAGTAAATTTCGACTTTCTTACATTGGAGCTGCCAGTGGCATAGGATATGGCAATCAGATCGGACAGAGTTCAGCAATAGGAGCTGCCGGAGGAATTGATTTATTGTTTAATGACATTCTTGGCAATCATCAGCTTTATACTGGCCTTGCCATGAATGGTGATTTTATTGATGTAGCCGGCGCCGTCACATACGTAAATTACAGCAATAGATTACCATGGGGTCTCACTACTTCTCATACACCCAGCAGATTTGTCAATTATACACAGGCTCATGAATTCAAACGATATGTCGACGAGGATGGTAACGAGTTTACCGCATTAGCGGATACAACAGACCTTTTACGCATTTTTGAAGATCAGCTTGGAGTATTTGTGCAATATCCTTTGTCTATCACCAAGAGGTTGGAGGCTGGTGCCGGTCTCTCTTATCGGTTCTTCCGCTATGACCAAATAGTAGAATACTATGGAGATTACAATCGCTTTACTTACTATGGAGAATCCCGTACTAAATTACCTACCGGAGACCAGATTCAATTGGGTCCTTACACGATATCGAGAGGGTTTCTCTACAATCTGAGTACCGCTTTTGTCGGAGATAACAGCTACTTCGGAATGTGTTCTCCCTTAGCCGGGTACAGATACAGGTTTGGATTAGATCAGTATTTTGGCCAATATCAATTTTCATCATTGACTCTGGATGCCAGAAAGTATTTTTGGATCAAACCCATTTCCCTTGCATTGAGAGCCCTGCACTTTGCAAGATTTGGTCAGGATGCGCTTAATTTCTATCCTACTCTGTTGGGACAATACGGATTGATGCATGGTTTTGGATACTCTCAATTGGATAAACTACGAACGCGATATGGCATTGAATACGAGCAAATCAGCGGAGCCAATGTAGCCCTTGGGTCTGTAGAAATCAGGCTCCCGCTGTTGGGACCTAAAAAACTATCTTTGGTGGCCTTCCCTTATTTACCAACCGAACTCAATTTGTTTGTTGACGGTGGCATTGCCTGGGACAAATATTCAGATTTTAATGAAGAGATTGATTTTTTCAAACCCTTACCTGTATTTAGTACCGGAGTAGGATTGCGGTTTAACTTATTTGGAGCATTGATCATAGAACCCTATGCAGCTTGGCCTTTGAGAGAAAACACTCAGGTTACATACGGCTTGAACTTATTGCCGGGATGGTAATCTAAAATCGAGAATTCATGAATGAAATGCGAAGAGAGATCAGGTATTGTGGTAGCCAACGTGAATCCTGGCCAAATCAAATCTTCTTGTGAGCTTTCAAACCACACTCTAGGAACTCGCTATATGAATCCACCCCATCGCGGTACCCTCTCGGGCGAGCCAAAATTTCCTCTTCAGGACTGATCAATACGTAAAGTGGTTGGCTATTTTGTTCGAAATTCAAAATTTGATGGTCGGCCCATTTATTTCCAATGGTACGAAGTACTGTATTCCTTGGAATTGAAAGCAGCTTTTCAGATAACTCTTTTGGGTCGTCACAATATAACGAAACCAGAACAAATTGATTCGCAATGAGGTTTCTGACCTTATCAGCAACCCAGATCCTGTCTTCTGTCCGTCTGCAATTCTGGCAGAAAATACCTGTGTAGTCCAAAAGTATGGGCTTATTCGTTTCTTTAGCATAGCTCAGACCTTCTGAATAATCCTTGAAGCAGTCTAGATTATTAGCGCATTTTGTAAATGAGATAAACCTGCTTTTTAGTTCAGGGTTGAGTTCAGCTTCAGGCAAAAACAAATTGTAAGTTGAAGGCGGTGCAATACCGCTCATCACATTGAGTGATCTATAGGAATTGACTTCTTTGTTGTAGATAAAACCGGATCCAAGGTATAAAGTCATAGCCAGCGCTGCTCCGGCAAATAGCAATCTCAAGGCAGACAATTTCTTTACCGGACTGTCATGTGGAAATCTGATCAATCCAAACAGATAAAGTGTCATCAATGCAAAAAGAATCACCCATAAAGCCATAAATACTTCATAAGGAAGTACATTCCATTTTCTGGACATGTCTGCATTCGACAAAAATTTAAGTGCCAAAGCAAGCTCCAGAAAGCCAAGAACTACCTTGACATTTGTCATCCAACTGCCTGATTTTGGCAAAGAATTGAGCCAGGCGGGGAAAGCAGCAAAAAAACCAAACGGTATGGCTAAAGCGAGAGAAAATCCAAGCATGACCAAAAAAGGTCCTGTAGTAGACTTTGCTGATTCTACCAGTGCTGATCCTACAATAGGACCTGTACATGAAAAAGAGACTAATGCAAGCGTGAAGGCCATAAAAAAAATGCCTATGATTCCTCCGGTATCAGAAAGTTTATCAGATTTGCTTGTCCAGGAACTAGGCAGTGTGATCTCGAAATACCCAAAAAATGAGAACGCAAACACCACAAAAATGATGAAGAAAATGAGATTTGCCACCCAGTTGGTAGAAAGTTCATTGAGAGCTGTCGCACCAAAAACTGCGGTAATCAATAGCCCGATTGTCACATAAATAAATATGATGCTCAGACTATAAATGATTGCATTACGGATTCCACTTTTACGAGAATCTTTTGTAAAAAAAGACACTGTAAGCGGAATCATAGGAAACACACATGGGGTCAATAATGCCAATAATCCACCCAGAAAGCCAAATATAAACGTCCAAAGGTGATTGTCAGACTTTGTGAGTTCTTCTCCACAATCTCCTAGTGGCTGCAACAAGCCCTTCCTCAGATGTTCATTCGTTTGATCAATGCTGCCACCCTTAAAATCGGATGGTGGAACATTCATGCCCACTCCTGTTCCCATACCTTCAAATTCTAGTTTTGAAGAAGATGGGTGAAAAGTAAATGCAAGTGTTTTTGGTGGGAGGCATTTTGTAGCATCGCATGCCTGAAAGGTTATACTTCCTTTAACAGGAATTTGTGGGTCTGTGACTTCGATCTCCTGGGTCATCGTCACCGATTCTTTGAATTTTACCAGGTTCATTTCGAAAATATCATCGAATCCTTCAATTCTATGGTCCGATTTTTCCTGAAGTTCTCCTTTAGTTTTAAAATGACTTCCCTGCTCAAAGTCAACAGTTGTAGGTATCGGTCCATCAGGTCCTATTTTATTGGCATAAACAGACCAGCCTTCATCCATTTTTAGGTCGAATATCAGTTTATGGCTTTGATTTGGCTCTGCTTCAGTTTTCATAGTAACTTTTACAGGATCAAGCAATTTAGCCGTAGAAACTACTTGAGCATCCGTAGGGAGACCTCCTTGATTTTGTGACTTACCGAGGTTAAAACTGAAAGCCTGGGGTGAAGGTGGAATACATTTTTCGCTGTTACAGCTCATGAAATAAACTTCTGCTTCTATGGGTACAGCAGTATCCTTCACTTTAATTTTCTGAACAAAATCAACTTGGTGGTAATATTTTGCTACCACTAAATTGTCGAAAAGTGGTTCGGGACCTTTTTTTAGTTCTCCTTTTTCAAAGGCTTTTCCGATCAATTCAAAATGAGGTGCAGCTTTGATGGTAATTTCAGTGGGAGCTGCTGCATTTGGATCAGAAGTCTGTGAATAAATTGCCCAACCTTCATCCATCTTGGCAGAAAACACAAGTTCGTATTCTCCCGAACCTAATTCCTTTACTGATTGCGACCAATGTACCGGAGTAAGTATCTGGGCTGGCAACCAATTCAAGGAACTCAGCATCAAAAACAACACGAAGAGCCTGTGGTTTGAATATTGAAAGGTCATATACAAGGAAATAATTTTTCGAAAAACAAAAATATAGTCAATTAGCCTTCAAAAATACTAGACAAGATATAATTAACCCAATTTTAACTGCCTTCAACAGGCTTCAGCAACAACTTCGGTCACTTCCGGTACCATACGTTTGAGCAAACCTTCGATACCAGATTTCAATGTCACAGTACTGGATGGACAACCACTGCAGGAGCCTTGCATCATTACAGTCACAACCCCCTGATGGTATGATTTGAATTCAATATTGCCGCCATCCATTTCAACTGCAGGTTTGACGTAATTATTGATCATTTCTTTTATTCTCCTCACGATTTCAGTATCCTTTTCGTCGTACTTGCCCTGATCCTGAATTTTTTCCTCTTCTTGTATGTGATCAGCATACAGTTCACTGACTATAGCTTTTTCTTCTTCTATATAACTCTTGATAAAATCTTTAGCCGGCAACATAATTTCATGCCAAGACTCAGTCGATTTTTTAGTGATCGTCACAAAGTTATTGCTAATATAAACGGCCTGCACATAAGCTTTTTCAAATAAAGCAGCAGCAAGCGGGGACCATTTCTCTGCCTGTTCTTTTGTTTTGAACTCTGCAATCCCTCTGTACAACATCTTGTTGGAAACAAACTTCAGAGATTCAGGATTGGGTGTTTGTTCTGTATAAAGTAAGACAGGTTGTTTGGTAGTTACTTCCATGATAGATCTGATTTGTCAATAGAACATCTTTATCTTAAAAAAGATCATTCCGAAAGGCATGAACTAATAGATTAAAGCCAAGTCTGGGGTCTTTAGTTAGCTCGTCAACTTCATGATAAGCAAAAGGAAATTAAAATAGATCCCTCTGACCCAAATAGAAGGGGCAGCAGCAAAATAGATTTGAAATGCTGTATATAAAATGAGGTCGGTTCTATATTTGCCATGAATAGCGCTTGTATTAGTCAATTCAGTCTTAGCGTTTGCCAGAATTGGAGGGCTTCTTATTTAGAAAATGATCAGCTCAGTCGCTTGGAGTTTACATATTGAGTCATTGCCGTGACACATGTTTTATGATCAATCATGATGGAGCCCTCCAATGAAAAAATGAAAGTCTTTGGGAACACGGTTATCAAATAAATAATTCCTCTGAAGGTGACCGACTCACTTCGTTGAGTAATTCAGGTAGCAAAGACTTCAGGGACTCTGAAAAGTTTTAGTCTTCATCCGGATCGGATTGCACCGCACCAACAGTTTTGTGCATCAAATATGCTTTGAGAAATTCGTCTATATAACCATCTAGCACAACGTCAGTCTGGGAGGACTGATAACCAGTACGGTGATCTTTTACCCGACGGTCGTCCAGAACATATGATCTGATCTGGGAACCCCATTCGTTCTTCATTTTAGTGGCTTCGACTTTGTCGCGTTCCTCAAGTTGTCGCTGCAACTCTCGTTCGTAAAGTTTTGACTTGAGCACTTGCATTGCCTTGTCTCTGTTTTGGTGCTGTGATCGCTCTTGCTGGCATTCCACCACAATTCCACTTGGCAAGTGTCTGACCCTAACTGCTGATTCTGTTTTATTGACATGCTGTCCCCCCGCTCCACTGGAACGAAAGGTATCCCATTCCAAATCTGCAGGGTTGATTTGGACTTCAATTCTGTCATCCACAAGGGGATGAACAAATATTGATGAGAAGGAAGTCATCCGCTTTCCTTGTGCATTGAAGGGAGACACCCTGACGAGACGATGTACTCCATTTTCGCCTTTTAGCATTCCATATGCGAAATCTCCATTGATTTCTAATTCTGCCGTTTTTACTCCGGCGACGTCTCCATCCTGCTGGTTAATTATTGATACTTTAAATCCATTGCGTTCTCCCCACATTTTATACATCCGCAGTAAGATGGAAGACCAATCGCAAGCTTCCGTTCCTCCGGCACCACTATTGATCTCCACAAAGCAACTGAGCTCATCTTCGGGCTTGTTTAATGTAGATTTGAATTCGATCTCTTCCATTTCTTTCAGAGCAAGCTGGTACTTTTCTTCCAGTTCCTCTTCAGTCGCTTCTCCCAGATCTACGAATTCCAATATGACATCTATATCATCCACGGCAGACTGCGCCTTGTTGAAGGAGCTGAGCCAATTTTTGGCGAATTTGATCTCTTTCATGATCAATTCTGCCCGTGGACCATTGGACCAAAAGTCTGGATCCAATGTGTGTTGTTCTTTATCTTCTAATTCGAGTTTCTTCCTATCGACGTCAAAGAAACCTCCTTAGCTCACTGAGCCTTTGCTTGAGATCTTTTAATTGATCCAATGTCATGGTGTGATTTTTAATTTACTGAATAAAGTTTATTTAACATCCACTACCTCCATGAAAAACATCAGTTCTTCATTAGGTGGAATAATCGGTGGATTTCCTTTCTCTCCGTAAGCCAGATGCGGCGGAACAAAAAGACAAGCTTTTGTACCTTTTGGAAAAAGCGTCAAGGCTTCTTCCCATCCTGGGATCACTGTTTTAGCCCCCAGAGTTACTTCGATTGGTCTACCGAATGAATAAGAATCATCAAATCTCGATCCTTTCAAAAAAGCGCCATAGTAACTTACAGTTGCAACATTTCCAGATTTCCCCGGAGCGCCGCTACCATTTTCAAGAATAACATACTTGAGCCCCGATGAAGTGGATTTCAGTTTATTTCCCAATTTCTTCTGGTTATAGTCCTCCAGTACAGGTTGCATTTGCAGCCAAACGTCTGATGCAGCCTGTCGGTTTGCAGGATTTAGATATTTTTCATTCTCCTCCGAAGGAGCCATCTGGTTCTTTTTGATTTCTTCTGCAAGGACTTCTTCCTGAGTTTTAATGGCTTTTACGACGACAGTATATTTGAATCTATCTCCTGGGGCAGCATTGTATACTCTCTGCTCCAGGGGTAGTAATTCTTTATAAATACTTGCACTATCTCCTACTTTCATCTGATGAATCAGTTCCATGACAGGATTTACTGCAGATGCTGACTTCACCAGTGGAACGACTTGAATGATGCTTAACTCATCCGGGCTTGAAGGCCTGCTAACGAGAGAATCGCCAATATAGTTGTACATCTGAACCGAAACAAAATCCTTATCCTTAATTGCCTGACCTTTACCTTGTGTATGGATTATAAAATCGAGTCCATTCAAACTTTTTTTAGTGGACTCACTTTTGCAGGCCCATAAAAAAAAGGACAAAGCCAACAGTATATAATGATACGTTTTCATGTATCGATAGATTTTTGTACCAGGATTACCCCAGAATTAATTAGCAGCAGGGTATGCCTCAATATAAAACATCAACTCCGAATTTGCAGGGATTGGCCCATTCTCTTTTTCACCATAAGCAAGTGTAGCAGGAATGAAAAAGCTTACTTTGGAACCTTCTTTCATCAGAGAAACACCCTCTTCCCATCCTGGAATAACTTGTCCCTGACCCAAAGGAAAACTAAATACCTCTCCTCTTGACCAAGAATCGTCGAACTTTGTACCTTCTTTTACTAAAAGACCATAATAGTTGACGTGTGCCTTCTTTCCTGCCTGAAGTTGTGCTCCAGTGCCCTCTTCATGAACATAGTACTTCAATCCACTAGGAGTACTCATGATTTTGGATTTTAAAGCACCGGATTTGTAGTCTGAGAGTGTTTTCTTCGCCAATGCTTCAATTGTTGGCAGTTGAGCTTTTAACTCTTCCATTTTCTGGCTCTTGATTTTATTCTCAGCTTCCATTTCAGCATTGTAATCAGCTTCTGACTTAATATCAACCAATGCGATTTCAAAATCCAGATTTTGCACTGTTTCCGGAAGACCTAATTGCTTTTTAAATTCAGGTAAGAGTTCCTGAGTAGCAACCGCTTTATCGCCTTTGGACATAAAAGTCAACACTTCCTCAATAGGTTGAGAATTTTTAGGATCTTTCTTTTCTATTTTCGGCATTTTTGCTTTAATCACAGGTGCATTTGACTCAGAATCATAAAGCAATGAATCTTTAATTTTTACTTTGTAAGTGAAGTAGGCATACTGACCTTCTTTAATGGTTTCTCCGGGTTGATCCTCAGTGATTTTATACTGATGACCGTTGATGGTTTTTTTCATGCCGCTACCCATGTTGCTGCAAGAGGAAAGAATGCTTGCTATGATTAGAGCACTCATTAGAAATTTGATATTCATGATTTTTTTTGATTTAAAGGCTGCAAATATAGGCTAAAAGCAATTACAAATAATGCACTACTGCTGTCATTACAATGTCATTGACAGTTTGAGAGCAATATAGACTTTTCAGTAGAAACTATTCTATACCAAATCCGATACCCTACTGCTTTTTTAAGCTAATCCGGAAAGAAAAAAATAGCTGCAATATCTCTTTATTTCAGGGGAGCTAGCTCTTTGCCCTCTTGAATAGCTGTGGCCTTTATTTCCTGTTTGGGAGAATCAATGCTTGAATGATGTCCTGAGCCATATATTTTTCCAAGTATCGGAGCGATGGTCAATCCAACCAGACAGGTTAGTTTTATGAGTATATTCATTGAAGGGCCGGAGGTATCTTTGAAAGGATCTCCTACGGTATCACCTATCACTGCCGCTTTATGTGGATCAGACCCTTTGAAGAATTTCTGACCATTGATCTCAACTCCTGCCTCAAATGATTTCTTAGCATTGTCCCATGCACCACCTGCATTATTTTGGAAAATAGCCCATAAAACACCACTTACACAGACTCCTGCCATATATGAGCCTAATGCTTCCGGTCCCATAACGAAACCAATGATAACCGGCACGATTATAGTGATCGATCCCGGCAACATCATCTCTCTGAGGGCAGCACGAGTCGATATTTCCACACACTTTCCGTATTCAGGTTTTCCCGTACCTTCCATAATGCCAGGAATCTCTCTGAACTGTCTTCTCACTTCGTTGACCATATCCATAGCTGCTTTTCCGACGGATCTCATAGCAAATGCAGAAAACACAACGGGTATCATACCCCCTACAAACAGTGCAGCCAGTACATCTGCTTTAAATATATTGATACCTTCTATACCCGTAAAAGTGACATAGGCTGCAAACAAACCAAGAGCTGTCAGTGCCGCTGAGGCAATGGCAAATCCTTTGCCGATGGCTGCAGTAGTATTTCCTACTGAATCGAGAATGTCTGTCTTGGTGCGAACTTCTTTGGGAAGCTCACTCATTTCGGCAATTCCACCTGCATTGTCAGCTATCGGGCCAAATGCGTCTATAGCCAATTGCATGGCTGTTGTAGCCATCATTGCGGAGGCTGCTATTGCCACTCCGTAAAATCCGGCTAAGGTATATGCACCCCAGATCGCTGCAGCAAACAACAGCACCGGACCCGCTGTGCTCAACATACCATTGCTCAATCCACCTATAATATTAGTGGCCGCACCGGTTCCTGATTTTTGGACAATATCATTTACAGGACCTTTTCCCAATCCTGTGTAATGTTCAGTTAAAAAAGAGATAGCACCTCCGACGAATAGTCCAATGACGACCGCAAAGAATACGTCGTTTGGAGTAACGGATAGCAAACCTTTGCCGAAGAAATTCATCTTCATCTCCAGTGGAAGCATCCAGTGTATACAAAAATAAGCAGCAATGGCTGTCAAAATGATTGAACTCCAGTTGCCTAAATTTAATGCTGATTGTACCTTCTGCTCACGTGCATTATCGTCATTGACATTGACAAGGAAAGTACCTAAAATAGAGAATACTATTCCCAATCCTGCCAGCAAAATCGGTAATAAAATAGGTCCCAATCCGCCGAAATTATCTGTGACAGCTCCCCCCATATCTCTGATCACATAGTTCCCCAGCACCATGGCAGCCAGTACGGTTGCAACATAAGAACCGAAAAGGTCTGCACCCATTCCCGCAACATCTCCCACATTGTCTCCCACATTGTCAGCAATCGTGGCAGGGTTTCTAGGATCATCTTCAGGAATTCCCGCTTCCACTTTTCCTACCAAATCAGCACCTACGTCAGCTGCTTTCGTGTAAATACCGCCTCCGACACGAGCAAACAGAGCAATTGACTCTGCTCCTAAAGAAAATCCCGCCAGAACTTCAAGAATGACACTCATAGCCTCTACAGGAATACGGTTGATACCTTTGATCGTAGCTTCGGACCAGGCACCATTCATATAATATTGAAAGAATAATGCAAACAAAGTACTCAATCCCAAAACGGCAAGACCGGCAACACCCAATCCCATCACAGTACCACCTCTAAACGACACTCTAAGAGCCTGCTTCAGACTTGTTCGCGCTGCATTGGTAGTCCTTACATTTGCTTTGGTAGCAATTTTCATCCCCACATAACCCGCCGACACCGAGAACAATGCTCCAAGCACAAAGGCAACAACAATCAACCAGTGGGTAGAATCTACCTGAGTGCTGAGCAGCCCTAATGCTACTCCGGCTATCACCACAAATATGGCCAAAACGCGATACTCCGCCTTGAGAAATGACATAGCACCTTCAGCGATGCTGTCAGAAATTTCAATCATTTTTGAATCACCTGCTGGTTGCTTAGCAACCCAAGAATAGAGATAGGCCATATAGACGAGACCTATTAAACCAAATACAGGTAGTATATACACCAAATTTTCCATAAGTGAATTTCATTTTGAGGCGCAAAGATGCAAATAAGTTTTCAAATTGTGCCAGACCACCTGAAAGTGGCTACCCACACAATTGCTTTCAGATGTATACTATTTTAGCAAGGTCACGTTGCCTCGACGCACAATTTTGAGGCCACCAAAGCAATATGCTTCAACGCAATAACCGAACACATCAGGACCCAGCGGTTCACCTTTATAAGTTCCATCCCAGCCAAATTGAGGATCTTGAGTTTCAAAGACTTTCTGACCCCAGCGATTGTACACGACGAGTGAAATTTTTTCGAAATTTTGCCCTCGGACATAAAACTTGTCATTGTGTGTATCTCCATTGGGTGAAAACGCATTGGGAACAAATAGCGACAGTGTATCACATTCCGGTCGAACAACCATTATCGCAACATTCAGTGTATGAAGACAATTATTACTGTCTCTGACCTGAGCTTGATAAAGTGTATTGAATTTTGGTGATGCGACAACTTTGTTGCACTCGATACAACTCAGCTCATAATTTGGGCTCCATTTTTCTACTATACCTCCCATCACTTCCAATATTACCTCAGTACCGAAAAGGATTGTAGTATCATTGGTTATCGTGAGTCCATTTGGTTTGTCATAGCTTATCACACAGAATGTATCTGTACCTGTACATGAAACAGCATCTTCAAAATCCAGATAATATGTTTTTGAAGTATCAACCACTACATTTTGGGAATACGAACCTTGTTTCAAATCAGGATCCTGTCTCCATCTATATTTGGTATGTGAACCTGCGTTGAACATGACGGATTCTCCCGGACAGATTTTATAAATTTCTTTCCTGGAAAATGGATGTTTTACATTCAAAATTTGATAAATGTGTTTCAGTGCGCAGCTCCCACCGATAAATTCAGTTAAGGTTAATTCAACCAATGTATCTCCATTAATTCTCGGTCCGGTCCAATTGATTAAAGAACAGGTATCACAATTGATTCCGGGTCCACTCCATTGATAACTCGTAGAGGCAGAAGGAGAAACTCCGAGTGTCAAAGTAGCTCCTTCACAAATAGTATCTTTTTCAAATACTTCTTGCCCACCTAAGGAAATTGCCAGTGTATCTGCATTGCAAATGCAATTTTGTCTCGTACTGATGACATAGTTGCACTTTGTTAAATTACTTTCCGGGACACAGATCACAAATTCATATTTTCCATCTTGTGGGAATGACTGGACAGCAGGAGTAAGCAATTGAACAAAACGATCATTTTGGTTTAATTTTCTATTTCCATCAATATCTTCAAACAACTGCAATGTGAATTTTTCATTTGCCAGTAACAATCCATTTTTTACATCGACATATAATTTAATTCCTTTCTGCCCTACCGGACAAAGACCAGAAAAATCTATTGAATCGATTTGAACTTCAGCCAATTTCTTAGATAAAATGATGTTGGTCTCACCTGAAATCAATAGTACCTCACATTCTTTGTTATCTCTGACACAGAGTGCTTTCTGTCTCGAAAAACTTCTCATTCCAATCTGACTTTCCCCGCAAGGCAATGAGCTTAGGTGATTGACCAAAAAACTCCCTGTAGCTTTTTTGACTGAATTTGGAATAAACGGAATAATCAATAAATGCTTTCCCATTCCCGGAATGTACCTCACTCCCGACACATTTAATCCCTGAAGGGAAATTAAACTGCCTTGTACAAAATCAATATACTCCGGCAAAGTGATCAACAAAGAATCACCGGAATTAAAATCTGCTGTGGATTCCACAGAGAATTCTATCTTAGTTTCGTCCTGACAATCAACTTGGACTGATGAACTTTTAATGGTATGATTATTTGCATTCTGTACACCTTGAATTCTGATTTGGCTACCTGATTTTGTAATTGTATTATTCTGTTGTTGACAAGGATCTTTACCTGAAAAAATAAATTGCAGATAACCATTGACATTAGCATCACAATCCGTTTCTGCATACATGCGCAATCGAATAGAATTTTTTGGAAATTGATCCAATCCAAGCAATCCGTTTGCTTTAATCTCAGGTATGATATCCGAAAATTGCCAACGATATAAATTTGGTCTGACTTGTGTAGGTAAAGGCATTGTTCTGTATGATGAACCAATAGGATAGGAATATTGCAGCGTGTTCGGAATCAGATGAATCCCGTCAGGAATGACCAGCTCAAGCGCGAGATCAAATGCCACACCCTGATCCCCATTATAAAGTTCCAACATCACTTCAGGAAGTGTATCGCACAAGCTCGAAATCGCATTCTTTTGCATGACGTCCATTTCCAACTCCGGCATAAGTGGTCGAATAGGTATTTTGATTTCTTGAAAATTGCAACTGTCAGAAAACATCAACTGTTCTGGATGGCAACTCCAAAAAATACTGAGTAATATCGTATCTTCCTTACAGGTTGCATTTCCTGTAACAAGTTGAACCAAGTAGGCTGAATCTAATTGAAATCCTTGTATAACAAAACAATTCTTATTCGTTTCAGCAATTTGAATTCCTTCATTGCTCACTATAGAAAATGAATCGACAGTACCATGCACTGAGTGAACACAAATTAAATATGCTCCGGGTAAATCCGAGGATGGAATTCTGATTGGAATTTTGGTTTCTGCAAGATTGGTCTGAATACTCTTTTCATCAGCTGAGAGCGTATTTGCATTGTTGAGTTTTTTTAAAGGTATGTTTTTACTGAAAGTAAATTTTTGAAGTGGGACAAAATACTGAGTCCCCAAATAGAATGGGTAGTCATCTGTGCTAGAACCATACAGGAGCATTGAAGCTGAATTTTGTGTTCCATTCTTTAGTTTTACACAGTCCTCAACTCTCCCTTTAGGTGTTATCTGAATCATATAATTTTCTTCTGCGATTTGCTTTTGAAAGTTGTTTAGCCTACCAATTGCAAAATTATTGACATAACTGACAGGTAATGAAAAGGAGTAAATTAAGCTATCCTTCAGAGCTTGATTTAAATAAAAATACTCCAAACGAAAGCTATCTACACTGACCCCATCCGGCAATTGCATGGCAATAGAATCCAGATGGTGAAATTGTCGAAATTCTTTCCTAAAAAAATTATTTAGATAAGGCGCCGCGGTTATGCGGTAACTTGGAAAATCTGCCTGGGAACCACAAGTGATCAAATCGAATCCTGATTCTAAAAATGTCAATCCATTCATCGCGATTTTGAACTTTCTTGAAGATTTGCCACAAGAAATTGGAGTAAATAAACTATCACTCTCGTATGCCAATACATAATTCGTAATTTCTGTGCTGACGACTCTCGGTCCCGGTAAACTTATCAATCGCCCCTCAAAATCTACCTGTATGCTGTCTCC
>Ga0268298_10003211_pt1 | contig 16913 bp, 17 predicted proteins | sample WWTPWeurt_MetaG_FD_194462 | JGI IMG/M metagenome (GOLD analysis project Ga0268298, IMG submission 194462) | Activated sludge microbial communities from WWTP in Nijmegen, Gelderland, Netherland - WWTP Weurt | ecosystem: Engineered > WWTP > Aerobic digester > Activated sludge | place... | reverse complement strand
GATAAATTCCTCCTCCTCCGTAAACTATTCTGCCGGCAGGAGTTGTGTATTGCAAACTCTCATCGTGTTTTACACTGTCTTCATTCATGAGCTCTCCGCTTTCAAACCGGTTGAAATAATCACTTTCATAATCCACTCCTTCCCCATAAGGTTTTTGAATACTGCGACCAGTTGGTGTGTAGTATCTTGAAATGGTTAGGCGCAAAGCACTTCCATCCGTAAACTCTTCCTGCGTTTGAACAAGTCCCTTTCCAAAAGATCTTCTTCCCATTACCAGACCACGGTCATTGTCCTGAATGGCACCGGCAACAATTTCACTGGCTGATGCTGAAAGCGAATTAATTAAAACAATGACTTCAACATCTTCCAATATTCCACGACTAGTTGCATAATAATCTTCGCGCGGCTCTTTTCTTCCTTCCGTATAAACAATCAATTTACCTGATTCCAGAAACTGATCAGCAATTTCGGTTGCAGCAGACATGGAACCACCGCCGTTATTTCTCAAATCAAAAATCAATTTTTTCATGCCACGTGATTTCAAATCAGAAGCCGCCGCATTAAATTCCTCACCGGCACTAAATGTAAAGCTGTTCAATTTTATAAATCCAACCTCATCACTCAGCATCAGGTATGCGTCAATACTGCTGATTGGAATTTGTCCGCGAGTAAGGGAGAGTTTTTGTGTTTCACCTTTTCGGAAAATTTTCACTTCCACTTTTGTTCCCACTTCACCCTTCAATAATTCCATCACGCGTTCATTTGATAAGCCCATGTTAGCAATAACTGTGTCGTCTACTTCAAGAATTCTGTCACCCGCTTTCATGCCTGCCTGCTCAGCAGGAGAACCTTTAAGCACGTGCGTTGCTACCAGTGTATCGTGATGAATAAGAAAACGAATACCAATTCCGCCAAAATTTCCTTCCAGTTGTTCATTTACTTCTGCCAGATCTCTTGCCGGAATATATGCGCTGTGCGGATCCAGTTTTTTGATCATGCCTTCAATGGAACTTTCAATCAATAAATCATGATCAACAGAATCTACATAATTGTCTTCAATGAATTCCAAAATAGTATTGAACTTATTTGTGTTTTCCTGAACGGGATCAGCAAATCCTCCATCTTTAATAAAAAATGTTCCTAAAAAAAGTCCTGCTGCCAATGCAACACCCATGAGCAACGGAATGATTACAATGCCGTTAAATTTCTGGTTGTTATTTTCCACTTCACTCATAGTTCCAAAGTTTTTATGTGATGTACTGAAATTCCATATTCAGACAAAAAATCAATTCCGGATGTGTCTTTATATTGATTCAAAAACACCACCCGTTTTATTCCTGACTGAATGATTAATTTGCTGCACTCTTTGCAGGGTGATAACGTAATATACAAGGTTGCCCCATCAGCACTTTGAGTTGATTTTGCAACTTTAAGAATTGCGTTTGCTTCAGCGTGGAGCACATACCAATGCGTTTCACCTTTATCATCTTCACATGAATTTGTATAACCAGATGGCGTTCCATTATATCCATCTGAAATAATCATGTTGTCTTTCACAATCAACGAGCCAACTTGCTTTCTTTTACAATGAGAAAGTTTGCCCCATTCGAAAGCCATTTTCAAATATGCCTGATCGTATTTTTCCTGTTTTGAATCCACCTGATTATATAACGTCTAAAAAAGAAAAAGTAAAAATTGAATGCGTTAAATTTAGTTAATCCAGAACATGTATGGCAACCTTGCCTGAATGCTTGATTTACCATCCAGCGTGCGGATGTACGTGTAAATTTCAAGCAGTTGTGTTTCCAGATTATTTTGTGTCAGACTTGCCTGATCCATTTCATCCATGTTTTCTAAAAACTCAAACAAATCATTTTCTTCTCTTTCAGGATACACTTTTATCTGAATATCTGTGCTGTCAATTCCGGCTTCACCCGCGGCATAATAAATAGCATCAAACAAACCACCAAAATCATCTACCAGGCCAATTCTTTTTGCATCTGTACCAGCCCATACCCGACCTTGTCCAATACTATCCACTTCAGCGTTGGTAAGCCCTCTGCCCTGACCCACTTTGGAAATAAAATCCAGATAAATATCATCTACACCTTCCTGAAAAATCAAGAGTTCAGCATCCGTCAATTTTCTGTTTGTAGAAAGAATAGCGTGATCATTTGTTGTAACGTGATCAAACGTAATTCCCAATTTATTCTTAAACATATCACCGGTGTAAGGTATCACACCAAAAACTCCAATTGATCCCGTAATGGTATTTGGCTGTGCAAAAATTTTATCAGCGGCACATGCGATATAATAACCACCAGAAGCAGCAACATCTCCCATTGAAACTATGAATGGTTTTTGCTCTTTGGTAAGTATCACTTCACGCCAGATAATATCGCTGGCCATGGCACTTCCACCCGGAGAATTAATGCGTAAAACAACCGCTTTAATCAGTGTGTCTTCACGTACTTCACGAATTTGTTCAGCAAGTGAATTTCCACCAATTTCACCCGGGCCACCATTACCATCTACAATATCTCCTTCAGCAAAAATGATTGCCAGATTTTTTTTCTCCAGCTTATCCAATGTCTTATTGTGTTTTGTTTTTTTCAATGCGTACTTCTGAAAATCAACCAGTGCAAGTTCTTCCCCTTCTTCTGTTCCGGCAAGTGTCTTCAGCAAAGTCAATACCTGATCGTAATACATGATTCCATCCGCCATTCCATGATCAACTGCATCACCAGATTTTCTTACATAAACACTGTCTGCAATTTCATTCAGTTTGTCTTTTGAAATTCCGCGTGATTCACTTATTCCGTTCAGCATAATATCCCAGAGCGCATTGATGTATGTTTGTGTCTGCAGTTTACTTTCCGGACTCATTTGTTCATACATCAACGGTTCAACCGCGCTTTTAAACCGGTTATTTGAACCACGGATAATCTGCATCTGAACATCTAATTTTTCAAGAGCGCCTTTGACAAACATTATTTCAGCACCCAGACCTAAAAAGTCAACCATGCCCGTTGGAAAAACAAAAAGTGAATCAGCGGCAGAGGCAATGTAATAAGCTTTTTTGGAATAATTTTCAGAATATGCAAGCACAAATTTTCCTGACTTTTTGAAATCAATAATTCCGTCTCTGATTTCTTTCACGGTTGCCATACCGGCATTAATATCACCGCAGTGCAAAAAGATTCCTTTTATTTTTTCATCGTCTTTGGCAATCTGTAATCCCTGAAGAATTTCATACACACCAAATTTTTTATTGAGTGAAAAGGATGCCGGATTAAAATCAGCATAGGTATAATCACCAATTTCACCGCTCAGATTCATTTCCAAAACCGAATTTTCTTCCACCACCAGTTTTTTTGGCGTGAAGAGGTCATTAAACCCTGCAAGCATGGCATTGAGGAAAATAAAAAACAGGCCGATAGAAATTAATCCTGCCGTTACACTTGCCAGCAAACTGGCCCAAAAGGTTTTCCAAAAAGTCATAGATTTCAGATTTTCAGCAAAGTTAGTAAAGATGCCGGTTAAAACATGAACGATTTGGTTGAGAGGCAAATATTTGCCATGAATGATCAAAACTACAGCAACAATCAGATAATGCCAACGTTTTAGTACCTTTGATTTCAGCATGTCCCGCAAAAAAATTATTGTTTCTGTTACCAATGATCTTGTTACCGATAACCGGGTACAACGGGTATGCGAATTTTTACATAAACATGATTTTGAAATCACACTGGTTGGCAGAAAACTAAAAAACAGTCTGGCTATTCAAAATCTGCCTTACAAAACAAAACGGTTTCGTTTACTATTTAATAAAGGACCTTTGTTTTATGCTGCGTTCAATCTGCGGTTGTTTTTTTATCTGCTCTTCAAAAAAACTGATTTTCTTTTAGCCAATGATCTGGATACATTGCTTGCCAATCATTACGCCAAAAAATTTAAGTCGGGCGTAAAATTGATTTATGATTCGCATGAATATTTTACCGGAGTACCCGAATTGACCGCCCGACCAAAAATTGAGAAAATCTGGAAACGTATAGAAAAAAAATGTCTGCCAAAAGTGGACGACATGTACACCGTGAATCAATCCATAGCTGATTTGTACAAAAATGAATATGGCATTCAGCCACATGTTGTGAGAAATATTTCTTCACCTCCGTCAGATATTCAAACAAAAACCAGAAAAGAACTTGGGCTGCCTGAAGATAAAAAAATTATCATCTTTCAAGGGGCAGGAATCAATGTTGACCGTGGAGCAGAGGAATTAATAGAAGCCGTAAAATTTCTCAGCAATTCTGTTTTGATTTTTGTTGGAAGTGGTGATGTAATTCCTTCATTGAAATTAAAAGTGGAAACAGAAAAGCTGAATGAAAAAGTAAAATTTTTTGATAAAGTTCCTTACAAACAACTGCTCAATTTTACCACTGTTTCAGATCTGGGTGTATCCCTGGATAAAGACAGCAATATCAATTACCGTTATTCACTTCCCAACAAGTTGTTTGATTATATTCATTGCGGTATTCCGGTATTGGTATCTGATTTGCCAGAAATAAAAAAAATAGTACTTGAATATGAAATAGGTTTGGTGATTTCAAATCATCAGCCTGAAGAAATTGCAAAAAAAATTGAGCAGATTTTTTCAGATGCTGAATTGTATGCGCGGCTCAAAAAAAATACCCAAACAGCTGCCGCCAATTTAAACTGGGTAAATGAATGTAGGGTACTTGAAAAAATATACCTTTAAAAGAAATAAGTAAAATACAAACTATCAAACGGCTTCACATTATATCATTTGATGTTCCTTACCCTCCAAACTACGGTGGAATTATCGATGTATTCTATAAAATCAAAGCATTGCATGAGGCTGGTGTGGAAGTTATTTTCCATGGGTTTTATTATTCAGGTCACAACAAACCCAATGATGAACTTTTAAAATATTGTAAAGAGACGCATTATTACCGCCGTAATAAAAATCTGTTCAGATTACTTTTTAGTTTCAGACCATACATTGTCAGCAGCAGAAATCACAAATCACTTTTGGAAAATTTACTGAAAGATGATTCGCCTATTTTGTTTGATGGAATTCATACCTGTTTTTATCTGGATCATCCGGCTTTGAAAGACAGAAAAAAATTTGTGCGCACACACAACATTGAGCATGACTATTATATTCAGCTTGCCAACATTGAGCGCCTCTGGTTTAAAAAAGAATATTTGCTGAAAGAGGCTCAGCGACTGCATTCGTATGAACCTATTCTTAAAAATGCCACCGCACTTTTTACCATTGCAAAAACCGATGTGGAACATTTTTCTCACTACGCAAAAACAATTCATATTCCGCCGTTTTTTATTACAGACCATGTCAGAAAAGACGTGAACAAAAGTGGTTTTGAAGGAAGATTTATTCTTTATCATGGAAGTTTGAGCGTAAGAGAAAATGAAAAAGCAGCCAAGTTTATTATCAATGAAGTTGCACCACTGGTTAAACACCGCATTGTTATTGCAGGTAAATCACCTTCTTCCTGGTTGAAGAATGAAGCGTCTATTCAGGAAAATGTAAAACTGGTTGCATCTCCGTCAGAAATTCAAATGGATTCGCTGATTCAACATGCTCACATTCATTTGCTGGTAACCTTTCAGCAGACCGGCGTAAAATTAAAATTGCTGCACGCACTTGACAACGGCAAACATGTCATCATCAATTCCAAAATGGACGACGGAGGATTATTTTCAGATATGTGTCACATCAAAGACGACCCGGCAGAAATTGCAAAAAAAATTGAAGAGTTGATGAAAACTGATTTTACAGATACACTTCAGAAAGAAAGAAAATCACAATTTGATTCACTCTTCAATAATGACAGAAATGCTTTGAGGTTGGTTGAGGAGATTTTTTCGGCTGAGTAGATTTACATAATTGTCCGATTTATTCTTGACAATTCTTATTCCTTTACAAAAAAGTTAAGATAATTTTCGCAGTTGGGGTCTTCTTCTATGTATGGGTATTTAATATTCAGCGTATCATTGTAAACATTGCCTTCAACAATTTTAGTTGTATCATTATTTAACTTCATTTGAAACACAAATGAAGATTCACTCAACTTTGAAAAATATTCGAATTGTATCCTATATTTACCTTGCCTTTTAGCATTTTTAAAAAAAGATATCTTTCCTCTTTCAACAAATGAAACTTCGTAATCATTATTAGTACTTTCTGGAGTTAATACTTCATAAAATGCTTCACCAGAGCACCAGCCATGTGTGCGTTGTGTGTACAACCACTTCCAATTACCTATTAGAATTGACTCACCGTCCTTAAGTCTGTCTTTTTTACAAGAAACCAATAATAATATACCGGCGATCATGTATGAAAATATACTAAATGATTTGAGTTTATGCATTTCGCGTTACTGTTTAATGAAGTAATTATAGTATTCTTCACATCCAATATTTGGATAAAAAATAAATCCAGGCACGTTACATATCATGGTGTCTCCATAATTATAACCGGACAAATTTAACTGTTCAAATCCGTCTAAGTTAATTGAGAAAAGGCTTGCTCCAAAGTCAATATACTTAAAAGATATTCGATAATTCGAATGAATACTATCGTTGTAATAGTACCGCAAGAAGCCATTTTCAAAAAACTCAAGTTTGAACTGAATCTGTTCGCTTACTGGATCTAAAAATTCATAATTAGACTCATTCTGACACCATCCATAATAATGATCAGTAAACTTCCAATTCCATACCCCAACAAAAATGGAGGTATCTCCAGTCAATTGGTCTGCTTGCGTATTTTCATATTGAACAAATGGAATTTCTTCTTTTCTGCAACCGCAGATGAGATAGACACAAAATAGAAGAATTAAAATTTTTCTGAAAATCGATTTCATAATTTCACAATTTAAATAGTTCATAAGAATTGTGCAAATCATGGCTCATTTTATTACTCCCTCACAAAAAAGTTAAGATAATTTTCGCAGTTGGGGTCGGATTCAACGTAGGGGTATGTTATATTCAATGTATCTTTATTTCCGCTACCATACATAGGTTGATCCGGCTTTCCATCTACATTAAAATAATAGATGAATTCGTCTGTATCAATTATCTCAAAATACTCAAAAACTATTCTGCCCTTTTCCAATAGAATTCCATTTTTGTAAAATTCCACTTTTCCTTTCTCTAAAAATTCAACTGAATAATTATTTGGATCTGAAACCGGATTGATTGTATTGAATTCAGGTTGGTACTCACACCAACCAAAACTATGTTCAGTATATAACCATTTCCATTTGCCTATGAGTTGAGATTTATCATTCACCAAATTATCTTTCTGACAAGAAATTAGAAGTATAATCGTTAAACAATAGATTTTAAACTTTATCATTGCCTTAAAAAATAGTTAGTATAGCCTTCGCATCCAGGAACTGTTCTAAATATAAACCCACTGAATGCCATTTGCATTGTATCTTCCAGCATACAAGCGCTTAAATATTCATTTTCATTGTTATCCAAGTAGATAAAAAATCTACACCCCAAAGTGTCAAAACAAGTACTTGAGTTAGACGTAAAATCTCGAAAAACAATTCGATGCTCTCCATAGAGTTTAGAATCTTTGTAAAATCTTACCAAACCCTCATCTAAAAACGCAACTTGAATATCAGTGTTCTCTGTACTAGGAGTTAGCGTTTCATACCACTGTTCATTATCGCACCAGCCATATTCAAGCTCTGAATAAATCCAATGCCAAGTGCCAACCATTATCGCAGTATCACCTGTCAAGCGTGTTAATTGTTCATCTTGGTTTGATGAGAATATAACTTTTTCCTTTTTGCATGCGCCTAAAATAAAACCTATTAGAAGGATAATAAAAAAGACACCATGTAGGAGAAATCTATTATTGCTTAATAATCTTATTCGCATAAGTACCGTCTTTAGTTACTACGTAAAAAAAGTATAACCCGCTGCGAAGGATTTTCATCCTTCGCGAATGCAATATTCAGCGGATATTTATCCGTCAACTTCCACATTATTTCTAACCAATTTGTCATTAATAAAAATTGTCTGTATTTGAACAAACATGGAATTCACAATTGAATTTAATCTAAAAATCTTTCAAAACAAAAAATAGACGCATCAATTAGTAAAAATGATGGGTGATAAATCAAGTGAATAATCTTGCAGAATGGAAGGTATCCCGCACCACTGAAACTACCGAGGATTGTCAGCTCTTCTCAATACTTCACAAAATAATTGATGTAAACGCCACATCCGGCTACAGGCTCATTATATGGGAACGTCATCCAAATCGTATCAGCATTACCTCCGCCCAATAATTTATCATCAGGATTATTATTTAAATCAATTTCGAACAATAAGCCGTTTACTTCGTTTTCATCAAAATATGAAAACACAATTCGTCTTTTAGAAGTAAGGATATCATTTTCAAAAAAATTGATCTTGCCTTTAGTTAAAAACTCAATGGAATAGTTCTTATTCTCACTATATGGAGTTAATACTTCTTCCAATTGCTGATTATCACACCACCCGTATTGATGAATGCTGTAGATCCAAGTCCATTTCCCCACCAATAGTGCATATTTACCATCATTCAACCTATCCTTTTTACACGCCATCAATGTAAAAAATATTAGTACTACAAGGAAAAAAAAATGTCTCATAGTTTTAATATTTTGAAAATAACTTCATTCCCAGTTACGAAGGATTTTCACCCTTCGTAAATATAATATTCAGCGGATATTTGTTGACTACTGCTTCACAAAATAGCTCGTATAATTCTCACAGTTGCTTTCAGGATCTGGGAAGGGAAAATCTCTTATTAAAGTGATACTGTCAGACGAAACGCAGCCTTGAATAAGTTTTTCGGGATCATTGTTCAAATAAATGGCAAAATCTTTGTATCCAGGATCCTGGCAACTACCAGTATTAAAGCTAAAAAAAACTACTCTGTCTCTATAAATTATTTCAGAGTTTTGATAAAACTCGACCATTCCTTTTTCATAAAATCGTAGAGCGAATGACTCATCTTCTGACATAGGGTTCAACTCAGATTCGAACGACGGTGGATCACATAATGAATTTATTTTAGTCGTTTTATACCAATTCCAGGTACCGATAAAAATTTCTTTGTCACCTTCCAATTTGTCTTTTTTACAACTCAGCAAAGCGAAAAGTGAGAGAAGAAAAATTAAAAAACTGCACTTCATATTTTTACCGCTTTAGTTATTGCTCTATATATGGAATGTCCAACCAACATCAATTCACTTTTGGCCAGATTATAAAGATAATTCCCAATGGTATTGATTACTAATACCAATTAATGCTTCACAAAATAGTTGCTATAAAAACTACATTCGTCAGAATAAAAGGGAAATCCAATATCAACCATTAATGTATCACTGCTAATACAGCCTTGAATACCACCTTCAGGATTAGTTCCTTGATAGTTATCTAAGTTGATTGCGAAAGCTTTATATCCATTAGAACAATAATATTGGAAATCAAAATTCTGAAACACAACTCTAAATTCATTTACTTTTGTTCCATTTTTGAAAAACAAAACTTTTCCCTTTTTTTCAAAAGAAATTGAGTATTCACAGTTTTCGGTTGCTGGATCAAGCAGTTTACTGTAAGGCATATTTTCACAAACACCCAGTGTGGCATCCGTAAAAATCCAGTCCCATGTTCCAATAAAAATTTCTTTGTCACCTTTAAGCTTGTCTTTCTTGCAACTCATCAAAGTCATTAGAGCGAAAAAAATAAATAGTCTACCCCATTTCATGTTTTAACTATTTTAGTTATTACCCTATACCTTGTTGTGCTTTCAACAACAAAGAAATAGACGCCTGCCTCAAAACTGCCAATTTCCAAATTGAAATGCTTATTACTTAATGCCCCTTCAAGCAAAATATCTCCCTTGTCAGAAGTTAAATACCACTGATAATTTTCAATGCTAATAGTCTCAATTGAAATGTTCAAAATATCAGAGGTTGGATTTGGAGATACATGAACAATTAAATTATTATTCTGATTTGATAAACCGTTCCAAATTGTTGGTTTAATATCCTTTATCGTAGTATCAGCCGACAGATTAGAAACCAGAACTTTATCAGAATCCGTTGTATCTTGAGATGATGATTTTAATGAACCACCTGCTGGGTGTATCGTGAAAAATAAAATAGGAGAAACTTCATCACCCGTTAAGGTGCCAGGAAAGGTTAGCTCAAGGTTACCATACAAGCTTGATGGATATTCTTGCTGTAATAAAAAATCACCGGTTAAGGCATTGAACCATTCTATGTGGTATTGGTTGGAGTATCCCATTAATTTTTCTTAAAATAATTTAAGTAAAAGTTACAACCATCATTATAATACGGAAATCCATTGTGTATTATTAATGTATCTGAATTTATACATCCCCCAATTATATTTTTTATATCTGTTCCATCATAATTATCTAGTTTAATTTCAAACCCAATATAATCTCCTCCGCATGAATAGTAATCTTTACCAAAGGCCTTAAAAACAATCCTCCTGTCGGATGTCAAATTTTCATTTTTATAAAAAAATACTTTGCCTCTTTTTTCAAAAGAAATTGAGTATTCGCAGCTTTCTGTAATTGGATTGAGCTCTGTGTTATATGGCATACCGTCGCAATTACTTAGAGTGGCACCAGTATATAACCAATTCCATGTTCCTATAAAAATTTCTTTATCACCTTTAAGCTTGTCTTTCTTGCAACTCATCAAAACCAATAGAGCGAGAAAAATAAATACACTACGCCATTTCATGTTTTAACTATTTTAGTTATAACCCTTTGCCTTTTTGGGTTTTCAACAACAAAGTAATAGACGCCAGCCTCAAAACTGCCAATATCCAAATTGAATTGCTTATTACTTGTTGCCCCTTCAAGTAAAATTTCGCCGTTATCAGAAATAAGATTCCACTGATAATTTTCAATGCTAATTGTCTCAATTGAAATGTTCAAAATATCAGACGTTGGATTTGGAGATAAATGAATAATTAAATCATCATACTCATTTGATAAACTGTTCCACATGGTTGGTTTAATATCTTTAACCGTTGTATCAGCAGACAAATTAGAAACCAGAACTTTCTCAGAATCCGTTGTATCTTGTGATGATGATTTTAATGAACCACCTGCAGGGTGAACAGTAAAAAATAAAATGGGAGAAACTTCATTACCCGTTAATGTGCCAGGAAAGGTTAATTCCAAATTTTCAAAGATTCCGGAATAATATTCTTGTTGCAACAAAAAGTCACCCGTTAGGGCATTGAACCATTCAACGTGGTATTTTTTGTTGATGCACATTACTTTCTGACAAAATAGCTGGTATAATTTTCACAAGCATTAACAGGGTCAGAATATGGGAAACCTCTGATTACAATCAATGTATCTGAACATATACAACCATCTAAATCCAATTCTGGATTATTATCCAAATCTATACCATAATAAGTATAGCCGTCAAGATAGTCACATCCTGATCCTCCAAATAAAGTAAAAACTATGCGGTATTCATGAGTGTTCGAGTTGTTTTCATAAAACTCCACTTTACCTTTTTCGAAAAATTTGATTTCAAAATTCTTATTTTCTGTTGTTGGTGTTAACTCCGTTTCGAATGACGGTGGATTACAAAGACTACTGACTTTTTCAGTTTTATACCAACTCCATGTACCAACCAAAATTTCCTTGTCGTCTGTCAGTTTATCTTTTTTACAAGCTATAAAAATAAGGACCAACAGACTTAATTTTGCAAACCTTAAAATCATAGCTTAATTATTTTTTGTGTGAACTTACCAACGCTGCGAAGGATTTTCATCCTTAGCGAATGCATTATTCTGCGGATATTTATCCGCCACGCACCCTATTATTTCTAACCAATTTGTCATTAATAAAAATTGTCTGTATTTAAACAAACGTGGAATTCACAATTGAATTTAATCTAAATATCTGAAAAATGAAAATAAAAGTTACTCTTGAATTGAAGCCAGTTAAATTTGCTCAGGTCAACCAGAATTCCTGTTCAAAATACAATGGATATCCTTTGGCTATAGATCTACTAATGAAATGATTTTTTCCCCCAAGTAAAATTTGTACGTACTTTTGAATAAAATTTTTTCACTATGAATCTGGATCTTCAAAATAAAACCGCGCTGGTTTGCGGCAGCACACAGGGAATTGGAAAGGCAGCTGCATTGGAATTGTCAAAGCTGGGTGCCAACATTATTCTGCTTGCGCGTGATGAAGCAAAATTGAAAGCCACGCTTTCAGAACTTGATGTTACCAAAGGCCAGAAACATACTTTTTTATCTGCTGATTTTGGAAATACCAATGAGCTTGAAAAAAAAGTAAATGATTTTTTGAAAGATAAATCAGTAGAAATTCTTGTTAATAATACGGGCGGTCCAGCTGCTGGTCCGGTGAACACAGCATCACTGGAAGAATTCAGAATTGCCTTTAATATGCATTTGATATGCAATCATATTTTAGTAACTGCTGTGAAAGAAAAAATGATTGCAGCAAAATATGGACGCATCATCAATGTAATTTCTACTTCTGTCAAACAACCTTTACCCAATTTAGGAGTGTCCAATACAATCAGAGGCGCAGTTGCAAACTGGAGTAAAACGCTGGCCAATGAATTAGGTCAGTTTAATATTACCGTGAATAATGTTTTACCCGGAGCAACAAACACTGTTCGTTTAAAATCCATCATTGAAAACAAAGCACAAAAAACCGGTGAAAAATACGATGATATTCTGAAACACATGGCGGATGAATCACCGATGAAACGTGTTGCAGAACCAGAAGAAGTTGCGAACGTGATTGCGTTTTTAGCATCTCCGGCAGCAAGTTATGTGAACGGAATCAACGTGCCTGTTGATGGTGGAAGAACGAAGAGCTTGTAGTTTTTTTTTGAGGAGTTAGGAGTTAGGATTTAGAATAAAGGACATAGGATATAGGATATAGGATATAGGATATAGGATATAGGATATAGTTTGAGTCAATTTAGCAAGCGCCAAGAGGCAATTTAGTTTTCAGAAACTGAATAAACTCATCAACTTTCAACCTGTAAACTATCAACCAAAAACTTATCAACTCATCAACTATCAACCCAAAACTAAAAACCTCTCAACTTTCAACCTTTAAACTCTCAAATAAAACCTATCAACTCTCAACTTATCAACTTTCAACCTATCAACTAAAAACTCTCCCCCATCATTGCATCATACGCACATTGATGAACTTTTTTCCGGATGCCGTATTCGTAGGTTTTATTATTGACTGTTGGATGCACTGCATTAGAGAGATAGATATAAATCAACTCATGCTGCGGATCAACCCAGAAAGCGGTGCCTGTAAATCCGGTGTGACCATAAGTACTTAAAGAAGCATTTTCTGACATTCCAAAAGAGACAGATCCCATGGACGGTTTGTTGAATCCCAAACCACGGAAACAATTTTCCTGACGTGAAGTAAATTTGTCTACGGTTTCAGGTTTGAGATATCGTTGTCCGTTATAGACTCCTTTATTCAACAACATCTGGAACAATATTACCAGATCATTGGTGGTAGAAAAAATTCCGGCGTTACCAGCCACACCACCGTGCAAAGCCGCGTTTGGATCATGCACATGTCCGTGCAGCAATTGTTTTCTCCAGTAGGTATCATTTTCAGTTGGCACAATAATATCCCGGCTGAATTTTTTCAGCGGACGATAACAGGTATGGTTCATGCCAAGTGGTTTGTAAAAGGTATTGTATAAAAACTCTTCAAACAGATCTTTGTCTTTCAATTGTTTTTTGGTTTGAGTAAATCCAAATTTTGCCGGATCTTTTTGAATCATTCCTTTAAACATAAAATAAAGCGTATTCATGTTGACATCACTATAATGATATGATTTGTCAGGATTGAGATAAATCTGATTGAGTTTTAGCCACATGGAATCCTGCTGTTCACGTTCCAGATAAAATCCCTCAGCCACTTCTGTACTGTAAACACTATCCGGACGGTCACAGAAAAATTTGTCATAACGTCCGCATTCCGGCGTTGTGTAGCGCATGTATTTAATTATTGGAAATCCTGCAGGCATTCCGGTACAATGTGTGAGTAATTCCTGAAAAGTAAGATTGCGGATGGTGCTTGGAAATTTCAAATGCAACCTCAGCGAATCAGGCAAATATTTTTCCAGACTATCATCCAGTTCATACACTCCCATCTCATAGAGTTTCATTCCAACCATAGTTGTTGCAACCACTTTTGTAATTGAAGCAAGATCATACATGGAATTTTCTGTGACAGGCGTTTGTCCCTGATAACTGTGTTTTCCAAAAACGCGATCATAAATAATACAACCATTTTTAGCAATCAATACTTGCCCGCCAGGAAAAGCATGATTGGTCATACAATTATCCATCAGCCAGGAAATAGAAGACAAGGTATCTGAATCGAGTCCGCAAAATTCAGGAGCTGTTCTGGCAAGTTGTTTTTTCTCAATATAATTTCCTTTGTACGTTGAATCTGCTGTAAAAAAATCTGCGTTCACTGAAATTCGGGAACAAAGTTGCTGCACAAAAATTTCAGGATTAAAAAAATCATTAAACGGACAATAAATTAACTGCGGGCATTTGTCAAGTTTGGTGAAATCATCCGAATTTGAAAACACAACAGCAACATTCTCATCTGCCTTTATTTTATTAAGCAACTCAAACACTTCTGTGCTGCACGAATCTCCAACCAGAATCACCTTGTTACCTTTTGTCTTGATAATTTCTTCCACTGATTTTACATCCAGATTTTTTTTCACAAATGATACGCCACAGTCAGTTTTTACTTTTTGTCTCACTGAAAAATCCTGATTTGAATACACCGTAAATTTGGATTTGAACGGCAGCAACTTTTTTTCATTGCGGATAATGGAAGTAGTTTTTGCCTGAAGATTCAAACGGATAAATTCAAGTTCAGCTGATGGATTAACCCGGGCGAAATTATTTTTACGAATTGATTTTTTAAGCAAAATTCGTCGGGTACTTTCATTGAATATTTCTGTTTCTTCAGCACTTGGATTCCAGGAAGAAAATGTTTCAGGAGAATCAAGCCGTTTAAAAAGAAAATCTGCTCCGCCTTTCATGAGGCTGTTTATTGCTTGCTCTTTACCTTTAATTAAAAAGAGTCCTTTATATTCATTTGCCTTGCGGTACGATTCAAAATTTACTGTATCAAAAACATGCAGATTGATAAATACAGAATGATCAGTAGATTTCAGCAATGTCACAAAATCATCGAACGAATCAGCCGCATCTCTGTCATTAAAATTGGCCAACATTGGAACCAAACCATGTTTTGAAACCAGACTATCCAACCAGGCTTTATTCGATTTTTCCAGAGAAATATTTCGTTCAAAATTCAGCAACTGATATCCGGCTTTTCCAAAAAATTGTGTGTAGGCAGGTTTTCTGTTTTCTTTATTTACTTCCCAAAAAGGATAAGGATCTGTTTGGGTGATTTCAAAAAATCCGGTATAAAAAAACGGTTGAAGAATATCGTGTGTATCTAGACACATTTTAATTTTCTGAACACTGTCTGCATGCCAGTCTTTAAAATAAATTCCGCCTGGTTGATTGGCAATAATCCATTTACTCAAACTATCTTTTGCGTTTTGATAATCTGACGGAACTTCAATAATTAAATGCTGAAAATATTTTTGCTGTTCAGTTAAACCAGATAAAATAGAATCTGCCCATTTTTCACCGGACTTATCGGTAATCTGAATTTGAGTTTCTTGTGGTTTATCTTCACCACAACCAGATAGCAAATAAATGAAAAAAGTAAATGTTAGTATTGAAAATTTGTGATGACGGAACATGTTGGTTTTCATTCAGTAAACCAAATGTACAATATTACCGCAGAACGGTAATGTGTCCAGTATATTCATGCGGCATTAATTCTCTGTCTACCACACGTGCCTTGTAAACAAAAACCGCGTCATACGGAATCTGATTTTTATACAAGCCATCCCATTTGAAATATTGATCAGTCGTCTCAAAAACTAACTGACCCCAACGGTCAAAAATCTGAAAATGGAATTCAGTTGCACCAATTACGCTCACGCTGTACGTATTATTAAATCTGTCAGCATTGGGTGTAAAAGCATTGGGTGCGTAGAAATAAAATTCAGGTTTGATATAGACCATTTTCTGAACCGTATCTGTACATCCAATTTCATTATACGCTACCAGCGTTACTTCATACCAACCCCAATGACCATAGGTAGTTGTTGGAGAATTAATAGTTGAAGTTTCACCGTTGTCCAGATCCCACCACCAGCTCACTCCACCTGAAGTAAGATTCTGAAATGAAACTGGTAAATCTACCATAGGCTCATCTGTGAGTACGGCAAAATTTGCGTGAGGCCTCACTACCTCAACAGTTGTAATTCCATCAATGTGATAGGTGTGACAATCGTCTTCAACGGATACTATATAATTGTGTGAGTAATTTGGAGAAACCAAAACAGATGATGTCGTTTCTCCGGAATGATGCCAGTAATAGGTGTAATTTCCTAAACCTTCAGATGCAACCACAAAAATATTTGCGGTGTCACCCGGGCAAATCAATTGATCAGGACTCATTACAAGTTCAAGTACGGATGCAATAACGGTAACCGACACATCGGTTTGAGTTGGAGAACCACATCCATCTTCAATCATCACGGTGTACGTGGTGGTAACCATGGGTGAAACATTTACTAAAAATCCGGTTCCGATTGTAGTAGTTCCTTCTGTCCAGGTGTAGGTAAAAGTTCCTTCACCGCCTGTTGCTTCTGCAAATAATACCACCGGAGTATTTG
>Ga0268298_10003210_pt1 | contig 16913 bp, 8 predicted proteins | sample WWTPWeurt_MetaG_FD_194462 | JGI IMG/M metagenome (GOLD analysis project Ga0268298, IMG submission 194462) | Activated sludge microbial communities from WWTP in Nijmegen, Gelderland, Netherland - WWTP Weurt | ecosystem: Engineered > WWTP > Aerobic digester > Activated sludge | place: Netherlands... | reverse complement strand
CAACTCCTCGCCGCCTTTGGCCTGCCCGTGGCCGCGTGCAACATTCGGCGCTTCGACGACCAGAAAGTGCTCGTCGTCGAACGCTTCGACCGCCGTCTGGCCAGCACCGGCGACTACTGGCTGCGCCTGCCCCAGGAAGATTTCTGCCAGGCCACCGGCACGTCTCCGCGGGCCAAGTACGAATCGGACGGCGGCCCCGGGCTGGTGGACATCGCCCGAATCCTCCAGCACTCCGAAGCCCGCAACGACGACCTCCGGACCCTGCTCAAGGCGCAACTGCTGTTCTGGCTGCTCGCGGCCACCGACGGCCATGCGAAGAACTTCTCGATCTTCCTTATTGCCGGCGGCCGCTACCGACTCACCCCCCTTTACGACGTGCTGTCGGCCTGGCCGGTCACCGGGCCGGGCCCCAATCACCTCGACTACGAGAAACTCCGCCTCGCCATGGCGCTGCGGGGCAAGAACACCCACTACCGGCTCAGAGACATCCAGCGGCGGCACTTCAACGACACAGCCCAAAAATGCGGTCTCGGGCCGGACATGGAACCAGTCATCGACGAAGTGCTTTCCCGCGTCGCCGGCGCGCTGGAAGAAGTCGGTCGCAACCTGCCCCCGGGGTTTCCGGAGGAGCTGTTTGCGGTGGTCGCTGAAGGAATACGAACGACGGCAGCACGGCTCTGAGGCCGGGCCCGCGAGGTCACAATCGGCACATCCCTACGAAGGAAACGCCTCCGTGGAATTGCTGCGCCTGAGTGCCCTGTTTGCGCTAACGGCCCTCGCCGAAGTCACTGGCTGGTGCTCAAGCAAGACAAAAACAGCCCAGCTGACCCTGACCGCTGCAGGTCAAGCCTATGCCGCGTATGGCGGCATGTACATCACCGTGGCTTCGATATATGGGAACCATTCGCCGTTACGAAAAGCGCCCCGCAAACTTTAACGGCCAGTGTGTGAAAACGTGCCGAGCATTCCCGGTTCGATATTTCTAACGAGACCGAGAGAGCGATTTTCGATTTACGAGAACCGCCTACCTTTAGTTTCCGCCCAAAAAAAAGCGCGGCCTATGGGTAACTCAATAAAACCTTACTCCGATGTTGCATCGCCTCCTGCCACCAGAAGCGCATCGTCGCGTGTGTGTCACCAGTCCGGTCTGGCATAAGCCTCCGCCCTACTGGAGCATGTCGGTGTTTATACGGACACCAACAACATGCACGCTGAAACTACTTGAATTTCCATTCTTTATTTCTATCGGTTTCGAATATCTCTTTCGGCAAGAGACAGCTTGAAGACAAACGAAATCTAAGCACGTCCAGAGGACAGATTTCGACAGGGCCAACAACCGGGATCACCACGGGCCAAGTGAACACACCCCCAAATGCCAAAAAAAGACCGTTTGGAGCGGGACACAGGGCGCTGGGTGCGGCAGAGCTTGTCGGTCGAGCGTGCCTGGCCAAAGCAAAGAGCGGTCGATTGCGGTGCTACTTTGATGTGCTAACGCCTAGACGTGTCGCGGATGGTGGGTTCCTTAACGAGGGGACTAGCCTTGATGCCACTAGCCCTCACTCTTCGGGAGAAAAATGCAGAGGTGCGAGCCCTGCGGTGTTGAGTCAAGCTCAACGTGAAAGCGCTCGAATTCTAAGTCGCGACGGGTAGATACGGCAAGGTGAAAAACGAGTTACAAATTTCCGTACTGCAAGCGTTAGTTTGTAAAGCGTGCCTTCGTCCTTAGAGCTGCAAGGGTTCCAGCTATCTTCTCGTTGTATCTTTTTTGTTCTGTACCCCATTGGCATGCTCAAAAAAAGCAAGAATCTTGTGACGAAGCCGAGGGCAGGAGAAGGCCCGACAGTGAGGAGCAAGCGAGAAATGGGAGCGAACTTCAAGGGGGTTTGTTGTGCGCAGGGAGCCACAGGAAAATGTCGAACAAGCGTCGAAATCGACGCACAAATCAATCCACATGCGATAAAAGACGGCACGCGTCAGAATCGACGCGCATCCGACGCCGACAATTCAAAAGGCTGGTTCTCAGATCGCTCTTTTTGTCGAAATCGACGCGCAGCCGACGTTTAAGGAGTGAGTGCCGAACGGCCAGGCGGAACCTAACGTCGAAATCGACGCGCAATCGACGTAGGAGACGTAGGCGCTGAATGGCACCACTACACCGCACGTCGAAATCGACGCGCAACCGACGCACAGGCCGCGTGCGTCAAAACCGACGCGTAACGGTCGCTTACGCCTGAAATCCGTCTGGGGTTGGGGCTACTATTCTTGAGCCAGAGTTATGTAACACCATAACCGAGACAAATTTATCTGGTGCAACTGAACACTGGCTTCCACTCCAGTATTCCCCTCATTCAAAGTTTCTCGCGAGAATCGTCCGGCAGAGCAATTCGGACGGTACGCAGGGGGCGAATTTAGTATCCGCAGAGAAAGCGGTTTGCTCTTTAGTCGTCAGTTGAAAAGTCATACCTTTGGGGCTGGCAGTACTTAGAGCGGCGGCTGGCGCCTGAATACTCAGTGCATCAAACTTGACATGCGCGCCTCCACCTCCTGCCATCCGCGCATAAGTTCGGTTTGCCTTCGTGCCAGCGAAGGTCCATGTGCGTGCGGGAGAGTCACCGAGCCTGGACATGAAGTGCGCATCGGAAGACACGGCAATCTCGTCCATCAAGGTCGCAAGCTCAATTTTTCCGCGCTGGGAAAGGTGGACCGCAGGGGATGCGCCACCAACCAGAGCGGCGCGGATACCTTGGCAGACTTCCCGGCTCAGACTGCGTGCTCCACCCATCCATCTAGCTTTACCACCCTCTTTCGCCGCCTCCAGCCAGACGATCCGCTTGGACCACTCGATCTCTTTCACCAGCCAACTGCGGCCAGCCAAGAGCAGCAGCCGTTGAGGCTCTTCGCCGGTTAGCACAGTCGGGTCGATGTAACCGACCTCGGCGCCGCCGCACCGGCCCGTCAGGAGTTGAGCGCCGCTGAAGGACGCCAGCAGATCGCGATAGTGGCCACGGCCGAACTCTCGTTCTGTTTCAGGGCCGATGCGAACCAGTCCTCCCTCGCTATCCAGATAGCTCATCTGAATCATGTGGTCGACCATCGACCTGATGCCGTCTGCCGGCCGCTCCGGGAAGCAACGAGCCATCAGCGAGAGAAGCTCACTCACAGGCCATTCGCCCCGCTCCAGCGTAGCCACAAGAATCTGTTGTCCTACGATCGGCCACGGCTCATCAGGCGGCCGTGCAGCCTCCACCCAGCCCTTTGACCACAAATGAGTCACACCCAAGGCCAACATGAAAGCGTCTTGATTCGTCGTCAAGAACAGACAATTCCGGAGACTGCCCGACCGCCTGCCGGTACGGCCCATGCGCTGCAAGAACGACGAGACGGTAGACGGCGAATCGATCTGAATCACGCGATCCAGATCGCCCACGTCGATGCCAAGCTCCAGCGTTGATGTCGCGACAATCACACAATCTTTCTCCTCGCCAAACGCAGCCTCAGCCTGCCGGCGCTCGGACACGCTCAGCGACGCATGGCTCACGAAGGTCCGCACCTCCTTGGCGCGCAGCATGCTGCTTAGCTGCTCCGCGCTGCTGCGTGAGTCGCAGAACACCAGGCGCTTTTCTCCACGGTGAAGGCGTGAGATGACCGTCGCGGCGTTCTCGAGCTTGCCAACGTAATCGATGGTGACATCGGCATCGGTGCTCACGGAGGCGCTGCCCACCACCCGCCGCTCTCCGACCGGGGCGAACCACTCCAGAAGTTCCTGCGGGTTACTGACGGTCGCCGAAAGACCGATGCGCTGAAGCGGTTGCGGCAAATAGTGCTCTAGCCGCTGCAGCACTGACCTCATGTGCCAACCGCGGTCATCCGCAGCGAAAGCGTGCAATTCGTCCACAACCACCGCCCGCAAGTTACCAAACCAGGCAGGACGGTCCACCCGCACGGAGATCAGCATTGCTTCGATCGATTCCGGCGTTGTCAGCAAGATGTCCGGCGCTTCCTTCAGTGCTTTCTTCTTGCGGGACTGCGACACGTCGCCATGCCAGACTTCCACCGTGCGTCCGACTAGCCCAGCATAGTGGGTCAGCCGATGTTCGAGGTTGTTCAGCAGGGCCTTGATCGGGCAGATGTAAAGAACGCTCGTGCCAGGCCAGGACTCCTTCAGCATCCTGGACAGGATTGGAATGGTCGCCGCCTCCGTCTTTCCCCCCGCTGTGGGCGCCAACAACAAGCAGTGAGCCCCGGCATGAATCGGCGGGATGGCAGCCAGTTGCGTGGGGCGCAGCGTGCTCCAGCCCAAGGTGTTGACCACGTGGTACTGGAGGGATGGGTGCAACTGCTCGAACTCGCTCACAGCTCGATGTCGTCCACCGAATTCGCGCTTGCCGCAGCCCGCTCAGCGGCAGACATCTCGGTCTCAGAAAGGGTCAACGAGTAGTGCTGACGGGGATCGAAGTCCACATGCAGGTCCACACGATCCAGCACATCTGCAACCAGCTTCTTCAAGAACAAGCGAGGCGCCACGCCCACCTTGCCCCCGAGGCCGCCCGCCACGGCCCGGGCCAAGGTGTCCAGGTACCCGTCATCGACAACAGACCGCAGGCGCTGCTCATGCTCTCGCCCCTCTGCATAGATATCTCGCACACGCCGCCCCACCGAAAGCAGGGCACCGTGATCGAACGGAGCCAGGCGGATCTGGACAGCACGGGGGTTGTCAAACCTGCGGTCTGTCCCAAAGTCCACATGCAGCCGTTGGGCCAGTGGTGCCAACCGTTGCACGCCCTGCGGGCCGTCAAAGAATGCCGGCGTGCCAGTGACTATGAGGTACAGCCCGGGATAACGGCCTGCATCAATCTCATCGATCCACTGCCGCAGAGCATTGAGCCCCCGCTCGCGCGTGTCGGTGCGCATGCGCTGCAGCGTCTCCACCTCGTCGAGCACCATCACAAGGCCCGAAAATCCGCTGTCTCGCAAGATCGTGAGCAAGCCCACCAAGAAATTGCTGGCCCCAAAGTGGTCCAGGTCGCCCTTGATACCAGCTGCACGCTTCACGCTGGCCGCCACGTTGGGTTGGCCGGCCAACCAGCTGATCAAGCCCTCGGCCAGCATGCCCTCGTTGTTGGCCAGGGCCTGTCTATAAGTACGCAGCACCGCAGAGAAGGCCGGGGCCGTCTTGCTGATGGCGCCGAGACGAGCTTCCATGAGTGCATCCGTCCGCTGCAGCAAAGCTTGAGCATCGTCGGGGTTCACCGAAGGGTCGGCCAGCACATCCTGCTCCAGAGCGTAGAACCAGCCGTCGATCACGCTTCTGAATGCGCCGCTGGCCATGTCTGCCGTGCCCAGGTGCTCAACAAGCCGCCTGTAGACAGTCTCCAATCGGTGCAGTGGCGTCTCGGTCTCGTTGATCTGGACTTCAGTTGCAGCAAAGCCCCGTGAGCGCGCGCGCTCCTGCAGCCATCGTCCGAAAAAGGTCTTGCCGGTGCCGTACTCGCCGCGTACCGCCTTGAAGCCTCCGCGGCCTGACGCCACCGATTCCAGCTCTTCGCCGAGAGTGGGTGCGAACGTCTCAATGCCAACCGCCAACGCATCCAGACCGTTGCTTGGAACAGTGCCTCGACGCAGCGCACTGATGATGTCTTCTCTGCGGGCCGGGCTGATCATCGGGGGCCTCCTGGCTTGGGCAGCTTGAACTGCTGTTGCAGCAACGTGATGTTGAGTTCAACCGATCCCGCCGCCTCATCGACCGTGAGTACCGCAGCCTGGTCTACGTTCAACACACGGCGCACGGCACTCAGCAGGCCACCCATGCGAACCTCGGCCAGCGACAGTCGATTCGCCAGAGCCGTGCGGGACAACTTCCCGCCACGTTCGGCCAGCGCCTCCAGCAGCAGCCTCATCTTGTCGTCTGGCAAAGCTACGCGCGCGGCCAACTGGCGCTGAGACGCATAGATTGAGCTGGCTAACAGACCAGCGATCCAGTCCGGCGCTATCACATCCATTTCGGGTAGTGGCAAATCGACGGGAGCGAAGAGCCCCGCCTGTGCCTCGACCTGCACCGGCTTTGTACGGGCAGGCTTGGCGTGCGGCGCTGCTGCAGCTACTGGCTTCTGGTATTGCATAAGAAGGGGCAGCTCCCACCACTCCGGCTGGTTCGGTGGTGCAGCACTCCAGCCAGCAAGGCTGGTACCCAACGGGGCAAATACGCTCAGCGGCACGGTGACCTCTTGGGGCGACAGGCCTCCGTGGTAACCGTTCTTTCGGCCCGCATAGCGGCTGCTTTCACTCCACAGGCAAACCACCGCGTTGGCGCCATCGCCGGTAACTACCCGGCCACCGCTGATCGCCAGCTCCTGGGTCGATGCCGGATTGCCCCCCAGTCGCCAACGGTCACTCTCGCCACCTGGAATCTGCGTGCTTCCGTCCTCCAGCAGATGACCATGGTCAGCCGTTACGATCACCACGCGTCGGGCCTCGCGGGCTTCCCGCAACAAAGGTAGCAGCAGACGCAGATCCTCCAGCGCCCAGCGCTGGTTGAGCTGATCCGGTCCGCTGAGGTGGTCATCCACAGCGTTGTACACCACGCCCACAACCTGCTGCTTTTGGTTCGCGATCGCCGTGCGGATCTCCTGTGCCAGATTGCCGGCATCGGCCAAGTCACCTTTGTGGAAGACCTTGGGTGGAAACTCTGCTCGGCTCGTAGCCATCAATGCGGGATGTGCCGCAAAGCCGGGCTTCTCTTGCGCCTGTGCTCCCGTGGTCAGTCGTCCACATAGCAGGCTGGTCCGACTCACCTCAGTGATTGTAGGCACTGCTGCGACGCCGACGAAGGGCTTGCCCTGAGATGCTGGCACCAGCTCTACCCAACCGTGGCCTGCAGCCCGCGCAAACAGCTCTCGGAAGATGCTGTTGCTCAAGCCATCCATCACCAGCAGCAACGTGGGTTGCACAGCGGCAATCGGAGCGACGACCCGGTCCAATACGTGTTCAAGCGGCACAACCCGCCCGCTGTCCGCAGGCGTCTGCGCATTCCATTGCACCAGCGCCTGGGCAAAAGGCTTGGCAAAGGCATTACGTCGGGCGATGACCGCCTGGCGACATGCGGCATACGCGTCTGACAACTCGGTCAGTTCGTCGCCACCCAGCAGCCTGAATCGGGCCCAATCCACGTAGGCACCCTGGTCAGCTTGCCATTCCACTGAATCTGGCAGCGAGGCCCCGGAGGCCATTGGGCTGAGCAGCCAGCGGGCCAGGCGTCGTGCCATCTCGACACGCTCCATGCGCGGCCGCTGCTCGTTCATCAGGATGTGCTTCAGCGCGCGGTCAGCCTTCAACTCAACCTGCTGAAGCTTGGCTTCATTGGGCTCTGCCGTGTGGGCACTCAGCGCCAAGGCAAAGTCGGCCAGTCGCTGGTCCAGCGAAGACGGAAGCACATCACTCAGCTGCGCAAACTCCGAGATGCGCAGATCACGCAGCAGAGCATCGGCACGGTCCAGCAGGGCCCGACAAGCCTCCACGCCAAAACTTCGCACGACTTGCTCCGCGGCCGCGGCCCAGAGGCGCCCCTCAGTTACACCCACATGCTTTTCGTTGACGAAGCGCTCGAGGCGGATCGCCGCCTGCCCCAACGCGGCCTGCCCTTCACCGTCTGCTGCAAAGATGACACCACTGACCAGCCCCAGCGGCAAGGCATCACCCGTGCGACCTGCTTCGACGCAGCCCAGGACCATGGATCCGGCTACGCCGGCAGCGTCAGCCAGCCAAACCAGGATGTCCGAGCGCATCGACGCGGGCAAAGGCCCGAGTCGAGGATCGGCATCGGGCGTCATCGACCAGCCCAGCAGCGTCATCGCGTCTGGCCTGGCCACCTCGATCCCCACAAAACGGACCAACACTTCGCGCCATGCGGTTTCCAGGTCCAAGAATCCATTGGCCACGGGCGGATAGTCACCCTGGGCCGCGCCGTCGATCAAAGCCTGTGGCATCCAGGCAAACCGGCTCAAGCGAGCATCGGTCTCCTTGGCCTGAAACATCAGGCGAACAATGTCCCACCCTTCTGGCTGAAATACCCGCGCACGGGCCAGCCGGGCAGCGATGTCTTCCGCAACCTCATGCGTCGCCAGGGGCGTAATCACCACCATGCCCGATGCTGAAGGTGCGAGTTGCTCCAGCTCACAGAGCGCCTCGCGAATGGCCAATGAGGATTCGCACCAACGCAACAGAAAACGCTTCCCATGCGGGGTGACCGCCTCCGGCCAGATCTGTCTTGCGGCCGCGCGAATCGCAACGGCCTGTGCCGTCGGGTCGCTGTCCAGCACTCGCTCCAGTTGCGCCTTGATTTGCGGCGTCGACAAACTCATAGCTGGGTGCCCTTGCGCTGCAGACGCCAACTGAGCGTCAGCTCCAGATCCCGTTCGCTGGTCACGCGAGCCTTCAGTTCATCCAATGCGGCCACGGCCTCAGCGCCAGTCAGATGCAACTGCTGCTTCTCGGCCACCACTTCGGGCGCCAGATTGGCCGGGACAGGCGGAATCGTCACGGGCGCAGGCGAAGGTACCTCTGGCACCGGCGGCGGCACAGGCTCGGGGACGGGGGCCGAAACAGACGCTGCGAGCAAGCCCATGGCATCGCGATGCAACTCATCGAGTCTGCCCTTCAAAGCCAATACGTGTTCATCGCTGGTCAGCACCTCGGACAAGCGCCGGGCGATCACCTTGGCAGCATCCGACCGGTGATCACTCAACTTCAGCACCACGTCGAACAGTTGCCAGTAACTGCCTGCCTCCAGCACATCGGCGCAAACCTTCGCCTGCCCCAAAGCTCGCCCGACAGCGGCCTCCGACGTTTGCAGATCGGCCGTTGCCAGTACTGCGACCACCTCTGAATCAGCCGCGGATGCCACCGCCGCCAACAGTGACTGCGCAGACTCAGCGGTTTGCTGCCGAGCCCCTGTTGCGCCAGCCGCGTACCGGCCAGCCCGATCACGCACCTGCACCACAAGGCGGGTCACCGCGTCGCGCTTCTCCGCGATCTTCTGCTTAAGCTCGTCCACCAACTTGCCCACATTGGCCGCGTTGAGGGTCTGGCCCAGGGTCAAGCCAAACAAGCTGGATGCACGCTCCAAGGCCAGCTGCCAGTCGCCGGCATTTGGCAGCGACTGCTCCCGCAGTTCCAGCTCATCCGGCATGCTGTCCACAGACGGCTCAAAAGGCCCGCCGCGCATCGTGAAACGACGGCTGGTGGAGGCAGCGAAAGCCAGGATGATGAGGTTCTGCAGCTCCAGCGGCAGCCCCATGGGTGCAGGCATGTCGATCCACTGCCGCAACCTGGCCACCGTAATCGCCCCCCCACCTTCTCGCGCGTGGCTCTGCGAAAAGCGCGATTGCCAGTGTGGCTCGATCAACAAGTGTGTTTCCGCCATCTGCCCCAGTTGGCAGGGGTTGACCACGGAACGCACCAGCTTGCGAACACTGTTGTCCTGCACCAGCCCGCGCTGCCCCGGCGCCTCTATGGCCTTCTGCACCTCGGGCCAGATCTTGCGAATGACAGCCGGCTTGATCTCGGTGTCGAACTCGGGGTGAGCCGGATACTGGTGGGCAAACAATTGTCCCAGCAAGTTTTCAAAAGCCGATTTGAAGTCGGCACCCACGGGCGGCCGCGGAGACAAGGTTGGATCCAGCGAGCGGAACTGCTGATCTGCTGTCAGTGGATTGCTGACCGCATCCCGAGGTTCAGTGCTGATGCCGTAAGCCACTTCAAGCTGAGCGCGCAGCTTGATGCGCAGTTGGTCCAGTTGATTGCGGGCCAGGGCCTTGGCCTGCACACGGTCAACAAACGACAGGTGGCCCGCATAGGTCTCAAAGCGATCACCCTGCAAGATGTAATCCAGCACCACCAGCCGGCCTAGGTCGGCTAAGGCCTTGTTGCTCAGGAACGAAGGTATCCATACCAGCGTTCTGGTATCTCCACCGCGGTAAGCCGCCAAACGTGCCAGGTCATCGGCCGGACCAAAGTTGGCGTCATCGAACGGAAAGTCCAGCACCACCGTCCACGTGCCGGAACGGCCACGCAGACGGTCATCGGTCATTTCACGCACGTTCTCATACAGCAGCTCAATCTCGCGTCGCGTGCCGCGCCAGCTGAACTCGTAGGTGTTGAACAAGTCGCCCGTATCGTCGATCTCCAGTTCCTTGAACAAGGCCTCGCGAATCCGCTTGCGGCGGTTGCCCGGGTTGTCGTTGGCCTCTGCCGCGCGCAGGATGGGTTCGATATCGACGCCCGTCACCTGAATGGAGATGATCGGGTTCTGGTCTTCCGTGATCTTGATCTCGCCAATCTCACTGGCCCAGTCACGGCACTTGCGCAACACGTCTTGCGCCTCGCGGCCTGGGATCGGCGAACGGAAGGTACCGTGGTTCAAGGCCGCCAGGCGCTGTGCGCTCAAGGCCTTGAGCGATTCCACCTCAGGTACCAACGCGCCCAGCAACAGCGTCTTCAGCAGGCGGGCGTCGTTGCGCAGGCTCTTGGCTGCCATCGCCTCTGCCTGGCCCAGCTTGATCGCCTCCCAGGTCACGTTGTGCTGCCGCTCCAGCATGGGCAGCAAGCGCTGGTTGTAAAGACGCTTGGCGTTCTCGAAGTGCAGGCGCATGCCTTCGCTGAAGGGCTCATCACCCTCGGCGATGGCGTCGTACAGGTCACCCACGGGAATCAGCTGGCCCAGTTCCAGGTCTGCGCGGCGGTCCACCAGCAATTGCAGCATCAGCTTCAGCGCCGTACGCTCGCGCTGCAGCGCGGCCGACACGGCAATCAAGGTCTGCACCAACGCTGGCGAGAACGGGTACACCTTACGGAACATGTCCCGGTCAGCAGTGGTGGTCAGCAGCGTGTCCAGCACGTCCTTACGCATCTTCAGTAGATCATCGAAGGTGCTCTGCAGTGTCTGCCGAGCGGCCTCGTCCACCGGGCGCAGCACGCGCTTCTCTGCAATGGCAGGCAGGTTGCGGTCTTCCAGGGTAATGCGGTGGAAGCGTGCCTCCCAGTGCTTCAGCACATCGCTGAACTGCACCTGTACCGAACCCGCAAGGTTCTCACCCACCAAGTCGCGAAGATCGCGCTGCCGGGCCACGAAGCTGATCAGCGGAATGGGCCGGTCGGCGTTGGTAGCCTCTACCAGCTTGACCAGCTTGGTGCCCTCACGGCTGACAAAATTGACGTCGGCCGCATGGCTGGCCAGCCACAACACCAATTCGTCCAGGAACAGAATGACCGCATCGTAGCCCAGCGCCTTGGCGTGCCGGCTCATGATGCTCAGACCATCGTCGAGCGATACAAACGATTCGCCGCTGCCCGCCAAGGTCCGATAGGCCGAGAAAAACTGGGTGATCAGGTCGCCCACCAGGCGCGAGCGCTCTTCACCATTGGGCGCTTCCAACATCGCCGCCTCGAAAGCCACGGCATCCCAACCACTTTCGAGCGCCCCCCAGCCACCTTCGCTCCCCCCACTGGCACCCTCATTGAGCTTGGCGAAAAAGGCTTCATCGCCCATGCGTTCGCGCAGGTCGCGTGCATCCTTGAACATACCCTCAGCCAGGTAGAAGCCAGGCACCGGAGCATCCGGATGCTTCTTGCGGACGAACTCCGCGTACTGCCCGAGAATGGCCGACTCCATGTCACGCGCGCCGATCATGTGATAGGGCACCAGCAGGAACTTGCGCCCATCGGTCCAGCTGTGACGGGCCACCACATCCGCCAGCTCGGGCGTCGCCCGGGCCTGGGTGTTGCCTGCCAGCAGCAGGTTCAGCACCGCCATGAAGTGGCTCTTGCCCGAGCCGAAACTGCCGTGCAGATACGCAGCCTTGCTGCCGCCGGTCTGCACTGCCTGCTGGATGAAGCCCAGCGCATTGGCAAAGGCATCCACCAGCTGCGGCGTGACAACGTAGTCGCGCAGGGTCTGCTCGGGCTCAGTGACGCCCTTGGACAACTGCAACACGAAGTCGCCCTGGTGCACCCGTTCAGGGATGGCGATGAGGTCTTTCAATAGGGTCATGTTTGTTTTCTTCCCTCAATCCTTGACTGGGCGCGTGCCTTGGGCGATCTGCATGTCCGTCAGGGCAGCAGAGGCCATCCCGCGTTCTGGGCCGCGGTGTGAAGCGCCTGTTTGAAGGCGTTGAAACTGGGCATGTCGATACGTAGCGGATCCACCGCACCCGTCACCACCCAGCCCGCTTGTTCATCAGCCGACGGATCCGTTCCACCGGACAACGCAGCCAACTGCTTTTTCAGCGAATTCGGACTGGCGTCGTTGCCGGAGGCATCTTCGAGCGGCGCACAATTCGCGTAACCCGGCGGCCGCAGTGCGCACAGCAACCAAGCCTCTGATTTGGGGCGCGGCACCATGGGTACGCCGGTATCACACTCGACCATCGCAAAGCCACGGTGCATCGAATCCACTTTTTCTTGCCACTCTCCTGAGGGCGTTGCGCGGACACCATCGCCATCGCGGAACAGCACTGCCAACACCGGCTGTTCTTCTCTCTCAGACGTTTGCTTGGCCAGTAGGCCCAATACCTGAGCATTGCGCGTGAAGAAGGCGGAGCCCTTGCCAAACTTCACCCCGGGGAACAAGCGTGAGCCTGGCTTACCCAAGGCAGCCAGTTCCGTTTCATGGACATGCTTGACGCAGTCGGCGCCGTTCTGATGCGCCTCCAGCAGGCTGTAACCGGTGTGATGGTGCTCCAACAGTTTGTCCACCACCCAAGCCATCGGTCCTGGCACAAACTCCATCCCACCCGCAGCCAGCCTTTCGAGCCCCAGATCGGTGGGCCCTTCACCGGAAAAAAGCAATCTCATGACTTTGGAGAGAGGAGTTCGAGCGCCATTGCCTCGGCAGGCAGTGCCTCCAGGTTCGTGTCGACAAACACTTCACCGGGGCCAAGCAGCGTGAGCTTCTTTTGCGTGCTGGGCAGATCAAACAGGCGCACCGCCTTGGTGTGGCCCGCACTGTTCCGGAACAACAGCAACACGGCCTCCCTGGCTACCTCATCGGGCAGGTAGTTCAGCACCAAGGGGCTGTGCGTGGTCACGATCACTTGCCGCTCGGCACCGAGCAGCAACTGCACCAGCTTCTGCATCAACTCCGGGTTGATCCCGTTCTCGATCTCATCGAAGAGCACGCAGCTCTGGCCCAGACCATCGGGCCGAGCAGCATTACCAGAGCTCTCTGAACAGATGACCTGCGAAAGAACAGCCAGCACACGCAATACGCCATCGCTAACCTGACGAGCATCCGATTCCAGCCAGGAAGGTGCCTGCTGTGCGCTGCCGTACTGCTCCACCACACGTAGGTCCTTCCACCCGGCGCGCAGCGCCGTGGTCGACAATCCTGCAATCTGCGGATAGAACTTCCTCAGTGCCTTGATTAACGCCAACTTGTCGTTGGCGGGCAAGCCGTGGATGAATGCGCTCAGCCGTTCGCCTCCATAGCCGATGTCTGCACCATCCTTGGCACGCCTGCGCATCGACTGAGGCGATAGGAGGTCAAGGGAGCGCAAATTGGCTGCCACGTGCTTCAGCACACCCAAGGCTGGATGGACATCGCGGACATTGATGAACGAGAGGGTTGAGCCTTCGTATTTCATCGATCGCAGGGGGTACTGCACCGAATCCTGGCTGTCCGTGCCCGATACCAGCAGTTGCCCATCCTTGATGTGCAGCACCTGTTCCACGCCATCAACCGTCACCGTTTCGGCGGTGCAACGCATCTCGGTAGTGTTGAATGATCCGCTCCAGACAATGCGTCCCTCACCGGGCACCTCGATGTCCAGTTCAAAGTGGATCAGCTTTTTTTTCAGGAATCGGCTGGTCAGGTCGGCGGCTTTCCATTCGCGCTGCTTGAGCCACGTTGCCACCTGCCCGTTGGCAAGATGCCCGACAAAGTCGAAGGCCTGCAGCACCGTGGACTTGCCCGCCCCGTTCAGACCCACCAGGCAGGTGAACGAACCCAGTCGGTGAGGCGCCGGTGGCAGGCGGAAGTCGACCAACGACTTGAAATTGTCGATGTAGAAGCTCTTGATCATGGTTGGCCCTTTACTTCAGCGGCTTCACACCGCCCCTGCGGCCCAGTCCGAACCCGATGCGGTACACATCGGGCATCTGGATGCGCTGGTCGCGAAGCCGCTCGATCAAGCCCAAGGTCTGGAGATCGTTCAGCACACCAACGGTTCCCAACCCCAGGCCTTGCGGTGGAAGCTTCACGCCCAAGCTCGATTGGGCCAGATGCCCCTTCAGTTGCTCGATCGTCTTGCTCTCGGACCAAAGGCGATCGAACTCCTCCTCCACGCAAGGCACGGTGAGCTTGCCGCGCAATGGCTGCATCACAAACTCGATCCACGGATAGTCTTCGGTGCTCACCTCACTGACGCGAAGTCGAGATGCAGCCTGCACACCCGCCTGAATGGCCCGAAAATGGAGCGCGGTATGAGAATCCTCCGGCGTGTGCTGCGCTGCGTGACGAACAGCTTCGCAATAGCTGCGCGGGCTGACCTGCCCCAAGCCATCCACCAGATGATTGACGAGCCAGGTGTAGGGCTTGCCGCGTTTATAGCCGCTCGGTCCTGAGGCCATCGCACTGCCGGCCAGGCGCTCGAAGAGGCGTTCCTGCAGCTTTTCATCGGAGCGCAGCGCACGCGGCAGAAACCACGTCCTGTCCAGGGACGTGAACACCTGCCCCGTCACCTCGGTGACTACTTGGCGAAATACAGCGCCTGCCTGTCCCGCATTACTTGCACACTGGAATATCAGGGCATAAAGATCCGCGCGTTGCCAACGCAGTTCAGCCTTGCGAGCCAGCAGTTTCGAAGCGTCGGGAAAACCCGTGATCTCCTTGTCCTGAAGCATGTCGGGACGCAGAAATATCTTGAAGCGGATGCGTTGAGTGGAGCGGACGTCCAGCGCCAGTTGCAGCAAGGCGCGGGCCAGGAGTCGAATGGTTGCCCAGTCGTCGGCCAGGCGGTCCAACGCGTCGAAAAGCACGACCAGCGTGCGCCCCTTCGATGCCAGCTCAGCATCCTTGGCCCGCAGCAACTCATCGAATGCCTCGGGCTGCTCAGCGACCCATTTCACTCTCTCGGTCCACCGGGCCGACACCGGAAAAGGTGCGCCGAAGTTCGCGCTGTGTGCCAGCACGGCGCGCCAGATGGCGCGTGCCGAGTAGGTCTTCAACAGCGCAGCCAGAACGTCCTGGCTGGGTGCGTGTTCGGAAACACTTTGCGCCCCGAAAGCCTGCACAGCGTCAAAGGCGCTGCTTGGCATGACACCCGGGAAGGCTGTCTCGATATAACGACGATGTTCGTCCGAAGCTAGGTGTTGCCACCAGAAGCTCTTGCCCGATCCCCGAATGCCTTCGACCACGCTGCTGTCGATATCGAGGGCCTTGGCGTGGCTTGGCGGCACAAACGTGAACGCCGGCTCGCGTACGTCCGAGGCACCGGCCTGGTCTATGGCCGGCAGTGATTCGATCAGCGCAGCGCGCAGCTGGGTGGCTTCAGTCATGGTTCAAGTCCGGCAAAGCCTCGATCACTTCCTGGATGAAGGGCCCGAACGCCAGGTCGATGTCCGTGTCGTCCACCCCGCCGGCACTACGGCCAAGCAAGGGGTCGAACTCCTGGAAGCGGGCATTCCAGCGCACTCGCATCGGGAAGTGCGGCCCATCCTCATTGTGCAGATCAAACGAAAAGGCATCTTCCGGCGTGTCGGCATCGGGCTCCAGCTCGTCATAGATCAGATCGCGAAACATATCCCAGGCGTTCTGCACGAATCGGCTGGCCCGCTCGGCCTGATCGCTCTCGGGAAACAGCGCCTGCACCATCACAATGCGCTCGCGCACCTGGCGCAACACTGCCGGGCGCTGGTGCCAGTGATTGAACAACTGCCGGTAGCCTTGCCAGTTCTGCTCTGCATCGGTGGCAAACAACAGCGCCACCGAGGCCAGACTGCCGATGGCAACGGCGGCCACATCGTGCAGGCCAGCCCGGCTGTCGATGAGGACAATATCGGGCCGCTCCTGAGCTTCCAGCAAGCGGGTGATCCGCAGCATCCGGTCCGCGAAAGTCTGCGGTCCCGTTGGCGATGGCGTGTCTGCGTACACCCGGGCCAACTTGCTCAGGTAGGCGGTTTCGCCCTGGCCCATCGCGGCGGCAACGCGTATCGAGCCCTGCGTCTGGTCGGCCAATGGGCTGAGCGACACCATGTCTCGCAGCACCTCATCGCCTTGCCCCACCGCATCCTCGACGAACCAGTCCACGAGTCCATAAGTGGCAACCCGCTCCTGGGGCAGCAGCAGGCCCGACAGGCCGGGTGACTCCAGGTCGAAGTCGATCAGCAAGACACGCTTGCCGTCCCGTGCCAGCCGATAGGCCAGCATTGCAAGCGCTGACGACCGGCCAACACCGCCTTTCAGCCCGTAGAACACCACGCGAGGCGGGTGGCCATGCTCGTCGAAGCGACAGGTGCGCAGCCAGTCCTGGCCAATCACCTGGCGGTCCAGCAGACGCACCATGATTTCCCGGGCAGGTACCTCGCTGCCGTCCTCTTCCGTTGAGGCTGGCACGGTAACCAAGGTTTGATACCAATCCGGGTGTTGGAATAATGAAGCTGGATTGGAAAAATCGTCTCGAAACAAGATCCCGGACGACGTGGAATACGGAGTCAGAGTCGCTGCAAGCGTCCCCAACAGCTCAAATGCTGCAGCCGGGTAAATGTCATCGGGTTTAGCAGCAGTCCGCGGGCCTTCAGCCTCCTCGTCTTCGGCCAAGGGCCGCCAGGCGTCTACGGCAAAGCGCAGCTTGCCGTAGACGTCCCGAACAATGCCGACCGGCCATTGGGGCGGCAGACGCTCGTCTTGCAACGCCAGCGCTGCA
>Ga0268298_10003209_pt1 | contig 16915 bp, 3 predicted proteins | sample WWTPWeurt_MetaG_FD_194462 | JGI IMG/M metagenome (GOLD analysis project Ga0268298, IMG submission 194462) | Activated sludge microbial communities from WWTP in Nijmegen, Gelderland, Netherland - WWTP Weurt | ecosystem: Engineered > WWTP > Aerobic digester > Activated sludge | place: Netherlands... | reverse complement strand
TTGTCAGCGTCGATTTTGAATGCGAGCAGACCGGGCGGGCTCCGCTCATCGTCACGCTGGCCTTGGGTAGTGTCCAGGACGGTGCCGGGCTGGTGGCGACGACGAACGAAGCGCCGCGCGGCCATCCGCTGCTTGCCGCCCGCTGGGGTCGCATCTTCCAGGAAACAGTGTGGGCTGCCTTGCTCGGTACGGCGCGGACACATGCCAATGAGCGCGGCAAGGTGCCGCTCAGCGTGCATGTGCTGGACGGGCATCTGCGCTTCGGGGCGGCGCCACCCCTGGCGCTGGGCGAATCGGCCCTCAGGTCATTCGATCTTGCTTTTCCTGAAAAGAGAAAAGGGGCGCCGCGATGAGTAATTTTGCTGGACTATCAGGCGAACTGGCTGACCTGGCCAAGACTGCCGGCATCCTGACCCCCGACGGAGAGTTCAATGCCGCCTGGTTCAACGATCCGCTCGGCGCGACCGCACCTTCGTTGCGTACCATCATGTCGAATGCCGAGCAGCGCCATGCATTGCTCAGATTGCTCGACCTGCTGCTGCCACCAGCCACCGGACCGGGCATTCCGGCCAACGAGAAATGGCATCCGCTGCTAAGCGGAGGACAGGCTGGCAACGTCTATGTCACGGTACGCGAGGAGAGCGGCGGCGCGGTCATCGGCCTGGCCGGTGATTACGGTACGGCTGCCGATGCGGCGCCGGTGTCAGCACGGCTTTCGGTTACGGTGCCGGTGATCAGCGCTGGCTCCAGCGTTGTCGCCCTGCCGGGAAGCCCCCAGGGACCCCTGACGGTGCGCTTGCGCGTCGGCGTCAATCTGGCGCCAGTTGCCGGTGGCATTGCCCTCAAGGCAGTCGCCATCGAAGCTCGCGTCACGCCCACCGCTTTCGCGCTGCATATTGTGCTCGAAGGCCTGTCCCTGGACGGCGAGCCGGCCGTAGACAAGCTACTCGATCCGGCCAGCCTTGGCTGCGACATTCCCGACCTGCTGGCCGGGCTACTCAAGCAGGTTGTCGCTACTGCCGAACCAGCGGCGGCCCGCGCCGTGGGCGATGTGGTAGGCCTGCTCGGCCTAGCCGAGAACAGCATTCCGGCGTTCCCGTTTGCTGAACTCGCCGGAAATCCGGCCGCGGCTCAGCAGTGGCTGACAGCCCTTTTCGAAGGTGCCGGCCCATTGCCGATCGAAGCTTGGCTCAAGCATTTCGCCGGCCTGTTCGGCGACCTCTTCGCAGTTCCACCCGGTATCGAAGCAGGCCCCTTGCCACAGTCATTCAGTATTGAACTGGTTCCCTTTGGTGGTGACTCTGGACTGCGCCTGCAAGCCATGCGGCACGACGGCTACTTCCGCCTTGGCCTTGCTGCCCGCCTGGCTGTCACCGTCGACGGCAAGCGTGTCGGCGTCGAAGCAGGCGCCGCACTGGCGGACATCCCGCTGGCCGGGACAGGTCGGGCACGGGTGCTGCCTGAAGTAGTCGCGCATTTTTCCGTCACCGGCAACGGTGGCACGGATCTCGTGCCGCTCAACGGCGGCAACTTCAAGGTTGGCACCCTGCGCGGCGGGCTGGCCTGGAACGGTGTAACGCTACAGCCTCAGCTCGAATTGCTCGGCGTCCATGTCGCCAATACCGAATATCCCCGCCTTGACCTGACCAATACGGACAGCGTCGCCGCCGCCGCGACTGGAGTAGTTACCAATGCCATTGATGCAGCTCTCGGCAATGGCACCGTAGGCCGTCGGCTAGTCGCGCTGGCCGGCCTGGTACCGCCACGCGATCCGGCCAATCCGGCGCAGCCGCTGCCCGGCTGGGTACGGGTGGTAGAACCGGCGCGCTTTGTCACAGATCCCACCGGCGCGATCGCCGCCATCCATCGGGCCGCGCTGCTCGACCCGGTAAATGGCTGGGATTCCCTGTTCGGCGAACTGGTCGCCTTGCTGCCCGGCTTGCCCGGCGGCGTCGTTGGCTCCGGCAAACCTGACGATCCGTGGCGGATCGGTCTCGGCCCGGCTATTGGCCGGCTTGAACTGCAACTGGCGGCTTGGAATGCGCAGGTGTCGGGCAATCCGGCCGACGACCAAAAACTTCGCGTCGGCTTGCGCCTGGCGGCTACTGCCGCACCTGTCGATTTCACCTGGCTGGCAGAATTGCTGGCTTTCGATCTGCCGGCCACCGGGGCAGGGCGCCTCGCCTTTGTCGGGGCGCAGAGCATGCGCCTGGCGATTGCGCCGGCCTATTCTGGCACCTTGTTCGATGCCGAGGTCACGGCCAGTGTTGCCGCCCTATCAGCCGAACTGGACTGGGCGCCTGGCTCGCCCATGGCGTGGCGGGCCGGGATCGAGAACCTGCGCGTCGATGCCGGTGGCGAAAGTTTCACGGTCGCCAAACTCGGCTTCCCGGCGCTCGCCGGCTTTGACCTGGCTGATCCGGTGGCGGCCGCGGCAACATTTGGCCTGACGCCGAGCACGCTGGAAAAACTCACCTCGCTGCTGCTGGCGCAAGCTGCTGCCGCTGTCGGCGAGGATGCCCGCCGATTGACCGCCCTCATCGGCCTGCACCGCTTCGCCGAAGGGCTGCCCGAAGACTGGCCAACTCTGGCCGCTCCAGCCGATCCCGGACGGCTGTTGAGCGACCCCCTGGCCGCTGCCCGTGACTGGCTGCAACGATTGGCGAGCGGTGCCTCGGCTGCCGGCGAAAGCCATCTTGATCTGTGGATCGAACAACTGCGCAGCGTCCTTGGTGGCAGCATCAACGCTGACGCACTGGCTGGGCTGGGACTGAGCGGCGCCGGAACTTATGACGAGCCGTGGACCCTGCCGTTCCCCGGTTCCGGATCTGTCGGATCAGCCCAGTTGCACCTCTGGCTCGACCCGGATGGACCGCCGAGTTCCCTGGCCGGCGGCATCGCCACCCTGATCGGTGGTGCGGTGCGCTTCCCCGATCTGCTACAGGAGCTGCGCAAACTTGGCCATTATGAGGCGGCCTTGCGGTCCAGCCTGCGCGGCCGCACCGACCAGGCCATGAGTGATGGTTTCGAGCTTCTCGCCGATCTGCTCGAGCGCAGCGATGCTGTGGTGCCGCTGAGTTCACAGCAGCCGCTGGTCGGCGGGTGGACGGCTGGCGCACCGGTGTTCAGCAATCACTGGTCCTTGCCTTCCGACCTTGCCGCCATCGATCAGGTTGCGGCCCAAGTTGACGCATTGGCCGGTGGCGCCGGTGGTGCACGGGTTGTCCTGCTGCTCGCCCCGCATCTGGCCGGCATCTCGCCTTGGGATAGTTTGCTGGCAGCGGCCAATACGCATGGTGTCAAGAATCCGGCGGCACGCTTTGGGCTGGCCGATAGCAGCATCGCCAATCCATTAACCTATCCACTCGATGGCGTGACTGCCGTTGCCGACTGGTATGTCGGCGAGCTGCCGGACGATGATTTGCCCGACTGGCCTCGCCACGCCGCCCTGATCGGGCGCATGGTGGATCGCCTGGCGGCATTGCGTCCAGGGGTGCCAGTCACCGTGGTCGCTCATTCGACCCTGGGCCTGGCCGCCCGCCATTTCACCGCCGGCCACCAGTCTGCGGTCAAGGGCCTGATTACGCTTGGCACGCCTCACGTTGGAGCCAATCTGCCTTTCCTCGTCGATTCCGACCTCGCTGACGCCATCCGCTTTGGCGCCCGGTTGGCGACTGATATTGCTGACACTGCCGTGCGCACCGCCATCACCAGCCTGGCCATCGCTCTCGATGGCTATGATGCCCGCAGCATCGCTGGTGAACTTGCCCGGCCGGTTCGCTTCCCCTTTGCTGCCTTCGACGCTACCAGCGCCGCCTTCGATGTCGGCGACGTGCCGGTCTACACCATCGGTGCTGTCGTATCGGCGATGCCACTCGTCGATGCCTTGAAAACTGCCGCGCAAGCGCTGGCCGGACGCCTGGCCGGGATTGCCCGAGCAGCGCCGACCCACTTGGGTGTCAGTGCCTCAAGCGGCCTCGACCTGCCACCCGCCGAGAGCGGCAGCGTCACCGCTGAGGCCCGCCTGCGCCTCGATCTGCTGCAGATTCCTTTGGGCGTCGCCGCACCTGTCCGTCCTGCTCACGGCCTGCGTTTTGCTGCGCGTTTATTCCGTCAGGATGGATGGCTGCTCGGCGGAGCGAGCACCTTGCCCCTTGGCGACAGTTTCGCTGATCCGCGCATGGCCTTCATGGACGTCCGCCTGCGCGAAGTCGAACTCGGTCTCGATGCCAGTGCCGGCAGCGGCGGAGTAAGCAGCCAGCCCTGGCTGCGCCTGAGTGACGCGGCGCTCCACGGCCCGACCCAGCCCTTCGCGACGGGAGTTGATGCGATTGCCCCGGCCATCCTCGGCGAAGTCTTCCAGGCATTGTCGGCCGGCATGGATGTACCCGGCGGCGGAGCAGCCCGGCTTCTCCAGGCACTCACGGCCATCGGCATCGTTGGCCCCGATCCGCATGGCGGCGTTGGCCTGCTGAGTGATGCCTGGAGTGCGCTGCTCAGCGACGCCCCGGGCTTCCTGGCCAGTCGGCTACCTGTCGCCCTGGCCGATCCTGCTGGCTGGCTGGGTATCAGCGGGCCGCCCACGGGGCCGTGGGCCTGGCAGCCTAGCGACGCGCCGCTGGCGTTTACCGTCAGCCGGACCGGCAACCAGTGGTCGATCGGTTTTGCCGCCACGGTCAGTAGCGACGCCGATGCCGTGCCGGCTGACGGCCTGGGTATTGCCTTTGCGGCGGATATCGCCTTGCCGTCGCTGGCGGTCGATGTCGAACTATCGGCCCATCTCGGGCTCGCCGAACTTGTCTGGGATACGCGCGCCCATACCCTGAAGCTGCGGGCGGAGCCCTGGCTGGATGATTTCACACTGCTTCCCGCCCCGACGCCGACCGCCCTGCAGGCTGCGCTTTCAGCCCTGTGGCCACGCTTGCTCTTTTCCGGGGCTGTTTCTACGGCATTGCAGACGCTGGTGCCTAGCATCAAGGTCAGTGCCGTTGAGCGACTGTTCAACGATGCCGGCGCCTTCGTGCACGACGTGCTGAGCGTTGCCGATGGCAGCGGTTTCAATGTTCCCCGCATTCAGGCGCTGCTTGCCGACATCAACCGCATAGCCGGCTTGCCGGCTGGCTCGGGTATCGGTCTGCCCGCTGGTTTGCGCCTGACCGCTGATGGTGCGGGCAATGTTGCCGATCCGCTGCGTCTGACGCTCGCCACCACAGCAGAAATCGCCGGCGTGCTGGCCTTCTCGGGTGGCGTCGGCATTGATCCGGCCGGCCATGTAACACCGCAGGGCAGCATTACGTTGACCTTGCCGGTGGACGGTACCTGGAACGATCTTGGGATTCAGTTCGGCATCGGGCCGCATGGCGTCCTGCTTTCGTTGCTGCCCGGCGGCGGGGCCGATCCCATCCAGTTGCTGCCCACCTTCAGCGGTCTTGGCGCCTTACGTGGCGCGGCCGAAGCGCTGCTACCGAAAGCCCTCGACGAACTGCTCACAGCCTTGGCGCCGCTCCCGGTCTGGACCCAGAAGCTGGTCGATGTGGCGACTGTACTTAATCTCTACGATGCCGGTGGCGGCTTTGCTGCTCATACGGCGCAATTGCGCAGCCTGCTGACAGGCAATCTGTCGGCGACATTTGACGCAACCGTGCGCAACCAGATCGCCGCCAAGGCTGTGCTCGCCCTGCAGAGCATTCCGGGCCTGCCGATCGTGGTCACGCAGGATGGCGCCAGAGCGCGCTTTGCCATCACGCTGCCGGCTGGTATCACCGGCCAGATCGGTGTCAGCGTAGGCTTTCAGGGCGAGCATCCGGAGGTCGGGATATTTGCCGACAACGTTCATATCGCCAATGTTTTTGCCGCCAGCCTGGGTTTTGCCGCAGGGCAGGGCGGGGTGCAGTGCGCAGGGCGCTTCGGCGCCGATCTCTCGCCGATCGGCGTGCCGCTGATGCCGCGCCTTGATTTCGCCGCGGCGAGCGGTACAGGCGGCGGGTTCGAACTCTATGTCCGCCCGCTGGCCAGCGGTATTGGCAACGCCGAGGGTGGTCTGCTCGAACTGCGCATCGCGCCGACTTTCGCCGCGACACTGGGTACCGGCTCGGTGGAAAAGCTGCTTACCGACTGGGCCTTGCCGCTGGTCGCCAATACCTTGCTCGAAGTTGCCCGTCGCGAAGGACTGCTGACGCACAAGCTGTGGGCTACCGGACCGACCGTTCAGGAGGTGCTGAGCGGGGCCCAGTTGATCAACGTCGGCGGCCATCTCGTCTCGCCCCTGCCGGAAGTCTGGCCGATGGTGTCCGGCGGCCTTGCTGCGCTGGCCAACGGCGTTTCCATCAAGCTGGGCGACCTCACGCTGTCCCTGGTCAGCGAAAGCAACCGCCTCGGCATTGGCCTCAAGGGCCGGCAGAAATTCAACGCAGGCAATATCGACATCGCCGTTCTCCTTGGCGCTCCCGAAAGCTGGACGCAGAAAGTTGGCGTCGACGAGGGGACGCCGGAAGTTGCCGATGGTGTGCAACTCTTCCTGTTGCGCACTGGCGGCGCCCATCCGGATCTCGATGTCGGATTGGAGCTTTCAGGTATCGGTATTGGCATCTACGGGAAGGACGGCCGTGCCCTGGTGGATGATCCGTCCATCCATATTGGCGGCGTCAGCGCCTATCTGTTCATGAATATCGAGACCAAGACCGGTCTCAGCGTCCAGCGTTTGGGTGGTGGCCTGGAAATACTCGACTTTGGCCTGCCGCTCAACGCGCTGAGCGGTGGCGGCGGGAGCAATCCGGTAGTTTCCGCCCTGCTCTCGCAGGGCGGGGCAGGGGGTGATACCCACCCGGCCAACCCCGGTGTCGATGTGGATTTCTGGGCCCGGGAGGATGACCGGTTGCACGTCCGCATGGGCGGCGAGAGCGGCGTCCTGTGGATAGGCGTGCATTCGCAGTTCGGGCCGATCTATATCGACCAGGTCGGGGTTCGCCTGACCAGTACCGATGCCGGCCTGCTCGTCGATGGAGGGGCATCCATCGCCGGCCTTTCCGCCCAGGTCGACGATCTCAGCCTCGTCGTACCCTATCGCAGCGCCGGCGATCCATCGACCTGGAGCCTCGACCTCAAGGGCCTCGGCATCGGCTTCAACCAGCCCGGCATCAGCATCAGCGGAGCGCTGGTCAAATACAACCCGCCCATCGAATACAACGGCATGTTGCTTATCAAGATCGGCAGCATCGGTGCCATCGCGGTCGGCAGCTACGCCGTGCCTGAAGAGGCTGGCGGCGACAAATACACCGCGCTTGCCATTTTCGGTGGCGTCTTTGTGCCGATCGGTATTGCACCGATCATCAATTTGACCGCACTCGGTCTCGGGATAGGGATCAACCGCCGCCTGATCGTTCCTACCGAAATGAACGAAATTCCCAATTTTATGTTGATTCAGGCGCTGGACCGTCCGGAGGCCCTGGCCAACGACCCGATGGGCGCGCTGCTCCGGTTCCGCGAAGCGGTACCGCCGAGTCGTGGTTCCTTCTGGCTGGCCGTCGGCCTGCGCGGAACGTCGTTCGAGATCGTCCATATTACGGCCGTGCTCTACGTTGCCCTTGATCATGGTGTCGAGGTCGGCCTGCTTGGCGTGGCGCGGGCGGCCCTGCCGGCCGACGACGCTGCCCTGGTCAGCGTCGAGTTGGCGCTCAAGGCTCGTTTCTCCAGTGCCGAGATGCTTTTTTCGGTCCAGGCCCAACTCACCGACAATTCCTGGTTACTCTCCCATGATTGCCAGCTGACTGGCGGCTTTGCCTTCTTCATGTGGTTCAAGGAGTCGCAATTCCTGCTCACCCTGGGCGGTTACCATCCTTCCTTCCAGCCCCGCCCGGAATATCCCGTCGTGCCGCGCCTTGGCTTCCGCTGGAACCTGCTCGGCGTCATCAACATCAAGGGTGAATCCTATTTTGCCCTGACCAACACCTGCGTCATGGCCGGAACCCGGCTGGAGGTCACCTACGGCCCTGACTGGCTGCAACTGTGGTTCAACTCCCATGCCGATTTTCTGGCGCAATGGGATCCGTTCTACTTCGTAGCCGATATCGGCGTCGCGGTCGGTGCCCGGTTCCGCATGCGCATCTGCTTCATTGGCTGCGTCACCATCTCGATCAGCGTCTCGGTCGGCGCCAACCTGCATCTCGAAGGACCGCCGCTGCACGGCTCCGTTACCGTCGATCTGGCCATTGCCTCGGTTACAGTGCCTTTCGGTGATCCAGCACTGCCGAAGCCGCCGCCGATCGATTGGCCCCCGTTCAAGCTCAAATACCTGCAAGGTTCCGACCCGGCTACGCTGCCAGTCGGCGCCCAGGTCGGCAAGGGGCTGCTGGCCCCAGAACCTCCGGGTGCGCCGGTGGCGCCGGGTAGCGAAACGCAGCCCTGGAAACTGGCCGCCGAATGGTCCTTCCTGACCGAAACGCGGATGCCGGCGCGGGCTTTCGCCTTCGTCACAGATGACAATACCAAGGTCTGGAATGCGGCGTCGCCAAAGGGCTTTGGGGTGTTCACCATGGAAGCCGAGACCTACGATCTCGATATCGGCCCGATGGGCAAGGAGAATGTCAACAGCGTCCATTGCGTCTTCATCGAGCAGTTCGTTGGCGGTGCCTGGCAACGCCTGCCGGCTGTCCAGCTGGATACCGACCGCTTTATCCTCGAACCGCGGCTTGGTCAGGTTTCCGAAGCAGCCTACCGTGTCTTCAGCGGCCTGCCGCCGGCGGCAGCCAACACCCTGCCGGCCCTGATCGGCCTGACCTTCAACGGCGTGGCCGAACTGCGCTCGACGACGCCCGACATCATCCCCATCGCCAAGTTGCACGATGCCATCAACCCGCGCCCCTTGCCCTTCGCCCAGCCCGATGCCATCGACTGGGAGGATATCCGCATCGCCGGCCGCGCCGCCGACCGTTACTACGACTACGGCAATGCCCTGAGCTACCGCGAGGCGCTAGCCGCCACGGCCACGGTGCTTAGCGGCAGCGCCACCGCGTATGCTGAAAACCGTATCGCCAGCGGCGTCATTGCCACCGGTCTTGGTCCGGTTGCCCGTCATGCCTTGCTGACCCGTCGTTCAGCGGCCCCCATGGTGGCGCCGCTATCGGCCAGCCTGTCGATGAAGCCGGTGGACCAGGCGGTGCCGGAAATCGTCGTGGTGCCGCCGCCGATTGCTCCCATCGCCCTGGAAAAACCGCGCCTCAAGGCGGTGATGCAGGCTCGTCGGCGCGCCACCGACAATGCGCCACCTACATTGCGCACCAGCGTCAGCCCGGAACAGCAGAAAGCTGCCCTCGGCAAGATCCTTGTCGGGCGCGATCTGATGCGCCGCGCAGTGGTGGCCGGCGCCAGACTGACCTACATGAGCCAGACCGATGCCCCGCGCCCGACGCGTTTTGCCCATGAGGCGAGCAGCCTGCGCAATCCGGAAATCGGGGCGACAGGTGCCTTGGCGCAGAGTCAGGCTTTCGCCCTGCATGAGAAGGAAGTGATGGGCGACGGCGTTGTTGTCCGGGCCGGTGTCACCCAGCTCTGGGACGTTCCGATGGACCTGCCCAGCCTCGTTCTTGACGGCAACCAGGCGGTGCGCGTCACGCTACTGTCGCGAGGCGGCAATGTCATCGCCGACCATGAATACGGCAACGGGGTCGGGATCAAGATCGAATTGCCGGCAAACTGCGCCATGGTCGCCGTCAGCGGCCTCGGTCGTCTTGGCTCGGCCACCGACGGCTGGCAGCTTGAACCCGGCCCCGGTGCAGTCACCGCCTTTGCCGCGCCAGCTGGACGTCAGCCCGCCGTCGGCTGGCAATCCTCTGATCAGGGGATGCAACTGAGCGCCTGTACGCTCCTCGCGCGCGGCGCCGTGGTCCGCACTTCGGAGCGCACAGACAATACGACGCACAAGCAGAATCTGCCGCATGGCGTGCTGTCCATGGCCGATGCCTTGACAGCTACCGTCAGTGTCGAAACGCAGCTTTCCGGACACATCAGCGTGATCGCCGTCACCCTCGATGCCTTGACGGCTCGCCTGCCGGGCGACGACGACCTTGAACTGTCGGTCACCAATGCCAGCCTGGCGGCGCTCCCAGTACGGGCCGGCGGGGGCCAGCGGGCCGTGCTGCTGTTCGATGTCGAGCCGGGGGATGCCGTATTGAAGGGTGAAGCGATCACCCTGATTGCAGCTTCGGTGGCTGATGTACGCATTTCCGGCGTGATCGGTTTGTCTGGCTCGGCCCGCGAATGGGGCGAGAAACTGAATGGCGGCCTGCCGGAGGACTGGGTGCCTGACGAGCCCCTGACCCCGGACGGCGAAACCCGCGTCCGCTTCGGCTGAGGCACAAGGAGACTGTTATGGCAGACCCGAAAGTTGGCGAAATGCTGCTCCACGACTACATCATGCCGCCGCTCTACGACGGGCGTTACCGGCTTGATGTATCGACGCGGGTGACCGTAGATGGACAGCCCAAGCCGCTGGAAAACAAGCTTGCCTACTTTGACGTGGACGGGCCACGATTTACGCTGGCGGCGCCGGAAGTGGCTGGTGTCTTTCCGCCGCGCAACGGGCATGGCCCATTCGATGAGGCGATTCCCCATATCGCCCTCGGTCGTCGTACCTTGCCCTGGGAACGGCCATTTTCGGCGGCCCGAGCCAGTGTCGATGGAACGCCGCTCAATGCTGGTGGTATGCCAATTCCATGGATGGCATTGCTGATCTTCGAGGAAAGCGAATGCACCATCGATACCAAGCAGAAGATCAGTAGCCGCCTGCCTGCCGACGTGGTGGCCAGGCTGGGCGTGCCGGGCGACCAACTGGTCGATACCGTGACCGCCTCACGCGACCTGATCGTGGACCTGATGCCGTCCTACGAGGAGTTGGCGCTGCTCACTCATGTCCGCCAGGTCAATGTCGAAGACCGCGAACTGGCGGCGGGGGATTCCGACGGCTATTTCGCCGTTGTGATGAGTAACCGCATCCTGCAGCGCAACAGTAAGTACCGCTGTTGCCTGGTCTCCGTGGAGGAACGCACGGACCTCGTGCCGGAACACCCGCCGGCACCTGATGATGGCGTTCATATCGTCGACACCGTGGGCTTCGCCAACGAGATGTTCATCGAGACGCTGGCCGACTATTCATCGCAGCCCGGTACTCGTCCGGAGTTCGCCAGCATGAGTATGGCCGGCATGGCCATTGGCAGCGCTCCGGTGCAGGCTGCCGTCGCCGTCGACAAGGGCCGGGCTGCCAAGTTCGAGACGAGTCTCGACATCAGCAAGTCGCCCTATGCCGCGCTCTTCCAGAAATCCCTGATCCTGCTGACCACCTGGGTTTTTGAGTGCACCGGCAGCGCCAGCTTCCGCGCCCTGATGCAGGGCCTGGATGTCGGCATGATCGGCAAACCATCGAAGGATGGTCCGCAGATGACGGATACCGGCCATCTGCGGGTCGAATCGGTGAATCGCCTGGGTGCGCCGGAGACCGTCTTCTACCGCGGCCCGCTGGTGCCGACGCCGCTCAGCCGTGATCCGAACGGCCCCTACCATAGCGCCGACCAGGCCCGCCGCGTGGCACCCGATGTCGGCGCGGAGGATGTTTCCTACGCCTGTGCCTTTGAAGTTGGCCGTCTGCTCGCCGCCGCCGACGCCCGTCTGGCTCAAGAGCTGATGCGCTGGCGGCGGGGCGCCTACCTGCGCTCGGCGAAAGTCGACAGCAGCATGATGATGAGCAAATTTCTCGGCATCGCCGAAATGGTCGACAACCATCTGCCGCTGGCCACCTACTTCGCCACCAAAACGATCGGTCGAATGGCCAAGGGCTGCGGCCCGCTGGCAGATCCCAGCGAGCTGGTCAAGCTGGCTGGAGCGCCGGGTTTCAACATGGATCTGGTACGCCAGGCCTTTGCCCTGGAAACGATGGATCACGCCCAGGCGCTGCTTGGCCTCGGCAACAGCCTGCTCGGCAGCAGCGTCGAGGCACCGCCTCTGGCCCTCGGCGAGATCGAGACGCTTGATCACGTGCTGCGCGACGTCGTTGGCCTGCAACGCTTGCAGGACGTGCGCGCCAAGATGCTCGACAACGTCAAGACCCAGCTAGGTCAATTCGGGAGGATCGTGCGATGAGAGCACCGCTGGTTACCGGTAGTGCAACCCTGAAAGCCCGGCTCAATCAGCCCGGGCAGGTCGATGCGACAGCTGCCGAGGCGGGGATGCCGCCCTACATGGAATCCTTCCTGGCCCATCTGCGCCTGCTGGTTGGCGTGCCCTTCGAGTACCTGATCCCGGATCCGCGGCTGCTGCCGGATGAATCGATCCGCTTCTTCTACCTTGACCGCTCGTGGACCGACCGCCTGGTCGATGGCAGTGTCACCGTCGGCAAGATCGGCAGCCGCGAACAGGCCCACCATCATGCCCACGGCGACGCCGTATCGCGCAATCTCGACGTTTCCGAGCGCATGGTGCGCAGCCTCCAGCGCGGCCGCGACGATTTCGCCAAGGTGCGCGAGCAGGTCTACGCCAAGCATTTCGTGCCGACCACGCTGGTCACCGGCTTCCTGATGCGTTCCGGTGCTGTTTCCGGCTGGCCGCACATGGACGTGCGGGCCTACAGCGAACGTCTCGGCGAACCGTTCGACGTCGCCTCGCCGAGCGCCGTTGCTAAGCAGCTGCCGTTGCTGCGCCTGGAACGCCTGTCGCCCGGTGTGCTCTTTGCCCTCTTTATCGGCGTGCCGGCCCTGGTTACCCTGGAAGAGCCACATCATGGCGTCCAGTTCGGCATTGATGTATCTCCCAATGGTAGCGACGCCAACGTTCCCTTGCGCAGTGCCACCGGGCAACTGCTGAGCAAGGGCGCACACGCCATCAACCTGCCTGTGCCGCGCAGGGCGCGGCGCCGCGACGTTATCGACATCAATCGCCTACGCGACCAATTGCAAGCCAAGGCAGCGGTCGAAGTCGACGATTCCGGGCATCGTCCGATCCAGCAGACGGGCAGTGCAGCCTTTGCCATCGCCGTGCTCTATCCGCCCTGGCGCCAGCGTTTTGAAGGCACGGAGGACAAGGCAGGTGACTCGCCGCACATCAAATTCGAGGTGATGGAGATCAGTCAGCGGGTGCGTCAGGCCAGTCTCAAGCTGGCAGTAGAAACCACCTATCGGATCAAGGAGGCATAGCAATGACTATCAGCAAGCAGGTTTTTGCCGCGGCGGTGGCCAATGGCCTTGATCCGCGCCTCGTTGCCACCTGGCATGAAGCCTTGCCGCGGACGCCGCGGGTGCTCGTGCCAATTCAGGTCGATGCGCTGGTGGTACGGGAAGAGGGCGGCATCTGGGCGGATTGCGGGATGCGCTCGCCGGATGTTGAAAATGAATCCATCGTGGAGTCCAGCGCACTGCTGCCGCCTCCCTTTACCGAGCTGGACAGGCCCCGGCCACGCGGTGTACATCTGCATTGGGCCTTGCCCGACGGCCTGACGCGCGGTGTCGGTTCTGCCCCGGCTGACGGGGCTACGCCCGAGGCACCGGTCGGGCCAGGCAGCGTCAGTTTTCCGGCCATCCCGGATCGCTGGCTGGTCATGCGTATTGGTGGCAGTGCCAACCGCAGCCTGTCGCGACGCACGGTGACCGGCTGGGTCATCGAAGCTGGCGGCCGCGATCCGGTGGTAACGCCGCTCGACGACTGGACCGAGCCCGGCCCGGAAGCCAGCCGCCCGACCAGCGAAGACGCGCAGGCGCCGGCAGGCAATCGCCCGCGCCAGGTACTGACAGCCCTCGGCCATGGTGACCCGGCTTGGGCCGCCTATTACGACAACGTCACCAACCGTCTGGCTTTTCACGACGCGCTTGACGGCGTCAGTGACGGTCCGTTGGCCTATCTCGTCTGCGGTTGGTACGGCGACCCGGCACGCGACATACTGGGTGACTCGATCACCTCGCTGGCCGCATTTGAAAACCGCATCAAGGAACTTGGCTGGGGATTGCCGGCAGGTTCCTATGGCCAGGCCCGTGGCTCATATGAACGCATCCGCTCGGCTTCATTGGCTGGCCTAGTAACCCGCGAAGCTGTCTCGATGCCGGCCATGCAGGCGATATTCGAGGCGGCACCGAAATCCGGCTTGGCAAATGCGAGGGCGGTGAACCGCGACATCGGCGTCGCTTTTATGAACAGCAAAGCGCTCGATTTCGAAGGGCTGGCCCAGGCTGCACCCATCGATCGTGAAGGGACGCCAGTCGGTGGTTATCACCGGATCGTCGATAGCTGGTGGCCGAAATACACGCTATTGCATGGCGGTGTTGTCGGCATCGGCTGGCCTGGGGAAGGCATTCCGGTGGCCCCTGCCGGCCTGCTCGGCAATGGCAACCAGGTTGGTGGCCCGCCATCGGCTGCCAATGTGCGGGTGGCCGTCGGCCACACGATGACCGATGCCCTGGCCGCGTTATTCGCCGCCAACAACCGTAGCCCTGCCGAGGCGAGGGCGCTCGAAGCAGCACTACTTGGCGCTGCTGACCATCTCGATGAACCTGATGCCGGTGCCCAGATCGATGTCCGCGTGCATACCGCCAGTTTCGGCTCGCTGCCCGGCGGCTATGTCACCGAACCCATCATGCAGACCCCGCCAGGACTGGCTCCCGGTGCGCTTCAGGTCGATCCGGCGAAGACCGACCCCGGCATCTTCCGCAACGTCCAGCCGAAAGGCGAAACAGGCGGCAAATTGGGCGGCAAGGATCGCCTTTTCGAGACGACGGTCATGGAAAGCGGCAAGGCCTATAACGCAAAGACCGGCGGGGTGAAGGTTCATGCCAGCCGCAGTCTTGCCGAGATGGCCAGCATCCATATTGGCGCCGAGGCACCAGCCCAGCCGCCAGCCCCTGACCCGACGCCGAAAGCCGTTACCGTCAAGCGTGCCTTGCCGCGCTTCTTCATTCCGTCTGATCCCGTTTTTCTGCTACAAGGCATCAACCGCTCCTTCAAGCATGGTGCCGATGGCCGCTTTGCCGGTAGTGGCAGGCTTCCCTGCCGGGTGACCGACATGACCACCCAGGAACTCTCCCCGATGGCGCTGCGCGACCTGCCCGGCGGCGGCGCCCTGCGCGGCCAGGACATTCTGGCCAGTGGTGCGGTTAACGGGAGCATCCCCCCCGAATGCAACGACCTGCTCAATGAACTGGCGATCCACGACCCAGGTTCGGCCACTTTCGGGGCTCGTTCCGGTGCCCGTGACGGCAAGCGACTGAGCAGCGACATGGTGACGCGGGCGGCCCGCGCTTATGCCGTCGAACAGACCATCTGGTGGGCGGCCCGCGACAGCAAGCGCGACCTTGCGCCACTCGCCGCCAAGAGTGGTTATGCTGGCACATTGCCGTGCCCGATGGCGATCTCGCCACCAACTCGACCCTGGGTCCCTTTGCATCTCGACTGGGAAGTCGAATACGTGCCCAGCGACGTCGCCAACTGGGAACTCGGTGAGATCGATTTCGATGCCGTTGCAGCCGCCGTCCCGCCGCCGGAAGAAATGCCAGCTGGCACCGTCCTGATCGGACGTGCGCTGTTGACCGCCGGCGCTGCCCAGGCCGCCGCTGCTGCAGTCCGGCAGACCATGGAGCGGGCGCAGCAGGCAGGCGGATCGGTTTCACTAAAGCCAGGCTCGATCGAGCAGTTTAATTCGCTCATGGCCAAGACCTTGCTGACGGAAATGGCGACAATGCCGATCGGCAATGGCAAGAACGCCAAGGCGGTCGACACGACCGAACTGCGCTCGGTGGCCGAAGCCCTTGCTGACATGGACATCCTGGCCGGTGCCATGGATCGTTTCCATACCCGGCTGCGCGGCGGCTATGTTGCCGACGGTGTGGCGGCGCCGGCCCACGACGAAGCAGCGCCCGCGCCCTTTGTCGCCTTGCGTGCTGGCTTCCTGCGCATCCGCCGGTTGCGGCTGGTGGATTGTTTCGGACAGGTCCTGGATCTTGCCGGTTCCGGTGTGGAAAAAATGGCCGACATGAGCGCAATCGTGCGCTCCGAACCGATGACGGTTACCGACCGGCCTGATCTGCTCGAATTGGCGCCACGCTTCACAGCGCCGACCCGACTGCTCTTTCGCTTCATGTCAGCCGATGACGATGCCAGCGAAGCGGATGGCCAGCTTTCACCGCTCTGCGGGTTTCTGCTACCCGATCATCTCGATGCCGAACTGCAGGTGCATGCGGCCGATGGCGACGGCCTCGGGGCCGTGCGCTTCGATGCCGTCGCCGGGGTCCAGTGGGAGGACGCGCCGGGCAAGCCGGCCACGCTCGGCGCATCGCCCGGGCGGGCCATTACCAACCCGCATCTGGCCGGCATTGCCCAGGGGCTGCTTGACTGGGGCATGGCCGACTCGACGGTAAACGATCCGGACAAGGACACGGCCTTGTCGTCACTGCTCCGCATCATCGACACCACGCTGTGGACAGTCGATCCGTTCGCCCACAGCGGCGACGAGCACATGTCGCTGCTCATCGGCCATCCGATCGCCGTCATGCGCGCCCGCCTGACCCTCGACATCCGCGAACCGATCGCTCCAGACAACCTGCAGGCACAGCGCGTGCCGGTCCGTCTTGGCTCGCTGGCTCAGTGGCAGGATGGCCTGCTCGGCTATTTCGTCGATGACGACTACCGCACCCTACATGTACCTGATCCCGCGGCCGCCGGTTTCGCCCGGCAGATCGGTCCGGGGCAGGGCTTCCTGCAAAATCCGACGCGGACCAGCGGTTATTACGATCATTTCGCCGATGATCTCGGCATTGCCGCTACTGCCGGAGCAAGCCCGGTGACCCACGATTTTGTCGATACGTCCGGGATGATCTTCCTGCGCCCGGGCCAGACCATCAAGCTGACCCTGCTCATGGAGCCGCATAGCTCGGTGAACGCGACCTGC
>Ga0268298_10003208_pt1 | contig 16922 bp, 20 predicted proteins | sample WWTPWeurt_MetaG_FD_194462 | JGI IMG/M metagenome (GOLD analysis project Ga0268298, IMG submission 194462) | Activated sludge microbial communities from WWTP in Nijmegen, Gelderland, Netherland - WWTP Weurt | ecosystem: Engineered > WWTP > Aerobic digester > Activated sludge | place... | reverse complement strand
AGTTCGCGGTTTTGCGCAACCACTGTTGCCAATTCCTGCAATGCCAGTTCGGTCAACGCTTCGGCGTTGAGGCGCTGCTTCATCACAGGGTTGCTGGCAATGTCAGTTCCCGCCGTCGCGGTCAATTGCGCCAGTGTGATCAATTGAGCGTAGGTCACGCGCTTAACCTCTGCGATAAGGGCGCACCCGGCATCACAGTTAGCCCTGCCCGAATCGCTTCCACAGCAGCTTGATAAATGCTCAGGTAGTACCCAGCTTGGTCGGCATACATAGACTCGACGACGATTTGCGCCGCTGCGCCATTGACCAACGCCGCCAAAAGCACGTCCGGTAATCCAATGTTTGTCGCGCCAACGTAGTCATCCCGGTCATACACGCAGCATTCAATCGTGCCCGTTGCGCTTGAGCAGTAAAACTTATTGCCTTGCATCGTGTAGATGTAAGGCTGCGCCGTGAACAAGGACGTTGTGTGCAATAGCCACGCGCGCATTTCTTCCCACGATACCCATGTCAGCGGGATGTTGCCTACCGCGACATCGCCCCACGCGCCAATGATCGGTTTGTTTGCTGCGTCTTGGGTTGGGAGTTGCGCGGCGTTGCTCAGCGAGCCAGTATTTGAGGCAAAATACGCACGCCAAGGATGCGTCCGCACGGCGCAAATCTCTTGTGCCAGTTGCCCGTGAACATCTAACACCCGGTCAATGATGAATTGCGGGTTAAAGACCGGCGAGTCACCCACCCCCGCCGTCGTGATTGAGGCGGCGTTGTAGGCAGTTTCGCGCGTGGCTACTTGCGCGCCTGCTAAAGCGTTCAGGATTTGCGCGACTTCACGATGCGCTTGTGCGAAGGTGACAGCCATTTAGTTCAAATCGCCGTTTGTGTAATACGTGACCGCCCGATCAGCGGGCGTCGTGAAGCGCGCGCGCACAAATGGCAGGCCGCCCGGATATGTCAAGCCGGGGTCTTCCGTCCCCGCAACCACATTGGCCAGCGTCAGCGTCGTAAGATTCGACCACGCACCCGCATAATCCGCCTTGTGTGCCCATTCCAACACAATCACGCCCGTTGTTGGTGGCGTAGACGTGTTGTACTCCAAAAACGCAATCACCTGACGGCAATCGTTGTATGCAACCGCGCTGCCGGTGCCAGTGGTCGCGTTATTGATGCTCAGGTTTGCGGTATCTGTCGGAAGGAACTTCAGCCCTCGCATATGTCCTCGCTAATAGTAGGAAAACCCGGAGCCGCGAAACGTGATGCGTGATTCGACTGTGTTTCGCAGATACCGTTGAAAGTCTTCGGTGAATTGTTTGTTGTTTGCGCCCAGTACCGTCATATATTCCGCGCGCGTTTTACGATCCGCTTCTTCGTTGTCCGTCCAGCGAGACATCGGCAGCATCGACAAGGCGATGCGCGTTTCGATCAAATGGTGATGCTCACTTAGCACAGGCGATGACGAAAGCGCCGCTTGCTGTACCCAATTACCCAGCCCGTAAATGACACGATACTGCGCGGAAGTTTGCGGCACGGGGCGAATACGACAATACCAGCCATCTACGCCGCCTTTTTCATAAAAGGCAACGCCGAGCGCGGTATGTTGTGAGCCATCCCAGTAGTTTGGCCACAAATACAGCGCATTGCGCGGCCCGTCGTTTGAGAGCAACAGGTTTTGCAAGCTGTAGGTCGGAATCATCCGCTCGAAGTGCGCCGGATTGTTGGGCATCATCGTGTACATCACGAATGGTTTGCCCATTGTCGGACCTCCGCTCAGAAGATATTCCTCTTGCCCCGGCTGCACGGTCAAAATCAGATCATTCGCGGCCACCGCCCAGTTTTCATTGCTATTGCTGATTTGATTAAACAACGATTGGCAATGGTTCAGCGTGTGCTGAAGCAATGCGCGGTCTGATGGATGCTGCGCGGACGGCTCTCCCAGCAAGAGCCGTGCATTGATCATCATTTGCGAAATAGTGGACATTATTTTCCGTCAGTACGCGGTTTGGGAGGCGATTGCTTACTGTCCGCTGCGGGCGCGGCTTGTCCATTGCTGGCGAGACGTTCCATTGCTTGTGCAATGCGTTCTTGGCTCGCCAAGAACATTTTCATCATTTCCGACTGATCCGAGCCTTTGCTTTCCATCATCTGCATCACGGAGCGGCTCATCTCTTCCTGCATCTTGGCGACCGTCTGAAATTGCTGGTCTTGCGGCGTGACTTCCAATTGCTCCATCAGCAAATGTGTCGTGTCAGAGTAGCGGTGCGTCCATCCGTCTTTGGTCGTTCCCATCTTGACCAAATTGTGTTCTTCCGCAATGAAGAATAGTCCCCACTCCCGAAACTCATCGCACGCGCTCAGAAGTTGTTGACCAATCTGGCGGATATCCCCGCTCTGCTGCGTTGTCACTTGATCAATCTGCCGCACCAGCGCTGAGAGCACGCGCGGCACGTTCGGGTAGTCCGGGAAAAACACGCGCTGCAAGTCGGACGCCGCGTTTGATTCCCACGGCTGGCCGCGCAATTGTTCAATTTCAATCAACCCGCGCGAATAGCCGCTATTGTTGCGCGCGAAGGTCAGCATCCACGTCGCGGCGTGACCGGGAAAAACTTTCTCGCCGACCATCACCGAGCGCCCATATGCACCCACCATCACACCTCCGGCGACTGTCGGAGCATTCCCGGCAAAGCGATACGTATCCGCGCCGTCCGCGACAAGCTCAGGCGGAACCCACGTTGCTGCCATTTCCAACGGCGTGAAGAACGCGCGCGGCACAAAGCCCTTTGTGCGTCGCAAGCACGGCGTTTGATATTCATCACCGCCGCCGCGTGTCACCATAAACGGGCCGCCGTTAATCGTGATGCCCATTCCAACCGTTTCGCGCGTCTCTCGTTTGCGAATCGGGGAGATAATGTCTCCCGGAAACCACACGTAACGCTCAGCCTCTTTACTGATGTCGTCGCTATCCAGCAACGCTGGAAATTCTTCCAGCAAAAATTCGTCTTGTTTACTCATGGGATTTTGGAACGTACAGGCCCGATTCCGTGCGGGCTAAGGGGTTGTTTTGAAGTAGGTGATACGGCTCTCTCAGGCGCTTGCTGTGCCGCTGTTCACGAATGCGCCACGCCATTGATTTGGCGATGTCGCGGTAGGTTTCCGCCAAAAACTCGGATCGTTCCTGGCGCTGAAGTTCTGTTTCCGCAAATGCGGCCCGGTGCGCGTCTGCCAATGCTTCGTCTGACATCGGCTCGTGCGGATTCACCTTGCGCGTATCTTCGTCGCGCAATTTGACCGCCCGGCGCAATCGCTGCAAGTCGCTATCGTTCGGTAAGCGATAATAGCCCCAGCACGCACGGCGCGACTCTCGATAGAGCCGCTCACAGCACGCGCGGTCAGGATCGTGTGACGCTACGCTCCAAAGCAGGTTGTACCATTCCTCTGGCGGCGGCGGTTTCAGTTCCGCGCGCACACGAATCGGCGGGCAATCGCAGTCTTGTGTTTCTATATCCGCATCGCTACGCCCGCAACGGTGCTGACGGCCAACATCCTTTTCTGCCCAGCGGCTACGCTCCCACGATAAGGCATACTGACCCGGCTCAAATCGCTGCTCAAACAGCCAGCGCGGCGGGCAAATATCCACCGTATCACCGTCGCCAATCGGGATGCGCGCAACGCGGTATCTGTACCCAAATTCCAGTTGCGTGCCATTGCCGGCAAAGTCCCACTTTGTATAGTAGGCTTCGCGGCAACGTTTGTCCCACGCCCAGACCAGGCGCACGATAGGTTTGCCGAGAGATGTCCCGGCAATGGCGTCAATGCGTTTCTGGTATGCCGCCACGTCAAACGGCGGCGGCTCCCAGATGCCATACGTGCCGAATTTCGTCACATCGTCGTAAATCGGATGCGTCTCGCGGTGCAAATGGCGCATTAGAATTGGCCTTCCAGTGTCGAATAGACCGTGTTTGACCCAATCGCGGAGATTGCGGTGACGGTGAGCGATGTGCCGCCCACAGTCGTTGTCTCCGCTGAGACAAGGAAATCTCCTTCGACGAACTGGCAATTGCTATGGCAAAACGCGGGGACATATGTTCCCGTGTCGCCCGCTGCGGAACTGCTGCCCACGATTTTGAGGCGTTCCTGTACGCGCCCGGATGGTGCGCCGCGCATTGGCCCCAGATCGGATTGGCTGACCGTTGTATCCAGCGTAATGGTAAGTGTTGCAGGCATAAGACCTCTTGGAAAAACGCGGCGATTGCGCAAGGACAATCGCCGCAAGTGGAAAGACACAGCGAAAAGCCGTATGCGGTTAGATCGGGCCGGATGTGACCTGCGTGACAACGCCGCTCAAGCTTGCACGCTTGATGAACGCGGTGCCGCGTGGCAGGTAAATGCCAATTTGCGCGCACATTCCGATGGCGCGTTGGTAATCGTCACTGCCGGTTTGGTTGCTGCCCAGCACCATACGCCAGGTTTGCTGATCGAAGTTGTATTCGCCGAAGGGCATTTCTTCCCAACGGCCGACGCAATCATTTTTGACCAGATAGGCGCGGTCTTCGTCATTGTCTGCCGCTTCGATGAATCGCGTATCGCCATCGGAGTAGTTTTTCGCCACCCCTTTGACGGTATCGCCACCTTCGCCGCCCCGGTCATACCAGCCGAGCGAGTAGCCCTGCTTCTTGAGCACGCTCATTTGGCCGGGCGTGATGTAGCAAGACATATCATCTGCCGCGACGGCTTCGTTATTGCGCGTGCGCAACGTCGCCTTGATGTTCTCAAACGCGGCAGGCGTTAAGACGGCCCCCGCCAAATCCACCACAGGCGCATTCAGGTCGGGATAGGACGACGTAGGCAAGCCTTGTAGGGTGCGGTTTTGGTCGCTCACGATCCATCCCAAGCCACGGAACCAGCGGTTATAACTGTTCGCGTCGACAATGGGATCACCGCTGCTGATCGTGCCCGCAATGACATTGATCGTACAGCTTGACGCGCCCAGCGTTGTGACGGTGAACGAGCCGCGCACTGCGCCCGTAGACGTGTTGATGGCGTTGTATACCGCGCCATTGTTTTCCAGGCGACGCGCGCCCTTCGTTTGCCCCGGCGTGGCCGCTGCCGCTGTGGTGCAGTTCAGTGTCGCGGAACCGGTCGAACTGATCGTAGACGAGGAATAGGCCAGCGCCCCCGTACCGTCACCATAAAACATCATTTCGATGCGCTTGGTGGCAGTGTCGGCGTACAGTTGCAACGTGGAGTTGAGTCCTTGGCCGCCGATGTTGTCTTTCTGGTCACGCATCAAGCCGCGTACAACGTTGCCTTGGAATACCATCGGCAACGCATAGTGCGTCGGGAAGATGTACATGGACTGCGTTTGTGGACTGACTGCCGCATTGAAGTCGGACGCGCTCGGCAAAAACGCCGTATGACCGCCCGGACGTGTCACCCACATCGCAATGCGATAGCCCTTGTCAGTGAGTTCCTTTGACGGAACATTGTCGCTGAAGCTGTTATAGCCCGGCGCGCGGTTTTCAAAGTACGAGCGAACACGATTGTCTACGTCCTCTCGTTTCAGGTCTGCAATATTTTGGAAATCAACGTTTGCCATAGACGGCTCCTGCTGTCTCAGGTCGGCTGGTAACTGAAATCAAACTCTTTGCCGCGTGGGTAATGCACTTTGCCGTTACCCGCTTGCCGAGTTGGCGCAGCCCCGTTGCCGATGGCTGGACGGCTTGTGATCTTGGCCAAGTCCTGTTGGCTCGCTTCCCGGATGCCCTGGTTGCCGTGCGCAATCGTTTTCGCGATCTTGAGCGCAATCGGCGCGATTTTGGCGAGCACTTGCTGTTGCAATCGTGCCGCCTCCCGTGAGGCTTCGTTCATCGCCATAGAGTTGCGGTGTTGCTTGAACTTCTCGCTCTTTTCCAGCGCGGCATAGGTTTCATACATCTGCTGCGCTTGCGTGGCATTAGTGCGAAGCTGGTCAAGCTGCGGATCAAGAGAAATGCCGAGCGCATCCATGATCGGCTGCATCGCAAACCGCGTTTCCGGTGACACAAGTGCCACCACCAGCGCGGATACCATATTTTGTTGAACGGTGTTTGTTTCCGGGTCAGACGAGAACTGAACCTGGCTTGCAATCTGTTGGTTCAGGCTGGCAAGCGCGCGACTGTTGGCCTGCGCAAGCGACTGCTCGGTCGCAGATTGTACGCCTTGCCAAAACGACTGCGTTTCCGCTTGCTCTTGTTGGCGTTGGTAGTTATCAAACGCCTCCAATCGCTGCTCGTTTTGGTGGCGTTTCTCCGCTGCTCGCAGAAAATCGCGCACGTCATCATCTTTCAGATCATTCACCATCGCCTGTACATATTCCCGCTCGGCTTTGGTTAGCCGCGCATAGGTTTCGTGCTGGTTTTGGTCAATAAACTGAAGTTCGTCTACGGTCGGCTGGCCAGCATTGGCTACTTGCGACTTGGGCATCGCCGCGTACTCATCCACGCGCGCCGGATCAAGTCCCATTTGGCGAAAGGCTTCCCAGAAGACTTGCTCGCCATAGGTTTTCCCATTCGCGCTTTGATGACTCCATAGGTCAATCATCAATTGATCCAGCAAGCCCGGACTTGTCTGCGCCATTTCAGCGAGCCAAGGCTGTGTCGTTAATTGCGGCACGCCGGTTTGCGGATCAGTGATGTATTGGCCTACGTCGTTGGTCGCGTAGGTGCCCAGACCTTGAAATTGTGCGAGTTTTTCCGCTACCGCTGCCGCATCGCCGTACTGATCGGCCAGCGGTTGCCATTGCGCACGCAACGCTTTCAGGTCTTTTTCCAGGGATTTCTTGTGTTCCAGCAGGGAAGTGAACTTTGCACGCTGATGTTCAGGAACCTGCGCCACTTGCTCATCAAATGGGTCAGGTTCCGTGGCGGGCGCGTCGCCGCCGCTTTCCTGTGTTGCACTTTGCGCGAGTTGCCCCGCGTCCGGCCCCGGAGCCGGTGTAGCATCCTGAACACTGCCGGAGTCAGCAGGCATAGGCGAGAACGATTCGCCCGACGAGGGAGATGCGCCCTCGTTCACTCCTGAAAAGTCGTCCATAGTCTCACAAATGAAAAAGGCCGCAGACTCCCGGTAAGGAAATCTGCGGCCTGTTGATCGGTTGCCTTTTCGCGCCGAAGCGGGAAAAGCCGAGTGCCAAAAGGCGGCGCTCTAAATTGGAAAATTATTGCGTTATCTTGCGCGACTCGTTTGGTTCATACGCTTTGATCGTAAACCCGTGCTTTTTCGCCAAGTGCCGTGCAAATTGCATCAGGCAGCGAAAGAGCATTTCAATATCTTCGCGGTCAAACATTCTTTTCTTTCTTTTGCGCGTTTTTCATCTGCTCACGCTTCATCTCGTTTTCACCGCTGGACTCACCGCTCACCCCTTGCGCCTGTCCCTGCTGTGCCGCAATGGCATTCATCTGCATCCCGGCCAGATTATAGTGAATCTCAATCACCATTTCGACCGCCGCGCGCAATTCCAACGGTGATTCCTGTCCCTCGTCCGTATCCAGCCAAACTTGGAACCAGTTGCGCTTGCCTTCCTGATCCTTCTCCCCGATAGAAATCGGCGGCTGAATGAAGTTGACCAGCGTTGCCGGATCAATCACAGGTTGTTGTCCGGGCGTTGCGCCTGGCTGTGCCATCGGCTGAAGCCCCTGCAATCCCGCCTTCATCTGTTCGAGCCGACGCCGTGACAATTGCGCGCTCGTGTCAATCCCGTTTGATTGAATGCCCGCGTTCCAAAGCTGGCTCAGTTCCGCAACGAGTTCCGGCGCTGCTTGCCGCGCGGCCATGTAGCCTTCCCATCCGCCAAAGGTCGCAAAGAAGTTCACGATGCGATCCTGCCGACTGAGACTGTTTTGCGGCAATTCCGATTCGCGCACGGTTTCAAAGCGAATGTCAGATGCCAAGTCTGCCGCGCTGAGCCATTGCCCCGGTTGCTGACTGTACTGTCCTCCTAATGGGAAATATCGCTTCAGTGGAAAATGCTCGCGGTATTGCTGTACAACCATCTCTGCGATGCGTTGCCGTGTCTCGCCTTTGATTGCCAAGAGTGGCCCAAACACGCTATTTGCGTTCGCGTCCGCAATCATCGCCGCGCGCGCAGTGTCGTTTGACTGTCCAGAGATGCCACCGTTTGAAAAGTCAGTGACGTGTGACAGGGTAGAGAACGCGGTTGCCAGAAATTGCTGCGTGTATTGCACCATTTGACCCGGCACGCTCTCCGGCGACATTCGATAAATCGCGTCTCCCAGCTTGTGACCTTCTGGCAAATTGCTTAAGTCCACGGGAATATTGGCGCGCGGCGATCCCAAATATTGCGCTTCGTCATCGTCAAGTAAATCCTTGTCGTGCAAAATGGCAGGGGTTGCCGTAGCATCCATAAAGGCCAATTGCTGCGAGTCCAGCTTGTTGTATCGCTTTTGCACTTCAACCAAATCTTGCTGGCCGCGCCCCGCGCCGGACATTGGCTTCATATGCCACACGCCGCTGGTTAAGTGGTCTGCGTGTCGTTCCGCGTATAATCCCAAGACCACATTGAATCCGTTTAGCCCGACCGCGCATAGGCCATCCGGGAACAACTGTTCCAGCGATGCGCCTTGTGGGAGCGGTTCGCCGCCAACCGTTTCCTCGTTGCCCTTGATTACGATGTCTGCATAATCCTGCGGTGATAGCCACATTTCGCAGAGCGTCGGGTCTTCCTTCGATGCGGGATTGCGCCACGGTTGATACGCGCGACCGGATACCGCCTGTCCACTGTACGCCAGTGCGCGAATCACTTGTGCGCCAATGTCAATCAGTCCCTCTGGCTGGCCAGGAATGCGCACATTGCCCAGCAACCGACGCACTGCACCCAGTGGAATCTTTTGTTGATACAAAAACCACGGCGACCACTCTGCGCGCGTGCGCAAATCCCAGCGGCAGCCAGGGAATAAGAGTGACTCGCACACTAAATCCCCCATCTCGACTTGCTCTTGCCCGACGACTGAAGGAACCGTATCCATCGGTGCGGGTTCCATCAACACCGACTCTGATCCGCATTGTGGGCAAATTCCCGCAACGCCCGGCGCGTGCATATCATCCATGTCCCCATCGGGCGGCCCGCCAAAGTCGTCCGCATCCGGTTCCATGTGTGGCTGAAATTGCGCCGCCGTACCAGACGCGCCGCAATCCCCACAATAGGCCCACCCGTCACCAATTTGGATGGTGCGATTCTCGACAATCTCCCGAATGCCGATCACGCCCTTGATGCCGGAATCGTGGCGCACGCGCTCAATATAGGTGCCGAAGCACAGCGTATTGAGCGCCTCTGCGTAGTTAAACCACGGCTTAAAGAATTTCAGTTCGTAATGATCAACGATGATGTCTGCCGCTTTCGCTGCCATTGCGGAGCGGTCATCATCACGCGCTGCGCGTGCGATCACATCCGGGTTGCTCTGCATCCACTTCACAATGCAATTCGTGAAGTAGAACTGCATAAAGTTCAACGCCCGCGACGTGCTGGCGTCCTGACGTGTCGGACGCACCGCCAGCCAGCCACCTGTCCACGGATTGCGTTCGGGCAGCGCGTCGCCCGTGACCATATGCGCCACGAGTTCACCCGCCGAAATCAACTCACGCCAAGTCAGTTTTTCGTGTTCCCAGAAATGCTTATACCGCTCCTTGAGTGCATCTTGCAGGAAATGCGTTTGTTGCTTTTCCTGCCCTAGTTGCAACAAGGGCTTCAGCGGTGCGTAATTCTGTCCCCGTCGTAGCGGGATAACTTCCGGGCGTGTGTAAATCAATGCAACTCGACGTATGGTTCGGACGGTTGGGCGACCTGAAACGGTGTGCCATTGCGCTGCGCGTAAAACAGCGCATCGGCTTCTTGTGTGGGACGCCCCGCGTCAAGGGCCGCTTGGCGAAGCGCGGCCAAGCGTGCCTCTTCCATTGCGGTTAGCGGTTTTGGCGGCGCGGGCTTTTTCGGCGGAGTAACCGCCGGATCAGGCGTGAGCGCGTGCCGACCGGCTGCGGTTAGCACCCGGTCAACAAGCTCATCCTCACGCCGCCGACCACGTAACCGCTCTTCGCGCAATTCGGCTTCCAGCGCCGACACTTGCGCTTTGAGCGCCTTATTCTGCGCCAGCACGCGACGCAGTTCCGCGCGTGAAACCCACATCAGGCGTACAGCAAATCTTGATACAGCGTATTGGCTTGCAGCCAGGTCAACTGTACCAATTCCTCAATGGTTGTCAGCGGCAAAATGCGCGCGTTTGAGAGCTCGCCGGTCGCCCCCCCGTAGACGATTGTGCGATTGACGCGCCCCTTGGCAGGAACGGCGTCCGCTTGCACAATGCTATTGGTTACTGCGTCCTGCAATCCTTGGTTTGTGTCGGCGGACGCTACGGTCGCGTTGGTTAAAAACCCAAAACTTCCCGCGCGCCGCAACGTGCCGCCCTCTCGATAGGACAGGGCGATTTCATCAGCGTGTAATGTCGTCAATGCAGCCATAGATTATCCTTTCTTTTTCGTTGCCAGCTTCTTTGTGGGCGCTTCCACTTCAATTTCCGGTGCAGGCGCAGGCGTAGGCGCAGGCGCTTCGTAACGCGCCTTCACGTCTGCAAGTGCGGCTTCCAAGTTATGCAGGACGCGCAACACTTGCTTTTCGTAGGGCGTTTCTCCGATCCCGGACGATGCAACTGTCTCAGCGGCATACACGCACGACTCCTGATGATCCTTCAACGTGTTGCTGAACATTGGATCACCGTCGTCGCGCAGTAAGTCCCAAGCAATTGCCGCAACTTGCTCAATGGTTGGTTGTTTCATAGGTTCACCACCGCTTATGCGAAGTCTTCAATGCGGTACTTGATGGCGATAACGCCTGTGCCAGTGCCGGTGATAAACGCAGCGGTTGCGTTCGTGACCACAATCGGCGCATTGACAACACCGGTGAGCGACGTTGAGACGCCCGCGTTCAAGGTATAGGAATCGCCCGCCGTTGCCGTAATGACCGCCGCCGCAATGTCCGCTGTCACTTTAGCGCCAGAGCCGTTAGTGTAACGGAACTCCACCGCGCCGCCGTTCGCGTATTGCGTCGCTGTCGTCGTCATTTTGAGCGCAATATGCTCAACAACGATAACTTTACCCGTCCCTGGCGCAGGCAAAATGGTTACGGGCGCACCGTTCATTGCGAGAATGTTGGCGCTCGTCAGCGAATAGTAGCGCACAAACGAATTCTGTCGGCTGCCCATCCCGTTCCAGGTGGAGATGCCATCAGACAGGTAGCGCACCGCCTGATACACTTGGCCGATCTGATCCTGGCCGCGCAGCGTGCCGGACGACGTGGTAACGTTGACCGCGTAGCCGGTTGCGCCGATGTTCATAATCATCACGTCGCCTTGCCTGCTATCGTATGGGTACAGCGCGTACAATCCGGCAGGACTGGGCAGCGTGACGGTGATATTGCCCGACGTGGTATCCACCAACAGCAGCGACGGAATCGCGCCAGACGTAGGGAATGTGTAATCCGAAGTTGTCGTGACGACAACCTCATTGGGCGAAGACATTTGATTGGGCATAAAGGTTCCTTCTGTTGCGCCACGCGGGCGCGGGTTATGTGGTTAGCGGATCAGTGTGCCATTCTCATCCCACCGCTTAATTTTGGGCGCAACTTTCTTTTTGGCGAGTTGGAGTTGATAAACGTAAGCGAGTTCTTGCTCCGGCGTGACGCCATTCGGCGATGCATCTGCGAGTGACTCAAAGCGATATTGTTCTGGGATATGGGCGTTAACCTTTTCGGCGTATGTAAGGTCAACCGGGATACGCGCATCGGCGGCTTTCCACGCCAGCGCCCGCGCAATTACCGTGTCATCCCATCCGCCTTCCGGTGCGCCATATTTCGTATTGCCCGCTTCTGTGCGCGTCGCTTCGTAGGCAATCAGTTCGTGGCGCGCAATCGGATCAGGCAGCCATTGCATGTGCGACCGCTCAAAGCACAACGCCAGCGATTGAATCAACTTCGGCTTTGATTTCGCCGTCGTTTCAAAGCCGCGTACCGCGCACCCTTGCGGTAAGTGTTCGTGTAACGCTTCCAAGTTGGGCGAACCGATGGAGTTGGATTCAATCAGCGCGTGTTTAACTGACCAGTGATTCATTAGCGACAAAAGCCGCTCCCGCTGAAACGCCCAGCCAATCTGGTTAAAGCGGTCAAGCGCCACTTCGCACTGGCAATTACAGCAGACAACAGAAATGGCCGTAAAGTCGTGCAACCGCGCCCAATCTACGCCCGCGACGATAACGTGATTCCGATGCGCAATTGGCATTGATGGAACCGCCGTCAGGCAATTGTCCACATTGCGGAACACTGCGCCGTCACCGCTGAGAAACTCTGCCAGATATTCTTGCCGGAATACCATTTCCGGCAGTTCAATGCGCGCCGCATCAATTTCCGCTGGCGGCAGAAACGGATTGACAGAGGAGGGGAGTTGCCAGCTTTTCCATTGCGGAAACATTTCCGGCGTCTGGCCGCGCTGAAACAGGTCGTAAAAGTAGTTCAGCCCCTTCGGCGTTGAAAGAAACCACGCATCACCCTCCATATCTGTAAGCGTAGGGCGTATGCTTTCTTCCCACGAGCTTTTGAGTTTGGCGACCATCGCCGCCTCATCTACAATCGCCCTCTTGTATTTTCGACCACGGCCCGCATCCTCGTTTTCAAGCGTCCATACCTCAACCAGTCCGCCGTTTGGAAGTTCAATCCGCCGCTCGGTAGCGTTTACCTTTGTTGCAATTGCGCCCACCGGTCGCAGCAAATCGCGCCAGACTTCCAGCACGTATTTGTAGGACGGCGCGAACCATCCTACGGGATCGCCTTCAAGCGCGGCTTCAAGAGCCAAATGTACGCCCAAGAAGGTCTTACCCGCGCGACGCCCGATATCCAGCACGTTGAAGCGCCGCCCGTCGCGTTTGATTTCGCGTTGCTTTGGATACAGCGGCGGCAGTTCTACGCGGATCGGCGGACTCTTTTGCCGCGCCCGCATCCGCATTGCCTCAACTTCAATGTCAAAATCTGTCACATTAAATATTGCAGCGCCTTACCGTCAGATGCGAGGCGGATTGCTTCACGAATTGCCGTCTCATCCCAATCAGGCCGCTCTTCGCGCAGCCGTTGCACCTGTGCCAGCCAAAATTGCCGGTCGTTTTCAACGTCGGCCTCATTCTTCTTGTCTTGCTGGAATAGCCCCTGCAGCTTGGCAACCATTTCCAACTGCGCGCGAATTTCCCGCGTCGCCTCAATAATCAGCTTCCGTGCATCCTCAACGCCGCGTGCCGTGGACGTTACCTCAACCGTCTCATAGCCCTCAACGTGCGCAATTAGTTCCCGCAACGTTGACCGCTTGCGAATCGGCTTGCCCGTTTCGTCACGGTCGCGCAAGTCGCGCCAAATGATCATTACCTCGTCATCGTGCGCGTCCAGCGTGAACCTTGTCGGGTCATCGGGATCAATCAGCCGCGCTTCGCACGCCTGGCTGAGCCGCTCCATCCGCGCCAGAATCTTGCCGAGCGCATTCCACACGTCAACGCCTTGCTTTTCAGTCGCCACAAGCCCGGCTTGTGGAATACAGTCTGACCGATGCCGCCCCAACGTGGAGAAGCTTAACTTGAACGCCTCGCCAACAGACCGCACGGAGATTCCGCGCAAGAGTTGCTCGTTGATCTGCTCCGCATCCTTGTGCGTACAAATTACACACCGGAGGCGCTTTTTAATAACCGCTTCGCTCATACTGGTTACAACATGTCATACTCGCAAACAATAATCGCGCTCGACCTCTTGGCGGATTTGCTCCGACGTCAACGATGGCCCGCGCGTGTCGTAAATCGCTATCCGCTCAATCTGTTGGCAGTTCAAGCGAATGAAAAACATCTCGCCCGTGCGCAAGTCCAACAGGCGAATGTCCCCATTCTCTACCCACGCAGCCATGCCCGCGCGCGGTTGCGCTGTTCGCCCGTGAATCACCACAAGCAGCCCGCGCTGCACAAAGTCGTGCCACCACGCCCCCGCGATACGGTGTACTTCTTTGTCTCGAAGAATTTTGATTAGGTACGGTTTACTTCGGCGTGTTGGCATAAAAACAAAAAGCGCAGCGAATCACCGATTGATGATGCGCTGCGCTCTACCTGCACCTGATGGCGTTCAGGGAGCAGCAAAGGAGTCTTGCTTAGAAATGTCTCGCGTGAGACGCGCTGATAATACTACAACTTACAACGGGCGCAACTGAAAACCGGGGCGTTCACCTTTTCTCGGCGCTTGCCGTGCATCCCGGAACGCCCCGCCTTGACGGCCCGGCCCCCAACCGGCGTATAGCCACCTGTGCCCCGCACTTCTCCCTTTCAAGTTCGGAGATGGCTATACCCGCCGTCAATTCTCCAACCTCCGCAGCGTGCCAATGAAGCCCGATCCATCAGGGAGGGGATTGGCCCGCGCTTGCACCTTGATCCCGCCGCGTGTTTTGTAGGTTTCCTCGAACGGTCGCCACTCGCGCACGGCGCTTTTCCATTCTTCCTGCACGCGCGACCGGTCTTCCTGATGCACCGCCGAGGCCCATCCGTTGCCCAGCACGCGCGGCCCGTCAATGTTCAGCAAGTCAGCCAACGCAGGCGATGCCCAAATGCACGCCCCGTCCGCCGATGATTGCCACATTGCGACGCCAGTCTGTGAAACCATCTCTTGCTGCACAACCCGGCTATGCGCAAGCTCAGTCTCAACCCGCCGCAGCGAGTCGGGAATTGATGCGCCACCGTTTGGTTGTACCTGCTTGCGAATCATCTCGACTGTCGCTGCAATCTCTTGCAGTAACCGCCGATCCGCTTCGCTCGCACCAACGATTCCGGGGAGTTGAAGCATCAATCTATACGCTTCCATAAACCTTCGATACCAAGGTCGAAGCCTACGCCAGAGCAGGGCAATAACGCCACTGGCTGCCGCGCCCATCCCTGACACCGTTCCCCAATGCTGTAGCAGCCAAGCCCATAAACGCATTATCAACCTTATGAGGCACCATAGGGTTAAAGGTTCCCGCGCGATTCCTCACCGTCCAGATGATTGCTCAACCAAAGAACGCCCGCGCGGGAAAGTGATTACTTAAAAAGCACTGCGCGCACGGCGCAATCTTTCGATTCCAGCAATTTGCGCAATGCCATATCGCGCTCCGCGTTGCGTGGAATCGCTTGCGTGATTAGCTTCGCCATCTCGCCAAACGGCTTGCTGACTTCTTGCAAGTGCGGCGGTAGGTGTTCATACGCAAAGAATTGAAGAATCTCGTTAGATTGAATATCCATAAAGTGATTACCATTCCGCCAATCTGCGCGCGTTGCTAATGTGGATCGCCCCACTGCGCGCCTTGCCATCAAACCAGTTATCCGCCGCCGTCCGTCCGGCGCTGTTGAGGGTTGTGATCTGCGCGGTAATTTCGCTCAGTTTCACAATGGCCAGGTTTGCCCAGCCAATTGCCGAGCCGGAAGACTTGATCGCCTCGTATTTCACGCGCAGTTCGTTGATGTTCGCTTCTGCTTGTGCCGCATCCTGTTTGGCTTGCGCCGCTTTCATTGGTTGCTGGCCAGAAACGCTGGCATTTTGGAAGGCTTCCAGCAGGTTAATGATTGAAAGTGCCGCCGTTGTCGCGTCCGCAAAGTATTCTTTGGCTTTTGCGTCCTTAAATACAATCGCGCCGCTGTCTACCGCTGAGATAACCAGCTTGATTGCACCGCGTGCTTTGTCCCATTGCGTGACACCAAAGCCGGTTTGCAAGGAAACGCCGATTTCGTCAATCGCAATCAACGCCTGATCCAAGCTTTGGATGGCTTTCTTGCCGCCGTCACCGTTCACGACTGCGTTATCGTGCAAAATCGCCACAATGTCAGCAATTCCGCCCGTTGCAAACACGGCAGACGCCCAATATCCAGCTTTTCGCGCTGCGGGATCAGGGTTTCGCTTGCAGGCCCCCAGCAAAAGGCTTGCGCTGATACAAAAAACGCCCGCCAAGCGAGCAAAACGTGTCATTCTCATTGATCCCCCTTCTTTCCGGCGTCTTTTGCGAACAATCCCAGCAGAAACAGGCCAAATGCGGTCACATAGCCGCTCAGCCGGTCTTGCAGTCCTGGCGAAAGTGTCACGCCCAAGTCACTGAGAAAGGAAGTGATGAGCGCAATGACGCCGATAGAGGTCGTTTTCCAGTTCGTGACCAGCAGGTCGTAGAGTTTACTCAGGAAGTCGGTCATATGTCCTCGTGGATGGGCCATCGCGCGATAGCGATAGCAGTCAGGGTTTCCGCAATGGCAAGAGTGTGCCATAAAAAGACAAAGTGTAAAAATTTCACAATTGAGGCACGGGCGAACGGTAGGACAGGATTTTGCAAATGTCAAGTGGAAAAACGAAAAGGGCGCGCAAGCGAAACGCGCCCCTCTCTGCGGACATCTCAGCCAATGGAGTAGTAAGGGAAGTGTAGCGGCAGGTTGAGAGGATGTCAACGGCTATGGTTTCGCCGCGTCCGATAATGTGTATTATGTGCTTCCATCCCAATTGCTTCCATGTCAAGTGTTGGTTTCATTCTTTTTGTCTGTAACTCTATGTTTTTGATTCATTCTTGTTTCATTCAATTCTGATGCTTTGATTCGTTCACATCTCATGTAACTCGTTTAATGTGACTCGTTCTCCACGTATGCAATTCGCTTTGCTTGACTCACTCCACCAACGGCCAGTTCGGCGGCGCTTCATAGTCTACGTGCCCGCCGTGTTCAATGATCCACGGTTTTTCCGGCGCGTATCCATAATGCGTCTCATACAAGACGTGATGGAAGTGCGCCAGGAGCATCTTGGCCGCAATCCGCCGCGCCATCGCGTGCAGTTGCGCTTGTGGCAGCTTGCCCTTGCTCAG
>Ga0268298_10003207_pt1 | contig 16932 bp, 11 predicted proteins | sample WWTPWeurt_MetaG_FD_194462 | JGI IMG/M metagenome (GOLD analysis project Ga0268298, IMG submission 194462) | Activated sludge microbial communities from WWTP in Nijmegen, Gelderland, Netherland - WWTP Weurt | ecosystem: Engineered > WWTP > Aerobic digester > Activated sludge | place... | reverse complement strand
TTCGGTGTGGTTGCGTCAAGTAGATCTTGATTAAAAACTCTCAAACAAAATCACTGTGCATGACTTCCTATCACTATTCAACTGTTAAGGTCCGTTCACTGAGCGGGCAGGATTTTACCACTGGCCCCAAAGCCTGTCAAGGCTTTTCGAGAGACTATTTTGCCGATGTCTTTCGGCATCGGCACTCCTGTTGGGAACCCGTTAGATTCCTGACGCAAGGACGTCTCTCTTCTTCAGTTTTTATTGATCTGCCGTTTGTTTGGGCGAGATCGGCTGTGTTCTAAACAGCTTGCCAATTATACGCCTTTCATGGCGGGTGTCAAGGGTTAAAAGGGGGCAATTTATGGATCACTTTAAGGCAGTACCCGGTTACAAACACGAACAATCTGGCGACCAATGAACACGAAATATTACGGCGCAATATTTTCAAGTTTAAACTGCGCCATGACACCATAACCGCTGTCGGGGTAGGCCTGCCAGAGTTGCCAGTATACTTTGGCTGCATTGGCTTTGTCGCCAGTCAATTCATAGGCTAACCCAAGCAAGTAGTAGGCGTGTGGAATTCTCTTCTCGTCTGGCGCGGCCAATAAGGTTTGGAGCAGGGCTATGGCGTCCCCTGACCTGTTTTGCTCAAAGATCAATGCCTCGACCGTTTCAAAGGAGCTTTTGGCAGTTTCAGTTAGTACGAGGGTTTCGATTACAGGATCCCAACGGTATATCTCCCACTCCCGATCAACTGTCCAAACGCTCTGATCTGCCTTTATGTACGCTTTGATTTCAAAAGGAGATTGAAGAGAGTGCATCTCAAAACGCCCGACCAATTCGCGCCGCAGAAGTTGCTCGATATGGCTCTGACCGGCCACCTCAATCACCCGCCAGGCATATAAAAACTCGCCTGACTGCATGATAACGACCGGCTGGTTTTGACCAGGCACGGTGACGCTTTCCAGGTGAAAAACACCATACGCCGACCGGGAGCTCGGTAAGTTATAAGAGCCGGGCGCCTCAACCGGCAGCGCGGTCAGGCCTGTTTCAGAGCCAAGCAGCACCCACAGGTCAGTTCCTGCCCGGCTGCCCGGCGCGTCCAGCAGTGCAACCCAATCGGAACGGCCGTCGCCATTCAGATCCAGGCGGGCTGAATGGATCACAGTCACCCCGGATGCGCGCAGCACGGTTATGGCATCTTTGGCCTGGTCCAGACTCAACCGGCTGACCAGCAGCTTAAACGCGCCGCGCAAACTGCAAAGCGGAATATCCGAGTAGCCTGGTGAATAGCCCCACTGCTTTAGATAATGCTCCTGGGATATGGCGCCCGCACTGTCTCGATAGGAGGCAACTGCGTTTTCCATCACAGTCAGCGCTGCCTGACAGCTTTTGTAAACATCACCGTCGTCGGCATAGTTTTTCAGAAAGCCCTGTGCGGCTGAAGTAACCGCCGACACCTGAGGGTTAGTGGGCGAGATAACCAACGAATGGAGAATATCTTTCGCCTGATCAGGCCGGGACAGCAGCGCCTTAGTAAAGCCGAGTTGGAAGCGAAGATAATCTGAAAGGGGACCGACCGAAAACCCTGGCTCAGCAGCCGGTTGTAACAAAGATTCTATCTCTTGAACCTGGCCGGTTTCCAACGCCAGATTCAACCATTCGACACTCAATGCCCCTTCTGGTTTCAGGGCTTGCGCCTGGGTGGGCATTTGGACGCTGGATCCAACAGCTTGATACCAGGTCCCATCCCAAACAAGCCTTGTAATCATTTTCATAAAAAGCGGGGCTTTATAAACTTCGATCGTTGCCACATTATTTTCATCCAGGGGACCAAATCTCCAACCTGAAAATTCACTGCCCATTTTGATTTGACCTCGCGCCAGGTCAACAAAGCGGCCATCACGCCACTGCAAAATCAGCGCTTTCTCCGGCCCACAAGAACAGTTACAATAATCCACATTGACGATCACTTCTGGCAAGCCATCCTGGGTGCGATCTGTGAACTTTTCGAGAGCTAAGCCGCCGCCTGAGAAATCCCACCCACTGTATATAGGCGTGATGTGGAAATAGCCTTGCGCATCCTGTTGAAGCGCAAAAAGAAAACCATCCAGGCTGACCTCTTCTGTGTGCAGCTGCAAAACATACGCTGATCGTCCATCGCCAAATAGATTGGGCACATTGATGACATCGGGCCATTCAGTATTTCGAGAATCGGAAATCAGATGGATAGGATGTGTCGAGAACCCAACAACGGCAGTGTGTTGTTCAAATCTTCAGGGTCATAACGCCCATCATTAAGACCCTGTTCGAGGTCACTGACGATCCAGGCATCCGAATCTGGGTTGCTGGCAATCGCGTTGGAGAGCGCCAGGCGCCAGAGAATCTGGCTGCGGTTAGGCGAATTGGGAAAACGCAAAAGAGCTTCCAGTGCTGCCTGCCTGATGTAGGGTTGGGCGGAATAAAAACTGTAGCGCGATTCACAAACAGATACAACATCCGCCGCGCGAGCGTACTCGTTCATCAGTTGGATCAATTGCACGGCATCCGGCTCGCTCCAGTCTTTCAGCCGGTAGTCTGGCAGAGCAGCCGCAGGGGTGGCAATTGGGGTTGGATATTCACTCTGGTATTGAAAAGCCTCTGAAAGGAAAGGAAAAGCGGGGGTTATCAATGGCATGGGGGTTCCAGTGCCGGGAGCGGGAGCAAAGCGGGCAGTAGGTGTTGGTGTAGGCGAAGCGGCAAAAGCGACGCCCTCAAGGTTTAAGCCCAGAATGGCAACCTGCTGAGTCAAAATACCACTCAGATTAACCTGCGCCAGGGCCAACCTCCCGTCAGGACTGAAAGATAGCATTGCGGCCGGGTCTGATAAACCTTTATATTCCAGCAGCAAAGCCCCGCTGCTCACATCCCAAAAACGCAAGCGTTTATAACCAGGCCCGCCAGCCGTGACCAAAATGCTCGCATCTGAATTGAGCGCCAGGATAGGATGCGAACCCGTTTCCAGGAAAGACTGGAATACCTTCAGGGTGTCCGCTTCGATCACAAGCGCCCCCTGCCCATTGGCAATGGCCAAAAATCTCCCGTCCTGGCTGAAAGCAGCGCCCGTTGTATCGGGATACTCGGTGATCTTTTGTTTTGACTCCACATCCCATAACACCGCCCGATCATCAACAAGGGTTACCAATAAGCCTCCAGCAGGATTAAAGGCGAACATATCGATGATTCCCTCGACTTGCTGAAAGATTAAACACTGCCGCGTTTTGAGGTTAAATATATTCAATACTGTTGTATCCTGACCGCCGTCAGTGAAATTGTAATGAATATCTTTTATCAGCAGATAAGTTCCATCCGGACTGAAGCGGATAGAGCTGCCCTGGCTGCAAGCCAAATTTGTAAAACGTTCGAGCGATTTGCCAGTTCGGGAATCGAGCAATTCAAGCTGTTGGCCGTTGATCAGCGCAATGATGCCCTGCTCGGAGTTAGCATCCAAATCCCAGACCTGATTGATTTCCACCGACCAAAGCTCTGCAAATGAACGCATATCGATGGCCCATAACAGGTCTTTTGGTTGAAGGAGTAAATTCTCGCTGTAAATCGATGAGGCCGTTACCAGCAGCGAGCCGTCAGCCGCCCAGGTTTTTCCGTGATCAATGCCCTCCTGCCATTCGGCCACAATGTTCACCTGACTGATATTTTCAGGCGCAATGACTGGACGTTGCGGAATGGGTGTAAAGGTTGGAATTTGGGTTGGCGTAGGCGATAACGTAGCGCTCAATGGAGGAGCGGATGGCGAGACGGTGGCAGGTAATGTAAGCGTTGCAGGTGCAGATGGGGAGGCAGCAGAGGATAATATAAGTGCCTCAGTGGGATTGAGCGCTTTTCCACCACATGCCGTCAAAGCGAGCACCGTCAGGCAGATTACTCCCACCATAATTCTTCGAGCAGAAACAGTTTTCATCTTCAAATTGTAACACCCAGAGAGTTAAAAACCAAAAACCCCTGGCTCATGAGAGCACAGGGGTATGGTTTAAAAAGAAAAAGTCTCTTGGCAATGACCTACTCTCCCAGGGGGTCGCCCCCCAAGTACCATCAGCGCTAGCAGGCTTAACTTCCGGGTTCGGAATGTTACCGGGTGTACCCCTGCCGCTCCAATCACCAAGAGACTAATTTCAAATGTTAATCACCAAATAGTGACGCCGTTATGATTTCTCTTCGAAAATTTCTTTCCCGTGACAAGTCCCGAGTTCCCCGTACCACATGAGTAAGCCCTCGACCATTAGTACAGCTTAGCTGAACGTATTGCTACGCTTACACTCGCTGCCTATCAAGCAGGTGGTCTACCTGCGGTCTTACTCCCTTACGGGATGAGGAACCTAATCTTGAGGCGAGTTTCCCACTTAGATGCTTTCAGCGGTTATCTCTGCCAGACGTTGGCTACCCAGCAATGCCCTTGGCAGGACAACTGGCACACCAGAGGTCTGTCCACCCCGGTCCTCTCGTACTAGGGGCAGATCCTCGCAAGTTCCTTGCGCCCACAGTGGATAGAGACCGACCTGTCTCACGACGGTCTGAACCCAGCTCGCGTATCGCTTTAATGGGCGAACAGCCCAACCCTTGGGACCTTATCCAGCCCCAGGATGCGATGAGCCGACATCGAGGTGCCGAGCGAAGCCGTCGATATGAACTCTTGGGCTTCACCAGCCTGTTATCCCCGGGGTAGCTTTTGTCCGGTAAGCCACGGCCCTTCCACTCGGTACCGTGGGATCACTAAGCCCGACTTTCGTCTCTGCTCGACGCGTTGGTCTTGCAGTCAAGCTCCCTTGTGCCTTTACACTCTATGGCTGGTTTCCATTCAGCCTGAGGGAACCTTTGGGCGCCTCCGTTACTTTTTAGGAGGCGACCGCCCCAGTCAAACTGCCCACCTGGCACGGTCCCTCACCCGGTTTACGGAATGAGGTTAGGGTCTAAATATAATCAGGGTGGTATTTCACTGTTGGCTCCACCGACGCTGACGCGCCAGCTTCCCAGCCTCCCACCTATACTACACAGATCATATCCAAACTCAATGCCAGGATGCAGTAAAGCTCCACGGGGTCTTTTTGTCCTACTGCGGGTAACGTGCATCTTCACACGTATTTCAATTTCACCGGGTCTATCGTTGAGACACTGTTCAAGTTGTTACACCGTTCGTGCGGGTCGGAACTTACCCGACAAGGAATTTCGCTACCTTAGGACCGTTATAGTTACGGCCGCCGTTCACTGGGGCTTCAGTTCAAAGCTTCGCTTGCGCTAACCTCTCCCTTTAACCTTCCAGCACTGGGCAGGTGTCAGCCCCTATACATCGCCTTGCGGCTTTGCAGAGACCTGTGGTTTTGTTAACCAGTCACTTGAACCATTTCACTGCGACCCACCTTGCGGTGGGCACCCCTTATCCCTAAGTTACGGGGCTAAATTGCCTAGTTCCTTAACGATAGTTCTCCCGTTCGCCTTGGTATATTCTACCCATCTACCAGTGTCGGTTTGCGGTACGAGTACCTGAACTTCATCGCTTAGAAGATTTTCTCGGCAGCCGGGGTTAAACACTTCAGCCTTGCGGCTCGCATTCGCGTATCAGCTCAACCTGCGGATTTTCCTACAGGTCTCAACGCTTGTCCGCTTACACCTCCACTACCAATCGGAGGCTGCTCTACCCTACTGCGTCCCTTCATCGCTCCATCCAGGTAGTTCCGGAATATTAACCGGATATCCATCACTTACGCTTTTCAGCCTCAGCTAAGGATCGACTAACCCGACGCGGACTGACCTGGCGTCGGAAACCTCAGATTTACGGCGAACATGGTTTTCACATGTTTTACGCTACTCATGCCTGCATTCTCACTTCTGTCCGCTCCAGCCGTCTTTCCAGTCGACCTTCACCGCTGACAGAACGCTCCCCTACCGCTCCAGCTTTCGCTGAAGCCCATGGCTTCGGTGCCAAGCTTAGCCCCGTTAAATTTTCCGCGCAGGACCACTTGACCAGTGAGCTATTACGCACTCTTTAAAGGATGGCTGCTTCTAAGCAAACCTCCTGGTTGTCAAAGTAGTCCCACATCGTTTCCCACTTAGCTTGGACTTTAGGACCTTAGCGGATGGTCTGGGCTCTTTCCCTTTTGACCCCGAAACTCAGCTCCCGGAGTCCGACTGCTATGCTCTAGAGTAACGGCATTCGGAGTTTGGTTGGGTTCGGTAAGCAGTAAGCCCCCTAGCCCATCCAGTGCTCTACCTCCGTTACTGAACGCATAACGCTAGCCCTAAAGCTATTTCGGGGAGAACAAGCTATCTCCTAGTTCGTTTGGCATATCACCCCTACCCACAGCTCATCTTCTAATTTTGTAATATTAGTAAGTTCGGGCTTCCACGGGTTTTTAGACCCGCTTCACCCTGGCCATGGGTAGCTCACCAGGTTTCGTGTCTAATCCCAGCGACTATACGCCCTATTCAGGCTCGCTTTCGCTACGGCTTCGGGTGTCACTCCCTTAACCTTGCCACTGAGATTAACTCGCAGGCTCATTCTCCAAGAGGCACGCCGTCAGGCCTAGTGGCGCGCATCCGGCTTTCACCGGCGCACAGCCCACCATTAGCCCTCCGACTGCTTGTAAGCTTACGGTTTCAGGTTCTATTTCACTCCCCTCATCGGGGTACTTTTCACCTTTCCCTCGCGGTACTTGTTCACTATCGGTCGTCAATTGTATTTAGCCTTGGGAAGTGGACTCCCCAGATTCCCGCCGGATTAGCGTGCCCGGCAGTACTCAGGTACCAGTCGGAAGTCAATCTGCTTTCGCTTACGGGACTATCACCCTCTTTGGTAGGCTTTCCCACACCTTTCTGCTAGCAGACTGATTTGTAACTTCCATATGACTGGCCCTACAACCCTCAAGAAGCAAGCTTCTTAAGTTTAGGCTGATCCCCGTTCGCTCGCCACTACTAGGGGAATGATTTCTTTTCCTCAGGGTACTTAGATGTTTCAGTTCTCCTGGTTCCCTCCAACCGGTCTATATATTCAACCGGCGGTACTGATGGATCGCATCAGTGGGTTTCCCCATTCGGAAATTCCCGGATCAAAGCCTGTACACGGCTCCCCGAGACTTATCGCAGTGTCCCACGTCCTTCATCGGCAAATTGACGCCATAGGCATCCACCGTAAGCCCTTAATAACTTACTCATGTGATGCGGAGAAGTCGAAACTTCTCACGTTACTTGTCATTTTCTAAAAAAAATCTGTCGTCACTATTCAGTTTGTAATGTGCTGCCAGTCTTGCGACCAGCCGAGCTTTCGCTCTTTCAGCGTTATCCGCTGACCAACGTCTCCAACCGCTGTTGGAAACACTCATCATCAGACAACTATTTTAGCCCTGGTGGAGATGACGGGACTCGAACCCGTGGCATCCGCCTTGCAAAGGCGGCGCTCTCCCAACTGAGCTACATCCCCTTTACCACGATCAGGGTTGTGGGCTTGACAGGACTCGAACCTGTGACCCCTGCGTTATCAGCACAGTGCTCTAACCAGCTGAGCTACAAGCCCTTTTCAATGTGCCAGCCTCAACAGCTGAATAGTGACAGGAAATCAAGTTCATGACGTTCTGAGAGACCCACATCCGCTTGTGGGATTTTATAACAAACTCCGGAGTAGAGCGAAAACACCTAAGCGTTCTGCTCAATTCTCCTAGAAAGGAGGTGATCCAGGCGCACCTTCCGGTACTCCTACCTTGTTACGACTTCGTCCCAGTCACCAGTCCCACCTTCGACAGCTCCCTCCCTTGCGGGTTAGGATACCGGCTTCAGGTGTTACCAGCTCCCATGACGTGACGGGCGGTGTGTACAAGGCCCGGGAACGTATTCAACGCAGTATAGCTGTCCTGCGTTTACTAGCAACTCCGACTTCATGCAGGCGAGTTGCAGCCTGCAATCTGAACTGAGGCAAGTTTTGAGGATTGGCTCCACCTCGCGGCTTTGCGACCCATTGTACTTGCCATTGTAGCGTGTGTGTAGCCCCGGGCATAAAGGCCATGCTGACTTGACGTCATCCCCACCTTCCTCCGGCTTGATACCAGCGGTCCCGTATGACACTTATAACATACGGCGAGGGTTGCGCTCGTTACCGGACTTAACCGGACACCTCACGGCACGAGCTGACGACAGCCATGCAGCACCTGTAAAGGCTCCCCGAAGGGTCGGTCGCATCTCTGCTTCCTACCACCTATATGTCAAACCCGGGTAAGGTTCTTCGCGTAGCAACGAATTAAACCACACGCTCCGCTGCTTGTGCGGGCCCCCGTCAATTCCTTTGAGTTTTAACCTTGCGGCCGTAGTCCCCAGGCGGTAGACTTATCGCGTTAGCTTCGGCACCGATGGCTTTTACCCCACCGACGCCCAGTCTACATCGTTTACGGCTAGGACTACTGGGGTTTCTAATCCCATTCGCTCCCCTAGCTTTCGCGTCTTAGCGTCAGAAATGGTCCAGAAGGCCGCCTTCGCCACTGGTATTCCTCCCGATATCTACGCATTTCACTACTACACCGGGAATTCTACCTTCCTCTACCATCCTCAAGTCTGACAGTCTTGAACGGCCTCTCCCAGTTGAGCCGGGAGCTTTCACATCCAACTTATCAAACCGCCTGCACGCGCTTTACGCCCAGTAAATTCGGATAACGCTCGATTCCTACGTGTTACCGCGGCTGCTGGCACGTAGTTAGCCGAATCTTATTCCGGGGATACTGTCCTTCCTCATCTCCCCGAAAAGAGTTTTACGACCCGAAGGCCTTCATCACTCACGCGGCGTTGCTGCATCAGGCTTTCGCCCATTGTGCAATATTCCCTACTGCTGCCACCCGTAGGTGTCTGGCCCGTGTTTCAGTGCCAGTGTGGGGGGCCACCCTCTCAGGCCCCCTACCCGTCGTAGCCTTGGTAGGCCATTACCCTACCAACTAGCTGATGGGACGCAGGCCCCTCCCAAAGCGGATTGCTCCTTTCGATGTAAGACTCTAACTCTTACAACCACATTTGGTATTAGCAGTCCTTTCGAACTGTTATCCCTCTCTTTGGGGCAGGTCACCAACGCGTTACTCACCCATTCGCCACTAAAGGCAATATTGCTACTGCCTTCCGTTCGACTTGCATGTATTAGGCACGCCGCCAGCGTTTATCCTGAGCCAGGATCAAACTCTCCGCAAAAATTTTACACACCTTTCGGTGTGGTTGCGTCAAGTAGATCTTGATTAAAAACTCTCAAACAAAATCACTGTGCATGACTTCCTATCACTATTCAACTGTTAAGGTCCGTTCACTGAGCGGGCAGGATTTTACCACTGGCCCAAAGCCTGTCAAGGCTTTTCGAGAGACTATTTTGCCGATGTCTTTCGGCATCGGCACTCCTATTGGAAACCCGTTAGATTCCCGACGCAGGGGCGTCTCTCTTCTTCAGTTTTTATTGATCTGCCGTTTGTTCGGGCGAGATCGGCTGTGTTCTAAACAGCTTGTCAATTATACGCCTTTCATGCCTGGCGTCAAGGGTTAAAAGGGGGCAATTTGCGGCTTATTTTCAAGTTTAGCGACCAATTTACCTTAAGCTTTTCTGCATTTTTGCTTTCTGGCAGTTTTCTTTAAGGTTTCTCTGGCCGGCTTCCCCTTCTACCCGCCCATGTCCTGTCGCCCCAGCAGCGCCCTCAACAGTGTTCCCTGGTCTGCGTACTCCAAATCCCCGCCCACCGGCAGTCCGCGCGCCAGGCGGGTCATCTTCACGCCGCTGTTGGACATCTGGCGCTGCAGGTACATTGCCGTGGCGTCCCCCTCCATACTCGGGTTGGTCGCCAGGATCATCTCGCTGATTCCACCGGCCCGGACGCGTTCCAACAGCTCTCGGATAGTCAGATCTTCGGGACCAATTCCTTCAATCGGGGAAAGCGCCCCACGCAGAACATGGTACCGGCCCTGGTATGCACCGATCCGTTCAATTGCGATCACGTCCAGCGGTTCTTCAACCACACACACCACCTGGGCATCCCGGTCGGCACTGGTGCAAATTTCGCACTCGGCCCGCCCGGCAGCGGTGATATTAAAGCAGGTCTGGCAGTAGGCGATGCCTGATCGCAGTTCCGTAAGCGCTGCGACCAGGTCCTCTGGTAAGTCATCGGTTGAATTAAGTAAGAAAAACGTCAGGCGTGAGGCGCTCTTGGGACCAATACCTGGCAGACGCGCCAGAGCATTGATCATATTCTGAATTGGCGCCGGTAAGATCATTGTAACTAGAAGGGCAGCCCGCTGGAAAGTGGACCAAGCCGGTCGGCTGCCATGCTGCGCGATGCGTCCAATGCGCCGTTAAAGGCGGCCAGGATCAAATCCTGGAGCATTTCCACATCACCGTCTTTTAGCACTTCCGGGTCAATGCTGATCGACTCGCAGCGCTGATCCCCGGTAACCACAACTTTGACCGCGCCGCCCCCGGCAGAATAGGTCACGGTTTCTTTGGCCAGTTGGTCCTGTGCCTGCTGAAGCTGTTCTTGCAGTTTCTGCAGTTGGCCCATCATGCCCATCGGATTTTGATTATTCTTTGGTTTGAAACCTTTCGCCATAAAAACCTCCAAAAATTACCCACACTAAGGGTCTAATGAATATCGACAATTTCCCCGCCCAGGTCACGCAGGGCTGAGGCCACCATGCCATCACTGTCCACCCCGGGCGGCGGCGCAGAACGTTTACCGGAGACGGTGACTGAGCGCACCTGGATCTCACGGCCAAAAACCTCTTTCAATACCCCGGCAACAATCTGCAAGGTTGCCGGGACTTCAAGCTTAAATTTGAGCAGATCCGTGGAAAACGCCAGGGTCAAGATATCATCCTTGAGCGAACGCGACTTGACCGAATTAATCAGAGCGTACACCTGGACATTTTGCTGCCGGGTCAGCTCTAAAATCCGGCGCCAGTTTTGGTCCAGCATCCGGTTCTCCGAAGGGTCAGACTGTGCCTCCGGCTCTGGCTCCGGCGCTGATGCAGCTTGAGGGGGAGGCGCCTGGCGGGACTGGGCAGGCGTACCGGCGGATGCGGCAGGCGCGTTGGCCGGGCCGGGCCGGGCCTGCGCCGGATGGACCGGGGCGCGCTGCACGGCAGCGTGCGGCCGGGCCGCCTCGGCGGCTGGCGGGGAGATGGCATCCATAAACGCCATTTCCAGTGGCAGACCGGGCATCCAGTTCGATTTACTGTCCACAGCCTGGCTGAACACCTTGATCAGGCGCAGCAAGTCGGCAATCGCAAAGGCCTGGGAATGCTGCGCCATCTGCAAGCGCGCCTCGGGTGCGGCGTCAATCAGCTCAGGATTGCGGGCCTGGATCAAGAGCAGAATCCGGGCATAATCCACCACCTGGCGGGCCAACTGGCGCGGGTCGGTGCCGGCGTCCAGAGCTTCGGCAATCGCATCCAGCCCAGCCGCCGGATTATGCCCGACAAGCCCATCAAACAACGCCACCACAGAATGATTGGTGGCTGTCCCCAAAACGGCATGCGCCATTTCGAGGGTAATCGCTTTTCCGCTGGAGGCAAGCTGGTCAAGCAGCGAAATAGCGTCCCGCATCCCCCCGGCAGCCTGCCGGGCAACCAGCAGCAGGGCTTCCTCGCTAACGCTGATCTCCTCGGCCTGAACAATCCGTTTAAGGTAGCCAACAATATCATTCACCGGGATCCGGCGAAATTCATGCCGCTGGCAGCGCGAAAGGACCGTCGCCGGGATCTTGTGCGCTTCTGTCGTCGCCAAAATAAAGACCGCATGCGCTGGCGGCTCTTCCAGTGTTTTCAGCAGCGCATTGAACGCTGCCGTTGAAAGCATATGCACTTCGTCGATAATATAAACTTTATATTTTCCCTGGTTGGGGGAAAAGTTGATCTTGTCGCGCAGTTCGCGCACATCTTCAACACTGGTATTTGAAGCCGCGTCAATCTCAATCAGATCTAAAAAACGGCCCTGATTAACCGCCACACAGTGTTCGCACGTATCGCAAGGCCTTTCGGCCAGGTTGGTATCCAGGCAGTTCAGCGCTTTTGCCAGCAAACGCGCTGTGGTCGTCTTCCCCGTACCGCGCGAACCGGCAAACAAATAGGCATGAGCCATGCGGTTCGCTGCGACTGAATTCCGCAGCGGCTGCACCACATGCTCCTGACCAACCACATCTGCCCAGCGGTGGGGGCGCCATTTTCGATACAATGCCTGTGCCATAGCCTTGATTATACCAGTGTTGAGATTGAGCCGCAGATTTCAGAAAGAAGGGTCTAATCTCATTTCGGCAGGCGCTGCCGCACCAAACCTTAAGGATTTGTTAAAGTCTGGACTTAACACCTCAAGTCGATTATAGTCAGAATATGACATCCCAACCCGAACCTGGCATCCTGGTAACGGCCCGCCTGCTGGCGGTTCGAATGGAGCGTCTCTCTGCCGACTCACTTTGGGCGCGCCGCTCCAGTGGTCTGCGCGGCTCACTGCTGCGCAGTATTGAAGAGATCGATCTCACGCCGCCAGAAAAAAAGGATGATTTGCTCCCCGCCCTGGAAAAACTCAACCTGCGCGCCTTCGAAATTCTGACCCGGGCAGCGCAGGAAATTCGCCCACCCCGGCCAGAACTCAACTTGATCCGCCGCGAACCGAGGTAAACACCATGCCCATCACCCTGGAAGAAAGCTACATTCACACCAACCAAATTCGTCTGCACGTAGTTCAGGCCGGCCCGGTAGACGGCCCGCTTGTAATTCTGCTTCACGGGTTTCCAGAATTCTGGCGCGGCTGGCTTCAGCAAATCGAACCGCTGGCAGCCGCCGGTTACCGGGTGGTCGTCCCCGACCAGCGCGGCTATAACCTGAGCGACACCCCCAAAGAGGTTAAAGCTTACAGCCTGGAAGAACTGGGCAAAGATGTGATCGGCCTGCTGGACGCCCTCGGCCGCCAGGAATGCTTTCTGGCCGGGCACGATTGGGGCGCTGTAGTGGCCTGGTATGCAGCCCTGACCTACCCGGAACGGATCAAAAAACTGGCCATCCACAACGTGCCGCACCCGGTCGTGATGAGCCGCAACATCCGCAAAAACCCACGCCAGATGCTCAAAAGCTGGTACATCGGCTTCTTTCAGATCCCTGGCCTGGCCGATTGGCTCGTCAGCCAGAACGATTACAAGCGGGCGGCCGCTTCCCTCACCGGCAGCAGCCGCCGCGGCACATTCAACGCCGAAGATCTTGCCGAATATAAAAAGGCCTGGAAAAACTCCGGGGGCCTGACCGGTATGATCAACTGGTACCGGGCCCTGTTCCGCTATCCGCCCGCCCGCTTCAAGGATATCCGACTGCATATGCCAGTGCTGGTGCAGTGGGGCAAGCTCGATGCATTTCTAAGCCCCGAATTGGCCGAAGCCAGCATCCAGCTTTGCGATCAGGGCAAGCTGATCGTGTACGAAACTGCCAGCCACTGGGTGCAGCACGAAGAATCCGAAGCGGTCACAAAAGCCATGCTCGACTTTTTCGGTTTGCACTGATTCATTAGAAGCGCAGGTGTTGTGTCAAAGATGATTCTATGGTTTGTTTTGGGCGCAAAGCGCCCAAAACAAACCATAGATTGATTCTTGACAGACCAGTAAGCCCGATTGGAGGGGATCAGGCATTTGAAAAGCGGCAATCCCACTTTTCAAACGCCTGTGTTCTGTTAACATCTCACTAACTGAACCATTACAAGATATTAATCGGTTATCAGGTGTTTGAAAAATAGATTATCGAGTAATATTAATTAATGACTACCATTCTCGTTGTTGAAGATGATCTTTCCCTGCAAGAAACCCTTGCTTATAACCTCAAACGCCATGAATACACCGTTGAAACGGTGGGTGACGGGCGCTCGGCAATTGAAGCCGCCCGCCGGTTACATCCCAACCTGGATCTGATTCTGCTTGACTTGATGCTCCCCAAGGTGGACGGCTTTGAGGTCTGCAAAACCTTGCGCCAGGAAATGGATATCCCGATCATCATGCTCACCGCCCGCGCCGACGAGATCGACCGCGTGCTTGGGCTTGAAATTGGGGCGGACGATTACATAGCCAAGCCGTTCAGCATGCGTGAGCTGCTGGCGCGCGTCAAGGCCCACCTGCGCCGCGAACGATTAATCCGCGAAAAAATAGAGCAAGAACCAGCCGTGAAAACACACCAACTGCTAATTTATGGCAATCTTGTCATCGACCTCACCCGCTATGAGTTGTCGGTAGATGGCAAACCAGTCCAGCTAAAGCCAAAAGAACTGGAACTGCTGATATTTCTGGCGCGCCACCAGGGGCAGGCGCTGTCGCGCGAAGTTTTGCTGGAACGTGTCTGGAATTGGGAATACAGCGGCAACACCCGCACGGTGGATGTGCATATCCGCTGGCTGCGGGAAAAAATTGAAATAGACCCGGCAAATCCGCTCAGAATAATCACCGTGCGCGGCTCTGGGTACAGATTCGAAGGATAAAACGATGTTTCACTCCATTCGCTGGCGGATTGCGTTTCCTTATATTTTACTAATTCTGGTTGCAATGCTGGCGATTGGACTTTATCTCTCCAATTTTATCAAGCAAAGCTACCAAAGTGAGTTAGAAACCCAGCTCAGCACCCAGGCGAAAATGATCGGCGAAACTCTGGGAACAGCTCTGCTGCCCGGGCAAATCGATCCCCAGCAGTTGGATCTTGCGGCCCAAAAATGGAAACCGATCTTGAATGCCAGGGTAACCCTGATCACCCTGGATGGTGTGGTCATCGGCGAGTCGGATGAAGACCGCACTCAAATGAACAATCATTCTGACCGCCCGGAAATCATTCAGGCTCTGGCGGAAGGTCGGGGCAGCAGCGTCCGCTTTAGCCATACAGTTGGATATGACATGCTGTATACGGCGGTCTTATTCCCCACTCCCCAGGAGCCCGCTGCGATCATCCGCCTGGCGGTGCCGCTTGACCGGGTTGACGCCAATGTCCAGCGTCTGCAAAGCATCTTGCTAACCGCCACGCTGATCGTCATGCTCCTGACCATTGTGCTGGCAGCCTGGATCGCCGGGCGCACTACCCGCCCTGTGCAGCAGCTAACCCTTGCAATCCGCCAGATGACCGCCAGCGACCTATCCGAGCAGGCCTTCTCGCCTGCGGTTGACGAAGTCAGCCAGCTCACCCAGGCTTTCAACACCATGACCGTCCGCCTGAAAGACCAGTTCTCCGCCCTGGAAGCCGAGCGCGCCAAACTGGCCGCCGTTTTGGAGACAATGAGTGATGGCCTGATGATTGTTAACGACCAGGGGATGATCTTGCTGATTAACCCGGCGGCTGAAAAAATCTTCTCACTCAAAAATGGTGAGAGCATCGGGCAGCCCATCGCCAAGGCGCTCCGCCATCACCAGCCGTATGAGCTGTGGCAGCGCTGCCAGGAGAGCGGGCAGATCCAACAGGCCGCTTACGATCTCAATAAGCGCGTCTCTTTGCACACTACGGCCAGCCCCCTCGGCGAAGCTCTGCCCGGCAGCACCCTGCTGATGGTTCAGGATATCACCCGCCAGCGCCAGATCGAAGCCATGCGGAAAGATTTCATCAGCAATGTTTCACATGAACTGCGCACCCCGCTGGCCGCCCTCAAGGCGATCACCGAGACTTTGCAAGACGGCGCATTGGAAGACCCGCCTGCCGCCCGCCATTTTTTGGAGAGAATGGAAACTGAGGTCGACGCGCTCAGCCTGATGGTCACCGAGCTGTTGGAATTGTCGCGCATCGAATCCGGGCGTGTTCCGCTCGAAATCAAACCCACCCGCCCGATTGATATTATCGCTCCCGCCTATGAACGTTTGCGCCTGCAGGCCGAACGAGCCGGGTTGCAGCTCGATATTGATTGCAGCGAAACGCTCCCAACCGTCCTCGCAGACGGAATGCGCCTGCAGCAAGTCCTGGTGAACCTGATCCATAACGCCATTAAATTTACCCCCGCCGGCGGGCGTGTGCTGATCAAAGCCGAGGAAGCGAACAACAAAGTCCGCTTCCAGGTTCAAGATACCGGGATTGGGATTTCAGCCGAAGATTTACCGCGAATTTTTGAACGGTTTTACAAAGTCGACCGCGCCCGCTCCACCAGCGGCACAGGTTTAGGGCTGGCAATCGCCCGCCACATGATTGAAGCCCATCGCGGGCAAATTTGGGTCGAAAGCGAAATAAACAAGGGCAGCACCTTCTATTTCGCAATTCCACAAAATTGACCTTCAATCCCCCAGTTGTCAGACAGCATTGTTAACAAAATCATTACATTTTGTTGACCGAAAGTTTACCGTTTATTACCCTATCGTTAAAAGTCAGAGGGTATCCTTGTGATTGTATCAAAATATACAAACACAAGAGGTAAAAGAAATGAAACGTAACATCAATATTATTCTTGCTGCAGTGCTGGTCCTGGCATTCGTGCTGAGCGCCTGCAGCGGGGCGGCCACCACGGCAGCCCCCACCATGGCTCCGGCCGTGGAGCCCACCAAGGCCCCCGCTGTTGAGCCCACCAAAGCTCCCGCTGTGGAACCAACCAAAGCCGCTGTTGAGCCCGCCCCAACCGCTGTCGAGCCCACCGCAGCGCCGGACATGGGAGTGCAGCTGCCCGATATTGACCCCGCTTCAGTCAGCGGTGACATCATCGCCGCCGGTTCATCCACCGTCTATCCCCTGGCCGAACGCATGGCCGAGCGCTTCAAAGACGAAGGCTTCGCTGGCAACATCACCATCGACAGCATCGGTTCTGGCGCTGGTTTCGAGCGTTTTTGCAAGACCGGTGAAACCGATATCGCCAACGCATCCCGCAAGATCAAAGACAGCGAAGTTGAAAGCTGCACCGCCATCGGCCGCACCCCAGCTGAATTCCGGGTAGGCACCGATGCCCTGGCCATCGTCGTCAGCACG
>Ga0268298_10003206_pt1 | contig 16932 bp, 18 predicted proteins | sample WWTPWeurt_MetaG_FD_194462 | JGI IMG/M metagenome (GOLD analysis project Ga0268298, IMG submission 194462) | Activated sludge microbial communities from WWTP in Nijmegen, Gelderland, Netherland - WWTP Weurt | ecosystem: Engineered > WWTP > Aerobic digester > Activated sludge | place... | reverse complement strand
GAAACGGTCAGCCAGATAATAAAGCCCAGCAGGATCAGCATGATGGGCAATCCGGTAAAGGGGGAGGTCACGAGGCGGTCTATCTTTTGGTCGAAATCGTATTTTTTATCTGAAGCGGTCTTTACTGCGCGATTGGCAACCTTCTCCGCTTCGCTGTAAATGGATTTGACGATCTCGTCACGGAAGCCGGTGGATAGGTTGTTGCGCAGCGCTTCGGCTTTGGCAAGGATGTCGTTGGGGGTAATATTTTCCATGGTTATTGCCTTCCTTCCACAGACATCTTCTTGCTGAATTGCACATCGGCACGGGTTTGGCGGGAAATAATTTCACCCAGTTCGCCGCTGGTGATGGCCTTTTGCACGCGCGCATCGCCGTCCAGCAGGCGGATGGCAAGCCAGCGGGCGTTGGGTATGCCGGGCGCCATGCTTTCGATCATCGGTACCAGTTCATGGACTGCCTTTTGGAACTCCGGTGTGCCTTCCACGCGCATCGGCTTGACCATGATATTGCCTTCGATCACATCGGAAATCGTGGAGAGCAGGGTGGCGATTCCTTCACCAGTTCGGGCTGTGATGGGAATCGCAGGCACGCCAAGGTCACGCGCCAGGCTTCGTGCATCCACTTCGATGCCTTTGCGGCGGGCTTCATCCATCAGGTTGACCGCCACCACGACTTTGTCCGTGATCTCCATGACCTGCATGACCAGGTTTAAATTGCGCTCGAGTGCGGTCGCATCAGTCACCACAATGGTGCAGTTGGGTTGTCCAAATAAAATAAAATCACGCGCTACTTCCTCGTCCTGACTGGCAGAGAGGAGCGAGTACGTTCCAGGCAGGTCTACGATCTTGTATTTCACGCTGTTGAATTGATACCCACCCTCCGCGCGAGTGACGGTCTTGCCGGGCCAGTTACCGGTGTGTTGCTTGAGCCCGGTCAGTGCATTGAAGAGCGTGGATTTGCCCGTATTCGGATTGCCCGCCAGCGCCACCACACGATCAAAGTCACCGACCTTGATTCCCATTTGCTCCAGTTGCGTAAAAGCAGGGCAGGTCTCACATTGCTCTGTAGGGAGGTTGATCTTTACGTTAGTCATATAACATTCCTTTACTAGATTGGCTGCACCCAGATCTGTGAAGCCTGGTCATTGCGCAGTGCGATCGAAGTCCCGCGCACGCGATAGGCGCGGGGTTCACCGAAGAAATTTGTCAGTTCAGGGTAAATGGTCGTGCCGGGGGTCAGGCCCAGGTCCAGAAAGCGGCGGCGGGTAAATCCCTGCACCGAGTCGTCCAGCGCTACGATCTGCGCACGCTGGTCCTGAATCAACTCAGCGAGGGGAATAGCCTCGCGCTTCAGCCGTTCACTTTCCGGCAGCGCCGCCACATGGATATTCGATGCCACAGCAGGCGCGAGTTTGTATTCACTTTCGCCGTCGCTCAAGATGTAACGGTTCGAATTCTTTTCGATGATGCGGATGTCCTGCCCCAGGCGGAGTCCTGCTGCCAGGATTTGTTGATAGGCCAGGGCGGGTTCATCCTCCAGGTGTACGATCCGGGCGGGACGATCGGCCTGCCACGCTGTAATGGGCATTCCTTCCGCCCGATTCATTTTCCCCTCGCGTGATGGGATGGGGTCGCCGTGCGGGTCGTGAGTGGGGTGGCCCAACGCTGCATCCAATTCATTGAGTTGCGCTTCGGTCAGAGAGTGTTCACGCTTCTGCGCTTCTCCGTGGATCTGGTTCAGTGGCATGCGCGCCTCATCTGCGAGGTAGCGTTCCCATAACCTATGAGCACGGACAATGTGTAATGCCCAACGCTCTCCTTCTGCTGTGAGATGCAGGTCTGTACCACGGGATTCGAGCAGCCCTTGCACCTCCATGCCCTCGATGAGTTGGGTGACCCGTGTCCGCGGCAGATCAAGTGCTCCACCGAGTGATTCGGGTGAAGCATGTCGTCCTTGTTGCTCGCGGTCCAGTAAATGTTTGAGCGCATCTTCCACTTGTTCACGTTCCTGGGTGGCACGGTAAGTCTTGTAGAGGGCAAACAGGCCTACCTTTGGAGCAAAGGCTGCAACGATTACGATGAAAAACAAAATAATCCAAAACAATGTGTTCATGGTTAACTCTTTCTAATGGAATTTTGGGATGAAGCGCCCTGTTTTTTTCATATACTCCCTGTACTCATCCCCGAATTTTTCGATCAAGTTGGCCTCTTCTTTTGGCGTGCGGATGGCCATACCGATAAAAGCCAGGACGCCCATGATGATAATAAACCAATTATCCGCAGTGATGCCAATGGAAACAATGAAGGATGATCCAATGGTGTAAAGCGGATGCCGCACCCAGCGGTAAATTCCATGGGTTGAGAGTTTATGTTCTTTGCGTGTTGCGCTGACAGGCGTAATGCCGCTGCCAATGCTTGTGAATAACCAGTAAATCCCTGCCACACACAAAAGACCGACTCCAACGCCGAGCCAACGGGTCCATTCAGGCAAGCCGAATTTGGACCATGTCATCCATGCTGGGTTGATCAAATACACCAACGGGCTGAGCCATAGCACCAAACCGAGAACGCGGATGAACAGCATCATTGGTGTACCATCCGCATTGCGGGAGAGTCGTTCTCCTGAGGCGCGGTCTGCCCTGGCGCGGAAGTAGGCGGAGATACCCACCCCAAAGAAGAGGAGAAGCCCTGTAATAATTCTAAAAACGGTTTCGTTCATGTAAAACCTTCTTTCTACTAATAAAAATTAATTTGTGATTTCTACAAATATCTTTGTAGTGATATTCAAGCCTAGAACATTGACTTTCTCTCCGACTGTGAGAGTCAGGTTATTATCGAATGATGAATATTCGGTGACCTCAACTTGAACGCCGGGGATGAGACCCAAACTTTCGAGATGGCGTAATAGTTTTGGGTCTTGTGATACGACGCGTAAGATTTTAGCAACTTGACTCGGGCGGAGTGACGATAAAGGAGTTGAGTCGTCCACGGGCATTTTCAGGTCTTCGGTAGGGATCATCTCACCGTGTGGGTCACGGGTGGGGTGACCCAACGCGGCAGCGATGCGTCTCTCGAAATCTTCTGAAATGACATGTTCCAGCCGTTCTGCTTCTTCATGGACTTCGTCCCATGTGTAGCCTAGGGTTTGCACCAGCCATGTTTCCAGTAGGCGATGGTGACGGATCACCTCCAGTGCTGCGCGTTTTCCCGCAGAAGTGAGCATCACGCCCTGGTGCTTTTGATATTCCACCAAGGCGGGTTTTTCAGTGGCAAGTTTTTGGATCATACCTGTCACAGAAGCGGGTTTGATGTCCAACTCACGGGCAAGGTCATTGGTGCTGGCAGGCAGACCGCACTCGGTCAGTTCGTAGATGCGTTTTAGATAATCTTGCTTTGACGTGGATGTTTTCATGGACTATTTCCAAAGAGTGATGGTGGTGCAAGCGAAGAACACCATGTATGCAATGTTGAAACCTGCACCTTCCGTCCAATCACGGACGAATTGTGGCGCGATGCGTTTTCCAATTAGCCAGGCAAAAGTCATTGTGAGCGGAGTGACGCCTGCCACCCAAAGTGGGTAAGCAGTCTTCCCCGATGCGACCAGGATCGAAAATAGAATGGAGGCAGCGATGATGAAGATCAGTAATGGCGCATATGTAATAAGCATGATTTTCTTATGCCGTTCCAGCATAAGGGCGATCACAGGCTGCGATTCTTCCTGGATATCGTTAAGCGCGTGAACATATTCACCCATGTAATAGAACGACCCATGCACAAATGCTCCGACGACGGTGGCGAATCCGAACAACCCGAAAGTTGCCAGCGCCGCCCATGCATTGACTCCGCTCAAGCCTTGGTATGCGTGCCAGAACCCGAACAGGATCAGCGGAGTGATGAACACCCCGAGCAATGCGCCCCACATTAAGCGAGTGGGGGAGAGTACGATCATTTTTTCTGCATCCGAGAGCAATTTTGCAAATGGTTTGAGTTTTGGATAATCCTCCAGCGAAATCTTTGCGGCAAGCAGTAACACATCACTAACGGCATAGACTGTCGTGCCAATAAAAGCCAGTATTCCGAGGAGATTGAAAGGGATAAGTTCCATAGAAATATCTTATCTTTTAATTTAGTTATACCTAAATTATTTTATATTGGCTCCTAAAATATGTCAAGAGATTCGGGCTTGACTCTTCAAAGGGAAATCTGTATACTGACTTTGTTAGTACAGTGAATTTACAAAGTATGTAGACTTCTGTGTGTAGGCTTTTGACGTAAAATCATGAAAAAAGCAACTCACCAGCAAACCAAGCAACACAATCGTGACCTCGTACTGCGAACCATTTTCGCCAACGAGTCCATCAGCCGCGCTGAAGTGGCGCGGGTGACTAATTTAACGCGCACAACTGTGTCTGATGTGGTGAGTGGCCTGCTCAATGAAGGTCTCGTTCAGGAAGTCGGCCGAGGGGAATCGATCGGTGGGAAAACTCCGATCTTGGTGAGCATTGTTGCTGATTCGCGCTATTTGATCGGTTTGAACCTTGCACAGGATAAATTCATCGGTGCCATTGTGAATTTGCGCGGGGAGATCAAGGAAATGGTAGAGGAACCGGTCCCGGACGGCGACCGCCAAACCGCGCTTGATCTTGTGTATCAGATCATTGACCATCTAATGAAGAAGCGTATCAAACCGATCGTAGGGATTGGGGCGGGCGCTCCGGGCTTGGTCAATACCCGTGAAGGGGTAGTGGTCAACGCTGTCAATCTGGAGTGGCAGGATCTGCCGCTCGGGCAGATGTTGGAGAAAAAATACAAGATTCCCGTCTCAGTTCTAAATGACAGCCAGGCCACAGCGATCGGCGAATATGTGTATGGCGGTGTGCATGCCAGCGATGAGAACCTGATCGTAGTCAATGCCAAACAAGGGATTGGGTCGGGGATTCTGATCAACGGCCAGCTGTTCCAGGGTGATGGAGGCGGAGCAGGTGAGATCGGCCATGTGGTGATACAGGAAAATGGTGAATTGTGCCGCTGTGGGAAGCGAGGCTGTCTCGAAACCATTTCCAGCGCGCAGGCTGTTCTCAGAAGGCTTGATCAAACCTCCCTAGAAAAAGTACAGTCAGCCTATTTCAATGGAGATGCTCGGACAATTGAAGCAGTGACTACTGCGGCGCATTATTTGGGGATTTCGCTCGCTAATTTGATCGGGACGTTAAATATTCAAAAGATAATCCTTACCGGTGATATGACCCGCTTTGGTCAACCCTGGCTTGAAGCGGTCAATGTATCCATGCGTAATGCCGCGCTAGCCAGGCTCTCGGAGAATACAAAACTTGAGTTAGGCACGCTCGATTATCGCGCTTGTATCCTTGGCGCGTCCGCGTTCTTGCTGCTCGATGATTACTCACTTTTGTTTCAACAGGAAAACTAACCCATGCAATTGATCGAACCCAAAGTCACACCGCCATTGGATGAAGGCTTTCGTCCGGCAGTGTTGGCAGACAAAAACTTTCGGCGAAATGCCCAGCCTGTTGGTGTGCGAGCCGTGATCGGCTTGGAAAGAGGCGCGGGTGAAGTGTCGCGTTTTGAAACTGTCGTCTTCCCCGAAGGTCATCCCGACTTTGAATCCAACTATCCATATATTGAACGCATTGTAAAGTTTTTGCTTTGGCAGCGCGGCGGACATACGGTTTATGTTGGCGCACCGAAGCAAATTGGCGAGCATATCCGCAAGGTGTACGCTGCCGACGGCGCGCAAAAATTTGACTTTCATTTCATGGGGAAGCAAGTGTACGAAAAGGAATTTTCTGTCGTTGCTTGCAGTGCGGATGAAGTGCCCGCTTCCTGCGAGACCGGGAAACTGCTTGGGCGAAATTTGGCGGGTTACCGCATTGGGTTTGACCTGGGTGCCTCTGACCGCAAGGTGAGTGCGGTGGTGAATGGAGAAGCAATCTACAGCGAAGAAGTGATCTGGGAGCCGCGCAAGAACACTGACCCTTCCTATCATTATCAAGAAGTGATGACCGCTTTGAAAACCGCCGCGAGCAAAATGCCACGTGTGGATGCGATTGGTGGCAGCTCGGCAGGCATCTATGTGGACAATCGCCCGATGGTGGCGTCGTTGTTCCGCGGTATTTCGACTGAGAAATTTGGCGATATCAAAAATATGTTCCTGCGCATCCGCGATGAAATGGGCGTGCCGTTGGAAGTTATCAACGATGGCGATGTGACCGCGTTGGCGGGTTCGATGTCCATTGAAGATAACGGCATCTTGGGCATTGCGCTTGGGTCGAGTGAAGCGGCTGGGTATGTGAATATGGAAGGTCATATCATGGGCTGGCTGAACGAGTTGGCATTTGCGCCGATCGATTACAGCCCGAATGCGTCCGTTGAAGAATGGTCTGGGGATAAAGGCTGTGGTGCTTCATACTTTTCGCAGCAATGTGTGTTTCGCCTGGCACCGAAAGCGGGCATTGAAATCCCTGTTGATGTGACCGATGCCGAGAAACTCAAGTTCGTGCAACAGAAGTTGGAAGCCGGTGATGAAGGCGCAGCAAAGATCTGGCAGAGCATGGGTATTTATTTAGGATATGGGCTTGCTCATTATGCCGAGTTCTACGATATCAAGCATGTTTTGATCTTGGGGCGTTGCACCTCCGGCTGTGGTGGTGACCTGTTGATCGAAGGTGCGAATAAAGTATTTGAGACAGAGTTCCCTGAATTGTTGAAGAAGATCGAATTGCACCTGCCGGATGAAAAGATCCGCCGCGTGGGGCAGTCTGTTGCAGCGGCGAGTTTGCCGGTGGTCGAATAGGAACTAACAATGAAATTTCACCTCAATACAGCAGAAATCTATATCCCGGATGGCGAGCCTGCAGAGAAGGCTCTTTCGCGAACGACGCACCTGTGTCTAGCCGCACATCAAGATGACATTGAGATCATGGCGGCACAGCCGATCATTGAATGCTTTCAGCAAAAGGATAAATGGTTCACAGGCGTGGTCGTGACCGATGGACGTGGTTCTCCGCGCAATAGTATTTACGAGAACTATTCTGATGATGAGATGCGCCTTGTCCGTTTTAAGGAGCAGCGCAAGGCAGCGATCGTGGGGGAGTTTGCGGCACAAGTTATGTTGGATATTCCCAGCAAAGTCATCAAGGACGCATCCCGCCCGGAACCGGTGGACGATATTTTGGAAATTCTACGTGCCACGAAGCCGAAGGCGATCTACACCCACAACCTGGCAGACAAGCACGATACGCATGTTGCGGTCGCTCTCAGAGTGATTGAAGCCCTCAGAAAACTGAGCCCGGCTGAACGCCCGGAAAGAATCGTAGGGTGTGAAGTCTGGCGTGCATTGGATTGGATGGTCGACTCCGATAAGGTCACCATGGACCTATCTCATCATGAAAATCTTCAATTCGCTTTATTAGGTGTGTTCGACTCGCAGATCGTGGGCGGCAAACGCTACGACCTGGCTTCAATGGGGCGCCGCCGCGCCAACGCCACTTACTTTGAATCTCATGGTGTTGATAGCACGACAGGCCTGTCTTATGCGATGGATATGACTCCGCTGATGAACGATGCGAGCCTTTTGCCCGTAGAGTTCATCCGGGAATTCATTCGACGATTTGAAAATGAGGTACAGGAGCGGGTTGGTAAATTAAGCTGAGCCAAATCTGGCCGCGCGAAAGGAGCGTGATAATAAAAGAGACCATGCAAGTGTTCACCCATATTCGTTGTTTCATAAATAAACAAAAGGAGAAGAACGATGTATAAGAAACTATTTGCCATGCTTTCCATCCTTGTGCTGGCAAGCCTGGTGTTGGCCTCTTGTGGGACCCCTGCCACGGAGGCGCCTGCCGCTACCGAAGCTCCGGCTGCAACAGAAGCCCCTGCTGCTACCGAGGCCCCCGCAGCGACTGAAGCAGCCCCTGCTGCCGAAGAAGTGACCCTGACCCTCGGTTCCTGGCGTGTGGATGACGTGGCCGCCTGGGAGGCCATCAATGCCGCTTTCCACGAGAAATACCCCAACATCACCGTAAAGTTCGACCCGACCAACCCGCCCGACTACAACGCCACGCTCCGCACCCAGCTGGAGACCGGCACCGGTCCCGATCTGTTCTTCGTCCGCTCGTTCGCCACTGGCCGTGAACTTTTTGACGCTGGTTACATTGCTTCGTTGAAAGACCTGTCTGGCATCAACGACAATTTCACCGCGGCCTCCCGCTCCCCCTGGGCGACTGATTCCGGCGAACCGTATGCTGTGCCGATCATTGCCGTTTCGCATGGTATTTACTACAATAAAGATATCTTTGCCGCGAACGGCATCGAAATCCCTGCCACTTGGGAAGATCTGATGGCTGCCGCGCAGACGCTTTCCGATGCCGGCGTGATCCCCTTCGCCAACGGCACCAAGGACGCCTGGGATATCAACGAAGTCGTGATGATGCAGTTCATCCCGAGCAACATCGGCGGTTACGAAGGCCGCATGGCTTACTTGAATGGTGACCGCTGCTTCAACAGTGAAGAAATGGTCGCATCGTTCCAGCAGATCGCAGATATGAAACCCTACCTGCCGAACGGCTTTGAAGCGGTCAGCTACTACGATGCCGAACAGCTCTTTGCCCAGGGTCAGGCTGCGATGATGCTTGACGGTTCATGGAGCATTGGCGCGTTCGAGAAGGATGCCACCGATTTCGAATGGGGCGTCTTCTATCCGCCCGCGCTCAACGGCAAGGACCAGTACGTGACCTTCCACATCGACGCCGCTGTCGGAGCGAACGCTGCCTCCCCGAATCTCGACGCGGCCATGCTGTTCCTGGAATTCCTTGAATCATCCGACTTTGCGGCCCTGCTCGGCAACAACCTGCCCGGCTTCTTCCCGCTCACCAAGGACGTTCCCACCCTCAGCGACCCGATTGCCGCGGACTTCATGGCCTTCAACGGCGCTGCCAAGGGCGTTGACATCCGCTTCGTTTGGGAAAAACTGCTGGCTGCTCCCTCCGGCAGTGTCGATGCCTACACCTCCCTCAACAACAATGTGATCGCAGTGTTGAAGGATGAAAAGACCCCGCAAGAAGCTGCGGACTCGTTCAATGCGGAAGTTTCTGCCTGGTACGAGCCTTCTGCCAGCTGCAAGCCCTAGATCGTACGAATAAAAACGGCAGGGATGGGAAACCATCCCTGCCAGTCAACGCCAAAGAGGAGAGAGTCCATGAGCCAAACGCTTTCCACCCCGCGGGGAAGAACCGCTTTAATGCGGAACTTTAATCGCAGCACACTAACCTGGATGCTGTTCCTGTTCCCTGCGCTTTTTGCCTATCTGATGTTTATGGCAGGTCCGTTATTCGACTCGCTGCGGCTCAGCCTTTACACGGGGGAAGGATACAACCCGACGACCTACGTTGGATTTCAGAATTACATCAACCTTTTTACCAACCCGCTTTGGCGGGAAAAATTCCTTAATGCGGTTCTGCACACCTGTATCTTTTTTGCCATTCACATGCTGGTGCAAAACAGCTTGGGTTTATTGTTCGCAAATTTATTATCTTCCGATTTTAAAGGCAGGAATTTTTATCGTACGATCATTTTTGCACCGGCAACTTTGTCGGTGCTGGTTGTTGGTTTTCTTTGGACGCTCATTCTCAATCCGCAATGGGGAGCGGTGAACAAGACTTTCATGGCGCTGGGATTAAAGCAGTTCGCGCTCCCCTGGTTGGGACGTGAAAACCTGGCACTGCCTGTTATTTCCCTAACTTCCGTCTGGCAGTGGGTGGGCATGCCCACGGTCATGTTCCTGGCTGGGCTGATGGGCATCTCTGACGAGTTGCTCGAAGCGGCGCGTATCGACGGCGCTTCGGAATGGGACATCTTTTGGCGCATCAAATTTCCCCTGCTCAAGCCAGTCATTGGCGTGGTGACCATTCTTACCTTTGTAGATAATTTCAATGCCTTTGATGTGATCTACGCGATGGCCGGTGCAAAGGGTGAGCCGGGTTATTCCACCGACCTGCTTGCGACCCTTTTTTATCGTACCGGCATTGCAGGCGAACATCCTGTCGGCATCCCGGATATGGGGATGGGGGCAGCCATCGCCACCATGACCTTCACTATCTTGATGACCGGTGTTCTGCTGTGGTTGTATTTTTCCCGTAAGCAGTCGGTTGAGGAATAGGGAGGCTGACATGCGCTGGAATAGATTTCAACACATTTTCACCTATGTCGTTCTCACGACCTGGTCAGTGGTCGTTTTATTCCCGATCTGGACCCTTGTCATCAATTCCTTCAAGCCGCAGAAGGAAATTTTCAAAGATCCGTTTGGCCTCCCAAAAACCTTTACATTGGATGGTTACAAAGAAGCGTGGAATAACGGGCGGTTCGATCTATACTTTATTAACACCATTATCGTCACCGTATTGGCGCTTGCGCTGATCCTCTTTATTGGCTCAATGGCCGCTTATGCGCTGGCGAAGTGGAAATCGCGTGTGTCCAATTTCCTGTATGTCTTTTTCATCGCAGGCTTGATGATACCCATCCGTCTTGGCACATTGGATCTTGTGCGCCTCATCAAAGCGCTGAATTTGCAGGACACCTATTGGAGCCTGATACCCGTCTATGTGGCGATGGGGATGCCGATCGCTACCTTTGTGTTGACTGCTTTTATCAAGGAACTGCCCAGTGAAATGTTCGAAGCGGCGAAAATAGACGGCGCATCGGAATGGCAAATTTACAGCCGCATCGTTTTACCGCTCATGCGTCCGGCACTGGCGACGGTGGCGATCTTCAACATGATCAAGATCTGGAACGATTTCTGGTTCCCACTGGTCTTCATCCGTGCAGAAGAATCGCGCACGGTGGCGTTGGGCGTCTCGCTGTTGTTCGGTCAATATCGCACGGACTGGACACGCGCACTCGCCGTCCTTTCGCTGGCGGCAGTGCCCATGCTGATCTTGTATATCCTGCTTGCCCGTGAATTTATCAAAGGCCTGACCGCAGGCGCAGTGAAAGGATAACGATGAACGGACGAGAACGCATTGCCCTCGCGATGCGGCACGAAGAAGCCGACCGGGTTCCGGTCATGTGCCAGTTGGCGCTTGGACATTATTTTTTGAATGCCGGGCTCAAACCGCACGAGATATGGTTTAGCAGCGAGGGGTTTGCAGAAGCACTTGTCAAAATGCAACGCCGCTATCAGTTCGATGGCATTCTTATTAATCTGCCGGGGCGTCCGCGCGGATTTTTGAGTCAGATCAAGAAAGTGGAAGAGACGAAGAAAGGCGAAGTGGTCACTTGGAAGAATGGGCATGTGACGCTCATTCCCTGGGATGATAACGCCCAATACGTCTACTCTGCCCGCCCAGACTTAACGCCTCGCGCTGACTTGGGGATGCTTGATCCTGACCATTTAGATACCATTGACCAATTCACCGGCTATCTCTGGAATACGTACCATGTTCCGTGGATCGAAGGGAAACAGGACTCGGGTCCGCTGAACGAGTTGCCCGATTATTTCTTCGACACCATTGACCTTGTCCGTGAGAAGACGAAGGGTGAGGTCTCTGTGCATGGTGAGGTGTTCTCTCCGTTCACGTATTATCTTGAATTGATCGGTTACCAGAACGCCATCATCGGTTTGGTGAAGAACAAGGAAAAGGTCAAGGCGTTGCTGGAGCGACTCACAGATGCGGCGATTGCCTGGGCGGTGGGGCAGGCTCGGCACGGGGTCGATGCGGTTCTTATTTCCTCCGCATTCGCTGGCGGCGGATTCATTTCTCCGAAGATGTACACTGAGTTTGTTGTCCCCTATGAGCAGAGACTGTCTGATGCGATCCGCGCTTGTGATGTGCCGGTGTACACACATACCTGCGGCAAGATCGGTGACCGGCTTGACTTGATGGAGCAGACGCATACGATGGGCATTGACACGCTCGACCCGCATCCGCTCGGCAACGTGGAATTGTCGGATGCGAAGAACGGCGTGGGGCAGCGGCTGTTTTTGAAAGGCAATATGAATTCGGTGTCGATCCTTGAATACACCACGAAGGAAGAAGTGATCGCTGAGGCGAGCGAGCGCATTACGATTGGCAAGCCCGGCGGCGGATATATTTTGAGTTCGGCGTGTTCCATCGCGCCGCGTGTAGAGCCATGGAAGATCGAGTTGTTTACGCCACTGGCAGAAGAAGTTGGAAGGTATTCCTAACTGTGACCTTGTTCTCAGAGATTTCAGAGCAACCTGACGTCATTGAGCGTTTGGTTTCTTGGCAACGGAAGAATGTGGAAAAGATCGCCAAGGATATCCGTAAACGGGGGATCGATTATGTTTTCCTGACTGCGCGCGGCACATCGGATAATGCGGGGCGATATGCCAATTATTTGTTGGGGGCAATGAATGGGTTGCCATTGGCTTTGGCAACGCCTTCGCTGTTCACTTATTACAAGAAACCGCCGACGTTGAAGAATGCGTTGGTGATTGGCATTTCGCAATCAGGCAAGTCGCCGGATATTGTGAGCGTGTTGGAAGAAGGCAAGCGGCAAGGTTGCATGACCCTGTCTATTACCAATGAACCTAATTCGCCGTTGGCAAATAATTCAGATTTTGTGTTGGAACTTCAAGCGGGGTCTGAAAAAGCAGTTGCTGCTACAAAAACCTACACCACTGAATTAATGACTGTGGCGATGCTTTCTGCTGCGCTGAGTAACCATAAAAAAGCATGGGATGATTTGGGTAAAGTTTCAGGGTGGATGAAGGAAGTATTCAAGCAAAATGATTTTATTTCGCAGGCGGCGCAGCGTTACCGTTACATTGACCAGACCGTCGTGCTGGGGCGCGGCTTCAACTACGCTACGGCTTTTGAATGGGCGTTGAAGTTGAAGGAACTCACATATATCATTGCCGAGCCATATTCTTCTGCGGACTTCGCGCATGGTCCGATCGCCATGGTCGAAAGCGGATACCCCGTCTTTGCGGTGGCAGCGAAGGGCAAGGTGTTCGACTCGATGCTGCAAATGCTACAGCGTCTGCGCTCCGATATTGCGGCCGAGTTGGTGGTGATATCAAATGACAGGAAAGCGCTGTCGCTGGCGCAAGTGCCGTTGAAAATTCCCGCCGCAACGCCGGAATGGCTTTCGCCTTTGGTGAGCATTTTGCCTGCTCAACTGTTCGCGTATCACCTCACGCTGGCAAAAGGCTACAATACCGAGCAGCCAAGAAGCATACGCAAAGTGACTGAGACCCATTAAACAAAAAGAGCCGTTCTAAAATAAGACGGCTCTTTTTGTTTTTAGATCCATTTAAGGAAACCGGCAAAGAAAGCCAGGCTGAGGATATCCACTGCCCAAATGGCTCCGACGGTTTGCAATTTTTGTTTCATCGTGGGCATGTCATACACCCAAAAGGCGAAGACGAAGAACCAGAGATAGCCGAAAATAAAGATCAGCAGGGGCATACCGCTGCTCCACCAGGCATAGTCCCAGGTTAGCGCGTTGACCGAATTGAGCAGATACTCCACGAAAACGCAAAAAAGCGAACCGAAGATCGCAACTGCCCAACGGTTAGGCAGGCCGAGATACTTGAAATTTTTGTCCGGGTGCAGCATTTTGGTCCACACCAGACCGGCAACCGCGAACATGAACATGGTCTCAATGTTTAGCCCGATCAAGATGAGATAAGCCGTTGGCCCGGGTTCCGCCCAGATGGGAGCGTATCCTGTAAAGCGCAGTACCAGACTGTTAACGATCTCGTTCAACCAGTCTGCACCCCAAAAGGCCAGCCCTGCCAGGATCAGGTTCTAGTTCTTCTTTTCCGCCTCGATGGTATAAGCATAAAAAACAAAAGATAATAATGGGATGACGTACCACTGAAAGTTACTCCCGTCCCGTAATCGCGCCAGCGCCTGCATGGAAAAATCTGTCATGATGCCCTCCGGCAATGAGATCTGATTCCTAGTATAGGCCGAATTTTGGAAATTGCAACAGCGATAAAAATTTTAAGCGTCTGACATCTTGTCGCTGAAGGGATTTATGTCATAATACGTTCATCTTATTCAGGAGAATATTCCATGCGTGTCTGTGTGTTGTCCGACGAAGAGGCTTCAGACTTTGACCCTTCCCCTTACTTGAAAGATTTTGATTGGAAGATGGTCACCCTGACCGCGCCAGTGTTTGAAAAGATCGAGGCGTTGAGCATGTCAAAAGGGTTCGATGTTTATCTGAACATCTGTGAGGGCTACGAGTTTGAAGATGAGGAAGATGATGAATTGGGATATCAGGCCATCGAAGTGGTTGAAGCGTTGGAAGCGCTTCAATTACCCTTTACGGGCGCGGACACAAATTGCTTTGACCCCACCCGTGAGGAAATGCAGGAAGTGGCCGCGGAGCATGGGGTCAGTTTTGTGAAGGGCTACCATGTTCGGAGCGTGGAAGAAGCGGATAAATTCATCCCCAACCTGCGATTCCCCATCATGATCAAACATCCGAAGAGTTATGGCAGCACGGGTATGGTCAAGGAGTCGCGCGCCGATACCCTGGAACAGGTGCGTGAGCAGGTTGCACGTGTTTGCGAACTCTTTGGCGCGGCGCGTATGGAGGAATTCATTGTTGGCAAAGAATACAACGTGCTGGTGGTGGATAACGCTGAGGACCTGAAGAATCCTGTCGCTTACCCGCCTGCGGAATTGGTCTTCCCCCCAGGGGAGGAGTTCTGGCACGTGGATGTCAAGTGGAACTACGATGTTCCTTTTGATTTTAATCAGGTCACGGACCCTGACCTGATCGCCCGCCTGCACGATCTTACAAAGCGCATGTTCCTAGCAATGGGCATCTCCGGTTATGGGCGTTGTGATATCCGCATGAACGAGAAAGGGGAGTTGTTCATCCTGGAGATCAACCCCAACGGCGGTATCATGTTCAAGCCGGAGGAATACGGCCCGGCAGATTATATGATCCTGTATGACCCGGAAGGATATAAAGGCTTTTTTAACCGGATATTCAAAGCGGCATTCGTCCGGCAAAAGATGCGGATGGCCGGATAAAAAAACAGGACACGCAATTTGCGTGTCCTGTTTTTTTATGAATAAAGATTTAAGGCTGGGTGACGAACAGATTGTCGAAGTGGCCTTCGGCGATGGGGCTATCGGTCTCGAAGGAGATGGTGGCGAAGGCGATGCCACCGGAGGTGGGAGCGCCTTCCACAGCATTGGCTGTGGCGACGACCGTACCATTCACTTCAAGTGACAGGTCGGTATTGTTGCAGGTGGCGCGGATGTGATTGGTGCTGTTCCCTTGCAGCACAACATCAGAAGCGGTCCAATCCACAAGCGGGGTCATGTTGCTGGCCGCGATACTGCGAATGGTGTAATACCCGTCCCCGCTGATGGCGAGCATGTACCCGTCCACAGAAGTATCATCCCGTTCGGAAAGGCGGCAGACCACGCCGAACCCGGCGTTATTGTTGGAAGGACCAGTGACCATGGTCACATCCACATCCACGATGGTGTTGTCGAATTCGGTGGTGGAGCGGCCCCACTGCCACAGGTCGCCGGTGGAGCGGACGATGTATACACCGCCACTGGTTTCGGTGCTGCCATCATCACCGGAGTAGGTTTCCATCTCGGCGCTTTCCACGCTGAAATCATCCGAGTACAGGACATTTCCAGCCGGTTGCTGCGGCTGTTCCGGCTGCTGGGATACGGGAGTATCGATCACCAGCGGTGGGACCGTTGAAATGATGGGGGCGGTGGTTGGCTCACCACCGAGCGCGGGCAAACCGGAGACCGGGCAGGCACAAGCCAGCATAATGATGGCGGCGATCAACCCCACTGTAAGTTGATTTCTCTTTTTCATGTTTCATTCTCCTTGTGTGGGCGGATTATAGCAGTAGGCTCCGATGATATAAGAACCCTTTGGTACTATAAAAATCGCCCGGAGTTATGACTCCCGGGCGATAACGATCTATCCTTCAAGGGATCGCAGATATTCCAGCACCGACTTTGCATCTGCGCCGCCTGCTTCGGCATGGACGATGAGTGGGATGCCGTGTGGCCCGGGGGTGTCGAGGGCATCCGGGTAGGCAGCCAACGCAGCTATGACTATATCCAACTTGCCGAGCATGGCAGCGGCGAAGATATCCAGCCGTGCGCCGCGTTCGAGCAGGTAGTTCGCGATCTGCTTGTTGCCCATGTGAGCAGCGGCGCCAAGCGCAGTTTCAAAATCACCACCACCCCAATCCCAGGTCGCGTTGACGAGAGCGGGTTCGGCTTCAAGCAATTCCTTCACGCGCGCAAAATTTCCATGCGCGTTGCCGACAAATTCCTCCACGAGTTTCAGATCTAAAGCAGGTTTCTTATCCATGGGTTCTCCTATACATATAAGTCATTAAAATAGTTTATCAGAAATTGATTGCAGACTTCATCCGGCAGCGCGTCCATGACCTCGTTGATGAAAGCCATCTCGCTGGGAAGTTCGGTCCCCGTCAGCCCGGCGGATGCGGCCAGTTGACCAAAAGCCGCTTCGGGGTCTGGACTGTGAAGCGCCATGCTCACCATTTGGCGAATCCCATCCGCATCTATGGGCGGTTTCGATTTGACGATCTGCACACATTCACGCAGGTCGGTGAGCAGGGCATCCGCGTTTCCGGCGTTGCCAAAGCTGATGGAGAGATGCAGGTTGCGGGGAGTCAGAGGCGTGGAGAACTGCCCTTGAATATACCATCCGCGCTTGGCCATCTCATCCGCCAGTTGGTAGACGTTGAGCGAATCTGAAGCGAAGGAGAACATGCTCATCTGCGGCTGACCGAGCACGCGCAACTCCGGAATGGCGTTGACCCCGTCGATCAATTTCCTGGTTGCGTCCTGCACGGTTTGGATGTTACGCTTGTATCCTTCTTCTCCGAGAAAGTTGAGTACCGCCCACGCACCCGCGAACGGACCGCCGCTTT
>Ga0268298_10003205_pt1 | contig 16937 bp, 19 predicted proteins | sample WWTPWeurt_MetaG_FD_194462 | JGI IMG/M metagenome (GOLD analysis project Ga0268298, IMG submission 194462) | Activated sludge microbial communities from WWTP in Nijmegen, Gelderland, Netherland - WWTP Weurt | ecosystem: Engineered > WWTP > Aerobic digester > Activated sludge | place... | reverse complement strand
TGCAGGAGCTGCTGCCGCTCCTCCGCCTCCCGGCGCTTGGTGACATCGGTGATGATGCCGACCAGGGTGTGCAGGCTCCCGTCCGGGTTCTCCAGGCGGCGCCCCGACAGGTGGCCCCAGAAGGTGCCCCCGTCGGCTCGCAGGTAGTGGCGCTCCACGGAGACGAGGTCGATCTCCCCCGTGATGATCATCCGCATCCGGGCGTCGGCGATCTGCTTCTCCGAGGGGTGCAGGTGCTCGGGGTAGGTGGTCCCGATCAGCTGCTCCATGGGCATCCCGAACATCTCGGCCATGCGCCGGTTCGCGAAGGTGATCTCGCCCCGGTCGGACACCAGGATGATGCCGGCCTCGGAAGCCTCGAAGATGGTCCGCAGCTTGCCCTCGTTCTCCCGGAGCATGGCCTCGGCCCGCTTGCGCTCGGTGATGTCGTGGATGATGGAGTAGAGCACTCGGCGCCGGCCCGCCTGGACCCGGCTGGTGGAGACCTCCACCTCGCGGAGGGAGCCGTCCGCCAGGCGGTGCTGGAACTCGAAGCGGGCCCCCTCATCCTCCTTGATGGAGGCCGTGATCCGGCGGAGCTCCGGCTCCGGCAGGGTGTTGATGTCCGTGATGCGCAGCTCCAGCATCCGCTCCGGCGGGTAGCCGTAGAAGGCCGCGGCGGCGCGGTTGGCGTCGAGGATGCGGCCGTCCTCGGGGTCGATCATCAGCATCACCGACGAGTTGTCGGTGAACTGGTGGCGATGGGCGGCCTCGCTCTCCCGCAGGGCCTCCTCCGCCTGGAGGCGCTCCAGCTCGCCGGCGGCCCGGTCCGCCACCAGCTTCAGCAGGGATTCGGCCAGCTCCGGCTCCTGCAGCGGGCGCCGGCCGATCAGCGCGATCAAGCCGATGGGCTTCCCGGTATGGCCCCGGAGGGTGACCCCCACGTAGCTTTCGGCCCTGAGGTCCCGGAGCACCTCGTCCCTGGGAAAGGAGTCCGCCACCCCGGAGGGGAAACAGCACACCGTCTTCCCCGCGAGCACGCCGCAGGGGGTGTCCTTCAGGGCATAGGAGACGTTGTCCTCGAAGCGGCCGTCGCACCACACCGCCAGCGTCTTCGCCATCAGGCCGTCGCCTTCGAGGACATCGACGCAGACGAACTCCACCGCGAACTGGACGGCCAGGAACCGGGCCAGGGACTGGAAGAAGTCCTCCCCCACCCCGATGGCGCCGCCGGCCAGGAAGGCCAGCACCTCCTCCGTGCGGTGGTGCCGGGTCAGGTCCGTGAAGGTGATGACCGGGTTCTCGCCGAGCCGGGCGCAGGCGGCCCGGACGAACCGCCAGGAGCCATCCCGCTGCCGCATGGGGAGGTCCAGGGGGGTCATGGGCCGGTTTCCACTCGCGGGAGGCCGCAGGGCCTCCGCCCAGGCCTGCTGGAGCGTCTGGCGGTTGGCGGGATCCGGAAGGGCCGATTCCCACCAGCCTGCGGCGGCCCGGAGATCCCCGCCCTCGTAGCCGAACAGCTCGGTGAAGGCCCGGTTGGGGCAGAGGCACCCCGCCGCCGGATCCCACGCCAGCATGGCCAGGGGCAGGCTGTCCACCCACTGGCTGGCTGGGGGGACCTGAGGCGGCAGGGGTGGCGAGGTCATCTGGGGGGCCCCGGAGAAGTTTCCATCTGTTCGACCTGATCATCCCATCGCAGTAAATCGGTGGGATAAACCGGGCCATGCAGGATCCAAGCCTCGAAGGATGTCAGGGGACGCCTGCTTCAGGGATACTCGATGCATGTCCCTCCTTGCCCGCCCCGCCCTCCGCTGGCCCGCCCTCATCGGCCTCTGGGCCCTGGCGGGGGCGGTGCTGTGGATCCTGCTGGTGCAGGTGTTCCTCCTGGCCCTGAACCCCTTCTGCCACCTGCGGCGACCGGGACTTTCCAGGGTGGAAGTGGTGAGCGTGGACCGGAACGCGGACAGCCAGATCACGGACTTCGTCACGGCGAGGCGGGGCGAGGAGACGCGGGTGCTCACCCTCGGCAAGGCCGAGGCCGCGGAGCTGCGCGAGCACGACGAGGTGTGGATCCTGGATGCCTGGTACGCGGACAACCTGCGCCCCACCCAGTTCCTGCTGACGCCCCTGCGCATCCTGCTGGAGTACCCCATCCTGCTGCTCCTGCCCGTGGCCTTCGGTCTCTGGCGCGTGCGCAAGGCGCGCCAGGCGGCCGATGCCGAGCCACCTCCGCCGGTGCGCCGCACCTTCACCGACGACTTCCACCTGCGCGCCCAGCGCTTCGCCAAGCCGGAGGCCGGAGACAGCCTGGGAGCGAAGGCCTCCCCTAGCGACGACCCTGGCCCGCCCCCGGCTGGCTCCGGGGCGTGAGCCAGCCCGCCAGTTTTTCCGCAAACATTCCGGCCCGCGAGAGGGTCCCGGCCTCGGCGGCGAGGGCCCGGCTGGCGGCCTCCTCCAACCCGATTGGCGGGGGAAGCCCGGCCGCAACCCAGTAGCCCGGACGGGTAGCGATCAGATCCGAGGTCAGGCCTTCGACCAGCTCCCGCGCCACGACATGGTCAGCCCGGGTCACCAGCCGGATCCAGTGGGAGGAGAGCCGCGGCGTGATGAAGGGGATCTTCAGCAGGACGGGTCTCCGGCCCATCACCGCAGCCAGGCGGAGGAGGACCTCCCGGCCGGAGAGCGCCTCTGGGCCCGGGATGTCCCACCAGGTGGATTCGGTCAGTTCGATGCGGGCGCCCGCCTGGAGGGCGGCCAGCACATCCGCCAGGGCCACGGGTTCGCTTCTGTGCGAAAGCCACGCCGGCAGCACCATGGCGGGCAGACGGGCGGCCAGGTCCCGCACGATGGTCCAGGAGGCGCTGCCGGCGCCGATGATCATGCCGGCGCGGAGTTCCAGCGTGGGCACGGCCCCGGACCGGAGCACCGCGCCCGTGTTCAGGCGCGAGAGCAGGTGTTCCGAGGGTGGCCCCTGGGGCGCCACGCCCCCCAGGTAGATGATCCTGCCGACTCCCGCCACCTCTGCGGCCAGGGCGAAGTTCCGGGCCCAGCGCAGCTCCTCTTCGGCCCAGCCGGGTTGGTGGGAGCCCATGCCGTGGACCAGGTAGTAGGCGATGTCACAACCCCGGAGCGCCCCGGGCAGGGACTCGGGGGCGCCAATGTCACCGCGCACCCACTGCCGGTCCGGCCAGGCCAGGCGAGCCTCCTCGGGCCTTCTCGTGAGACAGCGCACATCCAGCCCCGCCGACGCCAGCGGAGCATGGAGGTTCCGACCGATGAAACCGGTGGCGCCGGTCAGGAGGACACGCGGAGGCATGTCTGACTCTACCCCGGTCGAAGCGCGGCCTCCGGAAATCGCCGGCACATCCCACCGGCCGGAATAACGGCGCCCAGTCCACCGTTTCGCCCCCCGGTCAACCGCAGCCAGACTGAAGGCCTATACGAGGCCCCCATGGACATCAAGCTCTCCCCCGACACTGAAAAGCGGCTGGCCGTCCCCATCCAGCGCTTCGTGGCCGAGGAGTACGGCGAAAGCATCGGCGAGCTGGGCGCGGGCACGTTCCTGCGCTTCTGCCTGAAGGAGATCGGCCCCGCCATCTACAACCAGGCCATCACCGATGCCCAGGCCTGCCTGCAGGAGCGGGTGACGGATCTGGAGAACATCTGCTTCGCCGAGGAGACCAGCTACTGGGGAAGCGGAGCGAAGAAAGGGATCCAGCGCAAGCCCGACCATCGGCGGTAGCATCCCCTACCACCCTCCGCGACCGGACCAGGTTCCCCCATGCCCCACTGCCTCCTCGAAGCCTCGGCCAACCTCCTCGACCAGCCCGACTGGGCCGGCCTGCTGCGGGAGATCAACGGCACCCTGGTGGCCACGGGACTCTTCAAGGCCGAGGACATCAAGAGCCGCTTCCTGAGCCACGGGATTTTCGTCATCGGGGACGGCGCGCCGGACCAGGCCTTCGTCACCCTGACCGTGCAGATCCTCAGCGGCCGCCCGGACGAGGTGAAGGCCGAGCTCAGCGAGGCCCTGCTGACGGTGCTGGGGCGGAGCTTCCCCCGAACCTTCGCCCAGATGACCTGCAGCCTCACGGTGCAGATCACTGACATCCACCGGGCCAGCTACCGCCGCCAGATCAACTATTGATTCGAGGAGCCCCCGTGGCCGAGCCCATCACCGCCCGCCAGCTCACCATCCTCCAGGTGGTGGCCAAGCACCCGGACGTGGCGCGGGACCACCTGGTGAAGGCCGGGGCCACGGATGCGGATCTGGCCTACCTGGAGCGCCACGACCTCATCCGCGAGCGGGCCATCGGCCGCTATCGGGTGTCCCACATGGGCCAGGAAGTGCTGAAGCGGAGTCTGTAGACTCAGACGGCCGCACCAAGGAGTCTCCATGTCCCTGCTCACCCGCGCCGAAGCCACCCGCTACGAGGAGACCAGCCGCCACGCGGACGTGATGGCCTTCATCGCCGGCCTCGAGGCCAAGGGCGACCGGCGTCTGCACGTGACCAGCTTCGGCCGGAGTCCCCAGGGCCGGGAGCTGCCCCTGCTGGTGCTGTCCGCCCACGGGGTGAAGACGCCCGAAGAGGCGCGGGCCCTGGACCGGCCCGTGGTGCTGGTCATCAGCGGCATCCACGCGGGCGAGGTGGAGGGCAAGGAGGGCTGCCTGATGCTGGTGCGCGACCTGCTGGAAGGCAGGCCGGGCCTGGACGCGGACCAGCTCCTCGCGGACCTCACCCTGGTGGTGGTGCCCCTCTTCAACCCCGACGGCAACGACGCCATCGACCCCGGCAACCGCAAGCTGCACCTGCCCAAGCTCAGCGGCCAGCTGGGCCCCGACAGCGGCGTGGGCACCCGGGTGAACGCCGCCAAGATCAACCTGAACCGCGACTACCTGCGGATGCAGGGCGAGGAGATGCGCCTGCTGCAGACCCGCGTCTGCCAGCCCTGGGCCCCGGACCTCACCATCGACAACCACGCCACCAACGGCTCGGTGCACCGCTTCTCCATGACCTACGACATCCCCCACACGGTGGAGAGTGGGCGGGGCGAGCCCATCGAGTACATGCGGAACCGGCTCCTGCCGCCGGTCACCGCGGCCCTGAAGCGCAACCACGGCCTGGACGCGGGCTGGTACGGCAACTTCGTGGAAGACGAGCGGGCGCTGGATGCGGGCGCGGAGGCCCAGCCCGGCGCCCCCGTGGCCGAGGGCTGGATGACCTACCCGCACCATCCGCGCTTCGGCAGCAACTACCGGGGCCTCACCAGCCGCATGGACCTGCTGCTGGAGTGCTATTCCTACATCTCCTTCGCCGAGCGCGTGCGCACGGCCTACGCGTTCATGCTGGAGACGCTCAAACATGTGGCGGCCCATGGTGACGAGGTGGTGCAGACCGTGGCCACCAGCCGGGCGCCCCGGGAGCGCATCGCCATCCGCTATGGCCTGGAGCGCTTCGACGCGCCCGTCGAGATCCTCACCCGCACGCCGCGCACCCTGGAGGGCGCGCCCACCAGCGTCACCCTGCCCCACCTCGGGCGCTTCGTGGGCAGCACCGTGGTGGAGCGCCCGGCGGCCTACCTGGTGCCCGCGCCCCTGGCCGCCCACCTGCGCCTGCACGGCCTCAGCCTCCAGGAGGCCGTGGGCACCTTCGAGGTGGAGGTTCCGGTCACCGAGGGCCTGGGCTCCGAGGGGGGCCGCGCCATCCTGGAGGCCGCCGCCGTGGGCGACATCTCCGTCTCCTGGCGCCGTGGCCCCCGGGCCGTGCCGCCGGGCTGGGCCCTGGTGCCCACCGAGCAGCCCCTCGGGGCCATCGCCGTCTACCTCTGCGAACCGGAGAGCGATGACGGCGCCGTGGAGAACGGCCTGCTGCCGGTACCCACCCTGGGCGAGGAGCTGGCCCTCTGGCGGGTGCCGGCCCTGGGCTGAGCCACGGTTCACCGGCCATGCCCCATCGTTCACCGGTACGCCCCCGCCCGGAGCCAGAGCGCCCCGTAGCCTGGAACAGCTCCGGAGGTTCCATGTCCCTGCTGCCCGCCACCCATCCAGGCTTCTTCGAGGCGCTGGCCCAGCGCCGGACCTACACCACCCTGCTCTACCTCCTGCTGTCCATGGCCACGGGCATCCTGGCCTTCACCTACACGGTGACGGGCCTCTCCCTGAGCCTGGGCCTGGCCATCCTCATCGTCGGCATCCCCGTGGCGATCACCTTCCTGATGGGTGCCCGTCTCCTCTCCGTGGCCGAGGTCCACTTGCTGAGGGCGCTGGTGGGCGGCGAGGGGCCCACCAGCCCGGCCCTGTTCCCCGCTGGCGAGGGATGGTTCGGGCGCTTGAAGGGTCTCCTCGGGGACCGCCGCACCTGGACCAGCCTCCTCTACCTGCTGCTTCTGATGCCCCTGGGCATCGCCTACTTCACGACCTTCGTGAGCCTCCTCGCCACGGGCCTGTCTCTGGTCGCGGTGCCCTTCGCCCGCCTCTTCCACGCCACGGGCACCCTCAGTCTCGACCTGGGCGGAACCTGGATCATCACCCACCCCAACCTGGCCGGCGTCCTCTGCGGCCTGGCGGGCCTGGCCCTCCTCCCCCTCACCTTCCACCTGGCCCTGCTGCTGGGCCGCTTCCAGGTCTGGCTGGCCAAGCACCTGCTGGTCCAGGCCTGAACCGAAGCTTCATCGCAGAAAGGAAGACACCATGACGAACGACACCACCCAGGACCGCACCCGCACCGAGGAATTCAAGCTGGAAGGCGGCAAGGTGCTCGACAAGATCAAGGACCTCATCCACCAGGGGAACATCCGGCGCATCATCCTGAAGAACGAGGCGGGCAAGACGCTCATCGAGATCCCGCTCACCCTGGGCCTGGTGGGGGCAGCTCTCCTGCCCGTCTTCGCCGCCGTGGGGGCCCTGGCCGCCGTGGCCACGCGCATGGTGATCGTGGTGGAGAAGACGGAGACTGACTGAGAGCGCCCTTAACATAGATGACTTCAGAATCGCCTTGACACTCCGACAAGACGGATGAAAGGATGGCTCGCCAGCCTCTGGCATCCATGGAGTCCGTTATGAAAAAAGCAACAATCGCGCTCGCGCTTCTGCTGGGAGCCCCCCTGGCCGCCCAGTCTTTCGAGGTGGGCCTCTTCGTCGGCCAGCAGCAGTACCCATCCCCCCACATGGAGGTTTCCCCTGGGCTGACCGGGCAGCTCAACCTCGACAACAAGACGGTCTACGGGGCGCGCTTCGGGTATTCCATCGTGGACATCGGCCCCGCCCTGTTCCAGGTGACGGCCGGTTACCAGCCGGAATCCAAGACGGCCCTGAAGCCGACCCTGGGCGGGGTGCCCTCCGGAACGCCCGCCGAGCTCAAGCAGAGCCACTGGTCCGTGGGCGCCATGTTCAACTTCAAGGCAGTGGTGGCCGTGGGCGCCGGCCTGGAATACCGCGCCGAGAAGCTCGACGTGGAGGGTGAAAGCACCACCTACAACCGCCCCTGGATCCGCGCCAACATCGGCTACGCCATCCCCTCGCCCCTGGTGAAGCCCTTTTTCGGCCTCGAGGTGGCCTTCCCCCTCACCAGCACCAGCAACAAGTTCGACTCCATCGAGAACACTCTGAAATCCATGGCCCCCAAGAACCAGATCGGAATCTACGCGGGTATCCGCTTCTGACCCTGCGCCATCGCGGGTGGGTGCGACACCTCGTCGCACCCACCCGTGATCCAGGTCGCTTGCGGGTCTGGCCGGCTTCGATGGACCATGGGCCATGCTCGAATCCTGGCTGAACCATCCCCACGCCGCGCCCTGGCTGGTGGTGATGTGGATCGCGGGGCTGCTGGGCTCGCTGGGCCACTGCGCGGGCATGTGCGGCCCCATCGTGGCCGCCTTTGGCCTGAGCCAGGCGAAGCACGGCGGCCGCGCCTGGACGCGGCACCTGCGCTTCCAGCTGGGCCGCGTCACGACCTATGCCATCCTCGGCGGCCTGATCGGCTTCCTGGGCGGCTTCGCGCGCCTGCAGACCGTGCAGGACATGCATGCCTGCTGCCGCCCCGATGGCGCGGCCCTCATCGCGGCCCAGGCCTGGCCCTGGCAGATCTGGGTGAAGCTGGCCGTGGGCGTGCTCATGCTGCTCATGGGCCTGGCCATGGCCCTGGGGGACCGGGCCGACGCCTTCATGGAGTTCAGGCTGCCCGCGCCCCTGCAGAAGCTCATGGGCAAGGGCCTCGCCCTGGGCAGCCTGCCCTATGCGCTGGGCATGCTCTGGGGCCTGATTCCCTGCGGACTCGTCTACATGATGCTGCTGCGCACCCTGGATGGCGGCGACTGGAAGATGGGCGCCGCGGGCATGGCCGCCTTCGGCCTGGGCAACGCGCCCCTGCTGCTGGGCCTGGGCCTCGCCAGCACCCGTCTCAGCCAGGCCTGGAAGGCCATCCTGCTGCGCGTGGGCGGCATCCTCGTGGCGGCCATGGGCGGGTACATCCTCTGGCAGGCCGTGATGCTCCTCCGGGTCCAGGGGCAGGGCTGAACCAAAGGGCCCCTGTAACCGGGCGCGCCGCCCAGGCGCCTGGGATCGGCCTGTCCTGGCCAGTCGCCATTTTTTTGTTTTATAAATTTAAATATATAAATAGATATGCCATGGCGCGTTGAAGTGGTCAGGGGACCTGGGTTGACAAGGCCAGAAAGAAAACTCAACATGTGTCATCTAGATGATTAATACATCTAGGTGATGCAGAAAGGAGACTCCATGGCCCTGTTTCCCATCCTGCTTCTGGCGACGGCCGTGGGAGGGGTGGCCCTCTCCGCTGTCAAAGACGGAGCCCGCACCCGCACGGCTCTGAAATCGTCTGCCCGGTCAGGCCTGAACCTGCTGCCGGGGCTCCTGGCCGTACTGGCGGGCGTGGGCCTGACCATGGCCGCGGTTCCGCCCGCGGGGGTCGCCGCCCTCTTCCACACCCACGGCGCACTGGGATTCTTCCTCCTGGCGGGGCTGGGGGCCCTGATGACCATCCCGGGTCCGGTGGCCTACCCCCTGGCGGGTTCACTGCACCGCATGGGAGCCAGCCTCCCTGCCCTCGCGAGCTTCATCACGACCCTGACCATGGTCGGGGCCCTCACGGCGCCCATGGAGATCAAGGCCTTCGGGCGGCGGTTCACCCTCCTGCGGCAGTCCCTGAGCCTGGCCCTGGCCCTGCTCGTCGGGGCGCTGATGGGAGGCCTGCTATGAGGCCGGACCTCAAGCGCCCGCTCCTGGTGACAGCCATCGTCCTGGCGGTCCATCTGGCCCTCTGGATCCCCAGCCCGGGCCTGGCCGCCCAATCCCTGCGGAACTGGGGCCAGGGACTCGTCGATGTGCTGCTCATCGTCCCCTCGGTGCTCGTCCTCATCGGTCTCTTCGACGCCTGGGTGCCGAAGGAGGTGGTGGCGCGCAACCTGGGACGCACCTCGGGCGTGCGCGGAGTCCTCCTGGCGCTGCTGCTGGGGACCGGCGCCGCGGGCCCCATCTATGCGGCCTTCCCCATCGGGGCAACGCTCCAGGAGAAGGGCGCCCGCACCGCCAACCTCGTCATCTTCCTCGGCGCCTGGGCGACCATCAAGCTCCCGATGCTCATGATGGAGAGCGGCTTCCTTGGGATCAGGTTCGCCTTGTTGAGGCTGGCTCTGACGCTTCCGGGCATCATTGCTTGCGGGTTCCTGATGGAGGCGCTCCTGTCCCGATCCACCTCCGGCCCCCGCACTGCCACCGGTGACTAGCGCGATGCCCTCCTCCAGCCGACAATCCCGCCACCTTCCCGCCTTCATCCTGCTGGCGCTGACGGAGGGCCCCCTGCATGGCCACGCGATCCGTTCGGCGCTCCAGGAGACCCTTCCCGGCTACAAGGCCGATCCCGGCGCCACCTACCGGACGCTGCAGGCCCTGGAAGAGGCCGGCGACGTGACCTTCCACTGGGACACCAACTCCCGCGGCCCGGCCCGGAAGGTCTACGCGCTCGCCCCCTCGGGCTGGGAGCACCTCGACCAGTGGAAGACGGACATCGAGAAGCGGCTGGCCTTCCTCCAGATCTTTCTCGATCGCTACGACCGCTCAAAGGGGATGCGGGTCCACCCGGAGTGATCTCCGGCTGGCCCTTGAGCTTTTCTCTGTGCCCTCCGGGTCCCTCTTTTGGTTTCTGCCTCAGGTCCGGTCGCGCCCCAGGCGCATGGAGTTGCCGATGACCGAGAGGCTGGACAGCACCATGGCGCCGGCGGCGAGGATGGGATTGAGCACGCCGGCCATGGCGAGCGAGATGCCCGCGGTGTTGTAGAAGAAGGCCCAGAACAGGTTCTGCTTCAGCACGCGCAGGGTGAGCGTGGCCAGGCGGAAGACGCGGGTGATGCGGGTGAGCGAGTCGCGCATGAGCACCACGGGCGCCGCATGCATGGCCAGGTCCGCGCCGGAGCCCATGGCGATGCCCAGGTCCGCCGCGGCCAGGGCCGGCGCGTCGTTGATGCCATCGCCCACCATGGCCACCACCTTCCCCTGGGCCTGGAAGCGCCGCACCGCCTCGGCCTTTTCCGCGGGCGACACCTCGCCCAGGAACTCGTCCACGCCCACGGCCTTGGCGATGCGCTCCGTGGTGGCCCGGGCATCGCCCGAGAGCAGCACCACGCGCACCCCGCGGGCGCGCAGCTCGGCGATCACCGAAGCGGCCTCCGCCCTCGGACGATCCCCGAAAGCCAAGGCGCCTGTGACGATGCCATCCACCGCGGCGAACGCCACCGTGAGGCCCTCGGCTTCCCAGGCGCTGGCCTTGGCCTCGAGTTCGGCCGAGAGGGCGAGTCCCTCCTCGGCCAGCAGCCTGCGGTTGCCCACCGCCGCGCGATGGCCCGCGATCATCCCCATCAATCCCCGGCCTGCCCTTATCTCGATGCCGGAGGCATCGAGCCGATCGATCCCCAGGTCCGCGGCGTACCGCCTCACCGCATGGGCCAGGGGATGCTCGGAATAGGATTCCAGGGCCGCCACCAGGTCGAGGTGGTCCAGCTCGGCATGGCGCACCCGGAAGTCGCCCTCGGTCACGGTGCCTGTCTTGTCGAGGATGAGCAGGTCCACCTTGCGGAAGGTCTCCAGCACCCGCGCGTCGCGGATGATGATGCCCTGCCGTGAGGCGGCGCCGATGGCGGCGGTGGTGGCCAGGGGCGTGGCGATGCCCAGGGCGCAGGGGCAGGCGATGACCAGCACGGCGATGCCCCGCAGCATGGCCTCGGTGCCCGTGAGGCCCCGGCTGAGACACACCACCACCGTGAGCGCGGCCAGGGCCAGCACCACGGGGATGAAGATCCGGGAGACGCGGTCCACCGTGCGCTCGAGTGGACTCTTGCCCGCCAGGGCCGCCTGCACGGATTTCACGATCTGGGCCAGGGTGGAATCCTCGCCGCAGCGGGTGACGCGCAGCTCGAGCACCCCGGCCATGTTCAGGCTGCCGCAGATCAAGGCGTCACCAGGCGCCTTGGCCCGGGGATCCGATTCGCCGGTGACCACGGACTCGTCCACCGTGGACTGGCCCTCCACCACCACGCCATCGGCGGGGATGCGCTCGCCGGGCTTCACCAGGATCAGGGTGCCGGGCTCCAGGGCCTCGATGGCCACGAAGCGCTCCTGCCCGTCGACGCGCAACCGCGCCTTCTTCGGCAGCAGGCGGTGGAGCATGGCGATGGCCCGGGCGCTGCGATCCTTGGCGTGGCGCTCGAGGGCCTTGCCCGTGAGCACCAAGGTGACGATGGCGCAGGCCGTGTCGAAGTAGAAGTGCCTGCCGCCCAGGATCGCCTGGGCCGAGCTGTAGGCGAAGGCCGCCAGTACGCCGGTGGAGATGAGGGCCTCCATGCGGAGGTGGCCGGTCTTCACGCCGAACCAGGCGATGCGGTGGATGGGCCAGGCCGAGTAGAGCACCACGGGCAGGGTGAGGACCATGAGGATGAAGGGCACGGCCCGCTGGGCCCAGGGCGAGATGCCTTCGAAGTAGCTGGCGTAGATGACGAGGCTGAACAGCATCACGTTCATCCAGAGGCCGCCGGCGATGCCCAGACGCAGCAGCATGTCCTGCCACTCGCGGCGGTCGCCCTCCATCTCGGTGCCGAACTCGGCCGCCCGGTAGCCCAGGGACTTCACGCGCTCCGGAACGGTGCCCGGCGGAAGCATCTGGGGGCAATAGGTCACCTTGAGCAGGTCCGAGGTGAACAGCACCTCCGCGGACACCACGCCAGCCTCCCGGCGCAGGGCGTGCTCCACCACCCAGCCGCAGGCCGCGCACCACATGCCCGAGAGCTGGTAGAGGGCCTCCTTGGTTTCGGCGCCTTCGGGCAGCGCCGACGGCGTGGCCTCCCCGCCCTGGCCCAGCAGGCCCAGGCGCAGGCTCTCCTGGTAGAGGTCCGTGCTGCGGAGGTCCACGCCGGCCTCGATGGCGCCGCTCTCCAGGAGGATGGCGTAGACGTTGAGGCAGCCAGTGCAGCAGAAGCGCTTCGCCTGGCCCCGGAAGGCCTGGACCTGGGGATGCTTCGTGGCGGCGGCGCCGCAGAGGTCGCAGGTGGTGCTGCCGGTCATGAACGGGACGTCGGCTGGGGCCGCCCCTGATCGTCGAGCATGACGGGATTGGCCTTCCTCGAGAGCTGGTAGGCCACCACCATGATGCCGATGAAGAGTAGGCCGATGAGGCCGAACAGCATGAGGTAGGAACCACCGCCCCGCTTGCGTTCAGTCATGGATCACTTCCTCTTGAGCGGCGTGATGAAGGTCATCTCTTCGATGTCCGCCTTCCGGGCCGCGTCGGCCTGGGCCAGGATGCGGATGTGGTGGACGTCCTGCCCATCCTGAATGAAGGGAGCCCGCAGTTCCACCGTGCGCTCGAAGGTCTCGCCCGGCTGGAGGGTCACCGGATTGGCCGGCAAGGCCAGTTCCGCGCCGGCCAATCCCTCCACCCAGAGGCGCACCTGGGTGGCCTTGCCGGTGCGGTTGGCGAGTTTCAGGCGGATGAGGTTCGCGATGCGGCCATCCTCCAGCACCTTGAACAGGGTGGACCGGTCCGGGTTGATCTCCACCAGCACGGGGCGACGCAGGGACAGGGCCATGGCGAGGCCCACGAGATAGAAGATCATGATGAGGAGGATCACCACCCGCTTGGCATCGCGGAAGCCCCAGCGCCGGTACCACGGTTCCTGCGCGGCGATGGCTTTCGGCGTTTCGCCCCAGGCGTAGTGGATGAGGCCCGGCTTGCCGAGCTTGCGCAGCACGTCCTCACAGGCGTCGATGCAGTCGCCGCAGTGCACGCACTCGATCTGGTAGGGCGATTCGCGGATGTCGATGCCCATTTCGCAGACCCGGACGCACTTCTTGCACTCGATGCAGTTCTTCGCCTCGTCAGTGCCGTCCTGATAGCTCACCAGCAGTGTGTGCTTGTCCTGGAGCATGCCCTGGATGTAGCCGTAGGGGCAGACCGTGGTGCAGAACTTCTGCCGCACGAGGGTGAAATCCAGGAAGGTGATCAGGGTGGTGACGGCGCCGGTGATGCCCCCCACGGTCACCAGGTCGAAGTGCAGGAGGCGCCCCAGCAGGTCCCGGGGCTCCACGAAGTACGAGGTGAACACGAAGGCCAGGAAGACCGAGGCCACCAGCAGCACCGTGTAGAAGAGCCCACGCGCGGCGAACTTCCTCGTCTTCGGGCTGGCCGACTTCAGCTTCTGGGCCAGGCGCCCCGCCCAGCGTTCCACGGACTGGCTCCACTCGCTGAAGATCATCTGGGGGCAGGCGTAGCTGCAGTAGATGCGGCCGTGAATGATGGCCGAGGCGGCGATGACGAACATCAGGAGCATCATCGCGAAGAAGATGATGGCGAACTCGCTGATCCAGAGTTCCTGGCCGGCGAAGTAGAAGCGCTGTCGGGGGATGTCGAAGCGCATCAGGTTGGTGAAGGGCGCCGCCACGAAGGCCAGGAAGAACGCCAGATGGAACCGCTTCCGGATGGGCCGGTACACGGTCTCCTGCGGCGGCAGGGGCGGCAGCCGCTCGATTTTCGGCTTGGGGGAAGCCTCCGTCTGTATGCTCATTTAGTTATTATACAGAATCTTCGGATTGGGCGACGGAACCGACACGCACTCCGTGTGGTGATCGAAGCGCTTCATCAGGATGGCGTGGGTGGGGCAGCGCGATGCGCACATGGCGCAGCGGATGCAGGTGCTCTCGTCCTTCAGCATGACGCCGCCCAGCTCGTCCTTGTCCTGGGGAGGCATGGCCTGGTATTCGGCCAGGCTGAGCTCGGCCCCGGCCGCCACCAGCCGCGCGTGGGCGTCGTAGTCGGAGAGGGTGCTGATGCCCACCAGCTTGATGAGGTCCTCGGGGCAGACGTCCACGCAGCCGTTGCAGGCGATGCAGTGGTCCGTCTCGAAGACCGTGTTGACGTTGCAGCGCAGGCAGCGGGAGCCCTGGCGGCGGGCCATCTCCTCGGGGAAGCTCAGCTCGACGATCTCCACCGAAGTGGCGCGGACCTCGCTCTCCAGCACCGGCGCGTTGCAGCGCTCCTCGCGGTGCCAGCCCTCGGCCATGGTGTAGGCGGCGGGCAGCCAGCGCTTGCGAACCACCACGTCCGTGCGGGTACCTCGCAGGAAATCATGCATGGACCGCGCCGCCGTGTGGGCGGAGGCGATGGCGTCGATGAAGAGGCGCGCCCCATGGGCCACGTCGCCGCAGGCGAAGATGTCCGGGGCCGTGGTCTGGTAGGTGGCGGGGTCCACCTTCACGAGGCCGCGGTTGGTCTCGACGCCATCCTCGGGCTTGAGGAAGCTGAGGTCGGAGGTCTGGCCGATGGCGAAGACCACGGAATCGGCGTGGATGTCGCTCAGGTCGGTCTCGTCGAACTTCGGGTTGAAGCGGCGCTCCCCATCGAAGACCGAGAGGCACTTCACCACCCGCAGGCCCTTGCACTTGCCGTTCTCGACGATGATCTCCTTGGGGCCCACGCGGTTGTGGAGGTGGATGCCCTCCTCCTCGCCTTCGTGGATCTCCACCTTGTCGGCGGGCATCTCCTCGAGGGACTCGAGGCAGACCACGTGGATCTCCTTGTCGCCGCTCATGCGCAGGGCGGAGCGGGCCACGTCGTAGGCCACCTTCTCGCCGTGGCCCATCTCCTGGAGGGCGTCCTCCTGGTTGAGCGCCTCGAAGGGACGCAGGGCGGAGCGGGCCACGTCGTAGGCCACATTGCCGCCGCCGACCACCACCACCCGGCGCCCCAAGGGCAAGGGCTTGCCTTCGTTGAAGGCCTTGAGGAACTCCATGCCATCGTAGACACCCTCGGCCTCGCCGCCGGGCAGGGAGAGCTTGCGGCCGTTGGGCAGGCCCACGCCGAGGAAGATGGCCTTATAGCCCTGGGCCCGCAGGTCCGCGATGCTGAAATCGCGGCCCAGCTTCATGTTGCACTTCAGGTCGACCCCCAGGGACACGATGGCGTTGATCTCGTGCCGCACGAGCTCACGGGGCAGGCGGAACACGGGCACCCCGGCGGTGAGCATGCCGCCGGGCTCGGCGTTGGCCTCGAAGACCGTGACCTTGTAGCCGATCTGGACCAGGTCGTGCGCTACGGTCATGCCGGCAACGCCACCGCCGATGACCGCCACCTTCTCGTAGTCGCCGCGGTTGGGGGGCAGCATCTTCTGGTTGGCGCCGTCCCGGTAGGCGGTGTAGTCGCCGGTCTCGGGCCCGAACTTGTCCGTGACGAACCGCTTGAGGGCACGAATCGCCACGGGCTCGTCCAGGGAGCCGCGGCGGCAGTTGGCTTCACAGGGCGCCCCGCAGACCCGTCCGCAGATGGACGCGAAGGGGTTGGTGGCGCGGGCGATCGCGTAGGCCTGCTCGTACCGCCCCTCGGCGATGGCCGTCACGTACCCGCACGCGTCCGTGTGCACCGGACAGGCGTGCTGGCACTTGACCATCTCGACCCAGTACTGCGAGTCGTCGGGAACCCTGAACTGCCAGCTGGCGTTATCCACAGCTCTAATCCTCGTGAGGCTTGCGGAAGGCGAAGATCGCGACAATGGCCACGTAGACCAGGACCAGGGCGGCGATGCCGTACATCAGGGCCGGGTTGGTCTTGGTGGCGGCATTGAACTGCTGAACCAGGGATCCGCGGGTGGCGTGGCCGACATCACCGTACATCTGGAAGATCAGGTACCCGAATCCGCCCAGGCCGATGATCGGGATGACCAGCTTGAGGAAACCGGGCGCGTCGGTGCCCTTGCGTTCCGTCATCCAGCCGTCGGCGTATTCCTTCAGGTCTTCGTGCCCCTTCTTTTCGTCTGTCATGGCGTGCTCCTGGGAGTCTTGTCCTCGTCGAACATCTGGAACTTGGCTTCCTCGCCCTTCTCGCCCCAGTACCCGTCCCGCCGCGACTTGAAGAAGAAATAGACGGCCAGGAAGAACATCAAGGCGAAGAACAGGTAGGCGAAATAGACGCTGGGGTAGGTGTAGTCCGTGGGGGCCATGACCTACTTCTCGTAGTCGTTGGCAGGACGCCAATCCTTGCCGCGACCCAGGCTCTGGAGGTAGGCCACCATGGCCTTGAACTCTTCGGGGTTGTTCACGATCCAGGGATAGGGCGGCATGATGGAGCCCTTCACCAGGTCCCGGGGACTGCGGAAGTGGGTGCGGTGCCACTGCTCGTCGTACTTTCCGCCGACGCGGGCGAGATCCGGGCCGGTGCGCTTGGTGCCGAACATGTGGGGATCGTCGAAGACGAACTCGTCGGGCGTGGAGATGGGGGCGTCCACGCCCCGCCAGCCATAGCGCTTGGTGTCGGCGAGGAGGGTGCGGACCTGCTGGGTGTGGCAGTACCAGCAGCCTTCCCGGACGTAGATGTCGCGGCCCTTCTTCTCCAGGGCCGTGAGGGGAACCACCTTGCCGGTCATGCCCTTGGCGGGATCTTGGTTCTCGAAGGGCTTGGCCCAGG
>Ga0268298_10003204_pt1 | contig 16944 bp, 19 predicted proteins | sample WWTPWeurt_MetaG_FD_194462 | JGI IMG/M metagenome (GOLD analysis project Ga0268298, IMG submission 194462) | Activated sludge microbial communities from WWTP in Nijmegen, Gelderland, Netherland - WWTP Weurt | ecosystem: Engineered > WWTP > Aerobic digester > Activated sludge | place... | reverse complement strand
GCAGGCTCTTGCCAACTAGGGTTTATACAGACGGCTGTATAAACCCCCAATTTGGGGTGTATAACAGCCGCTTGGCTGTATAAACACCCTATATTTCTATAACAGCCATTATACAACCGCCCCAAGGACAGGGCAAGAAAAAGGCCACAAAGGGCAAATTTCCATGCCTTTGTGGCCCGAACGCCTAAAACCCTTCTGCCACGTACTCACCCCAAACACCCCGCAAGGTATTGCAGATCTCTCCCAGCGTCATATCGTTCTCCACACATTCGATGAAGAGCGGCATCAAATTCTCGGTTCCTTGGGCGGCTGCCACCAACCGTCCGCGCAACTGCTCCACGACTTTTGGGTCCCTATTCTCTCTTAATTTCTTCAACTTCTCGCGCTGACCCAACTCGATGGCGGGGTCCACCACCAGCCTCTCCAGGTTCCTTTCCTCCTTCACCTCAAAGGCATTCACGCCCACAACAATGTCTTCTTTCTTCTCGATCGCCTGCTGAGCCGCATAAGCCGCGTTCTGGATCTCGTTCTGCATATACCCGCGCTCAATGGCCTGCATGGCCCCACCCATTTCATCGATCCTGGCGATGTAATCCAACGCGCCCTGCTCGATCTCATCGGTCATCTGCTCGATCAAATACGAACCTGCCAGCGGGTCAATCGAATCTGCCACGCCTGATTCATACGCAATGATCTGCTGGGTCCGCAGCGCCACCCGCACCGACTTCTCCGTCGGCAGCCACAAAGCCTCATCCATGCTGTTGGTGTGCAGGGACTGGGTCCCGCCGAGCACGGCAGAAAGCGCCTGCAGGGTCACACGCACCACATTATTTTCCGGCTGCTGCGCGGTCAGGGTCGAACCGGCCGTCTGGGTATGGAAGCGCAACTGCCACGAAGCAGGCTTCTGCGCCTTGAAGCGCTCGCGCATGATCCGCGCCCACATCCGCCTTGCCGCGCGGAACTTCGCCACCTCTTCCAGCAGGTTGTTGTGCGCATTGAAGAAGAAGGATAACTGCCCCGCAAAATCGTCCACGTTCAAACCAGCCGCAAGCGCCGCATCCACATATGCCATGCCATTGGCCAGCGTAAAGGCCACTTCCTGAACGGCGGTCGAACCGGCCTCGCGGATGTGATACCCCGAGATCGAGATCGTATTCCAGAACGGCACATCCTGCGCGCAAAACGAAAAAATATCCGTGATCAGTCGCATCGAAGGTGCAGGCGGGAAGATATACGTCCCGCGTGCCACATACTCCTTCAGAATATCGTTCTGGATCGTGCCGCGCAGCCCGCGCATATCCGCACCCTGGCGCTTCGCCACTGCGATATACATCGCCAGCAGCACTCCCGCAGGCGCGTTGATGGTCATGGATGTGGAAACCTTTTCGAGCGGGATCTGATCGAACAACTGCTCCATATCCTTGATCGATGAAATGGACACGCCCACCTTCCCAACCTCGCCCTGCGCGATCGGGTCATCCGCATCGTACCCGATCTGAGTGGGCAGGTCGAACGCGACCGACAGCCCCGTTTGGCCTTGTTCGAGCAAATAGCGGTAACGCTTGTTCGATTCTTCTGCCGTGGAAAAACCCGCATACTGGCGCATCGTCCAAAAGCGCGAGCGGTACATCGTCGGCTGCACCCCGCGAGTGAAGGGATACTCGCCCGGAAAGCCCAATTTTTCCTGATAGGTTTCATCGGTAAAGGCAGGGCTTCCCTGACCCGGCAGCGCCACACGCGGGACCTCGATCCCGGCACTGGTTGCAAAGCGTTCCCTGCGCTCCTTGAATTTATCCAATGATTTCTTGAGCGTGCTTTCCTGCCATTTTTTATATTGATCGTTGATCGTCATGTTAAGTTTCCTTCCCGGTCTCTCGATGTCGTTGCGCGGCAACCTTTCGATGGAGACGCGTTGGATTGCATCTGGCCTGCCTAGTATAAATCCAAAGACCCCTTCAAGGAATTGGACAAAGACAGGATGATTAATAGACAAAAGTCACATGCCGAAAGCAGATGAAAATGCTACACTTTCAAGGTAGCGCGACCCTAAAGGTTTTTTCTTTTATGAAAAGGGAATCTCATCCATGCCGGATGAGGCGGGCAGGTCTGATACCCACCGGGTATAACCTTTAGGGTCTCACTTTTTTCAGGAGTGACTGAAATATGGGCAACAAAACATTTTTACACGTCGGTGCGGGGATATTGTTCTTGATCGGTCTTTGTCTTCTCGGGTATGGCATTCTCAACATCATCGGCTCCACAGCCTCGGCGCAGAACGCATCCTGGCTTGGGTTCGGGCTTGGGTTCTCCTGCGTGGGCGGCATCTTCGTCGGCGGTGGGGCGCTGCTCCTTTGGCGCGCACAGGTCAAAGGTCCAGCCGGAAGCGGCGGGGATAACATCACCTACAAACTCGACCTGCCCGGCCAGACCAGGGTCGAGCAGATGACCTGTCGCAATTGCGGCGGCGCCTTGAAGGCCGATAACATCAAAATGGTCGCGGGTGCGCCCACGGTGGAATGTCCGTATTGCAACACGGTCTATCAACTTACCGAAGAACCCAAGTGGTGATTTGTTTAATGATCAACGATCCTCTATGTCATTGCGAGAGCAATAAAATTGGCGATTGGAGATTTCATGAGTAGAAAGATTCTTGCCGGTCTATTGGCTGTTTTACTGACGTTGGGCATGGTTTCCCAGGCCTTTGCACAAGACCTGCCGTATTACTTTCAGGTGGATAAGACCGTGGTGAATGCTTACTGGAATTCGGACGGTTCGCTAAGCGTGGATTACACCTGGGTCTTTACCAACCTGCCCGGTTCGCATCCCATCGACTTTGTGGATGTGGGCATGCCGAATTCCAACTTCGACATGGATATCATCCGCGCCAGCGTGGACGGCGTGCCGGTCTCCGTTTCCAAAAGCGACTATGCCGGGAATGGCTCCGGGTTTGCCATTGTCATGGGCGGCAAGACCATCGCCGCAGGCGACTCGGCCACGGTCTTCGTTACCGTAAGCCAGGTGACGAATGTGCTTTTCCCCGATAACAACGATACGAACTATGCCAGCGCCTCGTTCTACCCGACCTGGTTCGGTTCGCAATATATCTCTGGCACCACCGATTACACGGTGACCTTCCACTTGCCATCCGGCGTCCAGCCGGAGGAGCCGCGCTGGCACGCCAGTCCGTCAGGCTTCCCTTCGGAACCCGAAGCCGGTTTCGATGATGCCGGAAACATTATCTACACCTGGTATTCCCCTAATGCCAGATCGACCTCCAGCATGGCGTTCGGCGCCTCCTTCCCGAAGTCGTATGTCCCGGCCGAGTCGATCTACACTCCGCCGTCGGCCCCTCTGATCGATGGCGATACAGCCTCGGCCATCTTCATGATCTGTTGTTTTGGTTTCATCTTCGTTGGCCTGCCCTCGCTGACTGCGCTCGGCAACCGCCGCCGCAAAATGCAATACCTGCCGCCGAAGATCTCCATCGAGGGGCATGGCATCAAGCGCGGCCTGACCGCGGTCGAAGCCGCCCTGCTGCTGGAACAGCCGCTCGATAAAGTAATGACCATGATCCTCTTTGGCGTCATCAAAAAGAATGCCGCCACCGTCAAGACGCGCGATCCCCTCGAACTCGATATCAAGGACCCGCTCATGCAGGAGGAAAAAGATCTGCATGATTACGAAAAGAATTTCCTGCGTGCTTTTTTGCAGCCCAGTGGCCGCGAACGGCAGGGTGAACTGCAAAGCATGATGGTGGCTCTGGTGCGCACGGTCTCAGAGAAGATGAAAGGCTTCAGTCGCAAGGAAACCGTGGACTACTACACATCCATCACAGAAAAGGCCTGGGCCATGGTCGAAGCGGCCGACACCCCCGAGGTCAAAAGCCAGAAGTATGAAGAAGCCCTCGAGTGGACCATGCTGGACAAAGATTACGACGACCGCACACGGCGCGTCTTTCGCGGGCCGGTCATTGTTCCATCCTGGTGGGGCCACTACGACCCGACCTATCGCCCCATGACCCCGTCGAGCCAATCCAATTTCCCAAGCCTGGGGCAACCCTCCATGCCCGCAGGCGGTTCCGCGCCTTTGCCCGGCGCAGATTTTGCTGCAAAGGTCGTCACTGGGGTGCAGACCTTCTCGGAGAAGGTGGTTGGGAATATCAATACGTTTACTGAAAAGGTTACGAGCACTACCAATCCGCTCCCCAAACCTTCTTCCACAGTTCGTAGCGGTTCGCGAGGTGGCGGCGGCCGCAGTGGTGGTTGCGCCTGCGCCTGTGCGTGCGCTTGTGCCGGTTGCGCCTGCGCCTGTGCCGGCGGCGGAAGATAAACTGTGGAATGGCAAAATACAAAATGAAATGTCTTTGCGAGCCGCATTTCTTCCTTATAGCCGAACGTAGAATGATGTGCGGCGAAGCAATCTCCAATACAATTTACAAGATTGCTTCGGGACGAACATCCTCGCAATGACATGCAAGGAATTTTTAACAAAGTGGCAATTCGGATTTGATTTTACTGATAGGAGCGAAGTGCAAAATGTCCCTGAATTTTAAAAACCTGCTCGCAAATGCTCAAAATCTGAAGATGTTTCAAAAGCCACTCCAAAGTCTCCAGACTTTGGAGTCCTCACCCCGCCTTTACCACTACACCCGCGAAAACGAATTCGAGAAATCACGCATTCATCTGCGCCTGGACCCCGATGGAACGGGGACCATCATTGTCAATGCCAACCGTGTCATGCACCTCAACCCGACCGCCGCCTTCATGGCCTGGCTGACCTTGGAAGGAAAGTCCACTTCCGAATGTGTTTCCGCCCTGACCGCCAAATACTCTGTCAACAGGAAACAGGCCGAGACCGACCTATCCGAGTTCAACCTTCAACTGGATGAATTGCTCAGGCCGGATGGGGCTTGTCCCATCCATGAACTGGATTTGGATACCACCATGCCGTTCAGCGCCCGTCCCTCCGCGCCCTACCGCATGGACCTGGCCCTGACGTATCGCTGTAACAACGACTGTGCCCACTGCTACAATGCCCGCGAACGGAACTTTCCCGAACTGACCACTGACCAATGGAAGCGGGTCATTGACGAACTCTGGGCGTTGGGCGTGCCGCACATCGTCTTTACCGGCGGCGAAGCCACCCTGCGCAACGACCTGCCCGAACTCATCCATCATGCCGAGTCCAATGGTCAGATCACCGGGCTCAACACCAACGCCCGCCGCCTCATGGATATGAGTTACGTGCAGCAATTGGTAGACTCTGGTCTGGATCATGTCCAGATCACGGTCGAATCCTGCGTGCCAGAGATCCATGATGAAATGATGCGTGCCAGGGGAGCCTTCCGTCAGACCATTGCAGGCGTGAATAACGTCCTCAAGACCCGCCTGTATGTAATGACCAATACCACCATGCTGCGGACCAACGTCCACACCATTCCCGCCACCCTCGATTTTCTGGCGGATGTTGGCGTACCGACCATCGGCTTGAACGCCCTCATTTATTCCGGGCAGGGACTCACCGTCGGCACCGGCCTGGATGAAAGCGAACTTCAACCCATCCTTGATATCGCCACTCAAAAGACCGCTGCTCATGGCCAAAAACTCATCTGGTATACACCGACCCAATACTGCAAATTCGACCCGACCGCTTCCAACCTGGGTGTAAAAGGTTGTACGGCGTCTCTCTACAGCATGTGCATCGAGTCCAACGGAAATGTCCTGCCTTGCCAGTCGTATTACAACCCGCTCGGCAACTTCCTCACCGACTCATGGGACTCGATCTGGAACCATAAATTATCCGTCCAGTTGCGCGAGCGCCAGAACCTGCCTTTCAAGTGTGAAACCTGTCCTGTGGTGGCCGAGTGTGGCGGAGGGTGCCCATTGCAGTTCGAAGGTCATCGCAAGGAATTTGGAGTTGATTTACCTGTGCTACACTAAGGCATACCCGCCTTAGGAATCATCGCATGGAAATTTGTTACTTGATCGCCTTCCCCGATACACGGGAACCATCCGCCCCGGTAAAGGAATCCATTACCGGGCTGAAAGACGCTCCATACTTCCAACCGGTTGATATTGACCTGGTCAGTTTGGGCGAAGAAACGATCGTGATCGAGGGCCATGCTGTTTCTGTGATCCGCCAGCAATATGACGGGCGCGTCCAGATGGTCGAAGCGCGGTTCGGCATTAAGGAACCCTTTGACCCTTCGGTCTTGCACGAGCGTAATAAGATAGAAAACGCGCTCCAGAGCGCGTACATCCCAGAAGCCTATCGTCAGAGCGGACTCTACGAGGAATACACCATCCTTCTGGTGGATGCAGCCAGACCCACGCCTGATAAATGGCTCGACAAGAACGGCGAAGAAATCTCAAGGTTCATCCGCTCGCAGCGCGACAACCTGGATAAGAACGAAATGGACGAGATCCTCATGTCTCGCACCCGCTATTCAGCGACCGAACTGACTCTCGTGGACTGGGAAGGCGCGGTCATCATCGCGCCCAATGCCGATTACCGCTCGGATATCGTCCTGCTTAAGATCGGCAATTATCAATTATTGCGGTATCGCATGCTCGACCATTCCATCGAACTGATGCTCGATAAGATCAACGAAGGCTTCTTCAAGAACCAGCGCCGTCCGCGCCCCACCCGGGGCATGCTGCGCCAGATCGCCGAGCACAAACTGGAGGTCATGCTCGATTTTGAACGCATCGAACAAAATCTCCTGCTTATTGGTGATTGGTATACCGCCAAATTATATGAAGCCATCCAAAGCGAGTTCTACCTGAAGGATTGGAAGGAGAACTTGCGCACGAAACTTGACAACCTCGAGAACATCGTCCAGACCATCAAGGATAACCTTTCCGTTTCCTGGGAAAACCTGATGGATAAAATCCAACTGATCCTGTGGCTTCTAATGCTGCTCGGATATTTGTATTTGTACTTTTTGGATGCCGGCTGGATCGTCATCCCTCGCAATTAAAGAATCGTATCGGATAGGAGTCGCACATGAACTTCCTTCAAAACCTTTTCACCAGATCCGCCCCATTACCTGAGGGCCTGCACCACTTGCAAGCCATGCAGGATGAAAGGCCGTTTCGCATTCATCTGCGCTTGCAAAAGGACGGCTCGGGCATCCTCATTCTCAACGCGGCCACGGTCCTGCAACTCAACCCCACAGCGGCTGAATATGCCTATCACTTCATCAAAGGCACGGCTCCGGAAGAAGCGGCGAAGCAGGTCTCCCAGCGTTATCGCGTGAATCGGAAGGTCGCTCTGGAGGATTTCAATAACTTCGCCGAACGGATTCACGCTCTCGTCTCCGCTCCCGATTTGGATCCCGCTTCTTTTCTCGACTTTGAACGGGTTCAGCCCCATTCGGTAGAGACCACCCTGCGGCTGGACTGCGCCCTCACATATCACCTGCCCGAAAAGACCCAGGCCGAGTACGCCCCCGTCAAGCGCGTGGACCGTGAACTCTCTACAGCAGAGTGGATGCAGGTCATGGACAAAGCCTGGCAGAAGGGCATTCCACACATCATTTTCACCGGCGGCGAAGCCACCCTGCGTGACGATCTCCCTGAACTTATTGCGCACGCAGAAAAGAACGGCCAGGTCTGCGGCCTGCTCACGGACGGCCTGAAACTGACCGACAAAGGTTACTTCGAAACCCTGCTGAACACCGGACTCGACCATCTTATGCTCATCCTTCAGCCCGATGACCCGCGTTCATGGAAGGCCATCGAGATCATTGTGCCTCAGGATATTTTCCTGACCGTGCACCTTACCATCAACAAACTGAACGTCAAGCAGGCCGCCGAACTGCTCCAACGTGTTGCTTATCTGGGCGTGGAGAACATCTCCCTCAGCGCTGCCGATTCTTCCCTGACGGACGAACTGCTCGAGTTGCAGAGTGTGGCCCAATCCCTGCGCCTCAGCCTGCGTTGGGACCTGCCCGTGCCTTATTCCATCTCCAACCCGGTTGCCTTCGAAACCGTGGACGACACCATCCCTGCCGGGGCGGGTCGGAACTGGTTGTATGTCGAACCCGATGGCGATGTCCTCCCGGCTCAGGGTGAACCGGACAAGGTCCTTGGAAACCTGTTGCGGGACGAGTGGGACGCGATCCTGAAATAACGATTATTAGAAGATATTTATATTTTCCCATCGTCCCTGTGGTATCCTTGCTCGATACCATTTGAACCCTATGAAGCAGAAAACCGTCATACTTTTGGTAAGTGTCTTTACACTTGCCTTTTCCGTGGCTTGTGTCACATTGATGGGCGGCGAATCGCCCGAAGCCATCACCCCTCCCGAAGAACTTAATTTCGAAGAACCAGCCACACCTACTCCCGTTCCGCCGCCCACGGTGCAGCCCCTGGCAGCCTGTCCGCTGATCACTGATGAGATCGTTCGGCAAGCGCTTCTGGAGGGTGATTCCTCCGGCGGGGAAGGTTTGGAGAACGACGTTTATCTCATTACCTACGAAGTGGACGAGAACGATGAACTTGCCAACCCGCAATATGAAACTTTTTCAGACCAGTTCAAGGCCCTGCGTGAGGATGTTGATGCCCATTATCAGGTATGGAATTACTTCCGCGCCCTGATCCCGCCCGACCAACGTAGTATGCTGACCGAATATGTCATCAGCACTGACGGCAAAAGCGGCTTGCTTGCCGCTGTGGGGCAAACCGAGACCGACCCGAATACCTGGTCGCTGCAAGTGGACATCATGGACACAGTGAACGACTACGAACTGACCTATACTCTTGTGCATGAGTTTGGCCATCTGCTCACTCTCAACCCGGGCCAGGTGCCGCCCAGCCTCGCCATGTTCAACAATCCGGATGATGAGAATATCTACTTCAAGGAAGCATCCGCTTGCCCTAACTATTTTCCCGGAGAGGGTTGTGCGAAAGCCGATTCTTACATTGACGATTTCTATAATACGTTCTGGGCGGATATTTACGACGAATGGACCGAGATCAACCTCGAAGAGGATGAAGACATTTATTACGAAAAAATGGATGCATTTTATACCAAGTATGAAGACCAGTTCGTCACCAGTTATGCTGCCACCAACCCCGAGGAAGATATTGCCGAAACCTGGAGTTTCTTTGTTTTCAGCCCGGAACCTTCCGGCGACATCATTGCCGAACAGAAGATCCTCTTCTTTTACCGCTACCCCGAACTGGTTGCCTTGCGCGAGTCCATTCGCAGTAACCTGTGCGCAGTATTTCCAAATCAATAGATCATGATACAGATACCCATCACAGAATCCTATTGGGTGGAGGAAGCCAGATTTCTGGCCGGGGAGTATCCCGCCAGCCATGAAAGCGAAACCGCCCGGCAGAGGCTGGAAGCCTTTATGGAAGCTGGCATCCGTACGTTCATTGATCTGACCATGCCGCATGAACTTCCATCGTATCAACCCATTTTGAAGGATCTGTCTCATATCTACGATGTCGATCTTTCCTATCAACGCTTTGCCATCCGCGACCACGATATTCCATCCCTGCAAACGATGAGCGCCATTCTCAATTCCATTGATGGCTCGCTTCAAGAGGGAAAGCCTGTCTATATCCATTGTTGGGGTGGCATCGGCCGCACCGGAACAGTGGTGGGCTGCTATTTTGTCCGGCATGGGTTATCTGCGGAGCAGGCCCTGAAAAAAGTGGATGCCCTTTTCCGCACTCGTCCTCAAAATTATTTTTTCCACACCTCGCCGGAGACAGATCAGCAGTTCGAGTTTGTTCGTCGCTGGCGCGAGGTGCCGGGTTCCGAGCACCGCTCTCAGCAGCGATTTTGTGAGGGATGAACTGGCATACGCGCTATCTTCAGCAAGCCAATTGGACCCGCAGCCTGCGTCACTATGTATTTGAGCAGGCGGGACTCAACACCGCAAGCCGTGTGCTTGAAGTGGGTTGCGGGACGGGCGCCATTCTGCGCGAGATGAATACTCCTGCTGCGCTTCATGGCCTGGACCTTGATCCTTTTGCACTAACTGAATGCCGCACCCACGCTCCGGCAGCCTCCCTAATTTATGGAGATGCAAACGCCCTGCCATATCCGGAAAAGTCTTTTGACATCGTTTTCTGTCATTTTCTTTTGCTTTGGGTGGATAATCCGGTACAAGTTGTGTGCGAAATGGCACGTGTCGGTCGCTCTGTGTTAGCATTGGCCGAACCCGATTACGGTCACCGCGTGGATGAACCGGTGGAGCTTCGTACACTGGGTGAATGGCAAACACAATCTTTGATGCGTCGCGGTGCTAATCCGCTTTTCGGCGGTCTTCTGGCGGAGACCTTTTTTCAGGCGGGTATTGAGATCATCGAATCAGGACCTATTCAAACTTCGGAAGAGAAGCGTTCTAAAAAAGATTGGGAAGATGAGTGGGAGGTGTTCCAGGCTGATTTGGCAGATGAGGTTCCGCCGGAGGAGATCCAAAAGATGAAGACTCTGCATGAAGAAGCATGCAGACGCGGCGGGCGCAGGCTGCACATCCCAACCTATTTTGCCTGGGGTAATACTTAAGGATGGCTGGTCTGCCTGATAAATGGAAGTATAATTTCGGTATCTATGGAGGCACGTTTGGAAGAAACATTGAATCAGGAACAACAGGTGGAAGAGGTTCAGCCTGTTGAAGAAAAGACGAATTGGGGGCGTTTCTTTTTGGATGTGGTGGAGACGGTCGTTCTGGCTGTCATTCTTTTTATCGGCATCAATGCAGTTTCGGCGCGGGTGCGTGTGGATGGTTTCAGCATGCGCCCAACGCTTGATGACGGCGAATTTTTGCTGGTGAATAAATTAAGCTACAAGTGGAATGATTTTTCGCGCGGTGATATTGTGGTATTCCATTTTCCGTTGAACCCGGAAGAGGAACTCATTAAGCGTGTAATTGGTCTGCCTGGCGATCATGTGGTGGTCAGGAACAGCCGGGTGTACGTTAATGATGAATTGGTGCAGGAGGGCTACATTGAACAGGCCCCGCTTTATACCGGCGAATGGTTCGTGACCCAGGATCACCTTTTTGTGCTTGGCGATAACCGGAATAATTCGAACGACTCAAAGGATTGGGGCATGCTGCCAATGGAGAACGTGGTGGGGCGGGCCGTTTTGATCTACTGGCCTCCGCCGGTATGGAAAGTGATCGACCATCCCGACCTGCTGCCTGCCCAATAAGGATTGAACATGACCGAGATCGAGAACCGACCGCTCTCTTCTGTTCCTTGCGTGGAATGTCACGCGGGGGTTTTGATGTTGCGTCATATTACATACTATACCTGGCTGGGCGCTGAGCTCATTACCGTTCCGAACTTTCCAGCCTGGGTGTGCGATGTGTGCGGCCGACGCGAATATGACGAAAAAGCCATTCACTGGCTGAACATGATCCTTGACCCGAACGCGGGCAAGCCCAATAAGGCCAAGCGGCCTACACCGCCTGTGCGCCGAGTTCAGACCCGTACTCATCGCTCCGTTTCAGATACGTAACCGCTCCCATGTCTCTCGATACTTCTCCCCGCACTTATCGCTTTGTCCCGGTGGATATTCTAACCTCAGGCTATCGTGTGGTTGGTAAGATCACTGTGACCACCCATGGGGCGATCGGGCAGATGAATGATCCGGCGCATTCTTCCTTGGAAGTCCATGATGCCCGTCTGGCGCGCCTGCACATGCCGACGAAACTGGTGGATCACTTCGAGATCGTACGCATGATGAAAAGACAGGTGCATACCTTTTGCCTTGCCCGGCGCGAGGATCTTGGGCCGCACGCCCTGGTGCGTGGCGGTTTCACCACGGTGACGGAATATGCCGTCCGCATTACGACTCAGATGTTCGAGATCGAAGGGACCATGGAACTCCCGGGGCGGTTTGACTTTACAGCCCTAGTCAATGAAGGCTCGCGCGATTTTCTGCCCGTTTTCAATGCCACAGTGACGGCCATTCTGATCCCTTCACTCAAAGTGGAATGTGGTGGCCTGCTGGTCAATAGGCGCTTGATCGATATTATGGCGCTCTTAAATCAACGTGTAAAACCCGAAAACTGATTCGTAAATCTTCTTGACTGTCATAAGAGTGGGTGATAGAATTCGCCCGCTCAAGAAATGCCCCCATCGTCTAGTGGACTAGGACGCGGCCCTTTCAAGGCCACGACCGGGGTTCGAATCCCCGTGGGGGCACTTTTTTTTAGCAGCCGTCTCGTATAGAGGCGGTTTTTTTATTACTCACTATTCATATCATTGAGATAAGGGGGGCTACGCTAGTCATTCCTTAGAACAGAGTATACTTTCATCAACCAGAGGAGACCTCGTCTTGAACAAACAACGTCTTGAAGCCTTTTCAGATGGCGTCTTTGCCATCGTCATCACTCTGTTGATCCTCGATATCAAGATCCCGGCCGTGCCGCCTGACGAACTCGGCGGCGCGCTGGTCCATATCCTTCCCCAAATCCTTACCTACATACTGAGTTTCTTTATCGTCGGCCTATATTGGCATTCCCATCATCAGGTGGCAGCCCAAATTCAAGGCATTGACGAAGCGTTCATCTGGTTGAACCTGGTCTGGCTGTTGTTCGTCAGCGTGTTACCGTTTCCCACCGCCTTGCTGGGACGGTACCCCCTTCAGCCCATCCCCCTGACAATTTACGGCGTCAACCTGATCCTTGTCAATATCACCGGCTTTCTGATCCTGGTCTATTTCCAAAAGCGGCCTCACTTGCGCACCCGGCCCATGAGCCTGGCCGAACTTCGCGCCACCTCCCCCATCTACATCGTCGTAAACGGACTCTACGCCATCGCCATTGGGGCTGCATGGTTCTTTCCCTGGCTGAGTTACGGCATCTATTTTTTCGTTCTCATCTGGGTGATCGTCCGCGCTATTCAACGCTCCAGCCCCGACAAAGAACAAACCAAAGAGGCTCTATGAAACCCATCATCATCCGCATCCAACGCCACAACAACCAGACCCCGCAAGAGATCTGCGCAGCCTTTCTCGATACAGATCGCTGGCCGGAATTTCAGGGATACTCCATTTTGCCGGGGATAAAAAGCGCCCGCTTCGAAACCCGGACCTCGAACATGATCGGCTCCAGAATCCGTGTGCATAACACCGATGAATCCTCCCATGTCGAGGAGATCATTGAATGGGATGAGAACCGCAAGTTGGCGCTCCGCTTTCAAGAGTTCAATTCGCCGCTTAAAAATCTGGCATCCCACTTCATCGAAGAATGGACCTTCGCTCCATCTCAAAGCGGAACGGAGGTTATCCGCTCCATGAGCATGTACCCAAAGAATGTTCTCGGCTGGGTTATGCTCTTCCCCATCTCCCGGCTGATGAAAAAAGCGTTCGAGAAAAACGCCTCCCAATTGGAGAAATGAAGCAAATCAAAGGAGCACATTCCATGCCCTCACCCAAATCCCCTGTTCACGAATTACGAATTGCGATCACCACCCACAACTATGAAAGATTGGTCAAGTTCTACTGCCAGGGTCTCGGCATCGAACCAGCCGCCATTTGGAACAACGGCCAGGGACAGGCGCTCATGCTCACCCTGGGCCGCGCCACCCTTGAGATCTTCGACGAAGCGCAGGCGGAGACCATAGACCAACTCGAAGCCGGGCAGCGTGTCAGCGGGCAGGTTCGGCTTGCGTTACAAGTTCCAGATATCGAAACTGCCATGGAGCGATTACTCGCCAACGGGGCCATCCTCGTTCACCCACCGGTGGCCACTCCATGGGGTGACCGCAACGTCCGCATTCAGGACCCGGATGGCATGCAGATCACCCTGTTCCAACCTGCTGAATCCGAAGAGCAGTCCCAGCCGTAAGTTTCCGCATCCATAAATCATCTACACGACATGACAAACTTCAGGACCATTTCCGATGTAATCGATCCTCAACTGGTCGTGGAAGGCGCGGGAGTTTTACTCCGCCGTTCCATCGCGCCGCGCCAGAGTAATGAGCACGATCCGTTCCTTTTGTTCGACCATTTCGCCTTCAACAACCCCATCGAAGGGCCGATCCGCGGATTCCCTACGCATCCTCATCGAGGCATTGAAACGGTCACCTATATGCTCGAAGGCACTGTCCGCCATCGTGACAGCCTCGGCAACATGGGCACCATCGGTGAAGGCGATGTACAATGGATGACCAGCGGCAGCGGCATCCTGCATGAGGAAATGCCCCAGCGCAGCCTGCAAGGCAACATCTACGGCTTTCAACTTTGGGTCAACCTGCCCGCTGCGCAAAAGATGAGCCCGCCGCGCTATCAGGAAGTTAACGCCAGCACCATCCCTGTCATCGAAAAGGATGGAGCCGCCATCCGCCTTGTGGCTGGAGAGGTAGACGGCCAGCGCGGGCCGGTGACCGAGATCGCTGCTGCGCCTCTTTACATGGATGTGAAACTGGCACCCGGAGCCCGGTTCGTTTACCCCATCTCAGGCGGACACACCGCATTGGCCTACGTTTTCCAGGGAACAGGCGAGTTTGCTGGCGAGGTCATTGAATCTGTCAGCATGGTGGCATTCAAAGATGACGGCGACCATATCGAGGTCAAGACCGAAGCGGGCGTGCAATTCATGCTCATTGCAGGCGCGCCGTTCAAGGAGCCCATCGTGCCGTACGGCCCATTCGTCATGAACACCGTCGAAGAGATCCAACAGGCCATCCGCGAATTACGAAACGGGACATTCATCAAGTAATTTATAAAGGCGCACATGGATGCGCCTTTATTTTTTGGAGGGTTCGCATGTCGCAAGTTCTTTATGGACCACGCCTGGGCAGGGAAGGTCAATTGCGGGTTGGATGCAGCGCGGTCATCTTCGATGAAACCCGCACAAAAGTGTTATTGACCCAGCGACAAGATAACGGCCGCTGGTGCCTGCCCGGTGGACATATGGAGTCGGGTGAAAGCGCCGCCGAAGCCTGCGAGCGCGAAGCATGGGAAGAGACCGGCTTGAAGGTCCGCGCGACGCGCCTGTTGGGTGTTTACAGCAATCCCGATCAACTCGTCATCTATAAGGATGGCAATAAGGCTTTCTTTGTTGTCCTCAATTTCGAAGTGGAAGTCCTTGAAGGCGAAGTTGGCCTGAGCGATGAGACCACGGCCTTCGGCTGGTTTACTTTGAAAGATATGGAGAGCATGCAGATCCATGCCAACCACAAGTTGCGGGTGGAAGACGCCCTGCGCGGCGGCGATGCAGCCATGCGATAGGTTTCCAGTACCAAAGTACGATCAAAAACACGCCACTAGATTCCAGTTGGCGTGTTTTTGATTCAAATCTTACAGATGGAGTTGCAAATGCTGAACAGACTTTCAAAACGCTTCTATCAATGGACCAAAGGCTGGCTTGTGCTCGTACTGCTGGTGCTGGACGGATTTTTCTCGGGCTTTCTGCTGCCACTGGTGCAGGGCATCATGCAGGGTGGCCAAGGCGGCATCCAGCCGCTGGACTTGATGTTCTTCGCCACGCCCGAAAAACTCTTCGGCATGATCCAAAACTACGGAGAGTTCATCCGTCCGTTCTACCGCAACATTGAGTTGACGGTGGATATCGTTTACCCCATTGTGTACTTGTTCTTCTTTGGGTTGGCGATCTCATGGTTCTTTCAGCGCGGCTTTGCGCCGGACAGCCCGATGCGAAAGTTCAACATCGTTCCGCTCGGCGCATGGTTCTTTGACCTGCTGGAAAACATCGTCATCGTCATATTGCTGTCAGTCTTTCCTGCAACACCCATGATCTTGGGCTGGCTTTTATTTATGCTCAGCACGGTCAAATGGATCTTTGCAGGAGCAAGCGTGGTGCTGATGCTGGTCGGATTGGCGATGGCGGCGAAGAATCGATTTCGGAAACAGGAATAGGCAAACCTCCTAAACCTTCAGCCACCACACACCTGTGCATTCAGGGAGAATGGTCCACTGATGCTGCACAATCTGATCCCCCAATGCATTCCCAAAGAAAAAGCGCGAGAGTTCCTCGGCCTCAGCCAGCGACTCAAACTGATAGTCGGTGCGGATCCAGGTCTTTTGAAAACCCATTTCATCCAGCCAGGGATAAAAATCCTTGAGGTGCTCCAGATGGATCGGCGCTTCATTGCCCGTACCGAGCGACTCATACAAGACGATGAATCCGCCCGGCTTGAGGACACGCTTCATCTCGCCCAGCCATTTCTGCAACTCGGATCGCCAGGTCCCGGGATTCCACACCGCAAGGTAACTGACGCTCCAACCGGAGACAACAAGGTCCGCCGAATGATCTTCGACCGGTAACTGACGATGATCGGCAATATCCACCTGCCAGTTGGTTGATCCGCTGGCCACGAACTTCTCGCGGCAGACCCGCAACATTTCCTCCGAGATGTCAAAAGCGCGGACGCGGCCCACATGCGGGGCGAGGATACAAGCCAGGCGACCGGTACCCGCCCCAAGGTCCAGAACGATGCGGTTTTCCAAAGGCGTGACGCTGCGCAAGGTTTTGAGAATGTTCCCCTGATGATCCTCGCGTGCGATCAAGGCTTCGTACTTATCCCCTTCGGTTTTGTAGATTTCTTCTTGTGTAGGCATGCTCTAATTTTAAAGCAATTTTCAAGCGCGCTGGGTATAATCGGCGGATGGCCACTCTTTCCTCTACCGCACAAAAGATCCAAAACCTACTGAATGAACTGGGTTACGAATATGTTGTGATCGAACATGCCGAGTCAACCCGCACAGCACAGGAAGCCGCCGACCGCGCAGGCTGCGGACTGGGCCAGATCGTCAAGTCGCTTATTTTCCGCGGCAAGACCAGCGGTAAGCCCATTCTGGTGTTGACCTCAGGGCCGAACCGTGTGAATGAAAAGCAGATCAGCACGCATGCCGGGGAATCCATCGGCAAGGCCGACGCGGACTTTGTGCGCGCCGTTACCGGATTCGCCATCGGAGGTGTACCGCCCCTCGGCCACGTGGAAAAGA
>Ga0268298_10003203_pt1 | contig 16947 bp, 17 predicted proteins | sample WWTPWeurt_MetaG_FD_194462 | JGI IMG/M metagenome (GOLD analysis project Ga0268298, IMG submission 194462) | Activated sludge microbial communities from WWTP in Nijmegen, Gelderland, Netherland - WWTP Weurt | ecosystem: Engineered > WWTP > Aerobic digester > Activated sludge | place... | reverse complement strand
CTTCAGAGCGTTCGGCAAAGAGGAGCTGCTCGACAAGGTGATGCGGAGCCTTCACTGGACGCAACTGAAAGTGCGCGACATCGTCCATGCCGAGCACAGCAAACTGGTCGCCGCAGTGGAAGGGCTGAGCGAGGAGGACCGCCAGTATCTGGTCGCCTGCAACTTGACCACCGCCCAGTTGATGGCGGTGCTCGAGCACTTGAAGGCGACCTACCTGAGCGGCGGCGACGGCGACTATCCCCACGCCGGCGACTTGCGCGTGGCCGTTAAAGGTCGCGAAAAGCTGGTCACCCGCTACGCCAAGCAAGCGGCCGAATGCTGCTGCGGCAGCTACGACCACGAGCTGAAAGTCACCGAGCCGGAAGATAAGTCGACCAGAATCGTTATGGTCGGCTTCAGCTACGGTCACTGACACGCCGTCTAGGCTCCGTCAGCCGCTTACGGGCATCTCAACAGGATGTTCGTGAGCGGCCAGTAATGGCAACGAAGCAGGGGAGTTGCTCGCAAGGGCACTCTCTCTGCTTTGTTTTTCTCCACTTGTTACTATATGCTTTAGTTTTATCAGGTAAAAAAGAAGAACCTCTAAAGACTTTTGCATCAGAGGTTCTTCTCAGTCACGGCGTCATCCTGGGCAGTTCTGTCTGGGTGCAGGCCCGGCCAGGCTGACAGACTTACTCGAGCACGTACGACAGGATGATTTCCAGCACCGACAGGTGCATGTCGACAGAGTCGATTGCGACTGCGACGACGAAATCACCGGTAAAGTTGAAGCCTCCGGCGATCATGGCGGCGATCCCGGAGATGATGCTGTCGATGAGCCAGGCAACCAGGCCGCCGTCCTGCCCGATCACCGACCGCGCCCTCTTCAGTTTCGTCTCCAGGTCGCGCACGCAGCACTCCATGTCGGCTGCAGTTTTCACCGCCCGCAGAGTGCGAATCGACTCGAGAACCTCTTTGAGCGGCTCGGCAACAGCCGGACTGCTTTTGATTGTGCTGCGCAAATAGATGATCGCTGTCGTGATACGACAGACCAGGTCCCAGAGCGTGGCGAGATGGGCCGGGTCGAAGATCTTCTTGAGCGCTGCGGGCGCTTCGGCGGCACTGCCTGCGGCAGCCCCCGTGACACTGACGAGCGAATCCGCCAGCGCTTTCAGCTTAGCGAAATTGCCAGCGGACACGAGAGCTTGAAGGCGCGCGCCGATTTTGGCGATGTCAGCCGCGTCTGCTGCTGAGGAAGCAAGCGCTTTTGCTCCGTCAGTGGCGCTCTTGATCAAGCGTTTGAACATCCTTTTTCCTCACTGTTGCGCTCACTTTTCTTAGAGCTTGAGGTTGCAGGGTTTGTTGTGGGTGCGGGAAAAGCCTCGTCTTCAGCTTCACCCGCACCCGGCGCGCGGGACTCCTTCAACCATCCCGGCGAGCAGATTACATCTCCTCGAGGCGGGCGAACGACTTCATCTCCGGATCCGACTCGATGTACAGGTCACGTACTTGCGTACGCTGTCCTGCCCATGCTTCACACAGGAGAGCCTTAGCCCAGGGGTCCAACGCAGCCGCATCCGCCATCTTTTGCACGTCGCCCCGGGGCAACGCATGCCAGGTGATGGAGAGGTCGCGTTCCAGCGCCTGGAGCCCATTCACGATTCTTGCCTTGTTGAAGGCGAGATTGCCGGAGTGGAGTTCCACTGCGCCTGCGATGGCATCGAGGAATTCCTCGGCGACACCGGTGCGGATCGCATCTGCGAGCAACTTGCGCGCACCGGCTACTGCCGTTTCACGCTGCCCGCAGTGACGCCAGCGATCGAGGAAAGGTCGCAGCACCATCGGCTGACCGAAGACCCACATGCTGTGGATGCCATCCGGAGCCGAAGCCTGCGGAGCATCTGCGAAGATGGCGTCGACATCGAGCCGGGCCAGCTCCGGCACCTCCGCAGAGCGACGCACGAAGTCGCGCATCTTTTCGACGATCAGCTGCGGCTGCAGACTCGTCACCGCGTTGTCGAACGAGCCGCGCAGCGACTTCGGCAGAGACGCCGCGAGCGACTTCAGCTTGCCGCAGTCCTCCTGGTTGCGCGTACGCTCCCAGATGTAGGCACCGACGGTCTCCAGATAGGCATCGAGTTCGTCGGCGAGTTGAGCCTCGCTGCCGCAACGCTCAGCCAATTCGCGCACCAAACCGTTCAGATGCTGCGCGAAAAAGAGGTTGCCGAGCGCCGAACGATACATGGATACGGCGCCGGAAGCTCGCTCCTGCTGACGGCGGGCGAAGAGAAAACCGGCAAGGCGCGGATTCTGAGTCTTCACCCAGGCAGCAAACGCTTTCTGGTCGGCGATGCCGGCGGCGCGGCTGTAAGCCTCCTCAGTCTGACGCGCAAGTTCCACCGTATTGCTGTTGAGCTGCTCGATCAGCGCCTCGGTCTCCTCGCGGAATTCCTCGGGCATGATGCGCAGCATCTCAACGATGGTGGTTTCGTGCCAGGCGAACGCCAGCTCGCGCGGCGTGATGCCAGAGAGCAGACGGTGCAGGCGCTTGTACTCGCTGCCCTTCACCTTCAGCCGATAGCCGTCCGCCCAGCGGAAGATGAAACCTTCCTCGTTGTCGCTGAGCGTCTCGGCTCGACGCACCAGTCCTTCCACGTCCGCGCCATCGATGCGCTCGACAACGCGCATGCCAAGCCGCTCGCCTACGGCGGTCAGCTCTGCATACGAGAGGTCATAGCCCGTGAATCGATCGCGCGCGGCGATGAGCACCAGATCCTGGAAGTCGTAGCGGCACACCACGCGAGTCTCCGGGTGGATGATCTCGGTGATGAGAGTGAGATGGTTCCACTCGTCGCACAGGAGCGTGTTGTTGTGCGCATAGTGTTCGTCCCACATGACTTGCGCCACGGCTGCCTGCTCGGAGGCAAACGAACCACGCGTCGCCCAGCAATAGCGGCCATCGAGACGATAGCCGATGCCGCAGCTGCCGTCGAGCTTGACCAACGCCTCGAAGTCACCCTCCTTAACGCTCGCCACCACTCCCGGTACCACCGTCTCGCCCAGATTGTAGAACTTGGGCATCGATGCGGCGATCACTTCTCCGGTTTCCTCGCAGATGATGAGCCCGCGAGAGACCGACGTCACCTCATTCCAGACACGGTCATAAGCGCAGCCCTTCGAGTAGTTGAAGAGTCGATAGGTGAGCCCTTCGCCAGTCTTGATGCGCTTTGACCAGATCCAGCCCGCTTTCTCCATTTCTTCGAATTGCGAAAGCCGCGGCAGGCCGACGCCGATGCCATAGGTTCCGGCCCAGATAATTTCCTGAACCGGATTCTCGAGAACCTGATTGGATGCAGCCATTCCATTTCCTTCACTGTTTGAAAGTGAATTTTCGACGCTGAGAAAACACAGCGAATACTGCGCTTTTTCTGAAGGGGAGACAAACTCCATCCATCAAATCGCAGCGCCGTAGCAAGTCCGCTTCATCAGCCCCACTTCACCCGAATCCAACGCGTGATTAGCCCACCGGATGATAAACCGGAAGAATCGCGCGCAAAGTTTCGGGAAGACCGTTCTTGTGGTTTTGGACTCGTGAGAAGATTTAGCGGAAAAGATATTGCTAGAGTGACAAAATCTTGTCTACAAACTGAATAAACTAATATGAACAGCGCCCGCTTTACAACCAATTACAATGCCGATACAGCAGGTGTTTTGCGACATCCCGGCGACCAGCCATTGATAGCGCTATGAAAAGCAATCGAAAATCAGCTCGCACAACCGTGAAAGCCATCGCTCTAGGCGCCCTTTTTTTCGGCGCGCTGACTCTTGTGAGCATATTTCTTTTGGTTCAAGCAATGGATCCTTGCATAAGCCTGCCATTGGATTGCGCAGCTTGCGAAAAGCCGACCAACCTCTACAGAAATCCGCAGCCCGTTATCATTGAAGGCTATAGCGATGATTGCATGGAACCTTTTGTAACCGGTGATGGTAATTATCTACTCTTCAACAACAGCAATTCTCCCTTTGTAGACACCCACATCCATCTGTGCAAGAGGGTCTCGAAAAATCACTTCCAACATCTCGGGTTTCTTGCCGGTTCTCTATCAAAATCAAAGGACATGGCACCAACTATAGATGCTCATGGAAAGATGTTCTACACGTGCTTGCGGAGCTACCAAAAGGATGGGCACTCTATCTACTGTGGAAATTTTGCCAAAGAAAAACTGACGAATATTTCTCTGGCTCCAGGCCAAATCTCTGGACAAAAACCTGCTGAAATAAATATGGACTGCGACGTAAGCAAGGACGGAAATACTCTCATTCTGTCACGGGCTCACTTTTCCAATTACTTATTGCCGCCAGACAAATCGGATTTGCTCCTTGCAGAAAAGGAAAACGGCGAGTTTAGAATAGATCCGGCCAAACAAGGTCTTCTTTCCAGGGTGAACACCACCACTCTGGAATACGCGCCCTGTCAAAGCGCCGACCGGCTGGAACTGTACTTTACCAGAGCCAGCAAAAAGCCGGTCGATGGTGCCAGGGGAAAGCCTGAGCCATACTTTCGAATCATGGTGGCAAGACGCCAAAATATTTCCGCACCATTTGATGAGCCGGAAAAAATCGAGACTCTTGATGGATTTATTGAAGCTCCAACTGTCACGGACGACAAAGGGGAATTGTTTTTCCACAAAAAAGTTGGCGACAAATTTCGCATTTTCTGCGCCGAAAGAAAGACAGAAAAATAGTTTAGCCAGGCACTCAGCGACGAGACAGCCGATCTACGGTCTCTCGCAATTCATGCTGCCCAGCTCTTTTTAAGGCCAGCCGCTTCATTCCCCAATCACCATCTTCTGGAATATGGAGAATCTTATATTGAAGCGGCGCCAGTCCAGGTCTGCCCAGTTCTCGATCGGCACGAGTAGAGAGATCGACAACACGCTCGTACGTAGTCCTTCCATCCGGCTGTTTCTCCTTCTTTCCGGCAAATGGACCCTTGTCCGTAATCACGACTTGCACTTCCTTCTGCGTGGTCGGATTGAAAACACTTAGCACCGTTCCGAATGGCAATTCACGGCTGGCGGCGGTCATCTGTTCATTGTTATAGACTAAACCGCTGGCAGTCTTGCGTCCGTTCCACTCCCTTCCATAAGTGGATGTCCAGCCAGTGAAACGATCACCAACATTGAACTTGGCATCGAGAGGATTTTTTACCGGACCGTCGGGAATATTTCCGAGATTCTCCGGCGCCGTGAGATTCGGCTTAACGACACGCTCCGGAACAACAGGCTTATCCTTTATTACACGTCCTTCCGGAGTATCTCGTCTTTGCTCGGGCAATCTGTCTTGCCTGAGCTCCGGTTGCCTGTCTTGCCTTCGCTCCGGTCTCGGCTCCGGACGAGGAATACTTCCTTCCGGCAGACCTTTGTTCAATCGCTCTGCAATTTTCGCTCTCAAAGCAGGATCAGCGATATTATTCAAAACAGCATTGCGATTGCTTTCCGTCAGCAGCTGATCGCCGGTCCTGAGAGACTTCGAGTCAGGATGATCGGTCACCCAGCTCTTTTTCAGTGCATCAGTAAACTGCCTTTTCTCCTTATGAGTAAATTCCGAACCCATAAGCCGCTCGGCAGACTGGAAATAGCCTTCTCCATTTCTTACCTTGCCAGCATTCAAGCTATTTTCCGAAAGCGGTTTCTGGTCGGCGCCAGCCACCACTCTATCACCATCGGTAATGGCAAAAGTAGGATTGCCCACATCACGTCGAGCTCCCCTGTCTTCCAAACTCGCCATTTGAACCGGTTTGCGATCGAAATTTTCCGGTATGGACAGATCTGTTTGATCCGCAAGAGATTGAGAGCGTTCGAGTGGCGCGACGCGCGCGCCTGGGCGCTCCACGGAAGTGGAGTCAGCTTGATTAATAGCCATAGTAAATGGGTGTCTGTGGTTCGGGGAGGTACGATTAATCTATGCTGTGGAGCGTGAAAAGTTTGTGACTATTGAGTCCGACCGAAAAACGTTTCAATCAAAGTTGGCGGTCATATATCACGCGGTATCTAGCTGAGAGAATTTCACTGAAAATTTCAGCTCGTTATCGGAGATCCAGTCCATACAAGTGTGCCGAATTCAACATCAAAAACTCTGAGGGACTGGACTAGCAAAAAGTCTTCCAGCCAGGAGCATTAGACTATAAGAAACTCCTGGCAGGATCAGGTCCATCAAAGAAGGGGAGCGTCACCACCATATGCGGTGCGGCAAAATATCGAGGCAAATTTACTATATTCTTTCGTATTGCAAAAGAAAAAACCAAAGGCGCAATGCAAGAATGTCGCCATCCTTGCACTGCGCCAGAGATAGTTACGATGAACTACAGATTGACTCGACTCGGATTACTTCACGCAACGATGGACCAGCGCGGCAGAAACACCAGCCAGTCCAACAGAGAAGGCGCGCCCGAGGAAATCACCGGAGAATATCGACCCTCCAGGCAGATGCCCGGTCAGGAAAAATGCAGCCAGAGCCAGAAGCACCCAGAGCACGACACCGATCACTGCACCGGCGGCGATGTTGGGAGCCACTGAACGCTCGGAGCCCTTGCCGATGAACAACAACCAGGTGTTGATCAGGAAACCGACCACAAGCGCGGCGATGGTGACCGGACCTGTGAGGATCATTGCAAAGCCGTGCATGAAGATGCCGACGGCAAGAAGGGTCGCGGCGGATGCAGCGACGCCCAGAAGGAAACCAATCTCCTTCTTCATGTGTATGCCCTTTTGGCTGAGACGACCGAATTACTTCTTGTCGCCATTAGGGTTGGAATTCGACTTCGAGCGAAATGCCAGGATGAAGCCGACGATGGGAGATGTGATCATGCTGACGATCATGCCGACGCCGACGGCATCGGCAGACAGCCAGTGGCTGAAGACATGAGCGAATAGCAGCATGCCGACAAGAGCACCGGACATGATCACGAACACACCTCCGAATGGACCGCCGCCGTCGCCGGCTTTGTTCGTCTTCGAGTAGGTGGTGGCCCAGAACCAGCGTCCGGTGAGGAACGCGACCAGACCAGAGAGGACTGCGGCAGCGATGCCGACGAGAATCAAATTGAGCATGGTAAAACTCCTTTCGCCTTTTGGCAAGACCGTGTCCGCCACCATTGGTGATGGCAGCGGACAGCCGAGATTGCGCGTCTAGTTTTGCGCTGATTGACCTTGAGGTCTTGCTTTACGCCGGGCTGATCTCGATGCGAGCGCCCGTCGACGGATGACCGAACTCCTGCACGGCCGAGCCGCCCCGCTTGAAGAGCTCCCAGAAAGGGCGCTCGTAGCCGGACGAGCCAGGGGCAAAAGCAATCTCACCTTCCGGCACGCTGAAACTGCCGTTGGTGACGGTGGCATAGCGCCGCTTGTCGCCGACGATCACTTTCACGCGGTCGCCCTCCTTGAGAGAAGCCAGCATGCTGTGCCCGGCACGGATGGACGTCTTCATGTTGCCGAAAGAGTCGATGTACGCGACAACGGCGTCAGGCATCGGCGGAATGATGGACGGGTCGTTATGGTCGAGCGTCTTGTCCAGGAAGGACATGTCGCCCTTGAGACACTGCGCAACCGCCTTCGGGAAGTTGTCCCGCGAGCGAAACTGGCTGCCCTTGGCGGAAGTCTTGGTGGACCTCAGCTCGACAATGTGCGGCAGAACGAAAGAGAGCGAGTAGCCAGAGTTGACGACGAGAATCTGGGCACCGTTCTTGAGCTTGGCATAAACGAGACCTTCGCCCTCGTTGTCCTTGCGCGCACTGGTCACGTCCTTGCGCGGAGCGCAATTCGCGAAAAGAACGAGCTTGGAGGCGTTGGCAGTCGGGCGAGTGGCCAGCTGCGCAACGGCGAAGCCGGTGGCGACGGTGTCGAATGAAGCGACCGATGTCTGCACGAGGCGCACTTTGCCCGGCAACTCATCGGAAAGAGCAGAGAGGATCTCGGACCAGGCCAGATCGCCCGGCGCGTAATCGCAAATCAGATGAACACAGCCTTTCATTGCATGTCTCCTCGTCTTCATGGATGCAGTGCAAAGCTCTTAGCATGAGCACTGCGGGTTTAGGTTGGGAATCACGACGGCCCATGCCCTCGCGAGAACATTCGCCTGCTCCCAGAACTGGCAAACCTGAATGCACCGGCGTTCCGTTACCACAAGCGCTAAGCACTTGCAGGCGACGAAATGATCTGGCGTGACAGGTCTTGTGAGTTGTGAGTCGGGAGAAGAAGAACGAAATGTTTACTGGGAAAACTATTCGATCAAGAGATTTGTTTACTAGGCAGGAAGAGACTAAGAGACGAATTGAAACGTTCTCTACACACGCTAGCTATTACACCTTGGCATCCCGCTGCTGCAAAAGCGATTTGCCCCGCAGCACCTGCTTATCGCCGGATCACAGGCCGGAGCGCCGGCTTTTAGCTGGATCGCAGGCCGGAGCGCCGGCTTCTAGCCGGCACTATTTCAGAACCAAGAAGTCAAATCGAAGTTGAAAAACTGAAAACTTGATAAGTCTGACCAAGCCTACCTTAAGAGGGACTTAGCTGCTGTGTTTTCCTCCCAATGATGTTTGTTAAGAACGCTATCTTCGCCGGCTGCTAAATGCGGCAGAAAAGACAATTGCTAATCGCGCTTATGAACGAGACGTGTTGCGCGGAAATAGGAATGTTCTTCTTGCACATTTCTGAACTTTGGCTTAGTTTCAACTTACTTCTCGCTTGCACCAGAACGAATTCACGAACAGCCTCCGGCACCACCAACAGTATCATTCCTGCTTTCTCAATCTGTCCATGAGTCAGAGTTGGAAACACGGCATGGTGCAAGTGAAAAAGACATGGTGTCGCCGATCGCCACTTTTGGGCGACATAGATTCTCATCTTTCTTAATCGCTGGCCTTAGAGTCCTAAGGCTCCCTCCACCGACTAAAAATTGAAAGGAAAAAACATGCTCACTTTCATTTTTACCCTGACCGTCACAGTCATTCTGGGCTTCGCCATTCACTTGTACTGGCGTCACCGCATTGATATCTATTTCGTGCCAGGCAGCGGCTTCAGAACGTTCCTCGTCCGCGGCATGGCGCTCATGCTCATGGTGGTGAGCTACCTGCTCATCGCCTCGCTTCTACCCTACCTGGCCGAGCCTTTCAGCGACCTGGTCTCCAACCTCTTCGGCTTCGAACGTAGCACACTGTACCTGCCGATTCTTGTCCAGCTCCATGTTTTAGCCTTTGCAGTCGTACTCTACTGCACGGGGCTGGTCATGAAGAAAACTCTGTCAGTGCGCTCCTTTCAATCGGCTTTTGTCGCATCGAACCTGCTGGCGCTGCTCGTTGCTGCAGGCTCCACGCTCGCTCTCGCATTCCTGAACTAAAACCGACAGCCTGGCATTAGACAGCCTGCAGGTCATGCCAGCCAAGAAAGCAGACAGTATCAACCTTTTGGCAGAAAGGATTTTGCCGATGTGGATCGATCTATTCTGGCTGGCTCTGGTCGGCTCGATGCTCCTCCTGCTCAAGAGCAGAATTTTACTCTGGAGGATGCAGCGCTCCAGCGCTGCTCATACCAGAAATCTGGGTGCGGCACAAAAGGAGGCGCTAGCAGCTGGCGAGGCTCTCCGTGTTCTGGAAGCAAAAGTGTTGTCGCTGCAGGACCATGTCGCCCAGCTCCAGTGCGCAATGATCGTAGAGCCCAGCCAGGCTTTACGCGAACGACTGAAAGAAGCCTCAGATCAGCTCGAAAAGCTCCTTTTGGTTCACCGGCTGGCGCTTCAGCGTAAGTCACGGGCACTCGGGCATGCGCAGAATGAGCTCCAGGCACTTCGAGACTTACGACTGGAACTGACTGCGCAATAGTCCGAACAATCAAGCAAGAAGGAAAACGCGAGTATCTCTGATAGCTAAAATGGGCGAGCGCCAGCATGCTCGCCCACACTTTTTTCCCTTGATTCTACGGTCCCCTATAGTATAGCATCGCAAAAAAAACAAGCCCTCCACGGGCATCAAAGCACTTCTGCCATTTCTCAGCGTAGTGCAGCTTTCAAAATAAGAAACAACAGCGCATGATCCGCAAAACCGTCGCAGATCATGCGCTGTTCTCCTTTCTGACTTGCTCGTCCGTGAGCGCAGGCAGTGCCCTATTCCGCTCCGCAACGCCCTTCAGCCAAGCTGTGGGCATGCATCCGAACTCGCTGCGCAATTTCACGATAGGCGGCGCCGAAGTCGCCACCAATATCGTCCGCCAGTTTGGCAAGATTGCAGGCAATGGCGTCATAGCCTTTGTCATCGAACGAGAAATCTGGCAATTTTTCCGCATCCGCGATTTCACGAATCGCCGACACGTAAGCCATGGAACGCACGACGTCCAGCGGGCCGACGAGCAGCTCGCTCTGCAGCTTAGTGGACAACATTTGATTACCCTCCTCAGGGAAAACACAATAGACCTCACGAATGGAATTTCAGTGAGTACAGGGGAGAAAGCCCGTGAACGGGTTTTCTCCCCTGTACGAATTCGACTCCCAATCGGCAAGCTAATTGCCGAGATCGATGTCGATAGACTTCGCGCGATTGCAGGCATCTTCAGCATGACTCATAGCCAACTCCGCCTCGCCGACCAGGGCATCGGCGACGACGTCACTGGAAAGCCCTCGGGCGCCCGCAAGACCAAAACAGTACTCGAGAAAACGCTCGTAGTCGTCCGGCGTGATCGCCGGCGGGTGGTTGGACTTCTTGCGCAGCGAACCGAGCGCACTCAAGACGCGTTCATAGGCGTACGCAAGATGATGCGACGCCACAAAGGCAGCGGCGCGCACATCTTCGTTAGGGCTGCGCGTATCGTTTTCCGCGCTCAAGCGTTGCATCTCCAGCTTGCCGAGCAACTCTGAGGCCCGAGCTTGAACAGCGTGAAACCGGTTTGTAAAAGAACTCATGAGATCCTCCTGGACTGTATGTGGCAGAGAAACACATTGGAACCGCCCTACGCGAACGGTTCAGTCATTACACTTCCAGCAAGGAAGCGATGAAAACGAAATCTCCGAAGTGATGGCATCCGACCATTTTCATGCGAGGGCTGAAGCGCACAGTGCCAGTCTGAAAAACCGGCAAATACTGGGCATCCAGCCCAAATGCGACCAGCTCGACGCCGGTATCAGTGAAGACGGTCAAGGTGTCCGACGAGTCGTCGAACTGCAAGCTGCGTACTCGACTCGCATCGCGAAGTCGAATTACGCGCCCGCCGCTCTTGAGCGGATTGGTCACCCAGACTTCGTTGCCGACCCCTGCCGAGGCGAGAAGATTTGAATCTTCGCTGTAGGCAAGGGTGTTCAGGCACATATTGTGAACGGCGGTTCCATCCTCCAGCTGAACGCCGCGCTGAACAGGCGCGTCATCCTCCATTTCAAAGAAGAAACTGACGAGCATGTTGTTTTCATTGGCAACGTAGAGCTGGTGTTCGAGAATTTCGAATACCAGCGCCTTCACAGCGCCGCCAACGTTGACAGTGCGCATTTCGCTGGCTTCACCGGTCGGCTCCAGACGAAAGACGCTAACTGTCCCGTCCGAGCCACCCACAGCCAGGTAGTCTCCATCGCTTGAATAAGCGACCGCCGTCGGATTGTCGAAATACACAGAAGGCAGCGGACTGGTGCTTTTAGGATTGATACGCCAGACCGTGGAGTCATGCGCTTCTTCATCGGCGCTACGAAAGACGATCGCCAGCTCCTCCCTGCCGGGACGATAAGCGACACTCCAGCCGGGATCACGAAAGACGAGCGGCTTGCCGTCGGCTTTGGTAACCAGCGTACCAGGGTCGAGTTCGACCACGTATCCGGACTCCTTGTCGCCGCGCAGGCTGGCCTTGCTGAAATCATGCAACTCGGGCGGGGCATCTTCGAATAGCAACATGGCGGTCCCAGGTGAACCCGGAGAAAACACCATGCGCGATGCAGTCCCCTTGCTTGCTGAATCAATCAAAACCTGGACAGGCAAAAGCGAATGAATCGATGACATGAGAAACTCCTCTCCGGCGGCAGAGTTTCCGATGGAATACTCTGCCGCCGTCTATTTTGGGGCTTGCCGGAGCAAACTCCTTCCACACATCGAGATACAGAAAAAGACAGTATCAAGATGACACTGCCTGCGCGCAAAACGTTTGCGCTTGCCTCCTTGCCTCGTCATCCTTTGATGCGCCGCCTAAAATGAGCGGCGCAACTTTCAATCTTCGTCATCCTTTGGCACGGGCTTGCGTGCAAGGCGCCAGTAGCGAACTTGCCGTCGTTGCTCTGCGCGGACAAACCTTGTGCCCACGACGGCGATCAGGGCGCAGAGAACCAGAAGCGCAATGCACAGCGAGGCAATAAAGCCCGATGTGCTCATAGCAATCAGAGCTGACATATGCAGTTCTCCTGAGAAAGAGTGGAATTTACACACGTTGGAAATGGAGGTGCCGACATTACTGCCAGCACCTCGCACGCTGATCTGCTCACCAGTCTTTACCGGCAGGCAGCCGCAGCAAGAGCTTGCCGCAGGTCGAGAATCCAGTTGCTGCAATCCTCCGGCTTTCGCCCTTCAGTCGCCATGGTCAAGTATTCCGCGTTCTGCAAGCGCCGAGCCTCTTGCATCTGCTGTGCCGAAGGTTGGTCGGCCCAGAGCACTTCTGTCTGCGAGCCGTCGATTTTCGGTACTCCAGTCGACGCGAGCACGGTCGAAAGAGAACCGCGGCCAGCGCAGTCCAGCGAGCCCTCACCGTTTCTGGAGAGCAATCCGTTGACCTCATCGATGGTGATTCCGTTGACTGCATCGATGTTGTCGTAGTAGACGAGGCGTCCCTCGCGGGCAGCCTGGACGAGGTGCTTGACGAGCCCCGCGAACTGTCGACGGTACAGAGCCTCACCCAGTATCAATTCGCCCATCGACGTACAGACAAGACAGACATTCAGATCCGACTCCAGAACCTTGCCTTCGGCCAGGGCGTTGCGCAACGCCATCCAGGACAAGAAGAGTTTCCGATTTGCCATCACTTTCTCCTGATGCATGGGGTGAAAAGGGATCCATTTCATTCGGGCAAGACAATGCCAAAACACATACCCGCTGATTCGAATGCAGGCAAGGGCAGGCACGCACGCGGGCGTGCAAGCTGTCTGTATTGAGTCAGGAAGTATGATTTGGGCTTAGGTCTCTTTGAGCGCCTTAAAGAATGGAATGGAAGATGCAACTCAGCATGATTTATTGTCTCGTCCATTCCAAATCGCACGTATGAACAAGAACAGGCTGGAATGGTACTTCCGCATACAAGCTGCGGAGAATGCGAAAAAAGGGACCCGGTAAATGTCGTTAAGTGCAAAATTACGCCGCTCGCAATGCTGCGCAAAGCCACAGAGATAAGACCAGGAAGAAACAAATACAAAATGGACATGACACCATATGCGACATCGCAATGGCAATATGAGAATTGAGTCGCCTTACTTCCGATAGCTGCCACACCTATTCGACAAGTCTGTGGAATCTCAGTCCAATTGAAAAAAACTTGCTACTATCTCTGCTAGTATTACAGCCCAAAAAAGAGAAGGGTGAGCTCCGATTGCAAGGAGCCACCCTTCTCCCCATTCGACGCTAGAGGCTTCCGTAAGGCAGCCTTGTGCGTCTAGCGGGCGTCCTAATCCTTTCGATCAACCGTAAGGAGTTGGCTCGATTAGTCCTTGTCCTGGGACTTCTCGGCGTTCTCCTTGCGTTGACGCAGCATCGCCGGAATGGAGATGAGCGTCGACACGACGATGATGCCGCCGATGATGCCGAGCGACACCAGAACCGGCACGTGGTAGAAGTCAGCCACCAGCATCTTGCAGCCAACAAAGGCGAGCACGATGACGAGACCCTTCTTCAGGTAGGGAACGTCTTCGATGCCCGACTCCAGGAGGAAGTAGAGCGAACGCAGACCGAGAATCGCCATGATGTTGGCAGTGAAGAGGATGAACGGATCCTTCGACACTGCAAAGATGGCAGGAATGCTGTCCGTGGCGAACATCAGGTCAGTGACCTCGACGGCGCACAGAACGATGGCCAGAGGCGTGAACATCCACACCATCTTGCCGGCCGCATTCGGCTTCTTGACCACGAAGTGCGTGCCCTCATACTGGTCATGCACCGGCAGAAGGCCGGAGAACCACTTCACGATGGCATTGTTCTTCGGGTCGACCGCGTCTTCCTCGCCCGCCTTGTAGAGCTTCCACGCCGATGCGATGAGGATGAGCGCGAAGAAAGTCAGTACGGCGTTCATGTCGTGACCGAGAATTCCCCAGCCCGAGAAGTCGCCGCCGGCGAAGTTGTACATCCCGTAAACACCAGCGGCGCCGAGGCCACCCCAGGTGAGAAAACGGGTCAGCCCCCTCTTCGGGAACTCGGTGAACCAGATCGCAGCCAGAGCGGCGACGACCAAGAGGACCACCGCAAGAGGCGCGTGCGCGATGTTCACCAGGGACGCGCCCAGGTAGATGAACACGAATCGCATCACGATGGCCGAGAGGATGCCCCAGAAAAGAACGCGATGGCGCAGTTCTCGTGGGACGTTGAAGTAGGTGCCGAAGAGGAAAGCGAAGACGAACAAGTTGTCGACGGAGAGCGCTTTCTCGATCATCCAACCCGTGTAGTACTCGGCTGCCGATTGCGCACCATATTCCCAGTAGACGAAGCCGCCGAAGCCAACCGCGATGGCGACCCAGAACAGGGACATCCATGCGGCTTCTTTCATCGAAATGGCGTGCGCCTTGCGATTGAACCCGAAGAGATCGACTGCCAGAAGAAAGGCGATGAAGAGGAGGAAGCCTCCCCACTCAAGTGGTGAATGCATGCGTTAGCTCCTTAGCTCGACTGAGAACCGCAGAAAGCCCGATCGAAATGCAGGCTCGACGGTTCGGTGATGTGTGATGACCTAGACCGAGAAGCGAGCTGGCCGGTCTGGGTCATGAAGGAAGGGACTGTGCACCTAGGCGCACGACCCACATACTGAAACTTTCACCAAATTTGCACCGCGTTCAGGAAAGCCATGAATCCGAAGTTCGGCCCGCAGCGTGTTCTTGCAAGAACATATTTCGGGCTCGATGACTTGGTGTGCTTTGCGAGCGACTGGCTTGTTTTTTGAATTCCTGAAACGAAATGCAGATGGAGATGAAAACATCGCAAAACGCGCGCAGAATTGTCTTGCATCTGTTTAAAAGTGTTGCTTTCCTTTCAACAATTTTTCGTCAGACAGTGGCAGCAAGCGAGAACGGCAAAGAATCAGCCTTTATAAACCAGGTGCAAAAAAAAGTACCGTCAAAATTGCATTGGTGAAAGCAAAGAGAAAGGCAATCAGACCAGTAACAGCCCAAGACAACAAGCCCATTGCCGTTAAAAGGGAAATGAAAGGTTGTGCTAGCTAACAGCAGCTGCAATGTTATTGAAAGATTTTGTATGGACAGCATGAATAGCGCATCTCACAAACCAGTATGCATAAAGACTCTAGAAAGGTCTTGCACAATTCGCGCTGTCTTCAAAAGACCGACTTCAAGCTAATGCAGCAACTTGATAATTTCTCGCAGGCTCTCTTACATACGGGTCAAATCCAGTATCACCATATAGTTCGTCCGGCCAACGAGGGTGAATTGTCTTGAGAGCCTGTGTTGAAAACCGTGGAGGATCATCGAGCAATAAATCACTAATCCAGGCTGGTGCCCAGGCTCCCACTTCTTTGAACCGCTTCTTTTCTACCTTTCCAAGCTTACTAAGATGCCTCTGGACCAAACCCTGAAGTTTCGGTTCAACCACAGAAGCCCACCAAGCAGCCAATATCCGAGTCGACTTCCCTTTTGCAAGACAAAACTTCCGTGCGGGAGTACGCCTGAATTCGACTGTTCCGTAAATAGTATTGAAACGTGTTGTATCGGCTAGAACCGCGCAGCATGCCACTATTTGAGCCTTGTCGCGCGTAGAATCTGCTTTCTGATTTTTGACCCGCCGGCGGGGCTTCGGCACTAAATTATGCTCTAAAGCTATATCAACGCCGTGGGCAATAGCTCTTCTAACATGAGCTCTGGCTTTGGCTTTTATTATTTCCGCCAAGCCAGGCATTTTCATACCTATATCGTTTCGAACGAATACGCCATTAGCCAACCGAATTAAAACGCCGCGCGAGACCATGTTCCATAAAACACCATCTACTGCGGCTCTAGTACCAAATGTCAGACATTCGCGTGTGATAAAAATCTGGCAACTTGGCAGTTCCGAGACGAACTTTCCAATTAAAAATTTCGTGTCCATACGAACCTCCAAAATGCAGGTCTGTAAAAAAAAGATTTTCCGGCGATAAATCTTTTTTTTGATGGGAGAAGTTTTTGGGGATCCGCCTATTTTTATTGACGTTGCGGGCGAACAAAAAGTTCAGAAATTGCGAAATCGAGTGTCACTACTTTCTATAGTTATTCAAGTATATTTGAAGAGCACGGAGAGATGATCGCGGAAGCGAGTCATCTCTCCGGCTTCTCCAAGGAGGCTATTCCTCCAGCACAGATTTCTCAGCTGCCTGTTAGGGCAGGAGAGACCCACTGCGCGCAAGCTTCATGATCTCGAACTTTTCGAGCGACTTGGCAGCGCCCAATTCGACCATTTGCTTGTTGAACCACGGATCGCCGGACATGGCGATCGCGGGCAGTTTGCCTGCTACCAAATGCGGTATCAAGTCCCATCCATTCATGGAGGAGCCTTTCAGCCTACCATCCACGAAAGCGAGGTCATAGAGACTGCAGTCGAGAAGGGTTTCCTTCCCGTCCGCATTCATCAAAAGAACCCCTTGCTCGGTCGTACGCGCGCGCACGAACCAGCTGACAGACTGGAATTCCGGCTGTAGCACTTCTTGCAGCAAATCACCGAGTTCCAAACAGTCCTCGATGAGCAATACTCTTATTGCCTGCATCTTC
>Ga0268298_10003202_pt1 | contig 16948 bp, 15 predicted proteins | sample WWTPWeurt_MetaG_FD_194462 | JGI IMG/M metagenome (GOLD analysis project Ga0268298, IMG submission 194462) | Activated sludge microbial communities from WWTP in Nijmegen, Gelderland, Netherland - WWTP Weurt | ecosystem: Engineered > WWTP > Aerobic digester > Activated sludge | place... | reverse complement strand
AACCGGTCCGACCTCCGGGTGGCCCTCGGAGACCTCGCGCCGATGGTGGGGCCAGAGCTCGACGGTTTTCCCGAATACGCGCTCCGGGTCGCGCGCAGCAGCGCGTGCTTCACGCTGCCCGACTTTCCCGCCGGCTGTGACTGGCTCGACTCCCAGGCCAAGGTTCGCGCGGCGCTGCCAGCCTCGGCCTTCGTCTCCACCCACGTGGAGGTCACCGCTCCGGTGCTCGAAGAGGTGATGCCGTGAGCCGGCTCCTCTTCTGCGCCACGCTGCTGCTGGGCGCCTTCGCCTCCGCGCAGGACGAGGTGGTGGAAGTCCCCGAAGGCAGCGAGAGCGACGGCTACACGCCCGACGAAGCGCAGGCCGCCGAGCCCGTTCGCCTCACCGGGTACCTCGACGTCGGGTTCGCCAAGGCGACGGGCAACGGCTCCAGCTTTCTGCCGAGCGATGGCCGGGTGCCCCTCGACTATGGCAGCGACGCCTTCGCGCCGGCAGTGAACTCCCGGGGAGAGGTCGCCTCCACCGACGCGACGGGGCGCTTCACGAACGGGTTCCTGCCTCGCAGCGTCGGCCTCGGGAGCCGCCCGTCGTTCCTCCTCAACACCTTCTCGACCGACGTGCGCGTGCAGCCACGGAGCCTCCCCCTCTTCCTCTTCGCGCGGGTGCAGGTGATGCCGCGCTTCTCGGCGAGCGGAGACGCCACCCGGCTCGAGCTCCAGCAGGCGTTCGCGCGGTACTCACCGTTCAAGGCCCACGAGCTCGCGGTGTTCCTCGGCCGCTTCGATTCGGTGTTCGGCATCGAGTACCTCGAGACCGAGGCCAACCTCCGCCTCGGCATCACCCCGTCCTTGCTCGCGCGCTACACGACGGGGCAGGGGCTCGGCGCGAAGGCGTTCTACCGGGTGCAGGTGCCCGGGCTGTGGTCGGCCTTCAGCCTCAACGCCGCCGCCACGACGAACGGGACGCGCATCGAAGCGCTGGTGCCGGTGAGCCAGAGCCTGACCGGTGTCGTCGTCGGGAGCGCCCGGCTCGGCTACGAGCTCAACCTCCAGAAGGTGCAGGTGAAGGCGGGGGTGAGTGGGCTGTATGGGCCGCGCAACGACGTGAAGGCTGGCCCTGCCCGGCAGCTCGCGTTCGCTGGCGATCTCCGGGTCACGGCCTTTGGCGTCTCGCTCGCGGGTGAAGTGTTGCGGCTCATCGACGAGCCGAGCGCCTCGGCGAAGTTCACCGGCACGACGGTGGGCGAGCTCGCGACCGGCTTCGACGTGACTGGCGGCTGGGTTCGCCTCGGGTACACCTTGCCCGTCACCACGCCGGCGCTCACCTCGGCGACGCTCTACGGCCGGTACGATCACCGTCGCGGCCACTTCGTCGGCTTCCCCACCCTGGTGACCGATCGCTTCACCCTCGGCGCACGGGTCGACGTGTACGAGGTGCTGGCGCTCAAGGCCGAGCTGCTGCTCAACCGGGAGCTCGCCGGCGCGCCCACCGTCGACAACGACGTCTTCACTTCCTCAGTCGTCTTCACTTGGTGACTCGATGATGCACGCGCTCGCCGTCGTCTTGCTGGTCGCCGGAGGGAAGCCGCAGGGCTCGAAGGACGCAGGGGTCGGCCTCGGAGAGCAGGCGCCGCTCGAGGTGCTGGTGAAGGCGCCCGAGGAGCTCGGGTACAAGGCCGTCACCGAGCGTCAATACCTGCTGGTGACGCTGCTCGTCGGCGCGAAGGCCGCGTGGGATCGGCAGGCCTGGGACGAAGCGGCGACCAAGTGGGAAGCGGCGCTGCGGCTCCCGGCGCTCCCGGCCGAGGTCGAGAGCGCTGTTCGACCGTTCGCGACGGCGGCGAGAGAGCGCGCTGGCGGGAAGGCGTCGTCGGTGCCACCGCTGACCGCGAGCCCCGAGGCGAACCCGACCTCGGTCACCATCACCATGGAGCCGCCGGAGCTGAAGGAGAAGAAGCAGCTCGTCGAGGTGAGCGGCACGGTGCAGGGCGGGGGAACCCACGGCCCTGGTGGCGCCGTCGTCATCTTCCGGCGGGCGAGCGGCTCGACGCCCAAGCCGAAAGCGGCCCGCGTGCGCGCGGTGGTCCAGAAGGACAAGCGCTTCGTCCCCCACGTGCTCGCGGTTCCACTCGGCGCCACCGTCGAGTTCCGCAACGACGACGACTTCTTCCACAACGTGTTCTCCATCTCGAAGCCCAACGACTTCGACCTGGGGCTCTACAAGTCGGGCGCTCAGCGTGAGCAGGTCTTCAACACGCCGGGGCCGGTGCAGCTGCTCTGCAACATTCACTCGTCGATGAACGGCTGGCTCTTCGTGTCGGACTCACCCTGGTTCGGGCAGGCGAACGCGCAGGGGAAGTTCACCGTGAAGGGCGTGCCGGTGGGCGAGTGGGAGGTCGAGGTGTGGCACGAGTGGGCGAACCAGAGCAGCAAGCAGACCGTCACCGTGAGCGCGTCGATGGGTGAGCTGTCGCTCTCGGTCGAAGGAGACCGCCGCGCGCCTGCCTTCGTGCCCGACAAGGCGGGAAAGCCGCGTCAGCCTCAGCTGGGCTACTGAGAAGCTCTTCGCGCGCCCAGCACGATGAGCGCGACCGCGAGCAGCACGGGCAGCGCGCCGGCCTCGTTGCACGAGCACCCCAGCGGCTTGAGCCGTTGATTCTCGAGGCGCTCCGGTGCGCCGGAGTCTGGCACCTCGAGGCCTGCGTCGTCCCCACCGCCTCCATCGAGCGCGGGCGGACCAGCGTCGGGCTGGCCTGCGTCGAGCTCAATGGTGCCCGCGTCGGTCTCGAGCCCGCCGTCGAGGCTGGGCTCCCTGCAGCCGCTCCCGATGGCGCGCGCGTCGACGAACCCACGGCCGCCCGTCGCGGCTCGGAACCACCCTTCGAAGGCGCGCCGGTACGCTTCGATGGTGAGCACCGCGGCCGGCGAGGCGGGCCCGCGCGTCACGTAGACGAAGCCCACCCGAAAGCAGCGCTGCGAGGTTGGGTGGGGAGGACTCCGCGTGCCCATCTGCCGCACCACCGCGTCGATGCCGACTCGCCGCTCGAAGCCCTGAATGGTGACGGGGGCACTGCCCGGAGGCAGCGGCAACGGCGGGTCGTTCGAGCCCTGACCGACCACCACCAGCAGCGGCTGCACGTCGGCCGCCGGGAGCAGGCCCATGAAGTAGAGGTCGAGCGAGTTGTACCCGCGGGCGCAGGCGCTGACCCGGAAGTCGCCGCCGCCGAGCGCGTCGATGCAGCCGCCGAACATCACCGAGCGTGAGTCGACCCGCGGCGAATAGTGCCGGTCGCCCGAGCGGAGGTCTTCTTGTTTGCCCGCCCCGAGGTCGTAGTCGGCGCCGACCAACCACGCGTGGCCAAGCTCGTGCCCCAGCACCTCGAGCGCGGTGAGCCCCGTGACGCCCGAGCCGAGGTTGGTCGCGAGCGCGTCGGGTTCGGGCGGCAACCGCTGGATGGAGCCCATGAAGAGGCAGCCCTTCAGCTGCGCGCGGCTGCCGAACGGAGTGCCGTCGTTGAGGAGCGGGTTCGCGCCGATGTTCTGCGCAGTGACCCGCGCCTGCTGGAAGGTGGGCACGTTGGTGGCGCCCGGGTTCGGCTCGGACATGAAGACGACGAGGAAGTCGTAGGCGTCTCCGAGGCTCCCGAGCGCGGCGCGAGAGGCGTCCTGGCAGGCCAGGCCCTGCGGGGTGACGAGGCCGAGGGAGAGGCCGGCGAGGCGCTGGTGAATCGAGCCGGTCGCGTCGGAGACGATGATCAGCTCGCCCACCGAGGTCACCTGCGCCGACGCCGTCGCGCTCAGCACCAACGAGAAGACCAGAGCCGTTCTCACGGCCTCGCTCTCCACCAGAGCCCCGCGCATGGGACAAGCTGCTCCGTGTATCCTCCTGGCGTCATGCGCACGCTCCCGCTCCTGCTCGGTGTCGTCTTGGTGGTGGTCGTCGTCGTCGTGCGCGCCGTACACGCCGAACCGCCACCTCCGATGGAGTCACGCTCCGCCGCCGAGGTGCTCCAGGCGCTCGAGCAATCGAAGACCAACTCCAGCACCCTCGCCGCCGTGCGCTGGTACGTCGAGGTGACGCATGGGACCACCCTCGAGGCGCCGGTGGGGAGCCCGAAGACGACGCTCGGCGCGTGGAGTGACAATGGCGCGCTGCTCGCCGCCGAGAGCGCGCTGGGGTCGTGTGAGCCGATGAAGAAGGAAGACGCGGCCGCAGCGCTCGCGCTGCTCAAACGCACCGGCGACGCCTTGCCGCCGCTCTTGCGAGGGGTGGCGCTGCGAGAGAAGGGTGACGCGACCGGCGCCGAGCGGGCCTTCGTCGACGAAGCCCGGGCGACGTTGCCGGCGGCAGGCTGCCCCTCCGAACACCCGATGTATTCGTTCCGGCGCGTCTCGCGGCTCAGCGTGATGGCGAGTTGCCTCGCGCGATGGAAGGCGAAGGACGCGGCAGCGGTGAAGGCGCTCCTCGAGCGGGCGAAGACCTGCGCGGCCAACAACCACGCCGTCGGCTGAACCTCGTCGTCACGCGCGCCGATTGCGCAGGCCTCACGCCCGACGGGCGCAATCCGTGCAGCGAGCCCGCGCGTCGATCGGCGAAATCGCTCGGTGGCACGCCGCATTCATGCCTCGACGAGTCGACTGGAGGTTCGTCATGACTCGTCGCCTCTGGAGCAGTGTCTTCGCAGTCGCCGTCCTCTCCGCGTGTGTCGAGACGGTGCTGGTGCCAGCCGGGCCAGTCACCCGCCAGGGCTCACGACAGGTGGCCTTCGCCCAAGCCGCTGGCGTCACCGTCTGGGCGGAGTTCCAATGGGCGGGCGACCCACCGAACCTGCACGAGTACGTCACGCCGGTGCTCGTCACCATCGAGAACACGAGCGGGCGGCCGGTGCGGCTCGCGTACCAGGACTTCACCCTGCTCGGCTCGACGGGGACTCGCTACGCCGCGCTCCCGCCGTTCGGAATCACTCCGGGCGTGAGTGAGCGCCCCCTCGCCTCGAACATCGTCTTCGCCGACTACCACCCCGCAGGGCCGGCGCGCCCGCCGCCGCCTCCGCCTCGCCCAGTCACCCCGCGCATCCACCACCACGGCTTCCACGTCGCCCCGCCGTACGCGCCCTTCTTCGTCGGGCTGCCGCTCTGGGCTGGCTTCTGGGCGTTCAACGCCGGGTACCATGCGCGCTTGGCCTCCTCCTGGCCGGTGAGGCTGCCGACCGCCGACATGCTCGAGCACGCGCTGCCCGAAGGCGCCCTCGAGGACGGCGGCCGAATCTCCGGCCACCTCTACTTCCAGAACGTGCGGCGGGAGGCGGGCGTGCAGTTCACCGCCGACCTCCACGAAGCGACCTCGGGGCAGGACCTCGCGACGCTCTCGATTCCCTTCGTGGTGCGGTGAGAGCGAACGCGCTCAGCGCTCGAGCCGGCCGGCGCGAATGATCAACGGCCATTCCACCGTCTTGGCGCCGCCGGTCCACGCTGAAGAGAAGGTCGTGGCGAACTCGTCGAAGACCGCGCCGCGGCCTGCCTTTCGCAGCGCGGCCACCGCCGACCAGGTGCCGACGTAGCCGAGCAGCTGATCGACCGTCCACGTCGCGCGCATGGTGACGGCCGGCAGCTCGACTGGCTCGAGGGGAAACTCGAGGTGGCGGTACCCAGTGTCGACGTGGTGCCGCTCGGGGGGCCAGAACGCTGCCAGCGTCTCGAGCGCGAACCCGTTCATCAGGCGATCGAGGTCGGGCTCGACGAAGGCCCAGCCGTACGTCACCAGCGCGACCAGCGCCCCGGGTCGCCCGACTCGCCGGCACTCGGCGACGAACCTCGGCAGGTCGAACCAGTGCGCTGCCTGAGCGGCCACGATGCAGTCGACGGACCGCTCGTGGAAGCCGCTCGCCTCGGCGGTGCGGCACAGGTAGGCGACGCGATCGGCGGGAACGGCCTGGTCGATCTGCTGCTGGCTCGCGTCGGTCGCGAGCACCGCGGTGAAGCGCCGAGTCAGCAGCGTCGAGAGCTGGCCCGAGCCACAGCCCACGTCCCACCCTGCCGAGGTCGCTGGCGAGGCGTCTGCCAGCACGTCGACGAGCTGTGGTGGGTACGCCGGCCGAAAGGAGGCGTAGGCCTTCGCGTGGGTCGAGAAGTGGTCCTTGAACGACATCAGCGAACGGGCGCTCCGCAGGCGACCCGGCGCAGCGACATCAGGTACTGCTGCTGGGCGATGCGGTTGCGGGCGTAGACGGCCTCGCGTTGGAAGCGCTCCTCGCCGCCGAGCTGGGCTGCGCGCTCGTAGGCTTGCAGCGCCTCGTCGAGGTTGCCGCGCACCGATTGGATCGCGCCCAGGTTGTTCCACGCCCGGCCGTCGTTCGGGTTCGCCTGCACGTAGGTCTGGTGAAACTGGAGCGCCCCGTCGAGGTTGCCGTCCATCGCCAGCTTCACCCCGGGCTTGAGCGGCTCGGGCTCCGAGAGCTCGAGGGTGTCGGTCGTCTCGCCGGGCACCAGATCGCTCGCGAACGAGTTCACCATCGCGCTCATCGCCCGCTGCGCCAGCTTCGCGGCGTTCTGCACCGAGATGAGCGACTCGTAGAAGTTGTTGCCCGTCTTCGAGACCGACGGCGTGGGGCCGCTGCGCCGGCCGTAGTAGTTCTGAGAGAAGATGCGCACGCCGTCGTTGCGGGTGAGGGTGAAGGTGGCGTCGGCCTGCACCGAGAGCGCGGTGCCGCTCGTCTGACCTGGCGCCGGAGCGGTGCCTCCCGTCGCGCGCACGCTCGTCAGCTGCACCGACAGCGTCGCCTCACTCGCCGGGCACGGCTGGGTCGCGCACCGGTTCGCCACCGCCATCGCGCAGAGCTGCAAGAGCTCCCGCTCGGTCATCGCCACCACCTCCGGCTCGAGGACGGCCGCGGTGAGCCCGCTCACCGGGTCGATGAGCGTCTGGAGCACGTTCGGCCCGGCTTGCGGCGTCACCCCCTGCACCGTCACCACCGTCACGCCCTGCGCGTCGAGCGCCGGCGGGGTCTGGTGCTTGAGGTACAGCTTGGGACTGCACGCGGACACCACCACGCTCAGCAGCAGCAGCACGCTCGCTCGGATCATCCGGGCATCTTCCCAGAGGGCCGACCCCAGCCAACCGAAATTGACCGGAAACGACGACGGGAGCGAGCCGCGAAGCCCGCTCCCGTCGATCGGTTCGTGTCTTCCGAACTCAGAGCGAGCGCACGTAGGCGACGAGGTCGTCGACCTCCTGCGGGTCGAGGCCCGACGTCAGGCCGTGCTGGTTCTTGTCCTTCCCAATCAGGATGCGGGCCTTGAGGGTCGGCGCCGAGCCGTCGTGGAGGAACGGAGCGGTGCGCGCGATGTTGAGGAGCGAGGGGGTGTTGAGGCCGGAGTGGAAGAGGAACTCCTGATGATCGACGACCTGACCCGTCACCGCGTAGGTGCCGACGTTGTAGAACTTGTTGTCGGTCAGCGTCTCGCCCGCGTGGCAGCTGCCACACTGCGCCTTGTCCCAGGCTGCGTGGCCGCGCGCGAGCACCTCGGCCGGGGTCTCGGTCTTGTACGGGTTGTCCGGCGAGGGCACCGACTCGATGAAGGCCATGATGTGCTGGGCCACCGACGAGTCTGGCCCGGTGCCGCCCATGCGATCGCGGGTGGTGTGGAGCATGAAGTCCGAGACGGTCGCGAACTCGCCGTTCCAGTGGAAGGGCGCCGTCTTGCCGAGCGACTTGCCGATGAGCGACGGCGTGTTGCGCGGGCCCTCGGTGGTGTTCCACACGTGGCCGTCTTCGCGCGCGTCGACGTGGCAGGTCGAGCAGCTGATGCCGAGCTGCGGGTTGTTCATGCGGGTGTCGGTCGCGCTGAAGAAGAGCTTGCGGCCCTCGACGATGCCGGGGTCGAGCACGTCTTTGCCGAGCGACTGCACCTGGGTCTGCTTGACCGCCTGCCCGCTGGCCTCGAGCTTCGAGAGGGTGTGATCGAACGAGTTGAAGACCCAGGCCGTCTTGCCATCACGCGCCACTGCGACGCCGGTCGGGCCGGCGCCGACCTTCACCGTCTGCTGGCCCGCGGTGTTGATCTTCCCGGTGAAGCGATCGTTCGTGTCGCCGAGCGCCCCCGCGGTGGGAATGACGGAGACGTTGTTCGACTCCCGGTTGGCGACGAAGAGGAAGGCGCCGGAGGGATCCGAGGCGATCGCCGTCGGGCCCTGCACCGCGGTGCCGTCGTTCGAGCCGAGGAACATCGCCGGCCGCTCGCTGACCGAGAAGTTGCACGACGTCACGTCGTCGACCTGGGCCTCGCCCTTCTCGTTGAAGGTGAGAATGGCCGGAGCCGCGACCGCGCCGGTGTTCCCGCAGCCGCCCGGCATGCCGTAGCCCGCGCCCGAGACGCCCCCGGTGAAGCCGCCCGAGCCGCCGATGGGAGAGGGGGCCGCGCTGCCGCCGCCGAAGCCCTTGTCGGGCCGGGTGTTCAACACCGAGTCGGTCGAGAGCAACGAGGCGACGTACACCTGCGAACCAGACGGGTTGGCGATGATCGCGTGCATCGCGCGCGGCCGGCGGGTCTGCGGGCCGACGTTGCCGGGGAACTGGGTGGGCGCGAAGCCCGAGCGGTTGTCGATGCCGAGCGCGGTGCGGTTGAGCTGCTTGAAGAGGTCGGTGCCGTTGCTGAGCACCGTGCCCTTCACGGCGTCGAGGGTGACGAGATCGCCCGACTTGAAGAGCGTCACCATCGCCTTGCCCTCGAGGAGCGTGATGCCGCGCGGCTCCGGGCCGACCGGCGTCTCCCACTTGATCTGCCGCGTCGCGGTGTCGATCGCCATCACCGTGCCGACGTCGAGGTCGAGCCGCGAGGAGCTGTTCACCACGAAGAGCGTCCGCCCGTCCGAGCTGACCGCGAGGCCGACCGGCTCGATGCCCACGTCGATGGTGGCGCTGACCGCCGCCTCACCCTTGCGCACGACCGAGACGCTCCGCCCGAAGCGGTTGGCGACGTAGATGGTCTCGTCGGGCGCGACCACGATCTTCTCCGGCGTCTTGCCGACCTTCACCTCGGTGATGGCCTTCAGATCGTTCGCCTTCACCACGTAGAGGGTGTCGAGATCGGGGTCGACCGCGTAGACCAGCGAGTCGTCACGGCTCACCGCGACCGAGCCCGAGGCAGACGTCCCGGCGCCTCCCGGCGTGTCGGGCGTGCACCCGAGAATCACGGCGAACGTCAGCGCAGCAGTCAGCAAACGAGTTTTCATCGGTAGGGACCCTCAGGACTTCATGATCGAGACGGCGATGTCGTGGTTTTGAGGCGGGGGACGGGGGATTGGGCTGGATCAATGCAGGTGGCGCGCCATTCGGCAAGCCCCCCACTCGAGCGCGATGCGCGGTGGTGATGCGACGAGCGAACGTCATGAGAAGGAGTGAAGTGGTGGCGCGAGTCGGTGCGAGCGCGAACCGCACGACTCGGCTACACGCTCGCGCATGAACGACCTGGGCCTCTTCCTCGCGCGCGCGTTGCTGGGTGGCTTCCTCGCGGTGCTGTTTCTCCAGTCGGGCCTCGACAAGGTGCTCGATTGGTCCGGGAACAAGGCCTACGTGAAGGGCTACCTCGAGAAGACGCCGTTTCGGCGGGTGAGCGGCTTCCTCTTCTTCGTCATCACCGTGATGGAGGTGCTGGCTGGCGTCACCTCGGCGGCGGGGGTGCTCTCGACCGTGCTCCTCGGAGCGACCGAGCTGTCGTTGGTCGGTGCGCTCCTCGCGGCTGGCAGCATCATCAGCCTCTTCCTGGGCCAGCGGCTCGCGAAGGACTACCAGTCGGCCGCGGCCATCGTTCCCTACTTCCTCACCTCGGTGCTGGCGGTGATCGTGTTCGGAATGCGCTGAGCGACTGCTCAGGGCATCGCGCACACCAGCGGGATCGGTTGGGTGGTGCGGAGGTAGACGTCGATCAGCGCGCCGCGGGTGCCGAAGCGCATCGAGAAGGTGCCACGTTCGCGCTCACAGTTCCCTCGATCGTCACAGCGCACCGCGAGCTCGAACCGGGTCTCGAGGCGAGCGACGCCGACGTCGCGGAGCGCCACCAGCTCCTTGCGGCTCGAGCGCTTGTCGCCGTCGAGATCCCGCCAGACGAGCAGCTCGTCGAAGGCCGGGTCGTTCTCGTCGACGACACCGTCCTCGTTCAGATCGAGCGCGGCGAGCGCCTCGAAGCCGTTCTTCGCGGTGCGGTTCGCGTCGAGCCGGGTGTCGCTGCCGAAGAGCTCGCTGCCGTCGTCGACGCGGCCGTTGTGGTTCACGTCGCGCGCGAGCCACGGCGTCACCGCGCTCGGCCAGTCCGAGTCCTTCGAGACGCCAGGACTGAAGGCGAAGCTCGCGGTCGAGCGCTCGAACCGAACCTCCGCGCCGTCGAAGGAGAGCACGAGCGGGGTGGTGCACTCGTAGCGATCGTTGGTCGACGAGGTGCAGTACCAGGTCGAGTACTGGGTGCCCGTCTCGGCGACGGCCCCGTCGCAGCGATCGTCGACCCAGCCGCGCACGTAGTGGTCCCAGATCTCCGGGTACTGGTTGTTGCGACGGTTGCACCAGGCCCAGAAGCGCTGGGGGCTGCAGCCGTTGGTGTTGTCCGACGCCGCGCAGTGATCGCCGTAGCCCAGATCGCCGTTGCAGCCGTGGCCGTCCTGGCTCTCGCAGGTGTGAACGACGGGCGGGCACTCGGGGTCGCGGGAGTCGACGAAGCCATCGCAGTCGTCGTCGCGGCCGTTGGTGCAGGTCTCCCGAGGCACCACGCAGCTGCCCGCCCAGTGACCGTCCACCGAGCAGGTGCGCGTGCCCGAGCTCCCGCACGCCGTGCTGCAGCTGGTCGTCTGCGAGGGCGTGCACTCCATCACCACTCCGCCAGCCGTCCCTCCGCCCGTCTGTCCACCGCCAGCGGCCCCTCCGCCCGTCCGTCCGCCGCCGCTCGTCTCACCACCCGCCGTTCCGCCTCCCTCGAGGCCGCCGCCTCCACTCGTCCCTCCTCCGATGAGCTCGGGGCTCCCTCCACCCGCGGGCTGAGTCGTGCCTCCAGCGGTGCCTCCGCCAGTGACGATGAGCTCGCTCGGGTTGGGGTGCTGGCCCGCGTCGCGGGTGACCTGCGACGAGCGCCGCTCGATGTCGAGGTGCTGCATGCGAGGGTCGTCGTTCAGCACGACCGTCGCTTCGCCACAGCCGAGGAAGAGAGCTCCGATGATCGAGGCGCGAGTCCACATGCCCAGGAGCGAGTGCGAGGCACGTGCCCGCTCCACTCCCTGCCAAGCCGCTTGCCACGAGCCTCCAACCCTCCGCCGTTGCTCGACCTCGCGAGGGGGTGTGGGCGCGTCCACGCTCCAGGTGGGCGCGCGAGCGCTCCCGTCGTTGCCCCGGAGGCTTCAGTCGCCGACCCCTGAAACGACGGCGGGCCGCCCCCGCGAAGGAGCAGCCCGCGCACCGCACGACGCTCGGTCACTCAGTCGCGGTCGAACACGCCGCGCTTCTGCTGATCACGCTCGATGCTGCGGAAGAGCGCGCCGAAGTTCCCCTCGCCGAAGCTGTAGTGGTTCTTCCGCTGGATGATCTCGATGAAGATCGGCCCGATCAGGTTCTTGGTGAAGATCTGCAGCAGGTAGCCCTTCTCGTCGCCGTCGACGAGCACGCTGCGCTTCTGGATCTCTTCCTTGCTCTCGGTGACCGCCGGGAACTTCTGGAAGATGTCCTTGTAGTAGTCGGCGTCGATGTCGAGCATGTCGATCGGCGTGCCCTCGAGCTTGTTGAGCGAGCTCAAGATGTCGTCGGTCAAGAACGCCAGGTGCTGAATGCCCGGGCCCTTGTACTCCTCGATGTACTCGTTGATCTGCGACTTCTTCTCGTCCGCCTCGTTGATGGGAATGCAGAAGCGGCCGCAGGGCGAGCGGAGCGCGTAGGAGGTCAGCCCCGTCTTCGCGCCGCGAATGTCGAAGTAGCGAACCTCCTCGAAGCCGAACACCGACTTGTAGAAGGTCGCCCACGTCTGCATGGTGCCCTTCTCGACGTTGTTGGTGAGGTGGTCGATGACGGTGAAGCCCTTCGTCGGCACCACCTCGGCCTTGGCCAGCGGCACGAAGCCCATCGACTCGAACGTCGACGTCTGGAAGCGGTCGACGAAGTAGATGAGCGAGTCGCCGATGCCGAAGATGGCGGGCAGCGGCTTGCCGTCACGGAGGAAGTCGCCCTCGGGCCGCGCCTTGGCGCCCCGTGAGACCGCGGTGTCGAGCGCCTGCTTGGCGTCCTTCACCCGCCAGCCCATCGAGCAGATGGACGGGCCGTGGAGCTTGCCGAACTGCGCGGCGAACGACGCTGGCTCCCGGTTCACCAGGAAGTTGATGTCGCCCTGTTGGTAGAGGTCGACCGGCTTGGTGGAGTGGCGCATCGTCTTCGACAGGCCGAAGCCCTTGAAGAGCGCGTCGAGCTTCTCGGGCTCGCTCGAGACGAACTCGACGAACTCGATGCCGTCGAGGCCACACGGGTTCGAGGCGGACGTCTGAAACTGCGGCTTCGCGATGGTTCGGGTCGTCATTTCTGCCAGCTCCTCCAGTAGTCGTTCAGTTCGGTGCGCGAGACGGCCTCGCACGGCTTCAGCGGGAACTTCGTGTCGAGCATCACCGCGACCTCTTCGGTGCGGGTCGCCTTGGCGGCGCGATCGAAGGCCTTCTCCTGCGGGCCGTGGTGAATGCCCTGCGGGTGGAAGGTCAGCATTCCGGGCGCGATGCCGGCGCGGCTGAAGAACTCTCCCGAGTGGTAGAAGAGCACTTCGTCGAAGTCGATGTTCGAGTGGTAGAACGGCACCTTCAGCGCCTTCGGGTCGCCGTTCTCGAGCGGCCGCGGGAGGAAGGTGCAGATGACGGCGTTGTGCATCACGAAGGTCGAGTGCGCCGACGGCGGCAGGTGGTACCGGTCGGACAGGATCGGACGAATGTCGCGCACGTTGAGCTTCTGCACGGTGAGGGTGCCCTTCCAGCCCACCACGTCGTGCGGGTTGAACGGGTAGAAGACCTTCGTCACTTCTCCCAGCCGCATGATGCGCAGCTCGAACTCACCCTTGGCGTCAGCGGTGAGCGACGACTTCTCCTCGGGCGACGGCACCTGAATGACGGCGGGGTCGAAGAGCGCGTGCTGGCCGAGCATGCCGCGGTCGGGGAACGAGACCTCCGAGAAGGCCTCGACGACGAGGAACTTGGAGGTGCTGGTGGGCGAGAACCGGTACGCGGTGCCGCGCGGAATCTGGAGATAGTCGCCCGCCTCGTAGGGCAGCGCACCGAAGTCGGTCTCCAGCCGGCCGGCGCCGTCGTGCACGAAGACCACCTCGTCGGCGTCGGCGTTGCGGAACAGGTACGCCATCGGCTTCGAGAGCGTCGTCATGCAGAGGCGAACGTCGGCGTTCTCGAGCACTCCCTGCCGGCCGTCGAGCCAGTCGGTGGTGATCGCCTCGAGCTTGCGCAGATCGTAGGCGCGTGGCTTCAGCGGCCCCTCGATGCGGCTCCAGCCCACCGGGGCGTGCTGCCGGTACAGGTGGGCGTACTTCCCGAAGAAGCCGTTGCGGGCGAACTCCTCCTCGACGGTGCCTTCCGGAAGTCCGACGTGAGCTTGCTGCGCGACACGGCCTCTGACGTAGGGAATGTCCATGATGGCGCCCAAGATGTCGGATCCGGTGGGTGAAATGAAAGCACAGAGTTTTGCGCGACTCTGTCAGCCCGGTGAACAACTCCGAGAAGCGAATCTACTCCCACGTCAGGCGCCGAGAAGCAGGTGAAGCGCGCTCAGCGCTCCGCGTGGAGGCCGCGGACGAGGAGGTCGAGGGAGTGGCGGAGCACTTCCTTCGCGCCCTCGAGGGTGAGGAAGCCCTGCAGCCAGCTGAGGAGCCCCGAGAAGTACAGCGCGAAGACGGCTTGGGCGGCGATCATCGGCTCGGCGTCTGGGCGGACCTCACGACGGGCCTGGGCCTCGATGATCAGCGCGGCGACACGATGGAGGAAGGCGAAGGTGAGCGCGTTCACCTTGGTGGCGTTGTCCCCCTGCGCGCCGGGGAGCACGGTGACGAAGCGGCGGCCGATCTCTCCGCTCACTTCGTAGAGCGAGTAGAGCGCTCCGAAGACGTGGAGCAACTGCTCGACCAACGGCGCCTTTCGAGGGACCGCGGCGAACGCCGAGTCCGCCACCTCCGCGAGCCGGTCGTGCATGAGGAGGAAGACGAGATCGTCTTTGTCGGTCGCGTAGAGGAACAAGGTGCCCTTGGCGATGCCGGCGCGCCGCGCGATGTCGGCCGTGGTCGTCGCGTCGACGCCGTGGTCGGAGAAGAGGCTCCAGGCGGCCTCGACGATGCGCGCGCGCTTGTCTTCCTTCTTGGCTTCGCGCCGGCTCAGTTCTGGTCTGACCGGGGTCAGTGATTCTCTGGCTTTGGAAAGGCGGCGGGCGCGGGCCATGGCTCGTGGACGAATCCTGGACGATCGAGGTGCAGCTGTCGAGCGCGAGTGATAAAGATGACCATGGTCAGAAAAGGAGCACATGGCGATGACGTTGCGAGAGGGGCGGCGGCAGGCGTTCGAGGCGTTCGGCATTCCAGAAGACGGCGGCGACTCGGAGGCCTGGGTCGACTTCAAGCTCGGGCCGGTGCCGATGCCGTTCCCCAACTCCGACGCGCGGCGCCGGGCGGTGAAGCTGCACGACCTTCACCACGTGCTGACGGGCTACCGAATGGACATCATCGGGGAGTTCGAGATCTCGGCGTGGGAGATCGCAGCAGGCTGCGGCGGCTACGTGGTGCCCTGGTACCTGAACCTGATGGGCGTGTCGGCGGGCCTGATCAGCGCGCCTCGGCGAACCGCGCGGGCGTTCTGGCGGGGAGCGCGCGCACACTCGCTCTACACCTCGTTGGGCCACGACGCGGTGATCGACCGCTCGATCGAGGACGTGCAGCGTGAGCTGGGCATCGCGCCGTCGGTCGAGCCGCGCCTGCGTGACGTGGCGACGCTCGCTGGTGCAGCGCTCGCCGGGAGCGTGTTGGCGCTCGTCACCGCGGCGGTGGTGCTGACTCCGGTCACTCTCGTCGCGTGGGTCATCGCCTACCGAGCGTCGCAGCGTGCGCGGGCGAGCCGACCCGCTTGACGCCTCACGCCTGGCTGAGCGCCGCGAGCAGGTCGGAGGCACTCGTTCGGGCGGGTGCACCCAGCGCGGTGCGCAGCGCTTCGTTGGCAACGTCTCCAAGCTCGGGGACGCGTGGCGGGTGCGCGAGCCGAATCGTCAACCGCTGATGAACGGCGGCCGCACTCCCGACCCGCGCGTCGAGAAACGGCTCACCGCTCACCCACTCGACGAACGCCGCAGCGGTCAGCGCGGTGATCGCCGGCTCGGTCCGATTCCATCGAAACGGCGTACCCACGACGTCGAGCAGGTGATGCGCCTCGGGGCCCATGCGCCGGGAGAGGACTGGCACCAGGCCGACCGTCCCATCGGTACGCCGCCGGAGTTGGTCACGACCGATCGCGACCCACTCTCCGGTCACCGCGTCTGGCGCGCCGTCGCTCCACCACGCCCGCAGCGCGCCCGCGAACCAGCTCGCGAGCTCGAGCGCCTCGGTCACCGAGTGCCGTCGCAGGGGAAACGCCGCGCCCCCCGCGTCGAACTCGACGTGGAGCGCCCGGCGAACGCGCACCAACCCGCGCGGCGCCACCAACGCGCGATGTGGTGGAGCGGCGAACACGTCGGCCGCCGGCGCGTCGTCGCAGCGGAGGAGCACCCGGTCGCCAGCTCGAACGATCCGTCCTCCAGGAGGATCGGCGGTGAGCTCGAGGCGCTCGTGCACCTCCTCTGGCAGCGCCGGTCGATCGCCAGGCAGCCCTGGCGTCCACTCGTGCCGCGCCGACTTCGCGTCGTACAGCTCGCCGAGCCACTCCAGACAGCGCCCGCGGCGTTCTTCGGCCCATTGCAGCGCGTTCGCGAACACCATGCCATCGCCTGGCTCGCGACTCGGGAGCAGCCGAAGGCGCTCGACCGCTGGCAGCTCGAGCAGCCACGCGGGCAGCTCGAAGCCCGGCCCGACGCCGACCTCGAGCACCTTCACGCTCGCGAACGCGTGCTGGAGCGTCTCCACCGCGTCCTTCGGGAGCGCTCCGCTCGGGAGGGACACGGTCACGAGGTTCGGCAACGACGGGAGCGCGCCTTCCGCTGGCTGGCTGGCGACCCTCGCCGACCGAACTCGCGAGAGGTCGAGCTGCTCGACGTGCGCGATGACCGGGCTCGAGAGGAGCTGAAACGACTCGCGCAGGTCTCCCACCACCGACAGCGCGCGGATCGGCCAGGGCTCCCGACCGTCGAAGAGGTGATTGCGCCCGATCGATGGGTCGAACAGCGCCCACGACGGCAAGCCGCGGTCGAGCTCCAGCTCGCGAGCCCACGGCACCAGCTTCGGCTTGAGCGAGCTGCGCAGCTCCAGCTCGAGGGCGCGTCGCCGGTGGAGCTCGCCCTCTTCGGCTTCGAGCTGGAGTAGCTCGCCGAGCGGCTCGTCGGCTTCGAGCAACCGATCGGCCAGGACCCGTCGCAGCGCCTCGTCATCGGGCCGTCGCGCCGCCTGTCGCAGGAGCCTCCACTCGTCTTCGCGAAGCGTCACCGAGCGAGACGATACTCCTTCTGATCGACGCGCCTCGAACCGTTCGAGCCGTTCCTCAAGCGGCGTCCAGGCGCGCGCAGCTGCGTTCGAGCTGGCGCACGGCCGGGTTCATCGGAGCCTGCTTCCTCAGCGCCTCGATTCGAAGGGCTCCGTTCTCGAACCGCGAGTCGTCGGCCCCGAGCCGCAGCTGTCGCCGAGACGCTGCAAGCGCGCCGGGTCAGAACTGGGCGAGCGTCACCAGCGGCGTGATCGCCGGGAGCCGCTGCTCGACGAAGGGCACGGCCTCGCCCTGATCTCGAAGCCGCTTCTGGAGGAGGTCC
>Ga0268298_10003201_pt1 | contig 16950 bp, 10 predicted proteins | sample WWTPWeurt_MetaG_FD_194462 | JGI IMG/M metagenome (GOLD analysis project Ga0268298, IMG submission 194462) | Activated sludge microbial communities from WWTP in Nijmegen, Gelderland, Netherland - WWTP Weurt | ecosystem: Engineered > WWTP > Aerobic digester > Activated sludge | place... | reverse complement strand
GCAGGGCAAGGATGAGATGTACTCGGCAGAGGAGATCGTCCGCCTCGGGGAAAAACGCCTGCTGCAATCCGATGAAGACTGGGACTTTCTCGCAAGCCACCTGTTGGTCCTCAACCAGAACTGGATCCGGTTTCTTGCCGAGGAGCTTCGTGGAGCCGATGAGGAACAGGATGTTGGCTTGCAGCAGGAAATTCACGCTGCGCATTCGGTGCTCAAGGCCGCCGGTGTCGATGACGCAAGCGATGTGAGCAAAGTCATCGAAAAAGTGGCATCGGTCTTCTTCGCAAAACGCTCAGTTCAGAACTGCGATTGCATACGGATGGCCCAGATTGCGAGTAAGCTTGGCGCCACCGTAGGGCCGTCGTTTCAGTTCGTCACCAGAGACAATTTGCGGCGCAGCGTGTCTGCCGTTATCATCTTCGACACCTCTCGGTCGCTCGAAGATTTATTGCCTGAAAACTGGTGTCAAGAACATTTCCTACACCCCGACTATTCCGTCTCGTTCGCCTCATGTACGGCAGAAGATTGGGCCCAATGGACTACAACGGGCCGATCAGGGTTGTCGAGGCTCGCCCCGCTGGTCAATAGCAAGACGTCACTGTACGGGCGTGCAAAGGCCGTCGATGAACTTGCCCGCAGGGGATTCTCAGGTACACCGTATCAGCCCTTCGTGACCAAGTGGTATGAAGTCGAAGACTGGGACTTTGACGACGCTTTGTGGCGGCATTGGAAGATCCTGGCCTCGAGTGACGACCGCGTTTGGTCCAAGCTGATGGAGCACGTGCTTGCACAGTCCGCCTCCTACTGGACACAAGCGACAAGCGCTACTGTGCGCCAGGTCTCGACCAGCCGCAGCACCCGTTCGGTTACCCAACTGCCACTCGCTCCAAACTGGGTTCTCAAGTTTCGCGATCTCCCATGTCTCCTCGATACCCGCGGCTTCTGTCGCAAGCCGGCTGACCTCTTGCGTCGGACCCCCGAGACCGAATCGTTGATTGATGTCGAGCCTTTCATTCACGGCAGGCTCGACACCGAGGCCAATCGTCCCCTGCTCAGACTCCTCGGGGTACGCGAGACACCGACTGGACCGGATCGCTTGTTGGATTGCCTGCGAGCGCTCGCCAAGTCCGATATTCCGCCAGTCCATGAGGTCGAAAAGTGGTACCTGCGGCTGGATCAAATGACCGATGCCTGTTCCACCGAGGATCTCGCGAAGATCACCCGGATCCTGCTGGAGGAACGAATCGTACTGACTGAAAATTGCGGGTGGGTGGCGGGCGCGGGTGTCTTCCTGTCGTCAGACGAGGACGATGTACCTGGCGCAGCGGTGATTCGCAGGGGTGTTGCGGACTTGTCCCTGTGGCGAAAGATTGCTCTGGCGGAACGCCCAACGGCTGACCTGGCTATTGCTTGGCTGAAGACTTTGCCTTGGAACGAGTCACTTTCGCCCGAAGATCTGCGCCGCGTCAAAGCCCTGTTGGCGCGACATCCATTCCGCATCTGGAACGAATGCAGCGGCTGGATCACTCTCTCTGGAGAGTGGGTTCCTGCTGCGTCGCTGAGTTTTTCGCTGACCATGCGATCACTGATCCCGTGGAGCCACTTGCATGTTGGAATCAGGAAGAGAACGGCAGACTTTCAGCGCTTGCCGGTGGAAATCCTGGATTTCCCGCCCTTCTCCGAACTCGCCACGTTAGCCTCGAAGCTTGAAGAGCGCTTCACTCAGCAGCAACGCGGATTCGCGTGTCCGGAGCGAAAACCATGGATTGCCCAACTTGGTGTCGACCTTGGCCGCATACGCCTGGAAGTCGATGTGGAAGAAGCGCGCATTCGGGACCTTGCTGCGCAGCTTGCTGAAACGGCATGGCAATACGCATCGTCTCTGGAAATCGTGCCTTACATCGATGGAACACCCGCTGGCACGGCCAAAGATGCTGATGTCGTTTGGCGGGACAAGGTTCTCTATGTCAAGAACCTGCCGAATGCGCGTCTGGCTCGACTCGTTCCAGAAAGGCTTGGGCGAGCCTTCAATCGCCCTGATATCGCTGCCGCGTTGAGTTATTGCTTCGGACGATCGCCATCCGAGATCACGGAGTACATGGAGGAGAATTTCACGCTATCCGCACCCACCATCGGCGAGGCTGAACCAGAACCCGCCAGCACCAACAATGTCGATGCTGTTGACTCCCCGCTGCTCAGACCAACAGATTCACCGGAGCCGCCGGCCGCTGAGCAGGCAGGCAAATCCACCGCTATCGGAGACTCGTCAATCAGCGACCAACCCCTCGCAGCGGATCCTGAACTGGCTCCAGATGGTCCGACGGCGAGTCCAAAGAACCAGGACGATCCTCATCCCAAGTCGCGGCCATCGCCGAAGCCGACAAGACTGGGCGTCGTCGAGAGGTTTGCGCACAGCCATGGTTTCCAGAAAGTCTCTGAAGACCTGTACTCGCATCCCGATGGCAGTTGGATGTCGCGTGCTCACGGAGAGTTGTTCCCGTGGACGCGCGGCCATGCCGCCGGCGAGATCGCCTGTCACTACTGGGCAAGAGATCATTGTCTGGAGCACGAGCCATTGCAGATCGATGCCGAGGTATGGAGCATGGTCGACAAATTTCCGAAGAGCCATGCACTGCTGCTTTCCAACCCCGCGGGCAACGTCGTGGAAATTCGCGGGGAGAAACTCCAAGCAATGCGTGAAGAAGGCAACTTGATCTTGTATCCCGCAACCTATCGCCTGGTCTACCAAGATGGCAACTAACGACACGCAGGGCGTCTCGTTTGGCGATCAGGACCGTTTGTTGCTCCAGCAACTGCTGACTCGGCAATCCCTGGCCGAAAGACAAGCTACCCAATCTTCGGATAGCGACATCGACACGGAAGAAGGCGACACTAGCTCAATCCTTCCGACAGCACCCGTCGAAATCCCGGATCAGTGGCGCCTGATCGGTGAAAGCGTCACGCTTCACCGTTGGCAGCGCGACTGTCTGGATAAGTGGCTTGCGCTTGGCAAAGGCACCGTTAAGGTCGCCACCGGCGGCGGCAAGACGATCTTCGCACTGGCCGCAGCGCAGGCACTCCAGAATCACAAGGAGCATGACCTCCGGCTGGTGATCGTCGTCCCGACGATTCCCCTGATGCATCAATGGGGGGATGAGCTGGCTGCGGCCAATCTGCCCGCATCGACTATCGGATTCATGGGCGGAGGAGAAAACGTCGGTGACGCCGCCAACCTTCGTATCCTGATTTGTGTACTCAACTCTGCTCGGGACCGGTTGCCCGGATTTGTGCAGAAGGCCAGTTGGGCTTCCCGGATGCTGCTCGTCGTCGATGAATGCCACCGGGCAAACGCCACTGAAGCCAGCAAGATCTTCCTGTCGAACCCGAAGTATGCGCTGGGCCTGTCGGCCACCCCGGAAACAGACCAAGGCGACGACTCCGTTCCGTCCGATCAAGTTTATGCGGAAAGCGAGGTCGGCAAAGCGCTCGGCCCCATCATCTTCGAGTTCTCGTTGCGACAAAGCCTTGCTGCGGGACTCCTGACGCCCTTCGAAGTTTGGCATGTCGGATTGCCCCTGAACGCAGACGAGAACGTGGTCTATGCACGTCTCAGTCGTGAGATCTCGGAACTCAGGCGTGATCTTCAGGCAGCATTTCGGCGCAGTCGAAGTTCGCAATCGTTCATCCCCTGGTGCCAGACACAAGCGACAAAAGGCGGTGGCGATGCTGCGCGCTTCATCGGCATGGCGAGCGAAAGAAAGCGCCTGGTCTACCGCGCCGAGTCTCGCGCGGACTTGACCATACGGATCCTTCTCGCCGCGATGCAGGACACTCGGCGCAAGGTCATCGTCTTCCACGAATCCATTGAGGAAATTGACCATATCTTCCTGGCAGCGTTGGAGCAGGGAATCCCAGCAGTCCTCGAACACAGCAAACTCCCTCAGGGAATCCGAACCGGCAACATCGATGCTTTCCGGCGCGGGATTGCGCGTACCATCGTCAGCGCCAAGTCCCTGGTTGAAGGGTTCAACGTGCCTTCGGCTGACTTGGGCATCATTGCGGCCTCGAGCGGCTCGGTTCGTCAGAGAATTCAAAGCCTGGGGCGCATGCTGAGGCGAAAGGAGGGTGACGGCGGCGCCATCATCTTTGTGTTGTACGTCCGTGATACCGAAGATGAGTCGATCTACCAGAAGGCCGACTGGGAGTCTGTCGTTGGCGCACAGCGCAATCGCTACTTCCGCTGGGACCCCGGCGAAAGCGATGCCAACATCCCGATGAGTCTGCAGACCTTGCAGGAAGCTTTCGTCGAGCAACGCCTGGCGCCGAGGCAGTATCTCCCGCCGTGCATCGAGATCGACCCCACAGACCTGGTCATCGGCAAGCCGTATCCGGCGCAACCGACCGGCATTGAAATGAAGGTCGATCAGGCGGGCAACCTGCGCCTTGAAGACGAATCGCTCGTCCGTGCACCTCACGACGTTATCGCGACCATCTGTGAAACCAATCGATATCGGCGCGCCGTGCGGACCCCATGTGGCCACTTGATCGTCCGCTCGGGCGACGGGCCAGGCCATGATGCAGTCTGGACCTACCTCGGCGACATCGCTTTGCCCGACCCGGCCGCCGAAACCTCGACGACGCTAAGGCTGATCGTCAAGAGCGTGGCCGGCCGCCGCGTCATCGCCTGCAAGCGCGGACGCAACGAAGTCTTCGCTCGATCGCCGGAGAAGGCCCAGTCCCCGGCGGCGGGGAGAACGCAGGCGGACCTCCTCAAGTGGATCCACGAACTCGAAGCAGAAAAACAACAGGCGGTGCGCGAACTCTGCTGGGACGGTGGCACCACTTACTGGATCGAACTTGGCGGCGAACGCTGGACCTTCGACGGCGCATCCGCGCCACTGGAGTTTCCATCATGATCTTCCAGCCCGAAGCGTTTCCTTTTCCTCGGTGGATCGGACCGTATTCACCGGCACGCGGGAACAACTCGGGCTTCCGGATTCGCCGTGGGCAGCTCGGTGCCAATGTCGTCACGGAGAGCGGTCAGGAATTCTGGACCGCTCAACAAACCCAAGGAGTGCTCGATCTCGTTCAACTGATCAAGGCACATTGGCAAGGTGGGCGAATCGTACTGCTACCCAACGGCTTCGTTGTGAAGCCTCTGCCGAACGACACCGAGCGTGTGTTGATTGGTCGGGTCAGCGATTCGCTGATCCTGAATGGTGACGGTTGCCAGGTTCTCGACTTTTCCAATCTCCGGTACCTGACACCCGGCAGCTGCTGGCCTGGGCCTGGAACGATCGGTCTTGAAAGCACGATCCGGTCGGATGGCTCTTTGACGTCCCGGTGGTATCGGCCAACCGAGTACGGCCAAGAAGAGACGCAAGAAGTGATCGCCGGTCCCAACGCTTCGTTACTCGAGGACTTCCAAGAAGCCCGTCCCGGAGAGAATTCCTGTCGTGTCCGTATCACCATTGGTGGTCACGTCATCACGAACCGAAGCGAACGCGACGGCAGTCTGCAGCCTCACTACATCGGACGGGTTGCACCGTCGATTTTTCGCAACTGGGAACGCTGGATCGAGGGGAGACAAGGATGACAGAGCATCCGCTATACCGGGGTCTATGGCCTCAGAATGTCAGCAAGTTGGCCAAGTACGGCGTCAGGATGGTCAATGGAGAATGGAAGGTCACCGTTCATTGCGATCTTGGTGAAGGCTTGATGTATCTGGCCGTCGAGGGCAGTGAGACCGATATCGTCGATCGGGTGAACCAGATCAAGGAAACCTGCGGTGGGCAAAGCGGCGGCGTGTTTTACATCAACGAGTATCATCATCTGATTGTTCCCGTCGCCCACGATGGCACCTCGCATTATTTCTATGGCGGGCGGATCAATCCTGATTTCACCTTCGAGTTCGAGGGCGCTCTGTTGACTACCAGACCGGTTGGTCGAGACGGGCAACCCCTGTCACCGGGCGACCCGTGGATCGGCCCGCGCCCGGGGATTCCTTATGTTCTCGCGGCGGGAGGCAACGACATCTATTTCGAAACGCCGGCGCTTACCGACGTGGCCCCGCCCTCTGTCCGGGCTGGTGTTACACGCAAAGTGATGTTGTCGAAGGTCCTCGGTGACCGTGTACTGGTCGCACGGGCGGTTGGCCCGATCAGGGATGTGCGGGGTCATCAAGGGGGAAGGTTCTACGTCAATGAACACGGGGCTGCCTTCACACCGGTCGACCGGGGAGACGGCAACGGCTTGAACTACATCTACTGCGGACAGATCGACTCGGCCGCCTGGTTTCCCGAGCCACCAGTACTCTGATGAAGGCGAGTTGCTGATGCACAAAATGTACGTTGATGCTGCCCGGCAGCCTGAGGCGATCAACGAAACCGCGGTAGGGGAGCTTGCTGTCCGTCGTGCATACGCCAGCGGGCACTCTGCACGCGCGCGTCGCTGCCAGGGAGTGTGGTTAGGATGAAACCCGTCCAGGCCCTAGATGGCCGGCAGTCCTCGCCGACTCCTGCCGACGCCGCAGCTCAACACGATGGGTTCGCCGAAGTCGTCGAACTGATTCAGGCGACCCGGGAGCGCGCCCTCTCCGCCGTCAATACAGCCCTCATCGATCTCTACTGGCAAGTCGGCAAGACCATCAGTGCGCGCATTGCTAGCGATGGCTGGGGCAAGAGCACAGTCACCGCGCTGTCGTCGTACATTCAATCGCGTCACCTCGGCCTGCGCGGCTTCTCGCCGCAGAACCTGTGGCGGATGCGCCAGTTTTACGAAACCTGGTGCGATCAGCCAGAACTCTCGACGCTGTTGAGAGAACTGCCCTGGTCGGCCCACTTGCACATCCTTGCCAAGACCAAGCGCCCCGAGGAGCGCGAGTTCTACCTGCGCATGAGCAGCCAGCAACGCTGGCCCGTGCGGGAAGTCGCCCGACAGATCGACAGCGCCCTGTTCGAGCGTGCGATGTTGCATCCGCCAAAACTCTCAACAGCGTTGAGAGAACTGCATCCCGGCGCCGAGGCCGTCTTTCGCGATGCCTATGTTGTCGAGTTTCTGGAATTACCCAACGGCCACCGTGAGGCCGATCTGCATCAGAGTCTGTTGCGCAATCTCAGACGCTTCCTCGGGGAAATGGGTCGCGACTTCTGCTTCATCGGCAGCGAGGTGCCGCTCCAGGTCGGTGGTCGGGACTTTGCCCTGGATCTGTTGTTCTTCCACCGCGAGCTGAACTGCCTGATCGCCATCGAGCTGAAGATCGGTGAATTTCAGCCCGAGCATCTCGGCAAGCTGGAGTTCTACCTCGAAGCCCTCGACCGCGACCTGCGCAAACCGCACGAAGGCCCGTCGATCGGCCTGTTGCTCTGTGCCAGCAAGGACAGCGAAGTGGTCGAATACGCCCTGAGTCGCTCGCTCTCCCCCGCACTGGTTGCCGAGTACTGGACCCGGCTGCCGGACAGGAAGTTGCTGCAAGCCAAGCTGCATGAGTTCTACACGCTGACCGGCGCAGCCGCACCGGATGAACCGGACCAGAAAGACGACTAGCCAGAACAGCATGACCTATAAGAAAAAGCTCATCGAAGTCGCCCTGCCGCTGGAGGCGATCAACATCGCCAGTGCGCGCGAAAAATCCATCCGGCACGGCCACCCGAGCACGCTGCATCTGTGGTGGGCGCGGCGGCCGCTGGCGGCGGCGCGGGCGGTGATTTTCGCGCAGATGGTCGATGACCCGTCGGCGCATCCCGACATCTTCCCCACCGAGAAGAAGCAGGAGAAGGAGCGGCAGCGGCTGTTTCGCATCATCGAGGATCTGGTGAAGTGGGAGAACACGACCAACGAGACCGTGCTGCAGCAGGCGCGCGACGAAATCTGGCAGAGCTGGCGCTATACCTGCGCCGAGAATGCCGACCATCCGCGCGCCAAGGAACTCTTCGACCGCTACAGGCTGCCGGCTTTTCATGACCCGTTCGCCGGCGGTGGTGCGCTGCCTCTCGAAGCGCAACGGCTGGGGCTGGAAAGCTACGCCAGCGACCTGAATCCGGTGGCGGTGCTGATCAACAAGGCGATGATCGAGATACCACCGAAGTTCGCCAGCAAGCCGCCGGTGAACCCCGTTGCTCAGCGCCAGAAAGCGCAGATGGACAAGAGCTGGCGAGGCGCGCACGGCCTCGCCGAGGACGTCCGCTATTACGGGCAGTGGATGCGTGACGAGGCCGAGAAGCGCATCGGCCATCTCTACCCCAAGGTCGAGGTCACGGCGGCGACGGTCCAGGAACGGCCGGACCTGAAACAATACGCGGGCCGGAAGCTGACGATCATCGCCTGGCTGTGGGCGCGCACGGTCAAGAGCCCGAATCCGGCCTTCGCCAACATCGATGTGCCGCTGGCCTCGACCTTCATGCTCTCGACCAAGGCCGGCAAGGAAGCCTATGTCGAGCCGGTGATCGAAGGCGGCGGCTATCGGTTCACGGTCAAGGTGGGCAAGCCGAAGGATGCGGAAGAAGCGAAGAACGGCACCAAGCTGTCGCGCGGGGCGAACTTCAGGTGCTTGATGTCGGGGTCGTCTCAGAAAACGGAAAATAAAGCACGTTAAGCCGGTGGCAGTGGTCGCAACGGTCTGAACTTGCCTGCGCCGACCTTGGTGCTGCTGCGCCAGAGGTAATCGCCGGTCAGATTGATGTGTTCCCACCCCAGCGGTGACAGGTATTGAAACAGCGTCTCGTCTACCGGTTTGCCGTGCCCGTTCAAAGCATTGGTTGCCCGTTCCAGATAGGCCGTGTTCCAAAGCACGATGGCCGCCGTTACCAGATTGAGGCCGCTGGCCCGGTAGCGTTGTTGCTCAAAACTGCGGTCGCGGATTTCGCCCAGTCGGTTGAAGAACACCGCCCTGGCCAGCGCGTTGCGCGCCTCGCCTTTGTTGAGTCCGGCCTGCACGCGGCGGCGCAGCTCCACGCTTTGCAGCCAATCCAGTATGAACAGCGTGCGCTCAATGCGCCCCAGCTCGCGCAGTGCAACGGCCAGTCCGTTCTGACGCGGATAGCTGCCGAGCTTGCGCAACATCAGCGAGGCCGTCACCGTACCCTGCTTGATCGAAGAGGCGAACCGCAAGATTTCATCCCAATGGGCGCGTATCTGCTTGATGTTCAGCCGGTCGCTGCTAATCATCGGCTTGAGCGCGTCATAGGCGGCATCGCCCTTTGGGATGAATAGCTTGGTGTCGCCCAGGTCTCGGATACGTGGCGCGAATCGGAAGCCCAGTAGGTGCATCAGGCCGAAGACATGATCGGTAAAGCCCGCTGTGTCGGTGTAGTGCTCCTCGATCCGCAAGTCCGACTCGTGGTACAGCAGGCCATCGAGCACATAGGTTGAATCACGCACGCCGACGTTGACTACCTTGGTGCTGAAGGGCGCGTACTGGTCGGAGATATGGGTATAAAACGTCCGGCCTGGACTGCTTCCATACTTCGGGTTGATATGCCCGGTGCTCTCCGCTTTGCTGCCGGTTCTGAAATTTTGGCCATCCGACGATGACGTGGTGCCATCGCCCCAGTTTCCGGCAAAGGATTGCCGGAACTGCGCGTTGACCAGTTCGGCCAGCGCCGTTGAGTACGTTTCATCCCGGATGTGCCAGGCTTGCAGCCACGACAGCTTGGCGTAAGTCGTGCCTGGGCAGGACTCGGCCATCTTGGTTAGCCCGAGATTGATGCCATCAGCCAGGATCGTCGTCAGCAACAAGGTTTTGTCCTTGGCCGTGTCGCCGGTCTTCAGATGCGTGAAATGCCGGGTGAAGCCTGTCCACTCATCAACTTCCATCAGCAGTTCGGTAATCTTGACGTGTGGCAGCAGCATCGCCGACTGGTCGATTAGGGCTTGTGCGGTCTCCGGCACCGCCGCGTCCAGCGGCGTGATCTTCAGGCCGGACTCGGTAATGATGGCATCCGGCAGATCATTGGCCGCCGCCATGCGGTTGACGGTGGCAAGCTGCTGTTCCAGCAATGCCAGTCGGTCGTGCAAATACTGATCGCAATCGGTGGCCACTGCCAGCGACAATTCGTTGGCCAGCTTCAGAGTAGCGAACTTCTCGGCCGGCACCAGGTACTCATCAAAATCCTTGAACTGGCGCGAACCCTGCACCCAGACATCGCCTGATCGCAGCGCGTTCTTTAGCTCTGACAAGGTGCACAGCTCGTAGTAGCGCCGGTCAATGCCATCGTCCGTGAGCACCAGTTTCGCCCAGCGTGGCTTGATGAATGCGGTCGGCGCGTCGGCGGGCACCTTGCGGGCGTTGTCGCTGTTCATGCCGCGAAGCACCTCGATGGCATCGAGTACGCCCTTGGCGGCTGGTGCCGCCCGTAACTTAAGTACGTCCAGGAACTGCGGCGCGTAGCGGCGCAACGTGGCGTAGCTTTCACCGATGCGATGCAGAAAGTCGAAGCTCTCCGGCTGCGCGAGCTTTTGCGCCTCCGTGACGCTGGCGGCGAAGGTATCCCACGGCATTACGGCCTCGATGGCGGCGAACGGATCGCCGCCGCTCTGTTTGGCTTCCAGTAAGGCTTGGCCGATGCGGCCATACATCCGCACCTTGTCATTGATCGCCTTGCCGGAAGCCTGAAACTGCTGCTGATGCTTGTTCTTGGCGGCGTTGAATAGTTTGCCAATGATGCGGTCGTGCAGGTCGATGATTTCGTCGGTGACGGTGGCCATGCCTTCAATGGCCAGCGAAACCAGAGTGGCATAGCGTCGTTGCATCTCGAACTTTGCCAGATCGGCAGGCGTCATCTGCCCACCCTCACGGGCGATCTTGAGCAGGCGGTTCTGGTGAACTTGTCGCTCGATGCCTGCGGGAAGGTCAAGCGCCTGCCAAGCCTTGAGGCGCTCGATGTGTTCAAGCATATGCCGAGAGTTCGGCTTGACGGGCGACTGGCGCAGCCATGCCAGCCACGTCAATTTGCTGCCGTCCTTGCGCTTGAGAAGTTCGTCCAGGCGCTGACGGTGGAGCGATAACAAAGAATCGGTCAACGCCGCGTAAATACGCCGGTTGGCACGGGTGATGGCCTCGGCGCTCGCGCGCTCGATGGCATTCATGGCGGGCAGGATGATGCTCTGCCGCCGCAGGTTTTCGACAAGGGTGCTGGCCAGCACAATCCCTTTATCGGTCTGCAAGGCCAGCTCGGTCAATGTATGCACGGCTTGCCGGTAGTGACTCATGGTGAAGGGCTTGAACCCGAACACCGTTTGCAGCTCGACCAAGTGCTCCCGCCGCGTCTGCTCGCGCTGGCCGTAATCGTTCCAACTTTCCACCGGCACCTTGAGTTGTGCGGCCACCATGCGCAACAGGGGCGGAAACGGAGGCTCATCGATGCCCAAGAAGATGCCAGGGAATCGCAAGTAGCAAAGCTGCACGGCGAAGCCCAATCGATTCGCAGCGCCGCGACGCTGGCGGATCACCGATAGGTCGGTTTCGTTGAACGTGTAGTGCCGTATCAGTTCGTCTTTGGCATCTGGTAGTGCCAGCAGGCTTTCGCGCTCGGTGGCGGACAGGATTGAGCGGCGCGGCATGATCAGTCTTCCCGCAGGTACTGGTACAAGGTTTCGCGACTGATGCCGAAGTCACGGGCCACCAAGGTTTTTTGATCGCCTGCCGCGACTCGCTGTTTCAACTTGGCAATTTGTTCGCTGTTCAGCGATTTCTTTCTTCCCCGGTAGGCACCGCGCTGCTTGGCCAGCACGATTCCCTCGCGCTGGCGTTCGCGGATCAGTGCGCGCTCGAACTCCGCAAAAGCCCCCATGACCGACAGCATCAAATTGGCCATCGGTGAGTCATCGCCGGTGAAAGCCAGCCCTTCTTTGACAAACTCCATCCGCACGCCCCGTTGTGTCAGCCCCTGAACGATGCGGCGCAGGTCATCGAGATTGCGTGCCAACCTGTCCATGCTGTGCACCACCACGGTGTCGCCCTCGCGCACAAAGGCCAGCAGCCTTTCAAGTTCGGGACGTTGCGTGTCCTTGCCGGAAGCCTTATCGGTGAATACCTTACCGACTTCGATTTGCTCCAGTTGCCGATCAGGGTTCTGGTCGAAGCTGCTGACGCGGATATAGCCAATGCGTTGACCTTGCAAGGTGCCTCCAAAGGTAAAAGTGTCAGGATGAAATCTATTACCCTTGGCGGCTTGTGTCAATAAATACAAACTACAACTCTATTCTGACGTGCTTTGCGCCAAGCATCTGACATCAGGTTAGGGTATAGCTTAACCGGACACCTCGGCCTCTGTGCCTTTACTGCTTTTCGGTACAACCGTCAAGAACAGGCAGAGCGCTCCGATAGTTATCGCCACATCAGCGAGGTTGAAGGCGGGCCAGTGCGCAAGTCGCCAATGGAAGTCAAGGAAATCAACAACCTGTCCACGCAGCACACGATCCGCGACATTGCCCAGCGCACCGCCGAGGATCAGGCTGTATCCCATCGCTTCGAGACGGGGCAATTGCTGGCACAGCATGCGTCCCAGCCAAGCAGACACGACCAGGCCCAGCGTGATGAAAAAGTAACGTTGCCAGCCGCCAGCGTTCGCCAGAAAGCTGAATGCCGCGCCGGGATTCAGGACATGGACGAAGTTGAAGAAGGGCGTGACTTCGACCTGTTCACCGTAGGCAAACGTGCGGGTGATGGCGAACTTTGCGAGCTGATCGGTCATGACAGCACTGGCGGCCACTGCGAACCAGACCCAAGTCGATGTGCGGCGAGCCGATTGCCACACAGGGACGGCCAGCGGCATCAGCCACCCGGCGAGCGCCGTGCAACTCAATCCAAGTACCCACCCCGCCAGCACATCGGCAGGAAAGTGCATTCCGGCTGCGATGCGTGACCAACCGACCAATGCGGCGTACAACACCAAGCCGATGCGGCCACGACGGCCTATCAAAGGCCAGAGCGCGCCGACCACCAGCGCGGCATAGGTGGCATGCCCGCTGGGCAGGCTGTAGTGTCGTTCGATGCCCCCGATAACGCGCACCATGTCGCCAAAAACGGCAGGCGGGCGTGGAAAGTCGATCCATAGCTTCAAGATGGTGGCGACGAGAAATGCCAACGCAAAGGCCACGCTAAAGACTCTGAGTCTGTACCGGATGGCATCGGCCCGCGTTGGGTCAGGTGCCGACTTTGACCATCCCCACATCGCCAAGAGCATCAGTGGTGCAGTCCAGTAGTTGCCTATCACAAGGTTGAAGAACGATGCCAGCGGTTCCAGCGCTGCAGGTGTGCTCATGTTGATGGCTTGGAACAACGCGATGTTCAGACCACCCCAGTCGTAGAGAAAGAATTTCCAGCTCATTTGCGCAACAGCCTCAAGCCATTGCCAACGACGAGCAAGCTGGCCCCCATATCAGCAAACACCGCCATCCACATGGTCGCTTGACCCGTGAAGGTCAGTACCAGAAATACTGCCTTGATGCCAAGGGCCAGCACAATGTTTTGCATCAGCACCTGCGCCGTCGCACGCGACAGGCGCACGAAGGTCGGAATCTTGCGCAGGTTGTCGTCCATCAGGGCCACGTCGGCGGTCTCGATTGCGGTATCTGTGCCAGCCGCTCCCATTGCAAAGCCGATGTCCGCACGCGCCAAGGCCGGGGCATCGTTGATGCCATCACCGACCATGCCAACCTTGCCGCTTCGGGCCAGTTGCTCCACTTCGCGCAATTTGTCATCTGGGAGTAGGTTGCCTTGCGCACGGTCGATTCCGGCTTGTGCGGCAATGGCCTGTGCCGTATGGGGGTTGTCGCCGGTCAGCATCATGGTGTTGATGCCCAGTGCGTGCAGCTCGGCGATGGCGGTCCTGCTGCTGTCCTTGATGGTGTCCGCTACGGCGAATAAGGCATGTACCGCCTTTGCGCCTACCAACATCACGACGGTCTTGCCAGCGGTTTCCAGCGCAGCGATGCGCTGCTCCAGCTCTGGTGTGCACTGCCCCAGCTCTTCGAGCATCCGGTGGTTGCCCAGATGGTAGGTCGCACCGTTGATTTGGCCTTGCACACCCCGACCGGGCAGCGCGTTGAATTCGGCCACGTCGAGCAAGGCAACCCCGTCCGTCTGCGCGGCCTGTGCCACCGCCTTGGATACAGGATGGTCTGAGCGGGCCGCCAGACTGGCAGCGATGCTGCGGCTGTCCGAGGCGAGTGCATTGCCCCATGTGACAAAGTCGGTCTGTGCGGGCTTGCCGTGCGTGATCGTGCCGGTCTTGTCCAGAGCCAGCCAGCGCAGCTTGCGGCCTTCTTCCAGATAGACGCCACCTTTGATGAGAATGCCGTGGCGAGCGGCGGCGGCCAGGCCGCTGACGATGCTGACCGGTGTAGAGATCACCAGTGCGCACGGGCAGGCGACCACCAGCAGAACCAATGCACGGTAGATCCAGTCGAGCCATGCCGCACCCATGAACAGCGGCGGCAACAACGCGACGGCGATGGCAACGCCGAATACAACGGGGGTGTACCAGCGGGCGAACTGATCGACAAAACGCTGAGTCGGCGCACGACTACCTTGCGCAGCCTCTACCGCGTGAATGATCCGGGCCAAAGTGGAGTTGTTGGCCAAGGCGGTGACGCGGTACTCGAACGAGCCGGATTCGTTGATCGTGCCAGCGAACACCGAATCACCGGGGGATTTTTCGACCGGGAGGCTTTCACCCGTGATCGGGGCTTGGTTGACGGCAGAGCGGCCTTCCAGCACCTCACCATCAAGGGCGATGCGCTCACCTGGTTTGACCCGGACGCGGGCGCCGATGGTGATTTGCTTGGCGCCCACCTCGCGCCATGTGCCGTCAGCCTGCTGTACCGTGGCCTGTTCCGGGGTCAGGTCGAGCAGGCCACGGATAGCGTTACGAGCGCGATCCAGCGATTTGGCTTCGATTACCTCGGCCAGCGCGAACAGTACCATCACCATTGCCGCTTCGGGCCAGTGGCCGATCAACATGGCACCCGTGACCGCAATCGACATGAGGGCGTTCATATTGAGATTACGGTTCTTGAGCGCAATCCACCCCTTCTTGTAGGTGGAGAGGCCACCCGTGAAGACCGCGACAAGCGCCAGAACGACAACCGACCAGTGATTGCCGTTGTGGAGCCAGTAGACCGCCTCGGCCGCCGATGCAGTGACCAAGGAGATGCCCAGCGGCCACCAGTTGGTCGGCGTGGTCACAGGGGCGGCGGATGGAGATGCGACCTCTGCCGTGTCCACGACCTGCGCCTCGAATCCAAGCGCTTGCAGTGCCACGAGCACGTCTGGCAGAACCTGGTTCGCATGGCGTACCGACAGCGTGCGCTGCATCAGGTTGAAATCGAGATCAGCAACACCGGCCACGGTGCCGAGCTTGTTGCGGATCAACGTCTCTTCGGTCGGGCAATCCATCTTGGCAATGGACAGCTTGGTCGTCTGCTCGGCCGACGCCTGATCCATGCGCACAGCTTGCATGCCGATGGCCTTCAGCGCCTGCTCGACGGGAGACAACGAAGGCAATTCGTGTTGCACGGCCAAGGTACGTTGCATCAGGTTGAATTCAAGACCCGCCACCCCCGCCAGACCGGCCAGTTTGCTTCGGATCAGCGCCTCTTCGGTCGGGCAATCCATGTTCTCGATGCGGTACACCGCTTGAGCCGATCCGGTTGCCAGCGGGGCCGGTGCCGTGGGTTGGATGATCGGCTCAGTCGTGCAGCCACACACCTTTGAAGCGCATTCGCTCATGAGTAACTCCTGAAAATCTTCTATTCAGCCTCCATTAAAATCTCTATAGTCACTATAGAGTCAAGTGATAATTGGAGATTGATGCATGGAAATCAGAATTGGCGACCTCGCCAAGCGCTCTGGGTGCGAGGTCGTGACCATCCGCTACTACGAGAAGGAAGGGCTACTGCCGAAGCCAGCGCGAAGCGGTGGCAACTTCCGGCTGTACGGTGAGGCGCACATTGAGCGCTTGCAATTCATCCGTCATTGCCGTTCGCTCGACATGACGTTGAGCGAGATTCGCGCATTGCTGGGTCTGCGAGACAACCCGATGCAGGACTGTGGGGAGGTCAACACGCTGCTGGAGGCCCATATTCAACAGGTGGAAATGCGTGTGTCCGCGCTGTTGCAGTTAAAACGGCACTTGGTTGATTTGCGCGAGAAGTGTTCTGGCTCTCGATCTGTAGAGGCGTGCGGCATTTTGCAAGGGTTGGGCAATTGCAATTGCCATGGTGAAAGTGCCACGAACAGTCAAACATCTGGGTAAGTAAGGGCTTAGCGTGCTTTATTTTCCGTTTTCTGAGGCGACCCCATGTCGGACGCACCGATTGCCTCCGACCACATCTACGGCGAAGCCAACGCCGGGCGCATGGGTGCGCGGCTGATGGCCATCGTTGCCGAGGGCGAACGCGGGCGGGTCTATCTTGCACCGACGCCGGAGATGGAAGCCATTGCCCTGACCGCGCAACCGGCATGGCGGCCGGAAGTCGCCATGCCGGAGAACCCGCGCTGGTTCTCTCCGCCGCTCTACGGCCTGAAAACCTACGGCGACCTCTTCACCCCCCGCCAACTCGTCGCGCTGACGACCTTTTCCGACCTGGTCTTTGATGCCATCGAAAAGATCAAGCGCGACGCGCTGGAAGCGAGTAGAGAGGGGAGAGGAGTGAAGGATGAGAACGCCACTCTCACTCCTCACTCCTTTGACCTCACTCCTCTAGCCGAAGGCGGCGCTGGTGCGACGGCGTATGCGGAGGCGGTGGGGGTGTATTTGGGTTTGGCCATCAGCCGGTTTGCGGATCGCAATAATTCCATCTGTACATGGGACTCTGGCCCGGTGGGCACCCGAGCGTCCACCGGCGGATCGGCGCGCACGGCAAGTCTGCGCAACCTCTTTTCGCGGCAGGCGATACCGATGGCCTGGGACTATGGCGAGGCCAATCCCTTCAGCGACTCCGGCGGTG
>Ga0268298_10003200_pt1 | contig 16955 bp, 17 predicted proteins | sample WWTPWeurt_MetaG_FD_194462 | JGI IMG/M metagenome (GOLD analysis project Ga0268298, IMG submission 194462) | Activated sludge microbial communities from WWTP in Nijmegen, Gelderland, Netherland - WWTP Weurt | ecosystem: Engineered > WWTP > Aerobic digester > Activated sludge | place... | reverse complement strand
TTATCGAACGGTACATTAAACAACAAGGCAGTGATGATACCGGCCAAACAACGACGTTGTTTGGCTAAGCAGACTGAAGGTCTGCGTGGTAATGCCCTGTGGCGTGAGCCCGGGGTGGTTTACTTGGGAGCAGCCGATAAAGGCATCTCCACTAGAAACGGGCAAGAAGTTCTCTCCATTCCTTTTCGCGCTCTGCCGTGATCCGTAAACCACTAGCACTCCGGCGATCTCAAGGTGAGATATCCCGCGAGCGTGAACCGTAACCCATGCTACATTAGCAAGATATTGAAAGTATATGTGGTCAAAATAAAAAAAGAAAGAGCCTCCGCAAAAAATTTCGCGGAGGCTCAAGGTTTCAAGAGGGACAAGCCCTCAAGGGATCAAGGGTCACTACTTCCTGGCAGCCGACAGCCCGATGCTGCCGTAGCGGCCGCCGTCGCGCCAGTCGCTGACGACCAGACCCTCGGCACCGAAGATGCCGACGTAGACACGGCGACCGCCCGAGTCGAGACTCGACGTCCGAACGTAAATGCTCGGAAGCAGGTAGGTGTTCCGGACGGCCTTGTAGGTCGTCACGCACCAGGCGACTTCAGCGACGTTGGGCGTCACCTCCGTCTCGGACAGCAGGGCCTGCTGCTCGTTCCAGTTCTTCGAGGTCGACTGCGGGACCGGCTTCTTGCGAAGCATGATCCAGCGGGTTTCGACCTTGTCGATCTCTGCGAACTTCTGCTCGGCATACCAGCCGCCTTCCTTCGAGTAGAAGTAGTCCTTCTTGAGGCTGCGAACCTCGAGGAGTGACATGGGGCGGTTGGGTCCGGCGATCAGCATGTAGCCGTTGTCGCGGCACCACTCGAGCACCTCTTGCGAGGGCACGGTGTCGCCGAACTGCGAGAGTTGATCGTCCGTGTAGACGACGCTCTTGCGCGACTTCATGATGTCCTCGGGGGAAATGAAATCCTTGCCGAGGATGGTGCGGACCAGTTCGTAGTCCGGTGCTTTCGGACTGTCTGCGGTTACCAGTGCAGACGTGTTCAATGACTGTTTCATCGACATCATCCTTTCTTGGTTTTTCGAAATCGCTCGGTGACGACTGGTCTCTGTGTGAGACGAGTGAACTATGGCCTAAGTTAAGCCGCAATTCGCTCGTCTCATGCATCGTTATACAGTGATCCTTATCTCAAAGAGCAGTCTCAAATATCATATCAAATATGTAGTCATTTGTCAATGGTTTTGGCGATCTGTCAAATGTCGGTACCTTCCAGCCAAGCATTTTTGTCCAAGGGGTGCCGCCGATATCGTATGATCCTAAAAAGGGTAGAGTGTAGCGAAAAATGCGGCGCTTCATGAAATCATGATGAACAGGAAAGCGAATTGGCAGAATACGAAGAAAAGTAAAAAATGGTAAATGAGCCAGGACTACAAAAGGATCCATTTTCGAGCGATGATTGGCAATTAAGAGTGAACCGCGAGAGAGCTCGTCTAAATTTTCTGGAAGTACTCTAGTGATTCTCAATAAGAGTCGTAATGGTAAAAATAAAATACCATAGGCAATGATTTGCACTACCGCAATAATACAATTTTTTATGACTTGTGGTGATTGGTTAGTCATAAATCTATGGAGTAATTTTAGCATACTAGAGAATTTGGAGGTGGAAATAGTTATAGGAAAATTTTAGCCCACGAACGGATTCGTGGGCTAAAGAACAGAAAATGGGCTGACTAGGTGGAAAATAATGACTTCATTTCCACGTTGCGGATGCGGCGCGCTTCCGCACTACGCTGCCGCAGGTCCTCCTCGTTAAAGCCGAGCTCTTCCCAGGTGAGCTCACCTTCGGCGATTTTTCGGCGAATGGTCATGGCGTAGAAAGGCGCGCCTTCAGCATCGTACTGCATGGCGTCGTATTGACGTCTGGCAGTGGCTGCTCTGGCGGCACGTTCAATCTTCGCCAGATCCTTTTCGGTGAATCCGAGTTCTTTCCATGTAAGTTCGCCGTTTTTTACCATTCGGCGGACAATCGCCCCATACGGCGACTCATGGTCAGTATCATACTGAGTCAACGCGTAGTAGCGCTTGATCACGTCTTTTCTTATGTTTGACTCGGCGACACTGTCACGCTGGTTTGAAAAAATCGGATAATGAAAGCCGAGTGAAAAAATCACGAGGCTAATAAAAAATGAAAGGTACAGCACCCGAAACTGCCAGAGTTTTTTAACGTCCATTGCTGTCTCCTTGGGGTGGATGTTTCTCCTTATATAATGAATTATAAATTAACTATTGTCAATAGCGACGTTGGGCTAGTGATAAATAAGCTATGTTATACTTTCACAGTATGGAAAATTTCAATAATGTCGAGCGAAGTCCAGAGCAAAGCTTTGAATCTTTTGCAAAGTTGTTGGGTGAAGTCTATGCTACAGAATCGGAATCTTTGTCTAAGGCATTTGAAGTTTTGAAAGTAGAATACGGTGAGGATTTTAGTCCGAGCAGTCTTGCGTCACTGTTTGGTGCAAATTTTAGTGAGATGTTCAGGGCGGTGGATACCGAAGATTCTTCATATGATGCGGAGCAGGAAGAATGGAAGCGTTCGCAAATGAGTAATATCAGCCAGCTTTGCATGGAACTTAAAAATGCTTCCGATGAACAAAGTAAAGAAGAGGTAGCACGAGAATTGGTGGATTATTTGGTGAACGTGTAGTTCTTCGAAACGTTCTACATTCGAATGTTGAAGAAAACCAAAGCGCCGCGTGACTTCGTCACGCGGCGCTTTGGTTTTATGCCGCCCGCTTCAAAATAATTTCCCAAGGGTGCATACTCGGCAGAGTACTACTCCTGCTCAGATTTGAGTGCTTCAAATTTGGCAATCATGGTGGGGTTTCCTCGGGTGAGTCGTTTGATGGTGAGATCCTCCGCTTTATTATTTGCCAAGCGAAGATTATTTTCGGAAGAGAGAAGGGCGTCTTTTGTTTTTTGGAGATGGTCGATGGTTTTGTCTATTTCTTCAATAGCAGTTTTGAATTTACGGCTGGCGAGCTCGTAGTTTTTTGCAAACCCTTCTTTGAACGTGTTGATATTTTCCTCAAAATTAGTGATGTCGATGTTCTGATTTTTCACCAACGCTAATTCTGCTTTATACTTGAGTGAATTAAGTGCCGCGTTTCGTAGCAGGGTAATAATTGGAATAAAGAATTGTGGACGCACTGCATACATTTTTGGGTATTTGTGTGATAGGTCGACAATCCCAGTATTATAGAGCTCACTGTCAGCTTCAAGAAGCGATACCAGTACGGCATACTCACAATGTTTTTCAATGCGATCTTTATCCAACTCTCGCAAAAAATCCTCATTTTTCTTCTTAGTAGCGGTTTCGTCTCCCTCATTTTTCATTTCAAACATGATGGAGATGATTTCGTTTCCTGCCTCGTCGGTTTCGCGGTAGATGTAGTCTCCCTTGCTGCCTGTCTTGGAGTCGTTGTCTTTTTCAAAGTAGGCATTCTGAAACCCTGTAGCGCGGAGCTTGTTGAACTCTGTCTCACAGTGCTGCTCCAAGGTTTCGCCCACCATTTTGGTAGAGAGCTTCACCTTGAGTTCTTTCCGAAGTGTGATTTCCTCATCCTTCATTTTTATAATTTCGTCTTTTGTTTTGAGCTCTGCTGCAAACTTTTCTTTGAGCGTCGTTTCGAGTAGTTGCTTTTCGACATCTCTACTTTTAAGTTCACTCGCGAGCGCATCACGTTCCCGTTGCACCTTTTCCAGAGCTTCGCTCACCGCCAGTTTTTTCTCGGTTTCTGAGGATTCAATCTTTGATTCTAACTTTGCCACTTCAGCACTTTTTTCCGCCTTAAGCTTGGCGATTTCGGCATCTCGTTTGGCAATATCGGCTTGTAGAGCGTTTTTAGTATTGGCTTCGGCGAGCTTCACTGCACTGTCTTTTTCTCGCTCCAACAGCTCTAGACGCTCGTGTAGCTCCTTTTCAAATTCTTTATTTCTAACCTGCGTCAAAATTTCGGCAAACCCTGCGTCGTCGATTTTAAAAGCTTTTTTACAGTGCGGACAAATAATTTCGTTCATAGGTGGTGGTTAGCGATTGGTAATTGTTTAGTTGTATTGTAACTTTCTATGATGGATAGGGAAGTGAATAATTCATTTTTGAAATACAAATAAGTGTTCATGCATTATGAGCAAAAAATTGCTCTCCTTTGATTTATTCACCCAAAAACCTGTTGCTTTGCAATTATATTGGCGTTTGATTATGTCTTCTTTTAGATTAAAACCAACATTTAGAAATCGATCCATGACACGGTATGCGAGGGGTTGATACATTCTTTTTCGTCGCGTATCTCCAATTAAAATTGCACAGAATTTGTTTGGCTTGAGTACTCGATATAATTCGCTTGCGACTTTTTCCATCTCGTCGGCAAATTCATCTATTTCGTGAATGTTCGAAAGGTCTGCATCGATTTTCCCCTCGCTGTATTTGATGATGTCAGTGTAAGGCGGGTGAGTGAGAATAAAATCTATGCTTTCGTTCGCAGCCTTACCTAGGTTGCGGGCATCCCTCTTAACAATCTTTTGCCATGATTTGTTTTCAACTGGAAAGTTTAGACTTTCCCTTGTTCGTTCCAATGCAATATCGTTTACGTCCGAACATATGATATTTCGATTAAGTATCTTTGCCTCAATCGCAGTAGTGCCGCCACCAATCATTGGATCTAATAGAATGTCACCCTCGTTAGAGTATCGAAGGATTAGATTGCGTGCGACTTCTGGTGCCCAGTTACCACGCCAGTCTGATTTATGTGCCAGTCCATTCTTTTTTACACACTGCGCACCGCACATTTCCAGTGTGTTCAAATGTGTCCGTAAATTTGCTGGGAACATAGCCATATCTTTCGTCCCAAACAAATTCATCATCAATGATTGTTTCAACCCACTTCCTGTCCGCTCCGCAGTGTTGACAAGTATGCATGGGAAAGTCTGTAATTGTTTGTTGCATGTAGTGATCATTGATCGTTTTCAAAATTAGATCAAGCGGTATTTTCCACGTGATGTGAATTCCAAGTATCCCTTATCTCGTAATACCTGAAGTTGTTGACGAATCTTATCTTTAACGTGTCTATTTTCAGGATGGAGTCGTTGAAGTTCGTTTTCAAAGACGTATACTTCATCCAAGATAAAATCTGCTTTTCCAAGTTTTTCAATACAGCGCATGACATCCAGAAGCCAACCTTTTGCAGAAATTTCTTTTTCTTCACGTAAAAACAGGGTCTTTTGCCACTCGGCTAAAACGCGTTCTTTTGATTCAATACAACCATTGCGTACAAAGAAAATCTTTCCTGTTTGTGGGATGCTTTGTAGCAAGATATTGCATCCTACCCAACCTGCTCGACGTGCTGTTGGTGCAAGTGGTTTTCGTTTTTCTATAATTTCGGGGACAAAGAAATGTTTTGGAATTACAAGGAAGTTTTTGATTGAATAGGTATCCAAGTCATAGTTTAGAAAGAAAAAATTTGGGTTGTTGCTTGATTGCAGGCGTTCAATCATGGTGCTATACGCACCATCAACAATTTTTGTACCCATTGAGTCTTTTTTACTTTTAAGCTCATAATCTTCTTTGCAATTTGCACAATAAAAGTCTGCAACCGGTTTATTATTTGGATAATTTTCAATATCAAGATGTCCACAATTCGGGCAGTAAATACTGCTATCAACCCAATCTTCAGTCAAAACTCGGATCTTTTGGGATACGCTTGAATATTTTTCTGCCAGCTTTTTATTAAAGGTTAGTTTCATATTTGGTATCAACAGTCTTGCTTGATCTTTATTGTATATTCTGATATTCTAATTTTATTAGGGCTTCGGCCTCCGAGACACCTCGCAGCAATGCGGGGTGTCGATTTTTTAAGTAAACTTTCTGAACTCCCTTAGAATATTTGAGAAGGTCTCTTTTTCAATAACGCCAACTTTTCGCTTCAATCGTTTATTACTTATGACTCTCGCTTGCGTTAGTTTTACATAGACAGTTCTGGTTGTGATTTCTTTTGTATTTTTATCTATGGATTCGATCTCAAGTTGAGTGTGAAATCTGTCATTTTTAGCTCGGCCTGTAGTTGGTAGTACCAACATTGTTTCTTTGTTGTAAACCTTCATGACAATTACAGGTCTCTCGAAACTATCATTTTTCCCATCGATTTCAGCACCGATATTGACGCCAAGTGTACACCACCAAACCTCTCGTGGGTGAGCAAAAGCTTTACACTCTTCTTGTTCAGTTTGCATCTTTACTTTATTCCAAGTATCAAAATCTTTTGTGTATTTTTCTGACATAATCTAAAATGCACCTTCACCTACAAACGGCTCAAAGTATGTATTGGTAACTGGATCAAAATCATCAGGTGGGTATAACCCCATATCGCGAAATTGGCGGAGCAACTGTCTTTTCCCTCCAACCCATTTCACGAAAGGTTTTGGCTTCTCATTAACAATTCGAGCAGCATCTTCAAACAATCTCGTTTTGTCTGCATTATGAAAAACATGACGCGCGTAGATTTTATTGATATTTAACTCATGTGCAAGTTTTTCTATATTTTTTCTTGAGTCCATAGTTACTATTAAAATTTAGCCGTGAAACGCTTGGTTGTATTACAAGGTTGTTCAAACGCCACCGCATTTTTCATGGCTGCAGTATAACAAACCTACCGCGCTTTACTACCGCAAGGGGGATTTCATAGTGGCGTAGCTATAGAGAATAGATTTTAGGTGAGGCACTCCTATTCCTCGACATCTGCTGTCGGGGCGCTTGTTGTTTCGGTGCTTGGTTGCGTTTTTATGGGTTGTGGTTGTCTGAAGTTACGAACGTGCGGGATGCGGGGAATAACAACCGACGCAAGGGCGGCAATAATGGCAATCTCATGATATTCAAAACCAATCGCCATACCTATCGCCCCTGCAAACCAGATGCTTGCAGCGGTGGTGAGGTTGCGAACGCTGGCTCCGTCCTTGAGGATAAGACCCGCTCCAAGAAAACCAATACCCGAGACAATTTGTGCTGCGATGCGAGTTTTTGATGCGGGGTCGACTGTCATCGAAATGAAAGTAAAAAGCATGGCACCACAAATAACAAAAATGTGGGTACTCATTCCGGCATCCTTGCCGCGAAGCTCACGCTCTGCACCGATGATTGCTCCAAGCACCATCGCGATAATGAGGTCGACAACGAATGCAATTACAATAGGGTCAATGAAATTAATTGAAAGTATTGGTTCCATAGAAGAAGTTTTAATTGTGGTTCAGTATAATATGAATTGGATGCACTTAAAAATAGTAATTTATGAGGCAATGAGGACAGGAACAATTAATCTGTGATTTATGTGGTCTGATCTGTGGTCACGAATCACCGAGTATCTCAATTAGCGCAGCAAACAAGTACTAACTATAATTGTTCGCTGCGCTACAATTCTAGTAAGTACTTGGCGACCTCGCCTCAGCTGTTTTAATTCCTTGGAAGGGAATTAAAACATGTTTCTGTCAATTGTGAGCCTAATCGAGATGGAACCCAGATAATACCTTACTCTTTAAGGCTTGTTTGTTTATATGGTCCCTATTTAATCTGACCCTTCTCGATAGTATTAAAATCCAAAAAATTTTTTGAATTTAATCCATTCAATTTTTATATTGAAGCTAGCTTCATCTCTGAGTCGAAACTGGAGTGCCATAATATCTTTTCGTATCTTTTCACCCGAATCAGATTTAATTGAATCAATTTTTTGTAATGTAAGATCAAGAAGTAGATAAGAGGTCCAAGGTTCAAGGGTAATGAAACTTTCGTAAGCCCGTTTCAACTCAAAGATGCACATATCAAAGTTTTGTCTCAGTCTAGTCTCTTCCTCAATTAAGAAATTTTCGTAGTCAAGATTGTTACTAGGGATCACTTCTTTTGTAAGTTTGTTTAGCTCTAGAAGCCTGTGATGAGTAATGTAGTAATTTACAGAGTTACTCAAGGAGCTGAGTAATTTTCTTAACTCTTTTGCTTCCTCAGTTTTTTGTGGGTATCCAAAAGTCTTTGAGGTCCACCACGCAGTGAAGATAGAAACTAAGGTTATAGTTAAAGATTGTATAATTTCTAAAATTAGCTTTGTCTTTTCTGGAAATAAAACACTTGATGTTACCAAAATGCCAGTTAAGAGTCCTATAAAAAATGCTGAAATGGCTCGGGTAATGATTTTCACGTTTTATTTCTTTGTTCTAAAAATTTCATCTAGTGGGCTTTGATAAATCCCTTTCAGTTGGAGTTCTGATTTTCTATGTATCATCTCAATTTCATCCTGCAGAAGCTTCTCCTGTCTATCATTTAAAATATCCTTTTGTTTCAAGTAAACAATTAACGTTCTAACTGCGGTATTAGTTTGTTGTCGAGAAATGAATGAAACGTCATTGATTTTTTTATCTAATTCATTTACGCGCTTAAGAACTTTATATTCGATATAGAGTAGCCAGCATATAACAATTATGAGTAAGATGGTGTTTAACATATACTTCTCGAGTGCTCGAACTAGCTCTCTCTTTGGTGATCTAATCATATCCTTTGCGCGAACCTTTTTCGAGAGCTAATCGCACGCTCCGCGTGCGTGGTGGCTTTAGACTAATGCGTACGCCCCGATTGCGTGGTGACTCTAACAATCCGACCAGCGCCTCGCGGACTCGGCGCTCCGCCCTCGCCCCGTTCCGCCTTTCCATACTTATTTTTTTCGCGGGGGGATTTTTTTAAAATTGAATGGGCGGAAACGGGGCGAGGGCTATTTGTATTATAGAACAATATTGTTTAAAAAAACAATTCTCGCTATACTCTAAAGTGTGAATATGAGCAAATCAGCAAAGAAACTGGGTGAGAATATACGCAGAATCCGCCTTGCGAAAGATATGACGCAGGGCGATTTATGCCGAAAGCTAGAGGTTGATCGCGCCTACATGAGTAATGTAGAGAGCGGAAAGAAAAACCCGACGCTTTCGACCATTGAGCGCATAGCTAAAGCGTTAAATGTTTCCATTGAGGAGTTGATGAAATAAGTATGCAAAAAGAAGCAAAAGCACGAATAAAAATAAACAATCTGCTTCAGGCGTCTGGCTGGAGATTTTTTGATGATGAAAACGGCGTGGCGAATATTGTTTTGGAAAACAATGTGAAGCTCACAAAGTCCGCCGTTGATGAATTTGGAAACGATTTTGATAAAACAAAGGACGGGTTTATCGACTTTCTGCTACTTGATGAAAAGGGTTTTCCGTATGTCGTTCTAGAAGCAAAATCGGAAGATAAAGACCCTCTCAACGGCAAGGAGCAAGCTCGTCGATATGCTCAATCCCAAAATGTCCGCTTTATTATTCTCTCGAACGGCAACATTCATTATTTCTGGGATTTAGAGCGAGGCAATCCGTCAATCATTACTGTTTTCCCTACACCGGAATCACTCAAGCATATTGAATCGTTCAAGCCAGACCCAAAAAAGTTGAATGAAGAAAAACTTACGCCCGATTTTATTGCACTCACCCAAAATCCTGTCTATCAAAAAGACCCTCGCTGGATAGATGAGAAGCAGAAATCAGATCTGATCAAGGAATACGACTTAAAGTTTTTGCGTCCGTATCAGTTGAAAGCTATCGAGTCACTTCAAGCATGGGCGCAAAATGGGAAAGACCGCTATCTCTTTGAAATGGCAACCGGTACCGGAAAGACGCTTACCTGCGCCGCCGTTATCAAACTGTTTCTTAAAACCGGAAATGCAAAACGGATTCTCTTTCTCGTAGACCGCATCGAGCTTGAAGATCAGGCGGCGAAAAATTTCAAAAAGTGGCTTTCCAAAGATTACACGACCGTTATCTACAAAGAGAACAGGGACGATTGGCGTAAGGCGGAGATTGTCGTTTCTACGATACAAAGTCTCTCATCCGGCAACAAATACCAGAAACTTTTCACTCCGACAGATTTTGACCTCATTATTTCTGACGAAGCGCATCGCTCAATCGGCGGAAACAGCCGAGCCGTCTTTGAATACTTTGTCGGCTACAAGCTCGGACTCACCGCTACTCCCCGAAATTATCTCAAAGGAATAGACCCTGCAAAATTGAATGAGAAAGACCCGAGAGCATGGGAGCGTCGCCAACTGCTTGATACTTACATCACTTTCGGGTGCGAAAACGGCGAGCCGACTTTCCGCTACAGCTTGCTAGATGGCGTAAAAGACGGCTTCTTGGTCAATCCGGTCGTAGCAGACGCACGAACTGAAATTACTACACAACTTCTCTCTGACGAGGGATATTCGCTCATTATTGACACCGAGGAAGGCAAAGAGGAACAGACTTTTTACCAAACAGATTTTGAGAGGAAGTTTTTCTCCGACAAGACAAACACGATTTTCTGCGAGACATTCCTAAAGAACGCCCTACCCGATCCGGTAAGCGGAGAAATTGGTAAAGGCATTATCTATTGCGTAAGCCAAAAACACGCGACAAAAATCACGCAAATGCTCAATCAGCTTGCGGATAAAATGTGGCCGGGCAAATACAATTCTGATTTTGCCGTGCAAGTTACTTCAAACATTCCTGACGCACAGCAATTCACTATCAATTTTGCAAACAATAATCTGAACGGCTACACGAAGTGGCTTGATGGGTATAAATCAAGCAAAACGCGTGTTTGCGTTACCGTCGGCATGATGACGACCGGCTATGACTGCCAAGATATTTTGAACCTTGGGCTTATGCGCCCGATTTTCTCGCCGACTGACTTCATACAGATCAAAGGGCGCGGTACTCGCAAATTCAATTTCTCGTTTGAACATCGTGAGGACGGAGAGGTGGAAGAAACAAAGACAGAGAAAGATAAATTCAAACTGTTCGACTTTTTCGCCAACTGCGAGTATTTCGAGGAGAAGTTTAACTACGACGAAGTCCTCAAAGTCCCAAAGGTAGGAACGGGCGGAACTGGCGGAGAGCCGATTGATATTGACGAAGTGGTTATCGGCACCCCTGACCCTCTAAAAACTTTCAATGAGAAAGCAATTGGTGTTGAGGGAATGAAAGTAGACCGTAAACTCTTTGAAAAATTTGAGGATGTACTCAAATCCGACAGTTTCGTAAAGGAAAAATACGAGCAGGGCGATATGCAAGCTATCGAGGAGTATGTGAAGACAGAGATTTTCGACAAGCCCGAGGACTTCTACAACCTAGAAAAACTACGAAAATCTGCAAAAGTAGACCGCCGTCTCTCTTTGCGCGAAGTTATAGATCGCGTATTCGGTCGCCTTGATAAATTTAAGAATAAAGACGAGCTATTGGAGGAAGAATTCGAGAAATTCATCTCTATCTACAAGCCGGACAGCAAATACTACTACCCGATCAAGAATTTCCTAAAGGCATACATCACCGACAACGAGATTCGCGAAATTGTTGAGTCAAAAGAGTATGGTCGATTCGCAACAAATCCGAAAGTCTCAATGGCGGACTATAAAGAACTGAACGGCTTCCGTGAAGTCATTCCCGAGTATGTAAAAGACTATGTGTCTGTGAATACATTCATGTAATTTATGCTTACCCAAGAAACAAAACGAAAAATAGATTCCGCTCGGCAAATTCTTGTCGGTAAAGTCCCTGACCCAAAAGCACAGGTAGAGCAAATCACGACTGCCCTCATCTATAAATTCATGGATGATATGGATAAGGAAGCTATCGAGCTTGGAGGCAAGGCGCGATTTTTCACCAATGGATTTCAAAAGTACGCATGGACGAAATTGCTCGACCAAAAACTTGGCGGACATGAGCGACTGGAGCTATACGGCGAAGCCGTCGCGCGAATGTCCCAAAACCCGCACATTCCGCAACTATTCCGCGATATTTTCAAGGATGCTTTCCTGCCGTATCGAAGCCCCGAAACACTCACACTTTTTTTGAAAGAGATAAACGGCTTCACTTACGACCACAGCGAAGAACTCGGCAACGCTTTTGAATATCTTCTCTCAATCCTCGGCTCGCAGGGCGATGCAGGGCAATTCCGCACGCCTCGGCACATCATCGACTTTATTGTCGATGTCATAGAGCCAAAAAAGGGCGACACAATTCTCGACCCTGCGTGCGGTACATCGGGCTTCCTCATTAGCGCATACAAAAACATTCTCAAACAGCAGAAAGACAAGCCTCTCACACCTGACGAGAAGAAAAAGCTGATGAATAATCTCGTCGGCTATGATATTTCGCCCGACATGGTGAAGCTCTCAAAAGTAAATATGTACCTGCACGGCTTCGCCGAGCCAAAGATTTTTGAGTACGACACGCTCTCAAGCGATGAAAAATGGGATGAAAGTTTTGATGTGATTATGGCGAATCCGCCGTTTATGTCCCCTCAAGGCGGTATTCGCCCACACAAGCGATTTTCCGTACAGGCAAACCGCGCCGAGGTGCTTTTCGTGGATTACATCAAGGAGCATCTGCGCCCGAACGGGCGCGCAGGTATCATTGTGCCAGAAGGTATTATTTTCCAGTCTTCTGGAGCGTATAAACAGCTTCGCAAAATGCTAGTTGAGGACGGCTTGTTTGCCGTCGTGTCTCTCCCGCAGGGCGTGTTCAATCCGTACGCCGGCGTAAAAACGAGTATTCTCTTTTTCGATAATACGGTTGCAAAAAAGACAGACAAGATTTTGTTCGTGCGGGTTTTGAATGACGGTTTTGATTTAGGAGCACAGAGGCGACCGATAGACAGGAATGATCTCGTTCGCCCCGACAACGAAGTGGATGCGACAAAGGTACTCAAAGGGCAAAGAGCTGCTATTGAAACAGGAACACCAAACCCGTGGCTTCAAGAAAATAGTCTTTTCGCGTATGAAATCACAAAGAAGCAAATAGCAGAGAGTGGAGATTACAGTCTTTCTGCTGAAAGGTATCGCATAGATAATTTGGGAGGTAAGAAAAATGACAAATATCCCGTTGTTGAATTGAAAGATGTTTGTGTTGTTGATTGGGGCAATACGAATCTCACAAAATCTTCTTATGTAGAAAACGGAAAGTATCTCGCAGTTAGCGCGGCTGGATGCGATGGAAGAATTGATGAATTTGAACACGAAATAGGCGTTACTGTTTTATCAGCCATAGGTGCTAATTGTGGGCGAGTCTTTTACCCGACGGAAAAGTTTACTGCCATCAAAAATACAATCACCTTTACACCCGACAGAGAAAAAATAATGCCCAAATATCTTTTTTACATAATGCAAAAAAATGAGCTTCCCCGTCGTGGCGGAGGACAGCCATTCATGTCTAAGGGGGATGTTCAGAAATATAAGATCGTGCTTCCACCGATTACGGTGCAGAAAGAAATTGTCGAGCAGATTGAGGTCAAGCAGAACGCAATCGAGCACGCCAAAGCAATCATTGAAAATCTAGAGAGAGAGAGACGATATTTTGGTCAGGCGCTTAGAAAGTTAGGTAATGTAGATCGAGTAAAAATCGGGGATATTTCTGAAATGATTACAAAAGGAACAACACCAACCACAATCGGACACGCTTTTACAGAAAGCGGAATAAACTTTGTGAAAATAGAATCAATTTCGAATGGTGGCGATTTCTTGCCTGAGAAATTTGGTCATATTTCGAGTGAATGTCATAAAGAATTAAAACGCTCTCAACTTCAAGATGGAGATGTGTTGTTCTCTATTGCAGGAGCACTCGGTCGCGTAGCGGTTGTGTCCAAAGATATTCTTCCCGCCAACACGAATCAAGCGCTTGCAATTATTCGTCCGAAAAAGGATGTTTCAAGTAAATATCTAGCTTTGTCTTTGAAAACAAATAGCGTCCTTGAAGAAATACAAACATTGAAGGTTGGTGTGGCTCAATACAATATTTCTCTCAAACAGATCGGCGAGCTAGAAGTACCTCTCCCGCCGATTGAGATGCAGAAAGAAATGGTCGAGGAAATGGAAAAAGAGGAAGAAATAATCACCTCAAACCGTAAGCTGATTGAGGTAATGGAAAAGAAAATCTCTGCGGTATTGAGTGAAGTATAAATATGCTAAAGCGAATCCAAAAAATACAGAATATTGGACGATTCGCCGACTGCCAAGCCGCTGGTTGCGAATTTGCTAAAGAGACGATTATTTTTGGATTTAATACGCAAGGGAAAAGTACCCTCACAGCGATTATCCGCTCTATTCAAACCGGAAACAATAACATTCTTATCGGGCGAAAGACTTTTGGTGCAACCTCGGGCAAAAATGTAGAGATTGATTTTGAAGAAGCGGGCACGAATGACAAGTATGTGTTTCAAAATCGTGCTTGGAATAAGGCAAATCCGAACATTCTAATTTTTGATTCAAAGTTTATTGCCGAGAATGTGTTTGATGGGGAAAATATTACTTTTGATCAGCAGAAGAATCTCAATACGGTTATCATCGGCAAGAAAGGTCAGGACTTGAATAACGAGATAATTTCCCTCCAAAAACAAAGTGACGATTTTGCGAATCAGAAAGGCGAAAAGACACGCGAATTTACTCGTCATTTCCCTAACCATGAATTCGACAGATTCAAAGCCCTGTCAGAAGATGCGAATATTGACGACAAAATAAAAGATAAAGATAAAGAGATTAAGTTTGAGCGAGAAAAGGAAGATATTAAGAAAGCAATAAAAAATCACATTCAGAATGTTTCTGGATTTCGATTTTCAATTCGAGAGACGCTAGCAAAAACACTTGATGTAAAGCAAGAGGAAATTGAGTCACACATCAAAGCACATTTCTCTACCGAAGAAAACGCGCAGAACTTTCTAAGCGAGGGGTTGGATTTTCTCAAAGAGAAATCTACGGATGGTACGCCGCGGACTTGTGTTTTTTGCGGGCAAGAGTTGGGCGCAAATGCTGAATCTCTCATCTCCCTCTACTCTGCGTATTTCAAAGGAGGGTATGAACAATTACAGATTGAAATAAATAATGCGATTGATTATTTCAAAGGGATAAACTTTGAGGCAACGCTCGAAAAGATCGCGGCGGATTTGAGAGCTAAAGACCTCGATATAGGGCTGAACGATACTAAAATTACGGAGCTTGCCGACCTAAAAAAGCAGTTTGAAAAAGAATTGGAAAAGAAACGCGATTTGAATTACGCGATAAATTTTGACTCTTTTGATCACCTAAAGACAGGCATCGAAAAAATCAAGTCTGATCTGGAAGAACTGGAGCAAAAGAAGCTAAATATTCCTTCGCCAAAGACAGTTTTGGCACTTGAAAACGAAAGGCGCGCGCTCGAGATTACAAAAAAGCGTTTTGAACCTGCGTGGGTTAAGTTTTGCAAGGATTTAGAGACAAACGAGGTTGAAGCTGAGAAAGTAAGAAAAGCCCGTGAGGCAAAGCGAAAAGAGCTTGATGAATACTCTTCTGCTATTTTTGATACACACAAGGAAACAATCAATCGGCTCTGCAAAGAAATGTGTGCTGATTTTGAAGTTGAGGATTTTAAGCCACTCAAAAAGATAGTCGGTAGAGATGAGCGAATTTTTGCGATTAAGTTTTTTGGCACTCACAAAGTAAACATCGATAATGAGGACGATAAGACTCCAAATTTTCGGAATACTCTAAGCGAGAGTGATAAACGCCTTCTTGCGTTTGCTTTCTTTATTTCGCTTCTTTCACACGATCGCGAGCTGGATAAAAAGGTAATTGTCTTTGATGATCCGATGTCGAGTTTTGATAGTGAGCGTCGCCGTAAAACCGTACATTTGATTACAGATGTTGCTTGTAAGTATAAAGAGACTGACGGTACAGAGAAAAGCATCGCACCAAGACAGAAGATTATTCTCACCCACGAAGATCGGTTTGCTAAAGAATTGGCACGCCTGATACCAAGTGCTCGCACACTGAAAATTGAGGAATATGTTGATGATGGACAAAAGCGTAGCAAAATTGTTCATGCAGACTTCGCGCAGGATTTCCCGGATGATGATATTTCGAATCGCATTGAAAAGATCAAGGTAATACTTGATACCCGAGCATTTACAACAGATTTTGAAACTGATTGCCGTGTAGTTTTAGAGCACATTTTCAAGCGTAAGTATTATCTCGAACTGAAAACTGAAATCTCGCAAAGAAAGAGCGTCAGAACTTTTACAACGAAATTAACACAGGACAGTATTGGTGGATTTAACGACACGACAAAATCTCAAAAATTTATACGCCTGTGTGATGATTTGAATATTGAATTGCATGATGGTACAGCCGCGAATTCAAATGGAGACAAAGAGTCAATTCTCAAAGAATTTTTTGAGTGCTTGAAGCTGATTTAGCAGAGGGAGTCCCGCCCGCGATCCCTCTTGTCCTTCGCGGGCGGGATTTGCGCGCGCATGGGTGGTGTGGGGCAAGAGCATACGGCTTCGCGCCTTCGGGCATTTCCGCTAGGGCGTCCACGCCCTTGGATGAGCGCCGCCGTTCTCTTGCAATGCAGAAATCCGAAGCGGAAGCGACACTACGAAAGCAATATTGAAAACGAGGAAGGGGGTTGTGCGAGGGCGGACTCCGAAGGCACAAACAACGAAGGCAAAGACACCCGCAAATCACTAACCGAAATAAAGCACTGAATACTCTAACTAACCACTGCGAGGAGGAGACCGAAGCTGGGGGGAGGATTCCTTCCTCCCCCCAAACAGCATGGCGCCCGAGCACCCGCCCCGCAGGGCGGGAGTGCGAGGAGAAGCGCCAAACCTAGACATCTAGGCGCGAGTAGCCCTAGCGGAAATGTCCGAGGCGGATGCCGAGGATGGACTCCATGGGCTGGACGCATACCATAACGGTAAGAACGAAGGCACAATTTGCATTTGTATTTTCCGACTGCTTCTTCCTTAGAAGAAGCCCGACCGAGCCCCGTTTCCGCCCATTCAATTTTAAAAAAATCCCCCCGCGAAAAAAATAAGTATGGAAAGGCGGAACGGGGCGAG
>Ga0268298_10003198_pt1 | contig 16973 bp, 17 predicted proteins | sample WWTPWeurt_MetaG_FD_194462 | JGI IMG/M metagenome (GOLD analysis project Ga0268298, IMG submission 194462) | Activated sludge microbial communities from WWTP in Nijmegen, Gelderland, Netherland - WWTP Weurt | ecosystem: Engineered > WWTP > Aerobic digester > Activated sludge | place... | reverse complement strand
TGCTCGCGGCCGACGCGCCGGGCAAGGAAGTGCTGCATCCGGTCGCGGTGGTGATTTTCGGCGGCCTGGTCAGCTCGACGCTGCTCGATTCCCTGCTGACGCCGCTGATGTTCTGGCTGTGGGGCAAGCCCGCCCTGGAGCGGCTGCTGGCCGCCAAAGAAAGCGAAAGTTTCTGAATCATCAATCCACCAGGAGAACCCAATGAAATCCCTGAAACCAGTCGTCGCACTGATCGCATCTCTGTTTGTCGCTTCCGCGGCGCTCGCCCACAGCGATGAATACCTCGATACCCAGAAGTCGCCGAACGGCGGCCAGACGCGCATGGCCAGCATCTATCACTTTGAGCTGGTGGTCGCCAAGGACAGCAAGGAGGCGAAGGACAACCCGGTCGTCGTCCATGTCACCGACCATGCCTGGGCCAAGATTTCAACCGCCGGCGCCGTTGGCACGGCGACAATTCTTGCCGGCAAGACCAAGGTCAGCGTCAAGCTGGTTCCGGCAGGCGAGAATCTCATGCAGGGTGTCGGCAAGTACGCCTCTACGCCGGACATGAAGGTGGTGGTGTCGATCACCCTGGTCGGCAAGAGTCCAGAGCAGGCGCGCTTCACGCCGCTGGCGCCCGTTGCAGCCGCGGCAACTGCGGCACCGGCGAAGGACGGGCATATGGATCACAAGCACTGAACTGGCGCAGGCAAGCGGTTGACGCCGGAGCTTTCCCGCGCGAATGACGCAATTGCGAACTTGGTTTCCGGATGCTGGCACCCCCCAGGCATTGCGCCGACAAATTGTCAGTCGGTTGGCGCTTGCGGGTATCCTCATCAGCCTGATTGCCGGGGCGATTTCCTATGCCATTGAAAATCGTCATATTGAGACGTCGGTCTTCTCGATGGTGCTCGAAAGTGCGCAGCACTTCAATGCGCCGGAAAATCGTCGGCACCTTGCCGGGGATAACGGTCCTGACCAGTCTGGACTGAAGCGACTGCTGGATGACTCCCCGTTCCTGGCAATAAGAATCCTCGATCCATCCGGCCGATTGCAGGCGGAAGCATGGAAATCCGCACCTGCCGATCTCCGATTGCGGGTGGCGGCGCATCGTCAGCCGCTGCCGGAACCGGGGGCGAGCCATCGAGACTGGCTTCAAAGCAATGGCGAAGAATTCGTGCAGGTCGTCATCCCGCTTGCCGAGACCCCAGGAAAGCCACTTGCCTACCTTGAAGGTATTTTCCCGATCGATGCGCGCTTGCGGCAAGAGCATGATGCACGCGCGATAAGCAGCATGTTGTTTGCGCTCTTCTCGGCGCTCGTCGCAACCGGTTTGCTCTGCCCCGTCTTGATGGGATTGATGAAACAATCGTTGAAATTGTCGAGCACGCTGCTCGACTCGAATATTGAACTGATCGGAACCCTTGGCAGCGCAATCGCCAAGCGAGACTCGGATACCGACTCCCATAATTATCGGGTCACGTTGTATGCAACTCGGTTGGCCGAAATTCTGGGCAGGCCCAACGAGGAAGTGCAGGATTTGATTGTCGGCGCTTTCCTCCACGATATCGGCAAGATCGGAATACCCGATGCCATTTTGCTGAAGCCGGGACATCTGACCGAGAGCGAGTTTCTCATCATGAAGCAGCATGTGCTCCTGGGACAGCAGATCATCGCCAACAATCAGTGGCTTCGGAAAGCCGCGACAGTGATCAGCAGTCATCATGAGAAATACGACGGCACCGGTTATCCGAGCGGATTGCGGGGCGAAGAAATCCCGCTGCCGGCGAGGATATTTGCGATAGTCGATGTCTTCGATGCACTGACCTCCGAGCGCCCCTATAAAAAGGCGTTCCCCCTGGAAGAGGCGAAAAGAATTGTCCGGGATGGCTGCGGCAAGCATTTCGATCCGGCGATTGGCAATGCTTTCCTCAAGAACGCGGACCGGTTGTTCGATGAGATTGGCACTGCCCCGCATGATGATCTGGTAGCGCGACTTCGAGTAATCATCGGTCGCCATTTCGAACAATCGAAGTATGGGTAATCGAACAGAAAGCAGGGCTGTGGATTACACAAATGTAATCCTGGCGTCAGCCTGCTGTCGGAGTCGAGGGACGATACTGGACCCGTGTTCACCAAGGAGCCTCAAATGAAATCCCCTATGCGAATGGCTGCGTTTCTGTCACTGCTGGCGCCCGCTGTCTGGGCCGCGGCGCCCTTACCAACCGTCACCGTCTACAAGAGCCCGAGTTGCGGCTGCTGCGGGAAATGGGTCGAGCACATGAAGGCCAGCGGTTTCCCGATGGTCACCATCGACACCGAAAACGTCGCCGCGCACAAGGCTCGTCTCGGCGTGCCGGAGGCCATGGGTTCCTGCCATACCGCGGAAGTCGGTGGCTATCTGGTCGAAGGCCACGTCCCTGCCGCCGATGTGAAGCGCCTGCTGGCCGAGAAGCCGCGCGCCACGGGTCTGGTTTCGCCCGGCATGCCACAGAGTGCCCCCGGGATGGACATCGCGGGCAAGGTTCCCTATGAAATTCTGCTGGTCGCCAAGGATGGCACGACCACCACCTATGCACGCCACTGATCGTTATAACGACCAATCTACAGATTTCAAACGTTTCAAATCGTCGTTGAACAACGACTTCAATCCAATAAAAGGAGAAACACCATGAAAAAGATTGCCATGACAGCCATAGCGGCCGCGCTCGCATTCTCGGCCCCTGTTTTCGCCGATGACGCGCATCACCCGGAGAAGGCGGCGGAAGCCAAAGGCGCACCCGCCCAGATCGCGCCGCAGGTCAAGAAGATGCAGGACAACCTCAAGAAAATGCAGCCGCAGCTCGATCGCATCGCCAAGGCCAAGACCGATGCGGAACGGCAGAAGGCGATGGCCGATCACATGCAGACCATGCAGGAGAACATGGGCATGGCGCGCGGCATGCAAGCCGGAATGATGATGGACTGCCCCATGATGGAAGGCGGCATGATGGGCAAAGGCGGCATGGGCATGATGGGAATGATGGGCAAGGGCGGCATGATGGGGCAAGGCGTGGCCGGTTCGGACGAGATGATGGCCAAGCGCATGGACATGATGGAAAAGCGCATGGACATGATGCAAATGATGATGCAAGGCCGCATGGGGATGCCCGAGGGCGCTCCTGCCAAGCCGGCCAACTGAATCTGTTGAGGAGAAGTGCAAATGAAACACCCGATCGACGAACGAAGCTACAAGGACCCGGTTTGCGGGATGGTCGTCAGCCGCCTTACGGCGATTGCGGAAGCGGAATTTCAGTCCAAGACCTACTATTTCTGCGCGCCGGAATGTCGCGATGCCTTCCTTGCCGACCCGCAGCAATATCTTCACCTGCACCGGCAGCACGGCCTGAAGGCCAAGCTGCCGATGTCATGATTTCGGAACCATTGGTCTGGCTGAAAGGAAAGCGCGATGCTGGCGTGGCTAAAAAGGCAGTGGCTGGCTTTTCAAACCTGGATGCGCGCCAACCAGGACGCGCATGCCAAGGCTCACAGCACGGGATGCTGCTCTTCCCCGCCACCGGGAGCTGGCCACAACCATGAACCATGATCGTCATGAGCATGCGCCGATGGCAGGAAGGGCGAAGATCGGCTGGATCGTCTTTGCCGCGATCGCCGCCTTCTATCTTCTGTCCGAGCATCGCGCCCATTTTCTGGGGGCGCTGCCCTTTCTGTTGCTACTCGCCTGCCCGCTGATGCATTTGTTCATGCACGGCGGTCACGGCGGTCACGGCCACGGTGATGACAAGCCGCCGGACAAAGGAGAAGGCAAATGAGCGGCAACGAATCGGCTTACGGCCTGTGGACCTTGGTGCTGCTCAACTCGGCAGTGTTCATCATTTTCGCCTTCAGCTTCTACAAGCCGAAGAGTTCCCGCGACTGGCGCAGCTTTGGCATGTATGCAGCTTTCATCGTCGCGCTGTTTACCGAGATGTACGGCTTTCCGCTGACGATCTACCTGTTGTCGGGCTGGCTGACGCAGCGCTTCCCGGAGGTGAATTTTTTGGCGTCGCATGATGCCGGACACCTACTCGAGATTATGTTCGGCTGGCGCGCCAACCCGCACTTCGGCCCCTTCCACATGTTGAGCACGGCTTTTATCTTCGGCGGCTTCTGGCTCCTGGCGTCGGCCTGGAACGTGCTCTACCAGGCCCAACGCGCCCATCGCCTGGCATCCAGCGGCCCCTACGCGCGCATCCGCCATCCCCAATACGTGGCCTTCGTGCTCATCATGTTCGGTTTCCTGTTGCAATGGCCGACCATTATTACCGTCGTCATGTTTCCGATTCTGGTGATCGTCTATGCGCGCCTCGCCAGGCGCGAGGAAGCGGAGGTGGCGGCCGAGTTCGGCGCTGAATACGCCGCTTACCGCGCCAGGACACCCGCGCTACTACCTTGGCCCATGGTGAAGAATGCGCAAACGGAGCCCAAACAATGAGTCGCATCAATCAGGCCGCGGCGCCAGAAACAGTAACTTGCGGGCTGGCCCAGCGGAAAAGCCGGATGTTCGGCAACGCACCGACCGGCAAGGCCGCTATCAAGCAGGCTGTGACGTTCCATTTGTCCCTGGCCAGGGGACAGGAAAAAACCTCACCAAGGAGAACCACCATGAACAGGTTTGCCATGACAGCCATTGCGGCCGCACTCGCGTTTTCGGCACCGATTTTGGCCGAGGAAGCTCACCACCCGGAGAAGGCGGCAGACGCGAAAAGCGCCCCCGCGCAACCGGCGCCGCAGGTCAAGAAGATGCAGGACAACGTCAAGAAAATGCCGGCGCAGCTCGACCGCATCGCCAAGGCGAAGACCGACGAAGCGCGGCACAAAGCCATGGCCGAACACATGCAGACCATGCAGGAGAACATGAAAATGGCGCACGACATGAAGGCCGGGATGATGGACTGTCCGATGATGGAGGGCGGCATGATGGGCAAAGGCGGCATGGCGGCGATGCACGGCGGCATGATGGGCAAAGGGGGCATGGGCATGATGGGCGGTGGCGCCGCGCCCGCCGACGTGCCGGACCGCATGCAGCACATGGAAAAGCGCATGGACATGATGCAGATGATGATGGAGCAGATGATGCGCCGTCCGGAGGGCGCAGCCCCCACCGCGCCCATGCCGATGAAGTAAGGGCAGAGCGCTCGGCGATGGTCTCCCGGCTGCAGCGGCTGCGCCCGCCTGCCTGATGTTGCGCTCGCGGCGCAGCGGCGTGATGAACTGGCCCGAGACCAACGTGGCCCTGTTCGCCTTCCTGCTCAACCTGCCCTGGGAACTGTGGCAGATCCCCTTGTTCAAGAACATGCCGTCGCTTGCGCACTGGGACGGCGTCATCCTGTGCACCCGCGCCGCGGCGGGCGATGCGTCAATCGCACTGCTGGCCTTCTGGCTGGTTGCCGCAGTGGCCCGTTCGCGCGACTGGATGCGGCAACCCTCGGGCGTAACGCTGGCTACCTTTGTCGCCATCGGCCTCGTCGTGACGATCATGTTGGAATACTGGGCCACGCAAATCGGCGGCCGCTGGGAATATGCCGATGCAATGCCCCGCCTGCCGCTGCTGGGCACCGGCCTGGCGCCGCTGCTGCAATGGCTGCTGATTCCGCCGCTCGTCGCATGGCTGGTACGGCGGCAGACCCCGTGAGAGCCGCCATGGAAACGATGTTTTCACTACGCAACAAGGAGCAATCATGAACGAAACCCTTGAACACTCGCATGCCCACGGCAACGATGCGCCGGCACCCGAGACACTGATCGATCCGGTATGCGGCATGACGGTCAAGCCCGATTCCGTCCACGTTGTCGAGCACGCCGGACAGACCTATCATTTTTGCAGCGCGAAGTGCCGCGCCAAATTCGAAGCCGAGCCGCAACGCTATCTGCAAGCCGCTGCCGAACCGGCGGCGGCGGCGGCGACCGTCGCGACAGCGGGGACGATCTACACCTGCCCGATGCATCCCGAGATACGCCAGCCGGCACCCGGCAACTGCCCCAAGTGCGGCATGACCCTGGAGCCCGAACTGCCGACGCTGGACGACGGGGAAAATCCCGAGCTGGTCGACTTCCGCCGCCGCTTCTGGTGGACCCTGCCGCTGACCGTGGTGGTGACGACGCTCGCCATGGCCGGACATCGCCTGGAACTGCTGGCGCCACAAAACCAGAGCTGGGTCGAGCTGGTGCTCTCGGCGCCGGTGATCCTCTGGGCCGGCTGGCCGTTCTTCGTGCGCGGCATGCAGTCGGTGCTGACGCGCAACCCCAACATGTGGACCCTGATCGGTTCGGGCACGGCCGCCGCTTTTGGCTACAGCGTCGTGGCGACCGTCGCGCCGGAAGCCTTCCCCGCCTCCTTCGCCGACCACGGCCGGGTCGGCGTGTATTTCGAGGCGGCGGCGGTGATCGTCTCGCTGACCCTGCTCGGCCAGATCTTCGAATTGCGGGCACGCTCGCAGACCTCCGCCGCGATCAAGTCCCTGCTCGGACTGGCGCCCAAGACGGCGCGGCGCATCGCTGCCGACGGCAGCGAGGAAGACATCCCCCTGACCCATGTCCATCTCGGCGACCGCCTGCGCGTGCGCCCCGGCGAGAAGGTGCCGGTGGATGGCGCGGTGGAGGAAGGACAAAGCGCGGTGGACGAATCCATGCTGACCGGCGAACCGATTCCGGTGTCCAAGCAGCCCGGCGACAAGCTGATTGGGGCGACGATCAACGCCAACGGCAGCCTGATCATGCGCGCCGAGAAAGTCGGCGCGGAAACCGTGCTGTCGCAGATCGTGCAGATGGTGGCCCAGGCCCAGCGCTCGCGGGCGCCCATGCAGCGTCTGGCCGATGTGGTCGCCGGTTACTTCGTCATGGTGGTGATGAGCATCGCCGCACTCACCTTCCTCGGCTGGGGCCTGTTCGGCCCCGAGCCGAGCTGGGTCTATGGCCTGATCAATGCTGTATCGGTGCTGATCATCGCCTGTCCCTGCGCCCTCGGGCTGGCGACGCCGATGTCGATCATGGTGGCCACCGGCAAGGCGGCCACAGCCGGCGTACTGTTCCGCGATGCTGCCGCGATCGAGCAATTCCGCATCATCGACACGCTGATCGTGGACAAGACCGGCACGCTCACCGAAGGCAAGCCGGCGTTTCACAGCGCGGTCGCGGCGCCGGGCTTTACCGAGGATGAGGTGTTGCGCATCGCGGGCAGCCTCGACCAGGGCAGCGAGCACCCGCTGGCACATGCCATCGTCGCCGAGGCGAAGCAGCGGAAGCTTGCGCTGGACGCGCCGGAAGAATTTGAATCGGGCTCCGGCATCGGCGTGCGCGGCAAGGTCGCGGGCCGCGCGGTGATTCTCGGCAACACTGCCCTGATGGACGACGAGCACATCGCATGGAACGGACTGGCGGAGCACGCCGAGGCCCTGCGCCAGGAAGGTGCCAGCGTCATGTATCTGGCCGTCGACGCGAAGCTAGCGGGCCTGCTCGCGGTCGCCGATCCCATCAAGGCGTCGACCGCGGAAGCCCTGGCGGGACTCAAGGCCGCCGGCATCCGCGTCGTCATGGCCACTGGCGACGGCCTCACCACCGCCCGCGCCGTGGCCGCCCGTCTGGGCATCGACGAGGTGCATGGTGAGGTCAAACCGCGCGACAAGGTAGATCTTGTAGACCGCTTGCAGAGCGAAGGCCGCAAGGTCGCCATGGCCGGCGACGGCATCAACGATGCGCCGGCGCTGGCCAAGGCGAATATCGGCATCGCCATGGGCACCGGCACCGACGTGGCCATGAACAGCGCCCAGGTCACGCTGGTCAAAGGCGACCTGCGCGGCATCCTGCGCGCGCGGGCATTGTCGGTCGCCACCGTCGGCAACATGCGCCAGAACCTGGCCTTCGCCTTTCTCTACAACGCGCTGGGCGTGCCGCTCGCGGCAGGCCTGCTCTACCCATTCACCGGCTTGCTGCTGTCACCGCTGATTGCGGCGCTGGCGATGAGCTTCAGTTCGGTCTCGGTCATCACCAACGCCTTGCGTCTGCGTCATAGTGAAATATAAGGTGCAGTCGGACGATATGGGCGTGCCGAGAAGCTGCTGATCCACCGCAGTTGATCAACCAGAAAGGGGCACCATTTAGTACGTGACGGCTATGCGCGTTCCCGTCATTCGTTTTCAATATCCAAGTTGGGAGTGATTCATCCGGTGAATTATTCCGGAAGCAGCCGCTCAGAAAAAGGAGCGCCAAATTTTCTTCCGGCAAACCTCGAACGGCAGCTTCACTTCCAACTCCGGACGCTGCCACAACCCTCCCAAATCAGGAGTCCGGGTCAAAGGGGTCATTCAATAGTTCATGGTTTTGGGGGCGCCAATGTCCCTTCATGTTAAGCGTTGTGCGACGCCTGCCCCCACCTTTATCGTTTTCCGCTCGTCCTCACGCTGACGGCAGGCATCCCACAACGCTTAACAGTTGCGGTCATTGGGTAACGGTCATGTCGTCGACGGCTGCATGGCAATGATTGTCATACCAACAAGTGCGATTGCCGCTCCCGATATATCCCATCGGGTCAGGGAAACACCATCAACGAAGCGGAGCCACACCAATGCGACCGCGATGTACATGCCACCGTAAGCTGCATATGTTCTGCCGGCTGCTGTTGGATGAAGTGTCAGCAACCAAGCGAATAAACCCAATGAAATCGCAGCCGGCAGAAGGAGCAGGATGCTTTTCCCTTGCTTAAGCACAAGCCACGGCAGATAGCATCCAACAATTTCAGCCAAAGCTGTTATTGCATACAAGGTCGCGAGACGAAGTAGTTCCAAAGCTTCAAATCCATATTGTGATTTGCTTCAATTCTGACATGGCTTGAACGGCTACTCTTGGCCGGGACCTAGAATTCAAGCCGGCCGCTCAAATCCGTTTTCGTCGATGGCCGTATTTCCAGAGCCGATTCTTGCCGGCTGCGCCAGCCGTCAGTGCTGGTGACGGTGATGGCTATCGGGAAAGTGGGGGTGGCTATGGCGTAGCGGTACATGCATGTGCGCATGCTCGTGGGGCTCTGCGCCACTCCAGGCAAAATCGTGATCGTGCCGGTGATGTGCGTCATGGACATGGGCGTGGGTGTGGCTCCGCGTCTCGTGCCCATGCGTATGCTCGTGGCGTTCCGTTAGGTGCAGCCAGACTCCGAAGGCCATCAAGGCCCCGGCAACAAGCAGCGGCACGGTCACGGCTTCGCCCAGCGCAAGCGCAACACCGGCGCCGAAGAACGGCGCTACCGAAAAATACGCCCCTGTACGGGCCGTGCCCAGATGTCGCAGGCCGATGACAAACAGCGCCAGGCTGACGCCGTAGGCGACGAAGCCGAGCACCAGGGCCGCGCCGACAATCGGCAGGGACGGCAGGCTTGCGCCCAGCGCGAAGGCCAGCACCAGGTTGACCGTGCCCGCCACCAGCCCCTTGATCGCGGCGATCCACGTCGCGTCGGTCAGCGAGAGCTTGCGCGTCAGGTTGTTGTCGATGCCCCAGGCCAGGCAGGCGCCCATCACCGCCAGCGTTGGCACCACTCCGGCAAACCCCGCATCGCCGCTCCAGCTCAGGACCAGGGCGCCGGCGACGATGGCGGCCATGCCCAGCGCAATCCGGCGGTCGACGTTTTCCTTGAAGACGAACCAGGCCAGCAGCGCGGTGAATACCCCCTCGGCATTGAGCAGCAGTGACGCCCCCGATGCCGGCATTTTGGCCAGCCCCAGCATCAGCAATACCGGGCCCAGCACGCCGCCCGCGAGGATCGCGCCCGCCAGCCAGGGCGCTTCGCCGCGAGCCAGGCGCACGCGGGGCGCACGGCGCACTTGGCGATAGAGCAGCAGGCCGCTGCCCGCGCCAAGATAGAGCAAGCCCGCCAGCAGCCACGGACCGACATCGTCCAGCAGCAGTTTGGCCAAGGGCGTTCCCGCCCCGAACAGCAGCGCCGACAATAACGCAGCAAGCACACCCGTGTTCGCACCTCGGATCATCTCTTTTTCCTGACACTTCGCCTGGTCACGGGCGCCGGACTCGCGTTCGGGTGGCACGCGCAAGCTTCTCCCTGGGCGGCGGCCACCAGTTCGTGCAGGATGCCGCACTCGGCGGCGACGTGCCCCGCGTCGCAGCGCGCGCGCAATGCCTTGAGCTGCTTCGCCAAGGCTTGCATGGACTTGAGCCGCGCCTGCACCCGTGCCAGTTGCTCGTCGATCAGCCGGTCGATGTTGCCGCAGTCGGCATCGGGGTGCGCGACAAAATTGAGCAGGCGCTTGATCCCGGCGAGCGGCATGTCCAGGGCCCGGCAATGCCGGATGAACGCGAGCCGCTCGACGTGGGCCGGGCTGTAGGCGCGATAGCCGTTGGCGGTGCGGGCGGGCGGCGCCAGCAGTCCCGCCTTCTCGTAGTAACGGATGGTCTCGATATCCACGCCCATCGCCTGTCCCAGCTCACCGATACGCATGGCGTCTCCTTTTCTTTTATCGGCTAATTCTACCCCTTGACTCTGGAGCCGCTACGGGGTTTTAAATGGCACTGACACATCAGCATGGAGCCGCAATGAAACAATCGGTATTCGTCATCACCAACATGGATTGTCCGACCGAAGAGGCGCTGATCCGCAAGCGCCTCGGCGCAGTGCCGGGCATCGGCGAACTGGCGTTCAACCTGATGGAGCGGCGGCTCACGGTCGGCCATACCCTGCCGGACGAGCAGCCCATCCTCGACGCACTGGGCGAGATCGGCATGCAGACGGGGCCGGCGCAATCCGACACTGGCGCGCTACGCGACGCGAATCAGGCACCCGCCGTGCCGACCCGGACCTGGCGACTCATGGCCGTCTCGGGCCTGGCCGCCATCGGCGCGGAAATCCTCGCCTGGACCGGCACGTCGGAGACCGCGCCGGTCGTCGTCGCGCTCGCCTTGCTTTCCATCGCCACGGGCGGCCTGGGTACGCTGCGCAAAGGCTGGATCGCGCTCAAGACCTTCACCCTCAACATCAACTTCCTGATGTGCATCGCCGCGATCGGAGCGATGGCGATCGGCCAATGGCCCGAGGCGGCCGTGGTGATTTTCCTCTTTGCCTTGGCGGAACTGATCGAGATGCTGTCGCTGGAGCGGGCAAAAAACGCCATCCGCGGCCTCATGGCGATGGCCCCGGAAACTGCCAGCGTGCGACTGGACGGCGGCGAGTGGCGCGAGATGGCTGCGGCCGAGGTGCAGGTAGGACAGACCGTGCGCGTGCGACCCGGCGAGCGCATTCCGCTGGACGGCGTGGTGAGCGCTGGCGCGAGTTCCGTTAACCAGGCGCCGATCACCGGCGAGAGCATGCCGGTCGAGAAAACGACCGGCGATCCGGTCTTCGCCGGGACCGTGAATGAGCGCGGCGCCTTCGAGTTCCGCGTGACGGCGAACAAGGGCAACACGACGCTGGCGCGCATCGTCCGCGCAGTGCAGGAGGCGCAGGGGCAACGTGCGCCCACCCAGCGCTTCGTGGATCAGTTCGCCCGCTATTACACCCCGGCGGTCGTTGCGTTCGCCATGCTTGTCGCGATCGTGCCGCCGCTCTTCTTCGGCGGCGTCTTCCTCGACTGGATTTACAAGGCACTGGTCATGCTGGTGATTGCCTGCCCCTGCGCCCTGGTCATCTCGACTCCGGTAACCGTCGTCAGCGGGCTCGCCGCGGCGGCGCGGCGCGGCATCCTGGTCAAGGGCGGCGTGCATCTGGAGAACGCCCGTCTGATCAAGGTCGTCGCTCTGGACAAGACCGGCACCATCACTCATGGCCGGCCGGTGCTGACCGACACTATCCCGCTTGTCGAGCGCCCGGCGGATGAACTTCTGCAATTGGCCGCCAGCGTGGACGCCCAGTCCGAGCATCCGGTAGCGGCGGCCATCGTCACCGCGTGGCAAAGCGGCGCCACCCGAACGCTGCTGGAGGTGACGCTGTTCGAGGCCCTCGCCGGCCGCGGCGCCAAGGCGTCGGTGGCAGGGCAAGCGTACTACGTCGGCAATCACCGGCTGGTGGAGGAACTGGGAATCTGTTCGCCACACGTCGAGGAAGTCCTCAAGAGCCTGGAGCAGAAGGGCAAGACCGCAGTGGTGCTCGCCTCGGAGCGCGAGCCACTGTGCGTGTTCGGCGTGGCCGATACCGTGCGCGGCCACAGCGCAGAAGCGATACGGGATCTGCACGCACTCGGTGTGCGCTCGGTGATGCTCACCGGCGACAATCCGACTACCGCCCGCGCCATCGCCGACCAGGTCGGCATCGATGACGCGCGCGGCAACCTGCTGCCCGAAGACAAGCTTGCCGCCATCGATGAACTCCTCGCCCGCTATGGCAACGTGGGCATGGTGGGCGATGGCATCAACGACGCGCCGGCGCTGGCCAAGGCGTCGATCGGCTTCGCCATGGGCGCGGCGGGCACCGACACCGCTATCGAGACCGCCGACGTGGCGCTGATGGACGACGACTTGCGCAAGTTGCCAAGTTTCATCGAACTCTCGCGCCAGACATCGCGCGTGCTGCGGCAGAACATCTCGCTCGCCCTCGGCATCAAGGCGCTGTTCTTCGGTTTGGCGCTGGCGGGAAAGGCGACGCTGTGGATGGCGGTGTTCGCCGACATGGGGGCGAGCCTGCTGGTGGTGGCGAACGGACTGCGCTTGTTGCATGTACCGGGAACCCGCGCTTGAGCTGTCGCGAATGCTGAATTGCATACCAACCCCGCAGCGATTACACTCTGGCCCGTGATGAAACGCCTTGCCCTCATTTTCCTGATACTTTTGCTTCCGCTCCAGTCTGTCTGGGCGGCGGCCAGCTCCTATTGTCAGCATGAGCAGGGCGTTGCCACACAGCATTTCGGCCACCACACCCACCAGCACCAGGTCACGACCGACAGCAACGACGGTACCGGGAAGTCGCCGCTCAATGTTCATGCCGACTGCAGTAGTTGTCATCTGAGCTGTCCGGCTGTTACCGAATCCGTTCGTTCGATTGCCGTCACGGCATCCGGATCGCTGGTCGTTGCCGACCACCTCGACGCCTTGTCGTCGGTTTTTCCCGATCACCCGGAACGGCCCAAGTGGGTTCCCGCCGCGTAGCCCGGCGGGAACGACACTCTTCTTTTTCTTGCAAAGAAATCTTGTAGCCTGAGTCGCCGTCTCGCCGGATTCCCCCGAGTATTTTCTTGGAGAATTCGATGCGACGTGTGTCCATACTGATTGCCGTTTGCCTGTTTATTTGCGGGAGGGCCTTTGCCGAGGCCGCCGTTCCCGAGCCTGCCGAACTTTCATTGCGCGACGCGCTCGCGCTCACACTGAAAGCCAATCCCGAGCTTGCCGCCTTTTCCCAGGAGGTGCGCGCCACCGAGGCGGCGCTGCTGCAAGCGGACGTCTTGCCCAACCCGGTACTGGAAATCGGCGCCGACAATCTGTCCAACGCTCGCAAGGCCGACGCCGGAGATCGCACACATTCGATCCAGATCGGGCAACTGATTGAGCTGGGCGGCAAGCGCGCGGCGCGGATTCGACTGGCGGAGACCGGCCGCGACCTGGCCACCTGGGACTACGAGGCCAAGCGGATCGCCGTTCTGGCGCAAGTCGCCCAGCGCTTCGTCGATGTCCTCGCAGCCCAACAGCGCGAGACGCTGACCGATGAGATATTTGGTCTCGCCGGACAGGTGGCGGACGCAGCGGCAAGGCGCGTCCAGGCCGGAAAAGTATCGCCGGTCGAGGAAACCAAGGCACGTCTGGCGCTGGCGTCCACCGAAGTGGAAATGGAGCAGGCAAAGCGGGAGCTGGTTTCCGCTCGCAAGGCGCTCGCAGCGCTGTGGGGGGCGTCCAACCCGCGCTTCCGCAGCGCCATCGGCGATCTCGCACAGCGCGTGCCCCTGCCCGCTTACGAGCCGTTGGCGGACCGGGTGCGCAACAACCCCGAGCTGGCGCGCTGGGCTAGCGAAATCGCGAGGCGCCAGGCGGGCGTCGAGGCGGAACGGGCCAGGGCCGTGCCTGACATCACGCTGAGCGCGGGCGTTAGTCGTTTTTCCCATTTTGACGATCACGCCTATATGGTGGGGATCGCTATTCCGCTTCCGCTGTTCGACCGCAACCAGGGCGGCATCCTCGAAGCCAGCCGGCGCCTTGACAAGGCCGACGACGAAAGGCGCGCAGCGGCGATCCGGCTGGATACGGAACTCGCCCACGCCTGGCAGCGCCTTGCCGGCATCGACAAGGAAATCCAGATCCTGCGCAGCGTCCTCCTGCCCGGCGCCCAGAGCGCGTTCGATGCGGCGACCAAAGGCTATGCGCTCGGCAAGTTCAGTTTCCTGGATGTCCTCGATGCGCAACGCACGCTGTTCCAGTCGCGCTCGCAACACTTGCGCGCGCTGGCCGACTACCAGCGCGGCGTGAGCGAAATAGAACGGCTGATTGGCGGCCCGCTGGATAACCAGACTGCGCCGACAGGCCAGAAATGAAAAAGGAATCGACGATGAAAAGCAGAACATTTTTGATCACCGCCGGCATCCTGGCGGCCGGCGTGGTGTTGGGCGGGCTGATCCTGGTGGGGGCGAAACCCACGGCGACGGCAGACGAGCACGGGGCCAAGGAGGCGCCGCATGCCGAAGGCGGGAAAGGGCCAGGCGCCGGAGAAACTGCCAAGGGACCGCATGGCGGCCGGCTGTTGTCGCAAGGCGACTTCGCCGTGGAAATCGCGATCTTCGAGCAGGGCGTGGCGCCGGAATATCGTGTCCATGTCTTCGAGAAGGCCAAGCCCGTCGCGCCGACCGACGTCAAGCTGCAGGTCCAGTTGGAGCGCCTCGGCGCCCCGCCCGAGATGATCGGCTTCAAGGCGGAAAAGGACTTCCTGCGCGGCGACCATGAGATCGTCGAGCCGCACTCGTTCAAGGTGACGCTGGCCGCCGAGTACAAGGGCCAGAGCTACCGCTGGACCTATGAGCAGGAGGAGGGCCGGTTGCGCATGGACGATGCAACGGCGAAAAACGCCGGCGTCGAGGTGAAGACCGCCGGGCCAATGAAAATCAGCTCCACGCTGGAGCTTTCCGGCGAGATCCAGTTCAACCAGGACCGCGTCGCCCACGTCGTGCCGCGGCTCGCCGGCGTCGTGGTGCGTTCGGCGAAGAACCTCGGCGACCCGGTGAAGAAAGGCGAGTTGCTGGCGATCCTGGAGAGCCAGAGCCTGGCCGACCTCAAGAGCGAACATCTGGCGACGAACAAGCGTCTGGAACTGGCGCGGACCACCTTCGAGAGGGAGAAACGCTTGTGGGAGGAGAAGATTTCCGCCGAGCAGGACTATCTCTCCAGCCGCCATGCGCTGAGCGAGGCGGAGATTGCCCACAACGCGGTGGAGCAGAAACTGCGTGCCCTGGGACTGAACCATGAAGCCGTCATGCGTGGCGGCACCGACGGCTTGACCCGCTTCGAGATTTACGCGCCGCTGGACGGCGTGGTGATCGAGAAGCACCTCGCCCTGGGCGAGGCGGTCAAGGAAGACGCGAGCATTTTCACGATTGCCGACCTGTCCACCGTCTGGGCCGAGATGACCATTTATCCCAAGGACCTCAACAGCGTCAAACTGGGGCAGAAGGTCGCCGTGCGGGCCGCCGCGCTGAACGCCGCCGCCGAAGGGCGAGTGGCCTACGTCGGCTCGCTGGTGGGCGAGCAAACCCGCTCGGCCAAGGCGCGCGTGACGCTGCCGAACCCCGACCGCAGTTGGCGGCCGGGACTGTTCGTCACCGTCGATCTGGTGCAGGACGAGCGCGAGGTGCCGGTGGCGGTGGCGGTGGATGCGGTGCAGAGCTTCCGCGACTGGAAGGTAGTGTTCGGCCGCTACGGCGAGTTCTTCGAGGTGCGTCCGGTGGAACTGGGCCGCAGCGACGGCAAGTGGATCGAAGTGGTGAAAGGGCTTCCTGCCGGTGCCCGCTACGCCACCGCCGGCAGCTTCGTCCTCAAGGCCGACCTGGGCAAGGCCGGCGCCAGTCACGATCACTAAGGGAGAGAACCCATGAAACAGATCACCGCCATCATCCAGCCGCACATGCTGACCAAGGTCGAGCATGCGCTGCACGCACTCCCCCACTTTCCCGGCTTCACCGTGTTGCGGGCCAAGGGACACTCCCGTGGCTGCGCGCCGGGCCACGCCTTCCTGGCCACCGAATGGGACTTGTTCGAACACGACAAGGTGGCGCTCTTCATCGTCAGTTCCGACGAACTTGCGCCAAGAATCGTCGAGGCCATCCGGCAGAACGCCCACACCGGCCTGCCGGGCGACGGCGTCATCGTCGTCACCGAGGCGGTCGAGGTAGTGCGCATCCACAGCGGCGAACGCGGCGACGACGCCGTCTGAAGGGAACAACAAGATGCTCGAACGAATTCTGCAATTTGCGATCCACCAACGCTGGCTGATCCTGGTGGCGGTCGCCGGCATGGCGGCCCTGGGTATCTACAACTACCAGCGCCTGCCCATCGACGCCGTGCCCGACATCACCAACGTGCAGGTGCAGATCAACACCGAGGCGCCCGGTTATTCGCCGCTGGAGGCGGAGCAGCGCATCACCTTCCCGATCGAGACGGCGATGGCGGGCCTGCCCAACCTGGAGCAGACGCGCTCGTTGTCGCGCTATGGCCTGTCGCAGGTGACGGTGATCTTCAAGGACGGCACCGACATCTATTTCGCGCGGCAGCTGGTCAATGAACGCATCCAGGAAGTGCGCGACAAGCTGCCTCCCGGCGTCGAGGCGGCCGCGGGGCCGATCGCCTCGGGGCTGGGCGAGATCTACATGTGGACCGTCGAACCCAAGGAAGGGGCGCGCAAGCCCGACGGCGGCGAATACACGCCGACGGACCTGCGCACCATCCAGGACTGGATCGTGCGGCCGCAATTGCGCAACATTCCGGGGGTCACCGAGATCAACACCATCGGCGGCTACGTCAAGCAGTTCCACGTTACCCCCGACCCG